>Ga0134128_10000088_pt1 | contig 125249 bp, 110 predicted proteins | sample KB31754_FD_96462 | JGI IMG/M metagenome (GOLD analysis project Ga0134128, IMG submission 96462) | Terrestrial soil microbial communities with excess Nitrogen fertilizer from Kellogg Biological Station, Michigan, USA - KB3-175-4 | ecosystem: Environmental > Terrestrial > Soil > Unclassified ... | reverse complement strand
GAAACATTTTGAGTTTCATTAATATCATTTATCCAGCCTTTATGCTTATCCAATGGATCCACGCTTACGGCTAATACCTTAACATTTCTTTTTTCAAATTCGTCTTTCAGTTGTGCAGTTCTGCCTAGTTCTGTTGTGCAAACCGGTGTGTAGTCCGCAGGATGAGAAAATAAAACACCCCATCCATTTCCTAAATATTCATGAAAATCAATATCACCAACTGTGGTGCTGGCTTTAAAGTTGGGAGCCATGTCCCCGAGTCTGAGTGCCATGTGTTTTCAATTTTATATGGTTAAGAGATAATTAGTCAAAATTAGTCTTAGAAGTTATATTATTTGCTAAAGTTTTGTAAAGATTTTATTTTTTTAATACAGGACTGCTCAGTTGCTAAAAACAGAACATACTGTATCTTCGTGTTTTGCGTTAATACGGAGCAACAAAGCATCATGCGTCTCAAGAAATTCGTCTTATCCATTATCTGCCTGTTCTATGTATTACCAGCAATGGCGCAACGCGATAACCTGAATATGGTGGACCATGATGATAAATTATACTACTTCGGTATCACATTCGGCCTCAATTTCTCCGAATATCGCGTACACTATACCTCAGCATTTGTCCATACAGACACATTTAAAACCATCCAGCCACGCTGGAGCCCCGGTTTTAACCTCGGGTTAATGGCAAATCTAAGGCTGAACAAATTTATTGACCTGCGTTTTGTGCCTTCTCTTGCCTTTGCTGAAAAAAGGCTGGTTTTCGATATGACCTACCCTACAGACAGCACCTCCGACAGAACGATCGAGGCAATATTGATGCATTTGCCATTGCAATTAAAGTTCAAGAGCGATCGCATCCGCAACTTCCGTTTTTATGCTATAACAGGGGGCAAATTTGATTACGATCTAGCTGCCAACGCCCGCTCACATCGCACCGATGAGTTCCTGAAGGTAAGCCCTATAGATGCAGGATTTGAGTTAGGAGTGGGATTTGAGTTTTTCAATCCCAATTTTATTTTCTCTCCTGAAATAAAGCTGAGTCAGGGTCTAATAAATCAGATATATCATGATCCGAGTGTTCCGCTTGATAATGCTATTCAAACCCTGCACACAAGAATGATAGTGATTTCCATACACTTAGAAGGGTAATTCATTAATAAACGGTAAAGTATGTGGCCGATTTCTTATCTATGAAAGCCATAATAAGGCGTTGATGAACCAAATATAAGAGTAAGAACTATTACAATAATGACAATTAAGATCAGGACAAGGTAATTTCTCACTGTTTCATTCATTTTCATAAGGCACTCTTCTTGGCTTGCAAATTGTTTTATTTAATTTTTCTTTTTAAAGCTGCAAAATAGAAAGTTTTGAGTTGTGTTAAACGGTGTTGTATGATCTTCTGTTATGCAATGTATTTTACTAAAGCTACCAGATAATTCAGCCTCAAGATGTATTTCATTATATTGCTTTATATCCAGTCCACTGCACTTTTTCGGGCCATTTTCAGAAAAAGTTCCTATTATTAAATAATCCCTTACAGTCAGTTTTGCAGTCGCCACATAGCTATCTATTTCTTCCTGCGTTGTTAGAAAATGGAATGCAGCCCTGTCGTGCCACACATCATACATATTAGCTGGTTTAAAAGCAGTTATATCTGATACGATCCATTTCACTTTATTGCTTTTATCACCCAACCTGTCTTTGGCTCTTTGCAAAGCAGCTTTTGAAATATCCAATACAGTAACATTTTCATATCCTTCTGCCAACAAGAAGTCAACAAGTCTGCCATCACCGCCGCCAATATCTATTATGCTTGCAGCCTTAGGAATATTCAGATCATGAATAAAATTGAGTGAGGTTTCCGGCATCTCTTGTGTCCAGCTTACTTCATTGGGTTTCTTTGTATTATATACCGTTTCCCAATGGGTTTTTCTTTCTTCAGACATACTGCAAAAATAATGAAACAATGCCCTTGCATAAAAAAAAGCCTGTCTGTAATTCAGACAGGCTTTTGAAATTATGAGGGAAATCTATTAATAATCCATTCCCATACCACCACCTGGCATTCCGCCATGAGCAGGAGCAGCAGATTTTGGTTCTGGTTTGTCAGCAACTACACATTCTGTAGTTAATAACATGCTTGCGATAGAAGCAGCATTTTCCAAAGCTATGCGACCCACTTTTGTTGGATCAATAACACCGGCAGCAAACATATTTTCATAAGTTTCTGTGCGTGCATTAAAACCAAAGTCAGCCTTACCTTCGCGGATCTTTTGAACTATGATAGATCCTTCCAGACCAGCATTGGCAACGATCTGGCGCAATGGTTCTTCAAGAGCACGGCGAATTATGGCAATACCTGTTTTTTCATCAGCATTGTCAGCTTTTACCTTTTCCAACACTTCGATAGCACGGATATAAGCAACACCACCGCCTGGTACTATACCTTCTTCTACTGCGGCACGTGTAGCATGCAATGCATCATCTACGCGATCTTTCTTTTCTTTCATTTCCACTTCGGTAGAAGCACCGATGTATAATACAGCAACCCCACCGCTCAGTTTTGCAAGACGTTCCTGCAATTTTTCACGGTCATAATCGCTTGTAGTTGATTCTATTTGAGATTTGATCTGGTTAACACGACCAGTGATATTTTCTTTATCACCTTTACCACCTACGATGGTAGTGTTATCTTTATCTATAGTGATGCTTTCAGCCTGTCCGAGATAAGCCATTGAAGCATTTTCCAGCTTATATCCCTGATCTTCGCTGATCACGGTACCACCAGTTAATACGGCAATATCCTGTAGCATTTCCTTACGACGGTCACCAAAGCCCGGAGCTTTTACAGCAGCTATCTTCAGAGAACCACGTAATTTATTTACTACCAGGGTAGCCAGTGCTTCACCATCTACATCTTCAGCAATGATAACTAATGGGCGGCCACTTTGAACAACACTTTCCAGTATAGGAAGGATGTCTTTCAGTGTGCTTATTTTCTTATCATAGATCAGGATGTAAGGATTCTGCATATCAGCCAGCATCTTTTCAGTGTTGGTTACAAAATATGCGCTCAGGTAACCACGATCGAATTGCATACCTTCCACTACTTCTACGGTAGTTTCAGTGCCTTTTGCTTCTTCTACAGTGATAACACCTTCATTACCAACTTTTGCCATTGCATCAGCGATCAATTTACCAATAGCATTATCATTATTAGCTGAAATAGAAGCTACTTGTTCTATTTTCTTATTGTCGTTTCCAACTTTTTCAGATTGTTTTTTCAGGCTTTCAACAACAGCAGTAACGGCTTTGTCTATACCACGCTTCAGATCCATTGGATTAGCACCTGCAGCTACATTCTTCAAACCTTCATTGATGATCGATTGTGCCAATACTGTAGCAGTTGTAGTTCCATCACCTGCTACATCAGCAGTTTTAGAAGCTACTTCCTTTACCATTTGAGCGCCAAGATTTTCAATAGCGTCTTCCAGTTCTATTTCTTTAGCAACTGTAACACCATCTTTAGTGACACCCGGGGCACCAAATTTCTTTTCAATAACAACGTTACGTCCTTTAGGACCAAGAGTTACTTTTACTGCGTCAGCTAAAATGTCGACACCGCGCTTCATTTTATTGCGGGCATCAGTATTAAAGAAGAGTTGTTTTGCCATATTCTCGTTTTTTAAAATTTAAAGTGTAAAATTAATGTGCGAAACTGCCTTGTGTCTTATACAATAGCCAGGATATCGCTTTCGCGCATAATGAGATAATCAGCGCCTTCCAGAGATATTTCAGTGCCGGCATATTTGCCATAAAGCACAGTATCACCTGTTTTCACGCTCATTGGTTCATCTTTTTTGCCAGGTCCGGCGGCTATTACAGTGCCACGTTGCGGTTTTTCTTTGGCAGTGTCCGGGATAATGATACCACCTGCAGTTTTTTCTTCAGCAGCAGCGGGTTTAACGATTACCCGGTCATGCAGTGGGGTAATGTTTACATTGTTAGCCATAGTTGTTCCTATTTTTTAAGTTTTTAAATTAAAAAGATGATTTTAGTCAGATTGTAATAGTCTTCCCATCATCTTTTGTGCCAGCAGCTAAGTTCGGTCAATTTTGCAGAAGTTCCTTTTTCTATTTGAATAGATTATATGTGTTTGCCGTCAATTTTTCACTCGAAAATTTTTAATCTTTCATTTTGTCAGCAAATGGTCAACACTTATTTTTACTAAAATTAATTTATGGCCATTCAATTAGGACAAAAAGCACCAGATTTCGCACTGTATGACGATAATAAGAATCCGGTAAAGCTTAGCGACCAGAAAGGTAAGAACGTTTTACTCCTATTTTTCCCATTTGCTTTTACAAGCACTTGTACCAAAGAGCTTTGCTCCATTAGAGATAATTATAATATATACGAGAAGTTGAATGCACAGGTATACGGTATTTCGGTAGATTCTGTTCATACATTAAAAAAATTCAGACAGGAACAAAATTTGAATTTCCCATTGCTAAGCGATTTTAATAAGGACGTATCCAAAGAATATGATTCTTTATATGATACGTTTGGCCTGGGCATGAAGGGAGTATCAAAGCGGGCTGCATTTGTAATAGATAAAGAGGGAGTTGTAAAATATGCCGAAGTACTGGAAAATGCCTCAGATCTGCCAAATTTTGACGCCATACAACAAACATTAAACAACTTGAATTAATAGTCAACAAAATTTAAAAAACATCCACATGAAGAAAATTTTCCTCTCCGGCCTTATTTTATTTTTTGCGGTAAGCGGATATGCACAACTCCCTAATGCAAGCTTTGAAACATGGAGGCACTATGTATCAAATGGCGATTCGTTAGTAGCGCCTGATAGCTGGTTCAGTGCAGATTCTTTAGTATCTGCTAACAAAGCGCTGGCTTTCGGACCTACATATCAGCAAATGTTTCAATCTACAGACAAACATTCAGGAACTTATGCTGTAGAGTTGGTATCAAAAACACAGGGGATTGTAGGTGTAATACCCGGCATACTTGCCAATGCACAACTGGGTCTTAATTTCACGGCCTTATTAAGTGGCGATACCGCTGGAGCATTTACCTATTCGGGAGGAACTCCCATTAGCACACGTTATCTAAGTGTAAGAGCGTATGTAAAATATTTACCAAAAGGCTCCGACCAGGCACTAATACTGGTTCAGGCAATGCATGGCAGCGATACTATAGGTCAAGGTGCGCTTTCTATAGCATCTACCATTAGCACATATACACAACAAATTGTGAACATAGATTACGTCAATTCCGAAACTCCTGATAAAATACTTATTGCATTTCTAAGCAGTAGAAATACTCACACAGCACAGGATGGCACAACTCTATATGTGGATGATGTAAGCCTGAGCACCGTTTTAGGCGTTCCACAGGTAGCAACTGAAAACAATACTGTTACCTGCTACCCGAATCCGGGAACTGGGGCTTTCCACATAAGCAGCACAACAACAGAAAAACTGCATATGCTGATATATACCGCAAGTGGACAACAAATAGCAACAAAAGATTTTTCAGGGAATGATGTATTAGATCTTTCTAACTATCCATCAGGATTATATTTCTACAACATTACTAATACACAGGGAGCTGCCATACAGCATGGCAAGCTTTCTTTGGTAAAATAAACTTCTTAATAAAGTGGAAAATAAAAGGTGGTGATTCGTTACCACCTTTTTTATGCAGATTTCTTAGCAACCTGTTCTTTATACAATATCTTAATTAGCCCATCAGCTAACCCGATCTTGGGCACATATATTTCATCGGCATCAGCCCAGCGCATTATGGCGATATAGATCTGCAGAGCAGGTACTATCACATCTGCACGGTCGTCACGAAACTGGTATAGGTGCTTCCGTTCCGGAATAGTGGAATAGCTTAATTCTTTATAGTAATCTTTTAAAAGATCGAGAGGCAATGGCTTCCCTTCTTTTCTTTTGGAGATGGAAAATATTTTATTGATATTACCTCCGGTTCCTATTGCCTCAACGGGTTGATGGTCGCGAACATGCGATTTTACGTAAGATTTCATTATCTCCCATTGCTCTTCTGAAACCTTATCATTTAATAGCCTGAGAGTTCCAATATTAAATGATTCCTTAAAAGTTACCTGGTTTTGGGCATACAATGTTATCTCCGTACTGCCACCACCTACATCTATATAGAGATAAGATTTATTATAGCTCAGGTTATCTGCAATATGGGTTTCGTAAATAATATTTGCTTCTTCCTGCCCGCTGATGATCTCTACATCCAAGTCTGTAATTTGCTTTATATCACGTAGTATCTGCTGCGAGTTAGCGGCCTCACGCATTGCAGAAGTAGCGCATGCCCTGAAAGCTTCAACCTTATAGATGCTCATCAGGTGTTTGTAAGCCTTGAGTGTTTCGATAAGCTGGCCTTTTTTCTCATCAGAGATATGACCTTTATCAAACACATCCATACCCAGCCTCAGTGGAATGCGCAATAAATTCAGCTTTGTATAATCCACTGTGCCATCCTTATACACAGAAACGTCAGAGATCAGCAATCGCGCTGCATTAGAACCAATATCAATCGCCGCAAGTATCAAGGAATATAACGTTTGTCTTTTAAGTATTTATAAATAGCAATCTGCGAACGCACAATGGGTTCACCCGGTACGGGGTCCACATAAATATTGCGTTGCTCATTATCTAATATACGTCCTTTCACATTTTCTGCAAGCTGTATATTCAATATATCTATCAGTTCCTGTTGTATATCTGCATCGTATATGGGGCAAGAAGTCTCTACACGGTGGTCCAAATTTCGTACCATCCAGTCGGCAGAAGAAATATATACGGTAGGTTTACCGCCATTATGAAACACAAATACCCTTGCATGCTCCAAGTATTCATCGATAATGCTGATGGCTTTCATATGCTCTTTAAAAACCTTTTGATTAGTAAACGCACAGCAGATACCACGTATCACCATTTTTATATCCACCCCCGCTGCTGCGGCATCATATAGCTTCGTAATGAGTGCTTTATCTACCAGACTGTTCAGCTTAATAATAATAGCGGCAGGCTTATTTTTCTTTGCAGCTCTCATTTCTTTGCTGATAAGGTTTAAAAAGAATTTCCTTATGCTGACAGGAGCTACCGACAAAGTCTTGCAATCATTAAGTATATCAAAATTATGCGCTGGACTTTCCAGGAAAGAAAATATCCTGTTCACATCTGCAATGATGTTTCTGTTTGTTGTCAACAGGCAATGATCGCCATAATATTGTGCGGTATTTTCATTAAAATTTCCTGTAGAGATAAAAGCATATTGTTTTGTTCGTGCGGCTTCTCGTTTTTTGATCACGCATAGCTTCGCATGAACTTTCATATCAGGCAAACCTAATACCACTTTTACTCCTTCTTCCTCCAACCGCTCCTTCCAAAATAAATTTGCCTCTTCATCAAATCGAGCACGCAGCTCCAGTAGCACCGTTACCTTTTTCCCATTGCGCACGGCATTGATGAGGGCGTTGATTATTTTGGAATCCTTTGCAAGCCTGTAGCAGGTGATCTTGATACTCTGAACAAATGGATCGATCGCTGCCTCACGAAGCAGATCTATAATTGTATCGAATGAATGATATGGAAAATGCAACATCACGTCTCGCTCATCCAGCACATTCATGATCAGGCAGGGCTGCTTTAGCAATGGATGCACAAATGGCCGCGAACGTGGTTGCAGATCATTGAATACACTCGAAGGAAAGCTCATGAAATCCTTGAAGTTGTGTATCCTCCCTCCAGGTATCATATTGTCTTTCTTTGTCAGCCCCAATCGCTTAGTAAGATATTTCAGCAAGCCTGCATCTATCCGGCGGTCGTATACAAATCGTGTTGCTCTTCCACGCTTGCGGTTTTTCAAGCCTCTTTCCAGCTCGTCAATCAGGTTGGTATTTACATCATTATCTATTTCCAGCTCAGCATCGCGCGTTACTTTTATTATATAGCCCGAAAAACTATCAAATCCAAAAGGCGCGAAGAGATTGGACAGGTTGGTGCGAATGATATCTTCAAGCAGGATAATATCTTTATTTCCATTCTCTGAAGGCAGTATCACAAACCGAGGCAAAACTTTCGAGGGTATTTCGATAAGGGTATAACGTTGCAGATCGGGATTTTTCTTATTGCCCAACACGCAAGCGAGATAGATAGATTTATCACGAAGCAATGGCATTTGCTGTATACTTTCTATCATCAGCGGTACTATCTCAGTTCGTATCTTTTCCTCAAAATATTTAGTGATAAAGCTTTGCTGCTTCTCAGTGAGCTGATGCTCATTCTTCATGAAGATGCTCTTTTTCTCCAACTCTTTAATGATATCCGAATAAGTATGGTCGAATTCATTTTGCTGGTTCAGAACGGTGAGCTGTATCTTCCTTAATATTTTATCGGGGTTGGTTTCCAGGTGCATTTTAGCTGCCTTCCCAAACTTTACCATTTTATTCAAAGCTGCCACCCGCACACGAAAAAATTCATCCATATTATTGGAAAAGATACCCAGGAAGCGCAGCCTGTCGTAAATATGATTGGAAGGATCCTTTGCTTCCTGCAACACACGCGCATTAAACGCCAACCAGCTCAGATCTCTTACTATTGTTTCTTTAGTTGATTTTACACTTGCCATTGCTGCAAAAATAAACCCTCATTGATATGTATAGGGGTAAATGAAATGTTTTGTGCATTATTTTACAATTCCTTAATACGCTCTATCAGCGAAGAGGTAGAATAACCTTGTACAAAAGGAATGATTTCAACTGATCCACCATAACTCTCAACAAAGTCTGCACCCACTATTTTGTCTTTTGTGTAGTCACCACCTTTTACCAATACATCTGGCCTTACCGCTTCTATCAATTCTTTGGGTGTATCCTCATTAAACAGGCATACAGCATCTATATATAATAACGATGCAAGCTGAAACGCTCTGTCATTCTCATGATTTAACGGACGCTCGGGTCCCTTTAATTTGCGAACCGAACTATCTGTATTTACTCCTACTATTAAAATATTACCGTGGTCAGCTGCCCTGGCGAGATAATCGAGATGACCATGGTGAAGGATATCAAAGCAACCATTGGTGAATACAATTTTTTTTTGAACTACTCTCCACGCGTTGCATTCACGTATCAATGCAGGCCTGTCATATATTTTGCTTTGTATCCACTGGAGCTTGTGCATATCTGTTCCTGTTTAGAATAGGAAGCAATACTAAGGAAATTATACCCAATATACAGATAATACCTGTCTGCACTGCCCACGCTACCCATCCGAATGCCTGTGCTGATACATCACTAATTGAATAGAAAACTAATATTTCAGCTACCAGCAATGTATAAGCTCCTATACCACCGGGTGTTGTTATCATACCAACACTACCAAATATGAGCACTACAAGCGCAGCTAATATGGATAAATGATGAGTGGCTGGAAGACTTAAAAATCCAAGATATATCTGAAATGTATACATGAGCCAGATAAGAAATGTATAACCTATAAACTCCCATCTTTTTTTCATGTGGATGATAGAACGTACACCGTCGCTCATTCCTTTTATAAATTGTCCGACTTTGGTTTCTTTATTTCTCCTGTAAAAGAAATTGAGCAATAGTATCAATAATACAAACACTACCAATCCTGCAAATATTAGTGGTGCCTTGCTCTGCATTTTACCAAATACTACCTGCGACAAATGTTCTGCATAGCTTCCTATTACATTTGCCTGCAGCAAAAAAGCAGCTATTGTAATAATGACCAGGCACAAAATATCAAATGCCCGTTCAGCTACTATTGTACCTATCATGTTGTGCGCCGGTGTTCTTTCATAGCGTGCCAGCACTGTACATTTTGCTACTTCTCCTGCCCTGGGCAGTACAAGATTGGCCAGGTATCCTATTAACACTGCAAAAGTGGTATTAACAACGGACGGATGCACCTTTAGTGTCTCAAGCAGTAATCTCCATCTTAAAGCCCTGAAAAAATGGGAAAGAAACCCAACTACAAATATTGGTAGTATATACCAGAGGTTCACACTCTGTATTGCGCTTATAAGCTCAGTTTTCTGTTTATCAGTAAGCTGGTGCATCATATGGAAAATGATCCATATGCCCAGCCCAAGGAAAATAACGTACTGTAGTATTGTGATCAGAGTTTTCCTCATATAGCTCGTAAAGATACAGTTTACAAACTATTGTCTTCTTTGGGGAATATTATTGTTGGCTTAAATTGTTTTGCCTCTTCAAAATCCATATGGGCATACGATATTACTATTATAGTATCTCCCACAGTTACTCTCCGCGATGCCGGGCCATTCATGCAGATCATCCCCGATCCCCGGGTACCTTTTATCACATAGGTCTCAAGTCTTGCACCATTATCTATATCCACTATCTGCACCTTCTCATTTTCAATGAGGTTAGCCGCTTCCATAAGATTTTCATCTATGGTGATGCTGCCAATATAGTGCAGGTTTGCTTCAGTAACTTTTACCCTGTGGATCTTAGATTTTAATACTTCTATCAGCATAGCGCCCGCAAAGGTACAAAACCTAAATAATGTGCAACACTCATTTAGTTGTAAGTATCAATATTATCAATTTGTTGTGAAACAATTATTTAACTCTCTAAAGCTTATTAAAAAAGAAAGGGGATCAGCGAGCTGATCCCCTTTCTTTATCTTTTTAAGAGTAATATTATTCGCCTATTACTTCAAATTCTATTTCAACCACATTTTCCTTACCAAAATCTATCTGGGCTTTGTGTAAACCGGCTTCTTTCACATCATCAACTATGCTGATGCGGCGACGGTCTATATCATATCCTTTTTGTTCACGGATAGCGCGGGCCAACTGTATGGCAGTAACGGAACCGAAGATCTTACCGCTAACGCCGATCTTAGCACCAACCTTTACAGGCGATGATTTCAGCACAGCAGTTACATTAGCTATTTCAGCTACCAGCTTATCTTCTTTTTTCTGCTTTTGTTTACGGCGTTCTTCCAATACTTTCATATTAGAGCCACTTGCTTCAATAGCATACTTCTGAGGTATCAGGTAGTTACGGGCATATCCCGACTTTACATCTACCAGTTCGTGGGCAGCGCCCAGGTTATCTACGTCTTTTATAAGAATTACTTGCATGGCTTTTTTACTTTAAAAGGTCAGTTACATAAGGTAATATAGCCATCTGGCGGGCCTTCTTAATAGCTTGCGCCACTTTACGCTGGTACTTTAATGAGTTACCGGAAATACGGCGCGGCAGCATTTTACCTTGTTCGTTCAAAAACTTTTTCAGGAACTCTCCGTCTTTGTAATCAATATACTTGATCCCCATTTTCTTAAAACGGCAGTATTTCTTCTGGCGTTTTTCTACACGGGTGGAGGTTAAAAATTTTATATCGTTTTGCTTAGGCATTGTTTCTTGTTTTTTGAGGTTTTACGAAGCAGCAGCTACTTCAGCGTTTTTGTTACGTTTCTTAGCGTTGTATTCCACTGCATACTTGTCCAGGCGGGTGATCATGTGGCGCATCACATTTTCGTCACGGTTCATCTGGATCTCCAGTTTTCCGTTTACGTCAGTAGCGGCTTTGTACTCAATTACCCAGTAAAGGCCGGTTGTCTTTTTGCTGATGGGGAAAGCTAGTGAGCGAAGGCCCCATGCGTTCTGGTGGACGATCTCTCCACCATTTTCCGAAATGAAATCTGCGAACTTTTTCTGAGCATTCTTATAGTCATCTTCTGCCAATACAGGTGTGAAGATCACCATCAGCTCATAGTTCTGAAGGCTGTTGTCTGTTGCCATAAAAAATTAAAATAGTTAAAAAATATCCCACTCATCCGGCAGCAACGCTTGGATATCCCGCCCAAAGAACGGAATAGCCGGACATAATTTGGGATTGCAAAGGTAAGAGAAAAAAGTAAATATTGAAAATACATACATTACACTTTTAAATATTTTATTCTTGCATTTCTCATTGGGTAAAAAAATCCTGTTTGGGAAATCTAGGTATGCTTTGTGATGCCGAAATGCTTTTCCAGCAATAGTTATGCAGAAAATTTATCACGCGAATCATTGCTCATATATTCCCCATACATTTCCCATCTGTTACCCAAGAGCGAAGAAACGATAAGTTGTTTATACCGGGCAAAAATACCAATATGAATACTTCTGATTTTTGTGCTGATTAAAATCATCCTGATTACTACATCAAAGAGCTTTAGCCAAAGTCCAGCTTATGGCAAAGTTACACGCACATTAAGTGCGTTTGCAAATAAAGTTAACGACAATGAACCCCCAAAGGACATTTAGATCTGTAATCGCAGCGGTGAAGTACAACGAGTGATTTCACCCTAAAAAATTTATGACCACACATCTATTTTTATGCTATTACACAAACTCCCTAACAAACATAATGCCTATGAGAAGTTAAACCCATAATTCTTCAAAACCGAAACACATTGAAAATATCCTTTGATCCTATTCGTTTTGCAACGCTACAAAATGAAATTTTACTGGCTTTACTCCTTAATTTATCCAATTTAATTAAGTAAAAATATAAAGATGAAAAAGAAGTCACTGATGGCTTTCATAAGCATATTATGCTTTGCCTTTAATTTTTCAGCAAAAGCAACAACAATTTCAACCAATACTACCTGGTCGACACCAGGGAGTGTACCCACCATTACAGGTAATTTGGAAATTGCCAACGGTGCTACTTTAACTATTACAGGTGGTTTCACCTGCGATGTCCCGGCCAATATTATAATAGACGCAGGAGGGCAACTTGTTGTTACCGGCACCTTAACTGTTCTCTATTTACAATGGGAAGGTATTTCAGCCAATCCGTTTATGATTAAAGTTAGCGCAGGAAATTCAACAACACAAGGAGGAAGGTTACTGGTAGAGAACTATGCAACTGTTGATGGCGACTATCATGCTGCTACTACTAATCCTTTTATTACTTATCCAAATACTTGGGGTGGAATATATGTAGCAGGATTAGGCAATAGCACATACCAGTCCACTAAAAGTGGCATGGCCACCTTTACTAATCATGCCACAGTACAACATGCACAAGCTGGTGTTACAAATTTTGATTATTCCACTGATCCGACTGGAAAAACAACAAGTGGAGGAATAATCCATGCCGACAATTCAAGTTTTATAGATAATTGGACAGATGTAGTTATGCTTAACTATACCTTTACGACCGTAACTGGCACTGTGCTTGATGATCAGAGTTACTTTAAATTGTGTAACTTTTATGCTCAGGGTTCCATTCCACTTTTTTCACCCAATGACTATTCTATAGAGCCCTATGAAGGTTATCAATATGAAGGCTATGTAGCATATTTGAAAAATATTGATGGAGTTAAATTTCTAGGTTGTTCTTTTGAAAACACGGCTGACGAGCCAATATGTGGCATTGGCGCCTACAATGCAGGCTTCAACTTGACTCATAATTGCACGACACCTTCCACCCCAGTAACCCCATGGGGCACAACATGTAGTGGTGGTGTCGAAACTCGTGGTTCAATGTCAGGCTTCAACGATTATAATTGGGGCTCTGTATATGTTGTCAATTCACTTAATTTTCATAAAGTTGCTATTTGTTATACAGATTTTTCAAATACTGGTAGTGGTAGTGACATCCCGGTTTATTCAGTATACCTCAGTGGTTGTTTAAATCCAGTAATAACAAATAATACAGTATCTGTCCCTGGCTCATCTATACAAACCAGTGGTTTTTCTCTCCATGGTTGTAACGGATATACATTTCAGCAAAATACATTTACGGGCTATGGAAATGGAGGAAGTACAGATGCCATAGGCGCAGTTATCCAATCCTCTGGCCCTAATTATAACCTTGCCAATAACAATACATTTCAAAACCTGAATTATGCACAGCAGGCTGAAGATATAAATAGGCTATCCAAAAGCCCGGGAGGAGCAACAGGCCTTGAAATGCTATGCAATAGCATGTCAAGCAATACATTAGTAAATAATACTGACATTTCTGTAGTATACAGTCTACCATCATTATTAACTAATGATGGCGTACATCCGTCCCAGGGACATCAATCAAGCAGCGGATTTACAGACGCAGAAAATACATTTTCTTCTGCTGCGTTATATAATTTTTATAATACATGTCAATCTGTAAAGTACTACGCTTCTTCATCCAGCTTACCAGACTACCCTGTTAATAAATCCGGTGCTACAACCCAAATAGCTGCCGGAGCATCATGTGTAATTCCTACCGGAATATCTGTTATACCTATCCTTTCACATAGTACTTACGTTGCACACATAGGGCCTGCGCTTACTGCAGTTGCAGCATATGTAACAGGAGGGTCCGGACATACAGTAAGTGATCCCAATCCTTTTTTGACACCATACTGTCGTTTAGTTGATTCTGTATCTAATGGTTTTTTGTATGGGGACACTACCAGCAAATTAGATAGCATAGCAATGGTACTTCAAAGTCTTCCATATAATTACGATTACCAGGTGCAACTCGCCGGTCTGTATGTACAGCAAAATAACTTTGCCCTGGCGCTAACTACACTATCAAACATTATAACTACCGATACCCTGGATACGACAACCAATAAGCAATTGACAAACCTTATATATGCTTATGGTATAATGGGTAAACTTTATAGTGATACCTCAAGCGGCGACTCAGCCAAATGGCACCATTTAACAACCGGCAAGATTGATACCCTCACGGGTATAGATACAACAGATGCAAGTTATGCCCAGGTTGTTACACACTATCTGTTCTCGCGCTACACTAACAATTTTTATGAACCGGTTTGGCAGGAAATTGGTGGCAATAACAACGATGTATTAGGCCAGCTAAACAGGATGGCCCAGGTTATGCAAGAAACTGAAAAGAACGGCATACAGGTATATCCTAACCCGCTTAACAATACCTTGAATATTAATTTGTTCGAAGGGCGGCAATGTCAATACCGGCTTATGGATGCAAGTGGGCGAACCATACTGACGAATTCAATGCAGACCGGCCTTAATATCATAGATACGCATGCTTTACAACCCGGTTTTTATTTGTTAGAAGTATCGGGCAATGGAATGACTACGTATAGACAGAAATTATTAAAAAAATAGACTAAAAACGCCGCCCTTTGGGCGGCATTTTTTACTATCTTTAGGGTAATACCGTATAGTCCTATGGCTAAGAGATTTTGTACCCTTATACCTTTACTCCTTTTATGCTGGTTGCCGTCCAAAGCCCAAACTGGATTTGATACCCTACATAATTTCTCAAATAATCCTTCTTTCATATATAGCTTCATTGGGTCTACACTTGCAGATAGTAATCAATTTATTACCGCCGGCGTTACAGCAAACTCCTCAGGTCAGTATATACACACCTATTTAAGTGCTTTTGACTATGAAGCGAAATTATTGTGGCAATCCGATCTATTATTTCCAGGAGACGAAAATAGTGTAAGTGGCAATTATATAATTGCCAGGCAGAACAATGGAACCTATGTGGTAGGGGGAGAGCAGCTTGATTTTAGGATAAACCCTAAAATAACAGTGCATCAGCCATTTTTATATTTCTTCAATAAACATGGCGACAGCCTCGGATTTGCTAAATATACGGATAGCTTCATATCAAGGGATGTTACAAGTTTGACTACTGATAGTGAACAAAACGTTATTGTGACGGGAGTTGTAACAGGAAACTCTCTTTCATTTGACACCTATTATGGGGATTATTCTTACGACTCCATCGCTACATGGGTGGCTAAATTTAATAAAAATGGTGTGCTATTATGGGAAAAAAAATTCTTTTGGTCTACACAAAACGAAACCGTTGATAAGATAGTCGTATCAACCGATGCACAACATTATATTATTGGTGGTTATTTATATGATAGTGCTTCGGGTTGCAATCAATCTTTTTTGCTTAAAACCGATACAGCAGGCAACGAAGTTTGGCGTAAATATATTCCAAGGAAATTTCTTAATCCGGTAGGTGATTTTGCCATACCATTCGATGACATTGATATAATAGCTGCAAAAGGAGACGGCTATTATTTTTCGGGTACTTATATTGAATTTAATGCTGCACCTCATTATATCCCATGCTCGAGATTTTATTATGGCAAAATGGATGAAGATGGGGATACCTTATGGACAAAAAGCTATGGCAACGATTCAGGGATTGCCTCTACGAGTATAGGAATAAATATAGCTTATAGCAGTGACGGCAATCTCTTAATGACTGGTAATAATAACTATACCGATGCTTACATGCCTGTATTATTTAAAGCCGATACTTTGGGTAATGTACTATGGTTTAGGGAACAGTTAAGAGGCGGCAGCAAGGTTCCAGTGCTTGAGATGGCACAACAATCTCTAAGCACACTTTCGGTAGCTCCTGATGGCCGTATTCTTACTTGTGGTACTCTTTTTAATCCTTATCATCCTCTTACTTATTTCGATACCGTTGGCCTTATTTCACGAATGGTGCTCACAGATACAAGCGGTCAACGCTTTTCGGGAGATACAGTAATGTATAATGTTGGGCAATACCTGGATGGCGAAAATGTGACTGCGGTTTCAACACCCTCACCTGATATACAGGTATATCCAAACCCTGTAAGCGATGTTGTATTTATAAAGTACACGAATGTATCCTCGGGAGCTTTTAGTATTTGCGATATGTTAGGTCGCGTTATAGTTCAGGAACAGATACATGAAGATAATGGCACTATTAAATTAGACTTTCCCTATCCGCCTGGCATCTATTTATATAAGTTCAGTGTTCAGGATGTCATAAAAGCCGGTGGAAAAATCATGAAGGAATAATATAAATTGATTATGCTACTCGTTTCATATATATAGTGATTTTACCAAAACCCTTAATAGGATGGAAGAGAATTTAATTCATATTGCGTATGCCGAGGATCATGTAGCTATTAGAAAAAGTGTATCATTATATCTCGAGCAATTAGGTGGTGTAAAGGTGGATATAGAAGCAAACAATGGAGCTGAGTTGATCTATTTTTTGAATAAAGCACATACTCAACCCGATATTATATTGCTTGATATCCAAATGCCGCAAATGAATGGATTTGAAACATTAAGAATGTTAAAACAAAAATGGCCTGATTCAAAAGCATTAGTATTAACGGCATTCGAAAACGAGCTTTATCTTATTAGAATGATAAAGTTAGGTGCAAATGGGTATTTATTGAAAAGTTGTCATCCAAATGAAATAAAGGAAGCACTCATCGCTATCCATCAAAGTGATTATTACTATAATGATGTGCAATCAAAAAAACTTTTAAATAAAATAACATGCGGAGAAATTGACTTGCCGCATTTCTCAGATAAGGAAAGAGAGTTTCTAAAATATTGCGCAACTGATCTTAAATATGGTGAGATAGCCTTAAAGATGCATACAACAGTAAAAGCGTTAGATGGATATCGTAATAGGCTTAGCGAAAAATTGCAAATAAACGGAAGCAGGATAACTTTTGCCCTCTTCTCGATTCAATATGGATTTGCACAAATAGCAGTTATCCCGGCAGAAGTATAGGTCGCAACCAATCAAATAAACTTATTATCCTTAGCTGCTTTAATCGCATCAGCCTTAGAATGCACGTTCAGCTTATGGTATATATTCTTTATATGAGACTTTACAGTTTCCAGGTCTATAAATAATTCTTGCGCTATTCGTTTTCGGCTTTTGCCTGTTGCTATTTGTTCCAGTATTTCTGTTTCACGTCGGGTAAGCGGGGTAGCTTCATTTCTCTGAAATGATTGTATCACCATACGAGCTATATGAGCACTCATTGGACCGCCTCCTTCCATCACTTCATGAATAGCACTTATTATTTTTTGAGGAGAAGTATTTTTTGTTAAATATCCCGATGCGCCATTGCCTAAAGCCCTGAAGATCAATAAATCTTGTTCGTAAACAGTCAAAATAAGTATATAGGTCTCAGGCAAAACCTTTTTAAGTTTCGGGATAGCATCGATACCAGATATGCCCGGCAATTCCACATCCAGCAGTATCACATCCGGATTATCATGCACTATCTTTTTTGCAGCTTCTTCATACGAGGGGTAGGTGCTTATCACCTTATAGCCGGCAGTATTGCCTATGAGAAATGCATACCCTTCCCTTATTGTTTCATCATCCTCTATAATACAAACATGTATATCAAGATCCCTACTCATGCAAAATCATTTAATTATTAAAGTTCCAATACTTTTAACAATAACGTATCACCCTAATGAAGTTATTTTTCTGCTGAGCTCTTTTTGTGTTTAATGACGGTTTTGTTTTGCGGGAGATGGTAGCCGGAAGGTAAGATTAATGATTGTGCCTTTCTTTTGCCTTGAATCAATATACAATTTCCCATGTATACGATTGGCACGCACATTCATATTATCTATGCCGTGTCCTTTTTTCACATTATGGATATCAAATCCCTGGCCATCATCCGTGAGTATTAATTGCAGTATATCTTTTCTTCTCAATATCACCTCAAGCCTCACATTCTTGGCGCAGGCATATTTCAGAATATTATTCAATGCCTCCTTAAATATCATGATCAGATTACGGCTCACATCCAGTGGCAGGCGGTATTGCCTCCATCTTTCATCTGAACCCATAAACATAAAATCAATTTCGGTATCCTGAAACAACTCACCGCCAAAATCGCGTATACGGTGCAATATTTCGTACAGATTATCATTGGCAGGTTTCAGTGACCATAATATGTCCCTGGTACCGCTGTATAGTTGTCCTGTATTATCCTGTATCTGGTCAAGTATCCTGTTTACATCAGGTGTCAGATGAGGTATCTTCGTTTTTAAAACGTTTGTCAGCACATTGATACGGGTCAGTTTATTGCCTACTTCATCATGAAAATCTTCAGCAGTGCGAAGGCGTATTTTAGTCTGCTCTTCAGAACGCAGCTTGGCAAGCAGCCGCAATCTTCTTTGCTTTCTACTATTAACAACGTACTGAAAAAATATACCCAGCAAAATACAGGCGCCTAAAATTATAAGTCTAAACCAGCCCGTTTTCTCAAAAGGTGTAATGATCTCGAAAGGATATGTAAATTCTTTTATATTTTTGCCGTGAGGAGCAGTATTGCTTTGTACCCTGAATACATATTTGCCAGGTGGCAACGCGGAATAAGTAACAGAATTTACAGGCGACCAGTTAGACCAAGGAGCGTCCAGACCATCTATATGATAGCGATAGACCAATTGCTGGTCGCCGCTCAGCGTTATAGCCCTGAATGTGAAAGTGATATTATTTTTCTTATACGGCAAATGAAGATCGTAAGGAATATTATACCACCTGTCCATACTATCGTAATAGCTGGTATCATTTATATTCTCCCCAAATAATTTCACTGATTCAAGCACTATGCTAACTGGCTGCTGGCCCGCTACTGTAGTATGCGGGATGTAATGCACAGCACCGTTTGTAGTACCAAACCATATGCTTCCATCCTGCATTTTATAAACAGCATTATGGTTGCTTTCCATGCCTGTTATTCCTTGTTGTTTACCGTAGAATGTTATCACGCGCTCACCATTATTCCCTACACTTATTCTATGTATGCCATATCCTGTTCCTAACCAGATATTACCATCATTATCTGTAACTATGTTATAAATAAAGTCTGACTGCAAGCCATTTTCTTTATTGAGTGTAAATGATTTCTTTGTTTTTAAATTATAACAGACTACTCCATTATCACTGGTTCCTATCCACAGCTCGTCGCCACGCAGTGTAAAGCAAAGCGCCATTGAGCTATCGGCTGCATTGCCCAATTTTATTGGCACAATATTCCCTCCGGTATATAATTTCACACCACGTGTTACTGCAATTAATTCGCTATCATTTCCAATTTGTATAAAGCCCATTACTTCGTCATTCAATGGGATGCTTTTAAATGTATCATGGTCATAAAGCACCGCACCATTTAAAAAACCGATCCATAAATGCCTGGGAGTATCTACATGCAAGCATGATATTGCGTCCGATGGAAAGTGATGTTCCGGGTACATATAAGACTTAAAGATCTGGTCATAGCTCCACAAGCCACCATTTCTTGTACCTACCCATAGCTTGCCTTCATACATAAGCATTGAAGTAATGGTAGGAACCGGGTTAGATGGAAAAGCTATGGGATTCACCTTACCATCTTCAAAAGTATACAAGCCTGCATCGTATGTACCAATAAATAACCCGCCGTTTCTGTCCGAAGCTATGCCCTGCACTTGCGCACTTGGCAATCCCATGCTTTCATCGAGCACTGTAAATTGCGTACCTGAAAATCTGAAAATTCCTTGTCCGTCCGTAGCAAACCATACATTTCCTTCTGCGTCCGTCAGCACGTTGTAGATAGTATTATCTGTAAGCCCGTTGTGTTTATTATAATACTGGATGGTGTTGTCAGTTAAGCGTATGGCGCCATTACTAGTACCCATCCATAGCGCACCGTTATCATCCTCTGCGATAGAATATATTTGAGGTAGTGAATATAAAGGCTGCTTATTTAATAAGGCTACTGCTATACTATTTTGCACGATCTTATATAAACCCACATTTGCCGCAAGCCATATTTGGCCCTTTCTATCCTTATACATTTTATACACAAAGGGTTTTCTATCCATCGCAGGTGGCACGGGGATAACAAGACTGTCTATTTTACCATTATGATATTTGTATATCGCTCCTCCTGCTTTCGCTATCCATAAGTTGTTGCCTTCAGTGAGAATGGCCGAAACAAATACGCCAGGTTGAGGCAGTTCAAATTGGCTTATATTCTCATTTGCTATGCTGTACAGCTTGCCACTGGCCCTGCACCAAACCGTATCATTATTCCCAAATCTAATGTCCATCACCGAGATCATATTCGCCGCATTATCTTTCTCATCCTGGAAAACATATTGCTTAAAATTTTTACCATTGAATCTCGAGATACCTCTTTGTCCGCCTATCCACAAGTCTCCTTTATTATCTATTGCCAATGTGCTAACAATGTTGCTCAGCATCCCATTGTGCACAGAATAATTTGTGAACTTCTCCCCATCATAACGTGATAACCCTCCGAATGTACCTATCCATAAATTGCCATATTTATCCTGCACTAATGAGGTTGCCTGAGATTGTATCAATCCATTTTCAACATTCAGATTAAAAAATGGATAACGCTGCGCTAATAATTTGTTGGCACATAATAAACACACTACGACAATAAGCAAATACACCTTGTGCACCCCCGACCTGATATATTGTTCTGTCCTCATTTTCGGTAGTGAAATTAACTTATATACCTGTAATCTGCTATTAAGTACATGTATCTTTTTTATAGCGATTCTGTAAATCACCCTTGGTGGGTGAAGGCCTGGAATATTACCCGCAATACATTTGAGTAGTCAATGATTAAGTATGAAAAAGTGGCTGATATGTTTAAATTTATTTATACTCTGTGCAAATTATTGCATAGCGCAAACGATCTCTGGTAGCGTATCCGGAAAGATATTAAACAAACAGGGAAAGCCACTTGCAGCAGTAAATGTTGTATTGCTTCATGCTAAAGATAGTACACTCGCAAAAGCAGATCTTACTAATGACAACGGAGTGTTCGATATAGTATCTGTGAAGGAAGGAGAATATTTATTGAAAGCAACTTTGCTAGGATATACAGCCTATTCATCTCAAACAATAAATGTAAAAGGCACTTCTGTGAAACTGGCAGATATTGTTATGAGTGAAAGTAATACTGCCCTCAAAGAAGTAACCGTAGCGGCAGCAAAACCATTCATAGAAGTACATGCTGACAAAATAGTTGTGAACGTAGAAAATAGTATCGTTAGCGCAGGTTCTTCGGTGATGGATGTACTATCCCGCTCCCCGGGTGTAACAGTAGATAATAATGACAATATAAGCCTGAAAGGCAAGCAGGGTGTTAATGTAATGATAGATGGAAAGATACAGCCGCTCTCCGGTGAAGACCTTGCCAATCTGCTGAAGAGCATGCCATCCGGAAGTGTTGATAAAATCGAGATCATCTCTAACCCTTCAGCAAAATACGATGCGGCTGGAACAGCAGGAATTATCAACATCAAAACAAAAAAAGATAATCGCATTGGTCTTAACGGCAGTGTAAATGCCAGCTATGGACAAGGCGTTTATCCAAAAACTAATGAAGGCTTCAACATAAATTACCGCAATAAAAAATTCAATGTTTATGCAAACTATAATTCTTCTTTCAGAGAAGGAATGAGCCGCGTAACATTCGACCGTAAGTTTTTTGCAAACGGAATATCACAAGGTGCTTACGATCAAAACAATTATTCAACACTGCAATTTCAAACCAATCTGGTTGGTACAGGAGTAGATTACAATGTGTCTTCAAAAACGGTTGTAGGTGTATCTCTTACGGGAGAAACTTTTTATCTCGGCACAAAAGGATATTATTTTTCTAATGTGCTCGATGAAAGTTATCAGCCGCAATCGTATTTCATCACTGACAATACTTCTTCAGGCAACTGGTATAATTATACAGCAAATGTTCATCTGAAACATTCATTCGATAGCACAGGCAAAGAGCTGACAGTAGATGGTGATTACGCACGATATTGGAATAGAAATCATCAGGATTTTACAACGGATTACTATCTGTTAGACGGAACAATGCAGCAAGCTCCCTTTTTATTACACGGCGATATTACAGGCCTCACGCAAATTCGTTCATTCAAGGCCGATTACGAAAATCCTTTAAAAAATGACGCAAGTTTCGAAGCAGGCATAAAAACAAGTTTCGTAACTGCCGACAATATGCCTCTTTTCTATGATCGAAGCTCCGGTTCCAGCGTTTTCGATCCAGGTGTAAGTGACCATTTTATATACAACGAAAATATCAACGCGGCTTATGTCAATGCAAACAAAAACTGGAAGAAATGGAGCACACAATTGGGCTTGCGTGCAGAACAAACTATAGTGCATGGAGATGAAAAAATTACAAACCAGACATTCGAAAAAGATTATGTGCAGCTTTTCCCCAGCTTCGCTGTACAGAACCATATTAATCAGCAAAATGACCTGGGACTTACACTGAGCAGACGAATTGAAAGGCCAGGGTACGAAGACTTAAATCCATACATATTCTTCGTCGACCCAAGTACTTATAAAGAAGGTAATCCTTATCTCAACCCTGCTCTTACCTATTCTGCAGAATTATCTCATGTGTATAAGCAAAGGCTCATCACTACATTTACATACAGTGTAACAAATAACGTAATAGCCCTTGTGATTGAGCCAAGCCCCACTCAAGATAAAGTCACCATTCAGACAAATCAAAACCTCGCCCGAATGTTCTACTATGGTTTTAGTGGTGCATATACCATTCCTATATTTAAATGGTGGAATAATGTAACAAATTTCGATGCCTATTATGCCAGATACCAGGGCAATCTCGCTAATACTATGCTGAATAGTGGCAAGCCTACTTTTGACATAAATACAATTAACAGCTTCGTATTGCCAAAAAACTGGTCAGCAGAATTGAGTGCATTTTATCAGGCTCCTCAGCTATATGGTTATTTAAATCTTAATCAACTGTCAATGATAAGTGCCGGGATACAAAAAAACCTGTTCAGCAAGCGCGTAACTATAAAGCTGAATGCAACAGACATTTTCTGGCATGGCAATTCAAGTGGCACATCCATTTTTACTAATTATTATGAAGTGTTTAATTCCCGCCACGATACCCGGCAGGTTACGCTGGCATTTGTTTACCGTTTTGGCAAAAAAACTGTCTCCCCGGTACGTAAACACAGTGGCGGCGCGGAAGAAGAAGAAAAACGGGCACAAAGTAGCAGTACTTAACAATTAGAATAACCACAACCTATAAAATTTTATAAACCCGGGCTGTGCTTACAGCTTTATAAACCCTCTGGCATCATATCCTGCAACCAATAACCAGAGGGTTTTTATTACTATGAATATATTATAGAAATAAACTATAAGTATTAAAATAGAAGTTCTTTGAAAGTTTATTAGCCACCATAATGACATTAAATTAATATAAATGTCATTGATTTTAAAAAATATTGAGGGGGTTGCCCTAAGATTTTCAGCAGTTGGTTCGTCTATACAATCATTAAGGCGAGACAATTTCAGCTGATGCTCTTATAAACCCTGTTTTTTCATAAAAAACTAGCGATATTGTGATACATTTTTAGTTTAAAGATTTAGTAAGGTACCAATGCCGGTATATTCTGAGCAAGAAATAATAAAAGGGTGTAGGAATCACAACAGGGTATTCCAGGAATACCTGTATAAGACCTACTACAGCCTTTTCTTAAAAATATGCGCGAGGTATGCCAAGAATATGCAGGATGCTGAGCAGTTACTAAATGACGGATTTTTAAGGATTTTTGCTCACATTGATAAATATGGTGGAACTGGATCGTTTGAGGGCTGGATGAAAAAAGTAGTTGTTAATACCTGTCTTGATTATTTAAGAAGTAGCGCTTTCAAGTCATCTATGAAAATGCACTTCAATGAAACAATGGTAGAAAAGGGTTCGGCTACTGCAAGCAACAATGGAATTGAAAAAATTGAGTTTAAAGAGCTGGTTAACATGATACAGTCATTGCCGGCAATGACACGTACCGTTTTTAACCTGTTCGTATTTGAAGGCTATACGCATAGCCAGATCGCAGGACTGTTGGAGATAAACGAAGGGACATCGCACTGGCATGTACATAATGCGAGGAACATACTTCAAAAAAAAATGACAAAAGTAAATTTTGAAAAACCGTTATATGAGCACAAACGAATTTGATGAACTGTTAAAAGGCAAGTTCGATCAAAATGACTTTGCATACAACGCGGAACATTGGGACCGGTTGTCTCGGCAGCTTAGTGTCCTTGAGAAACGAAAACCCGCAATAACCGTATTGTGGTGGAAAGTAGCTAGTGTGGCAGCAACTGTAGCATTAGTAACTACTATTACTGCTTATATATATAAGACAAATGTTGCCCCCAAACATAGCAACATTGCTCAAACACATATAAATGTCCCCGCAAATGCCCCTGTAGATCAGCAAAATATGCAGCAGCCTGCCATGCAGGAACCTGCTGACAATGTTGCAGCTATACAAAAGAATACTGGCAGCAAGTCTGGCTTTAGAAATGTAAAACGTAGCAACACCAACAATGGGTTTAATTCTCAGGTAACAAAACAATACAATAGCAATACAGTCATTACTCAGAATAATACAGTTGCTGTTCAGGCTATCCCTCCGGTTAATGCTGCTCCGGTCAATAAACAAAACCCCGTTAATAATATTAGTGCGATATCCCCGGCAATACAGCCTAAAAGCAGTCAGGAACAGCACAATATCAATATAGCTTACAACCTCGATTTCACATCTGGTGATAATGGCAAAGAAGAAAAATATGCAGAGTTGAAAAAAGTGATAATAAGCGTAGCTGGTGGAGTACATTACGTAAGCAGCAGCCCTGGCTATATGGTGGGCGCTAATGCACGTAAAAGGCTGAGTGATAAGTTCTACCTGGAAGCAGATGTAGCATTTTTGAGCAACAACAACACCCAGACTACCACTACAACTACTACAATTCCTGCGGAAAATAACTCAAACCCCATAAGCTCTAACCTTCAGACAGGATTTGCTTCAGGCACTCCTGGCACATCTGTTCCATCCGCATTTAAGACAAGCGGCCCCAGCCAACCGTCAACTCCATCACAGAGTGGAACTAATTTCAATACATCCACAAGTAAACACACTCCTACCGCTACTACAAAAGTCACATCAAAAAAGAATCTGTACAATTTCAACTATTTGCAGGTTGCTCCACAGGCAGGGTATAATATATCCCACCGCCTTTCTGTAGGTGTAGGTGCTGATGTTGAGCAATTATTGCAGAATAACCAATCTTCCGCAGACATTGCAAGCGGACAGGTAAAAGCAGCGCCCGATATGAACGTTGGTATGATTGGAAAAACTGAATATTCTCTAACCAATAGGCTGAAAGCAGGTGTATTGTATAGAGGTGATGTGAATGGTCTATTCTCAAAGAGTGATAAATACGTTAATCAAAGCTTCATACAGTTTCAATTAAAGCTTGCTATTTTTAATAAGTAGCTACTAATTTTTCTTTATGGAACTGCATACGGCAAGGTTAAATATCAGGGATTTAACTTTTGCTGACTTAGATGATATTCATGATCTGCACTCAAGGCCGGAATCCGATGAATACAATACTTTAGGCATTCCTGAGACTATAGATATAACCAGGCACATCCTGAATGAATGGATTACCGCGCAAAATGATGATCCGCGCATCTCTTACATATTTGCTGTCGAGCTTATTGAATCCCATCAATTTATTGGGCTGATATCGCTAATAAGAAGCACATTAAAATACAATTCAGCAGAAATATGGTATAAGATCCATCCTGATTACTGGAAAAAAGGTTACGCGACAGAGGCTATAAGGGAATTACTGCACTTTGGCTTCAATAAGCTTCATCTGCATAGAATAGATGCAGGTTGTGTAATAGAGAATATAGCATCCATAAAAGTGCTTGAAAAAATTGGTATGACAAGAGAGGGAAGCAAGCGTATGGCAATCCCCATCAGGGGTACCTGGCGGGATAGCTACGAATATTCGATCCTTGAAGAAGAATATGAAGTAATACACAAGCAATGGTTGCGTAAAACTTCATAAACTAACTTCTAAGTCAATAAATAGACTCTTTTTTTTAGAGCAATGTTTTGCGTGCTTTTTTTCCCACACTCTTTGCAGCAACTGTACTTTCGCCAAGCACGTTCTGAATACGCTTGCGTGCGTCATCATTCAACCCCTTTACTTGTTTGCTCACCATCTTGGTAAGATCTGTAAGTTTACTGCTGGTAGATTTAGTAAGATCACTAAGTTTATCTTTCCATTTATCCGCTCCGTCTGCTACATTTTCCCGTAATTCTTTTCCTGTATCTGTAAACAAAAGTGCTACAGCAACACCTAATGCTGCAAACAAAATGATTTTTGAAGTTTTCATGGCTATTTTAGTTTATTGATTATCCTTTTATCACTGAAAATAATCATGCCATATCCGGTAAACTATAAAACCAGCCCTATACCTAATACCACCAGGGACAAGGCTAAAACAAATAAACCAATGTATAAATAATATTATTCCTTTAGCCGGCCGTGTTATCCCTTTCCCCGCCGCAGCTGCAAAAAAGCCTCCGCTGATTAATATAACTGCAATAGGAAATGCAGAACGTAATACTCCTTTCCACATATCATCATATGGAATTGTATCTATTAGCATCAACTATGCTTTCAAAATAATGTTTTATTGCAAGCAAGAGATTGGCGATTGAGGTAATAATACATTGTCTGGTTTCAGATCATTCCAGTACACCTTCCTTTATCTCGTTCCATAATGCTTTGTAACACGTTGTTGCATAGCTGGATGGAGCAAAAGCTTCAACAGGAGCATTATGCAAGCCCATTTTTTCAATATCCGAAAGCGTTGGTATATAGTATTCAAAAAAGTGCTTGTCTTTATACAGTTGCTTCATTACGTCGTTATGCATATTCTTTCTTATATCCACCATGCTGAAGAAGCACATTAATTTTTCAACGCCTATAGCCTTGTCTTCAAAGTAGTTTTTTACAAGCTCATAAGTACGTATAGATAGTGTCGTTGGTATCACCGGCATCAGAACAGCATCCGATGCGTAAAAAACATTTTCAGCTACTAAGTAAAATCCCGGAGGACAGTCTATAAATACAAAATCATAATCATCTTCTAGTGACTTCAACAAATTTTTCAGGTATTTTTTAGATGAATTTTGCTCTTCAAGCAATAGGTCCATTTTTCTCGCAGAAATATCTGCAGGGATAATGTCTAACCGTTCATAATCTGTTTGCATAATTGCTTCGTCCAGGGTAGAAGCACTCTCTATTATCTTCTTCACATTAGCTTTTACCTTTGGCTGTGCTTTATAGTAAAAACTGGCTGCACCCTGCGGATCCAGATCCCACAATAGCACCCTATACCCGTTTTTTGCTGCCATATAAGAAAAGTTGACACACGCAGCGGTCTTACCTACACCTCCTTTAAGATTGTACAATGAAGCAATAAACATGGCTTTAACTTTTGGAACTACTACCCCTTATACGATAGATGGCTAAAGCTAAGATATTATATTGTTTTTTACAATGTCGCTTGCCTGCCTCTATGTTATTTATCTGCGCTGGTCTTTGCGGATTTGCCACCTACGTTAAATATACGGTAAGCTAAAGATGTTCCTGCATCATCAGCTTTTTGCCAGGCAAAGCCCTGTCTGTCTACAATATAGTTCCCGTTTTTGTCTATCACGTAGTATTGAATATCCTTTTTTTGCCCATTGCGGATAAAAATAATAAATACATCAGGCGCAGCAATGGAGCTGTTTGTCACCCAGTTTATGTTGCAAGACTTCAATCTGTCCACTACATCTTTATCCACATCACCGCTTATATGCAGGTTCATATTCATTTGCATACCTGTGAATGGCAATAATTGCGGATAGAGTTGATACATGCGATACATCCAGTCATTATAAGCATCTTTATCATCACGGTCTTTGGCGCATTCTGCTTCAGCCTGAAATACACGCGCTATGAACAGCTTCTCGTAGTTCTGGTCTATATTGGACTCACGTAGCAGCCCATCCAACATTATCCTGGCATCTTTATATTTCCCTTCCTTCATCTCAAGCCTTGCAACGAAAAATTCAAAGTACTTGTGTATATACCTGCGATCGTCTGTTTGAGCCTCCTTTCTAAACTGGTCAAGGAAGAATTGTGTACTAAAATCACGGATCAGGTACCATATCTCATCCCATGTTACAGTACTTTCAGTAGAGAACAATTTATAGATTACCCTGTCTCTCTCAGGATTCTGCGAAAACTGGTTGATGATGAGAAACTGTTGTAAATATTTTTCGCTAAGCAGTTCAGCCATATTTGTTAATACCTTGGGGTTGTACCACCAGTTCTTATTTTCAAATTTCTGCATCTGCCATTCATCAAGCTTATTCATTAGTTTAATAAGCTGTATACTGAAGTCGTAATGACTTTGGCCTAATGTAGTGCCTATGTGTAATTCTTTAAAATTGGCAGCCTTGTCTACATATCTGTTCGCCTCGTCTACCTGCCCATCGTAAAGCATACATCTTGCAAGTGCTATATTATACCATCCAAAACCCGGTGTAGAGCCTGCAGCTTTTATCATATCTTTCATTAGCTCGCTTCCGGTTTTGGGCAGTGCTTTGTATATATCTATTATCGAGCTGTAATAAGCCCATTCCTGCAGTCGCTTATCACCTGCATCCTGCATAGCTGCCTGCTTATATTCATCCTCAGCTGTTCTGAAATCTCCACATATCGACATGAATGTAGCATAGTTGTTATGCGGAAAGATCGGGCTTTTCTTAAGCAGTCCATAATAATAGGCTGCGGAATCTATATTCAGTGCATAGCTATACAATATGCTCTTGTAATGATACACACCCATCTTATCCAGGTCGTCGTAACCCGGGCGAAATATTTTGCTGTTTAGCGCTTCATTTCTCAATATGCTGCGCATTTGCGAATCCAGGTATAAATTCGCCAGCTTCTCATTTGCATCTATTGAATTTTTAAGAAAAGGATATTTCTCGCTGGTATAAAAGCGATTGCGGTGGACTGTCCATCCCAGGTAATCATAGGCATCCATATACCAGTCGCGCTGGAAGTTCCATTTGATGAAACGGCGTAATAGTGTATACACCTTATCCGGCTCTTCCATGTTGCTATAGCAATTCATAAGATCAAGTGCTATCAGCGAATAATCAACTTCGTACTTTACAATAGGTATATACTCCATGACATTACTGGTACGGGTGGCAAGTTGCTTTTTAAAATCTCTTTCCTCCAGCCGCAATGCACGCTCCAGTGGTATAGATGCGTTTTTAAAACCAAGGTAATCAGCAGCATGATTGTATTTGTACACCCCTTCAAACATCCAGCCCACATAATAGGTACTATCTATACGCAGAAATTCGCGTGAGCGGGGAAGCGCATCTTCACCATTCACATCTACGCCCATCCGCTTCGCATCTATTTCATATCGTTGTGCTGCTTTGGGGCTCTTAGGCTGTAAAAGTTGTAATTGCTGTATCTGTTGCTGCTGTGTCATCTGGGCATAGACATTGCCCGCACACAACATTATAATAAGGTTGTGATATGTGAATACGCGATAAAGTTTTTTTGCCAAAATGCCCATCTGATAATCAGCTATTTGCAGTATTCCGAAAGTCAGAGTTTATCTATCGTGCATACAATTTTAATTTTGCCAGCCTTTCTGTCTCTTTATTAATGATTCCATCCAGAGCCTTTAGGCGGCCTTCCTTGTTTCTATATATCAGGCGATGCTCCAATACAGCTCTTGCAAGATCTTTCACATCATCCTCTATCACAAACGTTCGGCCCTTTACCAGTGAGTAAGAACGTAAACATTTTAAAAATGCAATACCACTACGGGTAGATGCACCTAATGTAATATCTTCATGGGCACGGGTGCTACGCACAATATTGCTCACAGCCTTCATTATTTCATCATGTACAAATACTTGTGCAGACTGTTCCTGCAGTGATATTAGATCCTGCATGCTTAATACTTGCTGCAGGTCCACGAGATTTTGGGCTATATCCAGGTATTCACGGTAGATATTTAATTCTGTTTCTTCATTTACATACCCGAAATAGATCTTCATGAAGAAACGATCAAGCTGTGCCGCAGGCAATGGATAGGTACCTTCCATTTCTATAGGGTTCTGTGTGGCAATGGTAAAAAATAAACGTTCCAGCAGCAATGTCGTATCACCTACGGTTATTTGGTGTTCCGCCATCGACTCCAGCAATGCGCTTTGCACCTTCGGAGAAGCGCGGTTTATTTCATCTGCAAGCAACACATTACAGAACAACGGTCCTTTCTTGAAAATAAATTCTTTATTGCGGTCATCAAATATGTGAGTACCTATCAGATCCATCGGCAACAGATCAGGAGTAAACTGTATGCGTTTAAAAACCACATGCTGCCCTTCCCGCTCGCCACTGATACATTGTGCAAGCGTACGTGCAAGAACTGTCTTACCTGTTCCTGGATTATCTTCCATCAGCACATGCCCCCCTGCCAGCAGGCATGTTACTACCATTTCTATCTGCGAGCGTTTACCGCGAATTACTTTCTCTATCTGGTTAATTAAGTGCTGTATTGATTCCGTTGCATTAATAGTAACGGGTTCAGAAATTGGCTCCATTAGTCAAAAATAGATTTATACAAGTTTACTATTTTATACTGTTGTATACTATAGATGCGTTGTAATTTTTTGTGAAAGAATTTAACTCTTTCTGCATCTTATATTTAACAATATGCTTATTTGCTCTGTAATCTTATAATAGGTACGATCATTTCTTCAAGCGATACCCCGCCATGCTGAAAGGTATTGCGGTAGTAATTCACGTAATAATTGTAGTTATTGGGATAGCAAAGAAATACATCTCCTTTCGCAAAAATAAACGTAGAGCTTACATTAGGCCTTGGTAGTCCTGCTATACGTGGGTCACGGAAAGCAAGCACATCCCTCTCTTCATACTGCAAATTGCGCCCGTGTTTATAGCGGAGATTAGTAGTTGTTTGCCTGTCGCCGATACATTTGCTCGGTGTTTTTACACGTACAGTGCCATGATCTGTTGTAACGATCACATTGATATTCTTGTCCGCGATCTTTCTTAAAGCACGATACAATGGGGAATGTTCAAACCAGCTAACAGTAAGAGAACGATAAGAAACTTCATCACCTGCCAATTCCTTAAGCACTTCCATTTCTGTGCGTGCGTGGGATAGCATATCCACAAAGTTGTACACGATAACGGTAAGATCATTTGAAAGATAATTGTGGATATTATCTTCCATAAGTTTCCCATCGTCATTGTTCGTTATTTTCAGGTACTGCCATCTCAGCTTATCCAACTTTAGTTGCTTTAGCTGGTTTCTTAAAAAGGTCTCTTCATACAGATTCTTGCCACCATCCTCATCATCATTTTTCCACTCCATCGGGAATTGAGCTTCTATATCTACTGGCAGCATTCCTGCAAACAGGGCATTACGGCTATATTGCGTAGCAGTAGGCAATATGCTGTAGAAAAAATCCTCCTCTACTGTCCGGAAAGAGTCGTTAATAATGGGCTGAATAGCTTTCCATTGATCCACTCTAAGATTATCTATCACTACCAGGAAGGTTGGATTTCCACCTTGTTCTATGTGTGGTGCTACTTTTCTCTTAAACAAATTATGCGAGAACAATGGGCCATTATCATTCTTTATCCAGTTAGCATAGTTCTTTGATACATATTTGAAGAACTCAGTATTAGCTTCCGATTTTTGTGTTTGCAATACTTCCATCATTTCAGCGCTATCGCTTTTGCCTATTTCCAGCTCCCAATACACTAATCTTTTATACAGTTCTTTCCATTCTTCATGATCAGGATTGGAGCTAAGCGCCATGAATAAATTGCGGAAATCCTGCTGATAGGCGATAGTTGTTTTTTCCGATACAAGCCTTTTGCCGTCCATTATCTTCTTTAGCGACAGCAATACCTGGTTAGGATTCACGGGCTTAATAAGATAATCGGTTATCTGTGAGCCAAGCGCTTCTTCCATTATATCTTCAGCCTCATTTTTTGTTACCATTACAATGGGTAACTGGGGCTGCAGCTCTTTAATTTTTGCAAGGGTTTCGAGGCCGGTAAGGCCCGGCATGCTTTCGTCCAGCAGCACTACATCCACATTCCGCTCCTTAAGCAATTCCAGTGCATCATGTCCGTTTGTAAGGGGGGTTACATCATAACCTTTGTTTTTTAAGAATAGTATTTGCGATTTTAGGGAATCAATTTCATCGTCTACCCAGAGTATTTCTCCTTGCGAACTCATTATATATTTTTTATGGTTTTAAGTTAGGAGGCAATATGCCATTTTTACAATTTTCGTATTTATATTATTAAAATTACGTTTAATTAATGTCTATGATGTTGATTTAACGCAATTTTGGCAAGCGTTCTTATTTGCATTAACGTTTCAAACCCAGTAGTATTGCATTTCTAATACAATAACAATGCCTGAGGCAGATATTAAGATCCGTCCTGCTACAAAAGATGATTGTGGGCGTATGCTGGAATTAGTACACGAATTGGCTGTTTTCGAAAAAGCCCCTGAGGAAGTAACTGTAAACCTGGAACATTTTATAGCCAGTGGTTTTGGCAACCAACCTGTCTGGTGGGCTTATGTAGCAGAAGTGAATGAACATGTAGTGGGATTTGCTCTTTATTATATTCGATACTCCACATGGAAAGGACAGAAGATGTACCTGGAAGATCTTTTAGTTACCGAAGAATGGCGCGGGAAAGGTATAGGCAGGCAACTAATGGATGCCTTGATCTTAGTTGCAAAAGAACAAGGTTTTCAGGGTATCACGTGGCAGGTATTGCATTGGAATGAACCTGCGATCCGTTTTTATGAAAAATATAAGACCCGCTTTGATAATGAATGGGTTAATGTGACACTTGACTTTGAATAGCAAAACTTTCCAAGTAAGAGAATACAACTATCTGAGTCTCGGTATATCTCTATGAATATACCCTGGGCATTTATACGTTTTTAGTTGAAAAGACACTGTAACCTGGAACATTAGATATTGGTCATAAGAGCTATTGTCCCCCCTTTGTTTACCCACACGTCCCAATGGTTGTTGGCTAGGGTCAGTTTGTCTAGAGCGGTCTTGTAATATTGCAGCTATATTTTGATACCTCGGATCTGTCGGGAATTTATCAGCGCCGACGTATGTAGTGCTTACATCATCTATGTAATCAGTAAGTGTCAGGCGATCAGCTATTTCAAACCCAAGATTTAATCCTGGTTTCAGCCAATATTTCACACCTGCTCCTATTGGAAAACATGCGCTGAAGCTGCTGTAATGTCTTCCGTCATAACCTGCATTTTGTCCTTCCGTACCCAACGGGCGCAAAAAATATTTCTGACCATTATAATAAGTATAAGGGTTGTAATAAAATGCACCAATACCACCGGTAAGATATGGTGTAAATCTGCTGCCATCTTCGCCGGTTGAAAACCGGAAAAAATTGAATTCAGCCTGCACTGCAAGTTCTACGATATTGCTTGCAAAGCTAAGATTGCGTTCCTTCTCAAATGGGTCAGTATTATAAGCATCACTATAGCTTACTTGCGTATAGTTCACTACGCCCTTTACAGATATATAAGGATTAATATGATAACGGGTAAAAACACCTACAGCAGGGTGGACAGTTTGAAATCCATAATTGGTATTTAAGTCTCCAAAGTATTGGGAACCGCCAAACATTACACCATATTCAGTACCTGTAAAAAAGGTTTGAGCAGTAACTGATGTAGCAGCGACGAGAACAGAAATAACAAAAAATAAAATACCAAACTTTGGTCTCATTTTATTCATAACCTAAACAACTAAAAAATCCTGTTTTTATTGTGCTGCATCCTTTTTAATTTCTTCTATCTATCCCCCAATACAGCTTTTGTCTTATGGTATTCAGGAAGTTATGCTCATCCGGGCGTACAAGTGATATAGAAAAGCTTTCTCTTTTTACTGCCAGTTGCACTGAACTGGTAATTGTTTCAGTACGCGCGTCCAGTGTACATAAAAACTGCTCTGTGCGGCCTTCTACTTCAAATGAAATAACATTGTCGTCCGGAACTACTATGGGACGGGTGTTCAAATTATGAGGAGCTACTGAAGTAATAACAAAGCTTGATGTTTGAGGAAACACAACCGGTCCTCCGCAACTTAAAGAGTATCCCGTAGAACCTGTCGGAGTAGCCACGATCAGCCCATCCGCCCAGTAGGTATTCAAAAATTCCCCGTTCAGATAAGTGTGTATCTTTATCATTGAGGACGAATCTTTGCGGTGAATGGTAAATTCATTCAGGGCAAAAGGCGCTCCGTCAAATAATGGAATGCTCGAATCAAGGTGTATTAATGTACGCTTTTCCAAAGTATAAGAACCGCGCACCAGCGATAATATAGCGGCCTCTATTTCTTCTTCAGGTATTGCCGCAAGAAAGCCCAGCCTCCCCAGGTTAATACCTATCAATGGGATATTACTGCTCCCGACAAAACAAACCGTATCCAGCAAAGTACCATCCCCTCCAAGGCTGAACAGCATATCTGTATGTGCCGGCAGATCTTTTTTGCCCGTAAAAAGTCGCGGGGGCTTACTAAAATGGAGATGAGGTTGGAGCCGTTCATAAAAGTCCTTAAAGAACACCATTTGCAGTTTATGATCTTCCAGCAATTGCAGAATGTGTTTTAGTACAGGTATATCCTGCTCTTCGAATGTGCGATTATATATAGCTACAAGCATATAAAGCCCTCCTGCTCTCCTAAAGGGGAGGATTCAGGTTTTTATTTTAAAAATTTATTTGAAACAACATCATTCCCATAAGAAGCGGGAAGCTATTCACTATTAAAATGTAAATATAATCCATTTTGTCCCAAATGGTTGATAGCGTATTCTATGCGGATTTTAATTTCATAAAAGGTGACAATATCCACTCCTATGCCGCCGGAATATAGTAGTCGGTTATTCAGGTAACTGTTATTAGAAAACGATCCATTTATATAGCCGAAATCAGCGAATATTTTGGGATATATTCGTAATGGGAAGGATGTAAAATACTCTATTGGAATGCCTTTAAAGATTTTATTAAATACTTCTCTCTTTAGATCCAGCCTCACTACCCCATATTGCGAACCATCTATTACGTAATACTCATAGCCTCTTACATAATCTGTGCTTGTCCCCAACCCTCCCTGGAAATAATAAGGCTGCTTCGCAGGGTACATAAGTCGCCCTCTGAAGATGGCAGAAAAATACCAGTTGGGCAAAGGGTTACGAAACGTACCTGCCTCTATATTATCAAATGCCTGAAAATTAAAACCTTGAAATCCTGTCCTGACAATTGCATAGTTCACTATCTTAAATCCATACAATGGATAGTTCCAGTTATCTACTTCATTTAGCTGGTAACGATACAATAATTCCAGTAGCCTTGCTTTATTGCTTCCATTCCTGAAATAATCGGAGTTTAATTTCAGCAGAGTATCCTGCACCAGGTAGTCTTTATAGTTAAGTTCAAAAACATGTCTCGTTTTATAAGCAGGTCTATATATATAGCTTATACCGCCCTGTATTTGTTGCTGCATATAGCCGCCATTGCTAGATACAAACTGTAGCTTATCCGAATCTGTTGCATAGTAGGTTTGTCTGCTCCTGAAATAGCTTATGCTAAATCCCAATCCTTGTTTTTGCTGCTTATCGATATACGGTATCTGGTAATTAAGCCCCAATCCCTGTGTATAGCCTAATTGAACAGTAGCACTTAATGTATCCAGCTCACCCAAAAAATTTCTGTCTGCTACAGTAATCCCCGTATTTACTCTTGATAGTTCATGATGCCCTTGCTTATACCAGGTATTAAAATTCCTGTCGGCGTATTGTATGGTCAGGGATGGAATAATGTACCATCGCTCTTTTACCTGTATATGCCAGTCTACTTCATTCTTATTTACTCTCTCAATCTGCATATCTATGTCATTGAAAAGTGCCATGTTTACAAGCCGCAATTTATTCTGATTGAGTAGCAATGGCAAAGAATCTACAGCTACATTATCACCCTCCTGCACGCTCATTTCTCTTAGTATCACAGCTCTTTTTGTTACCTTATTACCATCAATGGTAATATGCCTTATCATTACACTTTCCGATAGTTTTTTTTCAGGCAGATACTTCTGCATAGTATCTGCTTCATGCTTTATAGCCTCTTTGGCTTGGCCAAAAACGTAGACATGAGTGAAAACAGCAATAAACAACAGCAGAAAGTGCTTCATTACATCTGGTAAAACGGTGCAAGATAATACCCACTCTCACATACAACAAATTGATAAATGGATTTACGCTCCTACAACAGCATCATCTTTGCCAATTATTAGATAACTTCATATAAACGATTGCTATGTTATCCAGACATATAAACCTATTTATACTGGCTTCTTTATGTATTTTTTCTTCTTGTGTTCATAAGTTGAATACCCCGCCTGTAGCTGATGGCAATTACCCTCCCGAAATAAATGAAATATTCGAAACTCGCTGTGCCATTACAGGCTGCCACGACAATGCTGCCGATGCAGAAGGTGCAAGTGGGCTGATGATGGACACATGGGGTCATCTTTTTAAAGGAAGTTATAACGGTGCCGTTGTTGTTCCTTATTCTCCCCGGTACAGCCCCTTGCTTTACTTCATCAATACTGACCCTTCACAAGGGCCAATTATTTATCCTACTATGCCTTCAAGCACTCCCAATAAACCGCAATTACCTCTTACTGAAGATGAATACAAAACTATTTCCAACTGGATAGCTCAGGGCGCTCCCGATAAAAACGGCAATGTAGCTTTTGCTTCAAATCCGGATACAAGACAAAAAATATATATAGCCCAGCAGGGATGCGATGTGGTTGCCGTGATAGATGCTGCCACCATGCAGATAATGCGCTATATACAGGTAGGCGAAAACCCCGCCAGCATAGAAGCCCCCCACTGCATACGCACATCAGACGATGGCAAATATGCTTATGTTTCATTTTATTATGGCAACTACTTGCAAAAAATAGACTGCACCACTGACCAGGTAGTTGGCCGTGCTGATCTTACAGTTGCAGAGCGCAATACAGGAGGTTGGAATATCTGTTTTGTTTCTCCAAAACAAGACACTGCTGTCGCCACAACAAATCTTAGTTACAACGTTTTCACTGAAGTAAATGCCGATTCAATGCAAGTAAAGCCCGGCGAAACTATTCCTGTAAACTGTCCACATGGCATTACTAGCAATCCTACATTCGATACTTTTTTTGTGACAGGACAGTATGGCAATACTGTTTATAAAATCACACTACAAGGCTTCCCACCCTTGCCAATCAGCATAGACAACAAAGCTGCATATCAAAGCGATTCCACCGATAACGGCCCCGACCCGCACGAAATACAAATGACTCCCGATTACTCAAAATATTTTGTTACCTGCCAGAATTCAAATGAGATCAGGGTAATGGATGCACATACCGATAAATTGCTTAAAGTGATCCCGGTTGGGGGCTTTCCACAGGATATGGCAATCTCTCACACACAGCCATATCTTTTTGTCACTTGTACAGAAGATAACGGCGTTGGTGTTCCTTCTAAATTTATCGGTTCTGTATATGTTATCAACTATCAGACTTTATCTGTGGTAAAACCAATTTATGGTTATTTCTTCGAGCCGCATGGGATTACGGTGGATGATATGGATGGGCTCGTTTATATAGTTAGCTTGAATAGTAATACATCCGGGCCTCTTCCGCATCATGTTTCTGTTTGCGGCGGCCGCGATGGATGGTACAACGTATATAATCTGAATACGCTGCAACCTGTAAATAATATCAGGTACGAATTAGCGGCATTTCCATATTCGGCTGCTGCAAGATTCAAGTATCCTCCTGGCTCTATACATTAAACACTTAATGTACCGTCTCTACCAATTATTTTGTAACTTCATACAAAACAATTGTATGTTGTCCAGGGGAGTGACCTTATCTATAATACTGGCTTCTTTATGTATTCTTTCTTCCTGTGTTCACAAGCTGAATACCCCGCCTGTAGCTGATGGTAACTACCCCCCAGAAATAAATAAAATATTCGAAACTCGCTGCGCTATCACTGGCTGCCACGACAATGCTGCCGATGCTGAAGGTGCAAGTGGACTACTTATGGACACATGGGATCATCTTTTTAAAGGAAGTTATAACGGTGCCGTTGTTGTTCCTTATTCTCCACAATACAGCCCTTTACTTTACTTTATCAATACTGATCCCTCGCAAGGGCCGATCATTTATCCTACCATGCCCTCAAGCACTCCCAATAAACCACAGTTACCTCTTACTGAAGATGAATACAAAACTATCTCTAGCTGGATAGCTCAGGGCGCTCCCGATAAAAACGGCAATATAGCTTTTGCTTCAAATCCCGATACAAGACAAAAAATATATATAGCCCAACAGGGATGCGATGTGGTAGCCGTGATAGATGCTGCCACCATGCAGATAATGCGCTACATACAGGTAGGTGAAAACCCGGCCAGCATAGAAGCTCCCCATTGTATTCGGACATCAGACGATGGCAAATATGCTTATGTTTCATTTTATTATGGCAACTATCTGCAAAAAATAGATTGTACTACCGACCAGGTAGTTGGTCGTGCTGATCTTACAGCTGCAGAACGCAACACAGGTGGTTGGAACATCTGTTTTGTTTCCCCACAGCAGGATACAGCAGTAGTTACTTCAAATCTCAACTATGGCGTTTTCACCAATATTACAACCAGCACAATGCAGGTGCAGTCCGACAAAACAATAACAGGATTGGTTAATCCCCACGGTATCGCAAGCAATCCAACTTTCGATACTTTTTTCGTTACAGGTCAAACAGGCAATACCGTATATAAAATTACAGAACAGGGATCCCCGCCTCAGGAAATAAGCATTGACGGCCGCCCTGCCGAACAGGGTAGCGCAGACTCTCTCGCAGACCCCGACCCGCACGAAATACAGATGGCTCCAGATTACTCAAAATATTTTGTTACCTGTCAGAATTCAAATGAGGTTAGGGTCATGGATGCTCATACTGATAAATTGCTTAAAGTAATTCCCGTTGGCGGCTTTCCGCAGGATATGGCTATTTCACATACGCAGCCTTATCTCTTTGTTACTTGTATGCAGGATCAAAGTGCAGGGGTACCTTCTAAGTTTATCGGTTCTGTATATGTTATCAACTATCAAACTTTATCTGTAGTAAAACCAATCTATGGATATTTCTTTGAACCGCATGGAATCACAGTAGATGATATTAATGGTCTTGTATACATCGCAAGCTTGAATTATGATACCTCGGGCCCTCCTCCGCATCATGTCTCTGTCTGCGGCGGACGTGATGGATGGTACAGCGTATATAACCTGAATACGCTGCAACCTGTAAATAATATCAGGTACGAATTAGCGGTATTCCCATATTCTGCTGCAGCAAGGTTTAAGTATCCCCCGGGCATTGTTCATTAATATAATATTTGTATCGGGTGAATTCTTACTTTTGCGCCCATATTCAGGAATTATATGCTTACGGTTTCATTACATGGCATCAGGATTTTTGCACCTCATGGGCTTTATGAGCAGGAGCATATATTGGGAAACGAATTTGAAATTGACGTAGATATTTTTTTGCCGGCTTCCAATTCTAATCAATGGCCTTTCGTAGATTATTCGTTGATACAAAATATTGTGGCTAACGCGTTCCAGCAACCCGGACAGTTGCTCGAAAAATTTGTTCACAGCATCCATTCAGCATTAAAGCTTAATGTTCCGGAAGCGGAAAAAATAAAGGTGGCTGTAAGAAAATTACACCCACCTTTAAATGGAGATGTGCGCTATGCACAGGTATGTTATGAAGGCTGATTTAGCTATTCAATAATCTTTCCAATGAAGTATCATACGCTTCTTTCCAGTCACTGATATACCCCCAGTTAATACCATCTATACACACTCCTTTATTTGCATCCACTGTCCCTATTTTAGTAAAAGGTATATCTTTTAATTCAGCTTCAAATAATGTGTGCACATAAGGGTTAATGCTTACCACAACCCTGCTTTGCGCTTCGCCGAAAAGAAACGCATCCTTGCGTATATCCTTATCTGTATGTATGCTAAAGCCAAGATTATTTGTCATAGCGCTCTCAAGCAGGCATGCAAATAAACCCCCTTCAGAAATATCATGTGCTGAATTGATCAGTTTTTGATTGATCAATCTCAGGATTGTTTGTTGTAGCTTATGTTCTTCTTCCAGGTCAAAATATGGCGCTGGGCTGTGCGTTACTCCATGTATGTGATGCAGGTATTCTGAACAGTTGATGTCATTTCTGTTCTGGCCTATTACATAGATCAGGTCGCCTGGCTTTTTAAAGCTCAGTGACATTTTTTGTTCCAATGTATCCAGCACACCTACCATACCTATAGTTGGCGTTGGGTAAACCGGACCATCTTCCGATTGATTATAGAAGCTCACATTACCACCGGTTACGGGTGTACCCAATTTTTCACAAGCAGCTCCCATACCCTTTATGGCGTGTACAAACTGGTAATAAACTTCGGGATTATATGGATTACCAAAATTCAGGCAGTTGGTAATAGCTACTGGTACACCGCCGCTGCACACTATATTCCGCGCAGCTTCTGATACTGCTATCATTGCTCCTTTGTAAGGATCTGCAAATACATATCGGCTATTGCAGTCTGTTGTTACGGCAAGTCCCTTTTTAGAGCCATGCACTCTTACAACTGCAGCATCGCTCGGCTCATTGGTGTGAGTATTACCTGTCTGCACCATTGAGTCATACTGCTCATACACCCAACGTTTGGAAGCTATATTGGGTAGCTGTATCAACTGGAATGCAATTTCTTTAAGGTCTGCAGCTACCGGAATAGCATCAGGATTAAATTTTTTTATCTGTTCAAAATATTTTGGCTCCGCATATTCGCGCTCATATACCGGAGCGCCGCCGCCTAATACAAGACTTTCAGCAGGCACGCTCGCCACCAGTTCATTATCTATATAGTATTTCAGGTTTAGGTCTTTAGTCACCTCACCTATCTGCACGCAGTGTATATCCCATTTATCAAAAATGTGTTGTATCTCTGCGTCCATCCCTTTCTTCACTACTATCAGCATACGTTCCTGGCTTTCACTCAGCAGCATTTCCCAGGGTTTCATATTATGCTGGCGGGTAGGCACTTTGTCTAGATGTATTATCATGCCGTGTTCTCCCTTAGCGCTCATTTCACTGGTCGAACAGGTAATGCCCGCTGCACCCATATCCTGCATACCTACCAAAGCTCCTGTTTCAATGGCTTCAAGACAGGCTTCTAATAATTTCTTTTCTTCAAATGGATCTCCCACCTGCACAGCAGGTAATTGTTCCGTACTATTTTCTGTAATATCAGCTGAGGCAAACGAAGCGCCGCCTATACCGTCTTTCCCGGTTGAGGCATCTACAATGAAAACAGGATTACATTCCCCGTGTGATGTGGCAGAAACTGTTTTCCCAACTTTCACTACACCCACACTCATTGCATTTACCAGTGGGTTGGTTTGATAGCATGATTCAAAATATACTTCCCCGGCTACAGTCGGCACCCCAAAGCAGTTACCATAATGGCCTATGCCTTTTACAATACCTTTTAATAAATGTTTGGTTTTAGGATTATCCATTTTACCAAACCGTAAAGAATTAAGCGCCGCTATAGGACGCGCTCCCATTGTAAAAATATCGCGATGGATACCGCCAACACCCGTTGCCGCCCCCTGAAATGGCTCAATTGCGGAGGGGTGATTATGGGATTCTATTTTAAACACACAACCCAGCCCATCACCTATATCCACCAGCCCCGCATTTTCCTCACCGGCTTTTACCAGCAAGCGTTCACCGTCACGGGGCAATGTTTTCAACCATTTTATGGAATTTTTGTAGCTGCAATGTTCGCTCCACATTACGGAGTACATCGCCACTTCATTAAAATTGGGTGTTCGCCCCAGTATTTCTTTTATTTTTTCAAATTCTTCTTCCCGGAGTCCGAGTTTTACGGCTTGCTCAAGTGTTGCCTGCATTATGCTAAAAATATTTTATGTGTAGGCTAAATTATGCGCAAAATTAAGCCTTTATTTTAGCATTTAGTATTTACCGGATGGTGAAAAGGCCGCAATCTCTTATTCCACAGCGAATAAATAGTTTTCTCTATAATCCTGCGTACCATATTTAGGAGTATCCACGCCTGGAACTTGAAAAAAATGCCAGTGATGATCCTGAGGTGTAAAATTACCATCAACACCGGTTTCCCCTTGTGAGCTTGTAAGAATACCCCCATGCACTTGAAATTGATACAATCCTCGTTTAAGCATTACTAAACGGAATTTCATTCTAAAAGAATCAGCTTCAAGGTTAGTCGTATAATATTCTAATGAGCCGGCTACAGGTCCTGGGGAATAGTAAGGATTCCCTACTTCGGAAATGAAAACATATTGTTTGCCATTATAAGCACTAAAAAAGTCATCAATTGAATCTTTAGGAATATGATAACTACCTCCTAATAAAAATCCGAGATTCACAAGGCCATTAGTTAAAACGGTATCGCCAAATTTATTGCCAATGGCAGCCGAAAACGTAATAGTGTCGCCTACATGTAAAACGCTGTCCTGTGGTGAAATACTAAAATTAAATACTGCAGATGAAAAAGCCGTTTTAATTGGTGCGGGTTTATCATATAAAAAAAGATTACAGCCAGCTAGTAAAATGAAAAGAAATAGAAATAATAAAGTATAGGGCGACTTCATAGGTTAATTTTATATTCGAAAATACAAAATTAACCTAAATAAGAATCATGTGAAACAACAACAATCTACCAAAAAATATATCCACTACTTTATCTCAAACCTTGCATCCACAGTAGTCTGGAACATTATTTTCTTAAACTCTATATAGTCATTATCGCCGCTTACTTCTCCTGCATTATTGCTTGCATTATTAACATTCTTTGCCATAGCCATAGTATTCATTCGTGGCGCATAGTAATTGCCACTTTCACGCACATATAGCGGGTTACCTGCAATTTGACCTATACCCTGTAGCATATATTCTGCCTCATCTTTTGCTTTCTTCAGAGCTTCTATTCTTAATTCTTTTTTCAATTCTTCTCTTTTAGAATAATCAACTCTTGACACACTCGCATCCTTTATATTCAAATTCTCCAGTTGCTGAAAAACCTTGCTTACCATATCTGCGCTCGATACTTTCAACAGATAGCTTTTCTTCGCCATTACATCTTTACTCAGCCAGTTTATTTTTACATAAGAAGCATCCGCATTGCTCAGAGACAGGTTGCTTACATCTATACCCAATCCTTTAATGCTTTGTTTTAGCTGTTCCTCCTGGTCATCAATGGTAATTTTGTTGCGCCCATCATAACGTTCGGTCAGTGTTATAGCAATATATATTTCATCCGGCACCACCTCCTTCTCCGCGTTACCACTTACTTCTATATATGGTTTTTCATTTTGCTGTGGCTGTGCATGGCTAATAGCAGCGAAAGCAAACAGGCTACCCACAAATAATACGATGAATTTGTTTATCATAGTTTATCATTTAGTCTATAAAACTAAAAATGACGCTCTTATCGTATATCTCCATTATGTTAATTTATTCTTGTTTCGAAACTTATATCAAAAACGCACATTACATTGTAAGGCAAATGCATACATAAATGAAGCACCTAACCTTAATGTCGCTCCTCTGTTTATTACTAATTGGAGCATGTACCAAGAGTAAATCCCCAACTCCATCCGGAACAGGGAGTATCTCAAGTCCTTATTATTTCAATTTTTCAATTGGCAGTGCCATTCATTACCTAAATACCAATTTCCCCATATACAATGTAGGCATGAGAACGCGTGGACTGGGGGGAAATGAGATTGGCGATACAAATACTCTTATACCAAGAATTAACTTGAATATCTTTTGGAAACATAAAGACACTGTGTATGAAAGCGACCTTATGAGTCTAGTAGGCAGAACGATCTATTTTGACGACACAGCAATAGGTATTAACTTAGAATACGACAGCAGTAAAATAAATTATTCCGGATGGTTCTCTGACGATACTTCTGATCATAATTATTATGTAAAAGTAAAAAGCATTGCATTCCTGAAAAACGATACTGCATTCTTAAATCCTATCAGAGTTTATGTTATAAATGGTACATGTTCTGCGGTAATACAACAAGACACAAGCAGAATAGCTACACTTACAAATGGTCAGTTCAACTTTTTATTTGCCGGGCAAATAACAAAGTAACGCAATTGAGTATCTAAGCCTTTCTTGACCATTCAATTATTAATAAAGGGTTTCAATTACAATATTGAAACCCTTTTATATCTTATAGTATAACTTCTAAATAAAATTATTGTATCAGGTTTTCCACCTGTTTCCGCACACCTAATATTTCCCTCACCGCTGCGGCAATAGCCTTTGCGTCATACCCACATTCACGGTATAACTCATCGGGTTTGCCATGCTCTACTATCCGGTCTGGTATTCCTAATATTTTTACTTCAGGAGCATAATTATTAGCCGCCATAAATTCTAATACTGCACTGCCAAAACCTCCTAATATAGTACCATCTTCTACAGTAATGATTTTACTATAGCGTTTTGCCACTTCATGAAGCAGCTCTTCATCCAGTGGTTTGGCAAAGCTCATATCATATAACGCAGGATGTGTATCTTCTGTCGCAAGCATGTTGCAAGCTGTTACAGCAAAGTTCCCCGGGTGGCCTATTGTCAGGATAGCCACATCTTTTCCGTCATTTATTTTTCTGCCCTTACCTATTTCTATTTTCTTGAATGGCGTGCGCCATTCAGGCATTACACCTTGCCCACGCGGATAGCGTATCACAAATGGCACATCTGTTTCAGGTAGTTGCGCTGTGTACATCAGGTTCCGCAGCTCGCTTTCATTCATAGGCGCGCTCACCACTATGTTAGGAATGCAACGCATGTAAGCAATATCATACGCCCCATGATGCGTTGGCCCATCTTCCCCCACCAATCCGGCACGATCAAGACAAAAGATAACTGGCAATTTTTGTATGGCTACATCATGCACCACCATATCGTATGCGCGCTGCATAAAAGTGCTGTAGATGTTACAGAATACTTTCATCCCCTGAGTAGCAAGACCTGCACTTAGTGTTACAGCATGTTGCTCTGCTATACCCACGTCAAAAGCACGATCTGGCATCTCATCCATCATAAACTTCATGGAGCAGCCTGAAGGCATTGCAGGGGTAACGCCCATAATAAGGGGATTTTTCTGCGCCAGTTCCACTATTGTATGCCCAAACACGTCCTGGTATTTAGAGGGTTCAGGAGCTATCGATTTTTTCTTGTTTATTTTTCCGGTTATTTTATCAAATGTCCCGGGTGCGTGCCACAGTGTTTGGTCTTTTTCCGCAAGGTCATAGCCTTTACCTTTCACTGTTTTTATGTGCAGCAGTTTCGGCCCCGGTATATCACGCATATCTTTAAGCGTCTCTACCAGTTTCAGCACATTATGTCCGTCTATGGGACCAAAATAGCGCATACCAAGTGCCTCAAATAGGTTACTCGAACGCGATACCATCCCTTTCAAGCCCGCTTCCATTTTCGAAGCCATATCCTGTTGGAATTCTCCATAAGGTAGTTTACCCAGCAGCTTCCATACATCATCTCGAAATCTATTGTATTTATGAGACGTTGTTATATCGGTTAGATATTCTTTTAAGGCACCCACATTCGGGTCTATCGACATATTATTGTCGTTCAGTATTACTAAGATGTTAGTCCCACTTACCCCCGCATGATTTAATGCTTCGAACGGCAGACCTGCCGTCATAGCGCCATCCCCTATCACTGCCACATGCTGGCGTGTAGTTTCATTTTTGTATTTCGATGCTATCGCCATCCCCAAAGCAGCCGAAATAGAAGTAGATGAATGGCCTACGCCAAAAGTATCGTATTCACTTTCCCCACGTTTAGGGAAGCCACTCAGGCCGCCATATTTTCTGTTGGTATGAAACTCCTTTCTGCGACCTGTAAGTATTTTATGGCCATAAGCCTGGTGCCCTACGTCCCATACCAGTTGGTCGTAAGGAGTATTTAAAATATAATGTAACGCAACCGTGAGCTCTACCACGCCAAGACTGGCACCGAAATGCCCGCCATGCACACTCACTGTGTCAATAATAAATTGACGCAATTCGTTACAAACCTGCTGCAATTGGGTTTTATCCAGTTTTTTTAGATCGGCTGGTGTATTGATCTGGCTCAACAGAGGCCCTGCAGATATTTCTTCCATTCCGGTATTAAACAAATATTAGTCAAAAATAAACAAAGTTTACGACGCTGCACTATATAACTACATTTTAGCTATATATATGTTTAAAAGTTTAACAAAGAGCACTTTCCGCTTCTACTGCTAATTTTTCTCTTATTAGAAATTTTATAGCCATGCCAGGATTTAGCCCTTTAAAGTTATACCCATAACTTTGGCCAAATTTTTTCCATAGATGTTCAAGCTTAGGTATTTACGTTCTTACCCGCTTTTTTTACAGCTTTTTCTATTCGCAGGGTTGTTGTTTATCTTTTTTTTTATTGGAATCATAACATCATATTACATTATCCCACAAATAACCGGAGTTTCATTTTCACAAGTGGCTGGGTTTAACGAGAAAAGCCCAAGATCAATTTTAGATGCTGCTTTAATACTCCAGCTTATTGAAGAATTAGAAATGTTCATGCTACCTGTCCTTCTTTTTGCTTATTGGGCACACCCGCATCCACGTAATTACTTAGGCCTTAAGAAACCAGGAAAACCAATTCAATGGAGTTTAGTAATATTTTTGATTCTTGGTGCTGCACCACTATTTCTTTTTATAGAAAATTTAATGCAGCACATTGATCTCGGCAGTTATGCAAAAAATATCCAGAATACCACCGACTCAGCAATGAAGGCATTACTCACAATGAACTCTACCACCGACTTTTTAAAAAGATTTTTAGTGATGGCTATAACGCCTGCCATATGTGAAGAGCTTTTTTTTAGAAGTATTGGAATACGCTTTTTAAACAGGATTTTTAGAAAAAACATTACGGCATCTATTATCGTGTCTGCCTTATTATTTGCAGCAGTGCATTCCAGTCCCTACGGTTTTGTTTCAATTTTCCTTGCGGGAGTTTTATTAGGTGTTATTTATTATCTCACAGGCTCTGTTTGGTGTAGCATTTTAGCACATTGTATATATAATGGTTTACAAATTGTTTTACTATTTTTTTCTGGTCACAATGGAGCTATAAAATCATTTATGGAGAGTAATTCCTTACCACCATATATCATTATTTCCGGTGCTATTATATTTGTTGTTGCCCTATGGCTGTTGATAAAAAACAAAACTCCGCTTCCTTCCGATTGGCCAATGGATTTTACACCACAGGAACTTTCTCAAAATGCATCTTAACTTCGCACAGCTTAATAACATTATATGGCGCTAAACTGGCCTACTTTTTTCACTCGTCTCGGAAGCGCTATAGTCTTTGCGGTGATCATGATGACTGGCCTGCTGTGGAATGTATTGGCATTTATGATATTGATCAGTTTTATCCAGGTGCTTTGCCTGCGTGAATATTTCAGGCTCGTAAAAAAAATACATGCTGATATCACCTGGCCAGGATGGCTACCATTTATAGTCCAGGTAGTAAGCCTTGTATGGCTGTGGTTATTGTTCGATTCATTCTATGGCAGTGCCTCATGGCCTTTATTATTATGGTTTCCGGCTTTCATCATATTGGCTACCACTCTGTCTAAAAAAACTGAATGGCAATCAGGTTTGTTATCTCTTACCGGCATGTTATATATCATGCTCCCTACTATGCTCCTGCTCATGCTCAGGATGACAAGCATTATCATTCCATTGGCACTTATATTAATGCTTTGGGTAAATGACACCATGGCTTACCTGGTAGGTTCATTTATTGGCAAAACACCCTTTTCAGAAATATCCCCTAAAAAAACATGGGAAGGCACATTAGGAGGTGTCATACTCACAATATTAGGTGCAGCAATATGGGGATATTTTTCTCATTATTATCGCATGATAGATTGGATGATACTATCATTATTCGTTTCAATAGCCGGCACAGCCGGTGATTTATTGGAGTCAAAACTTAAACGCATTGCCAACGTAAAGGATTCAGGAACAATGATGCCTGGCCATGGCGGTGCTCTCGACAGGTTTGACTCCTTATTGATAGCAACGCCTTTCGCGTTTTGCTATGCGTACTTTTTCATGCCACCTTTGCCGCTCGTCATTTTTTAAATATTAACTTCGCCCAAAAGTTTAAAAAACATGAGTATCCACCGCGAAGGATATAAGTACATTACAATTGCTACTATTTCCTGGCTGATTATCATTTTTCTGTCGTTTCATTTTCTATCCAATATTCTCTGGCTCGCATGGATTATCAATATCATTTGCTTCCTTCTGTGGTTTTGGGTTATTTGGTTTTTCCGCCTCCCTTCCCGCAACTTCACAAACGGTGAAGAAAAAATAATTGCTCCCGCAGATGGTAAAGTAGTAGTAATAGAAGAAACCTTCGAGCCAGAATATTTTAAAGACAAGCGTCTGCAGGTCTCCATATTTATGTCACCACTTAATGTACATGTAAACCGCAATCCTATCAGCGGTATCATAAAGTATATGAAATATCACCCGGGTAAATATCTGGTAGCCTGGCATCCTAAATCATCTACCGAAAATGAAAGGACAACAGTAGTGATAGGAAACAACAAGGTTGAATTATTACTGAGGCAAATTGCTGGAGCCATGGCCCGGCGTATTTGTTATTATGTAAAAGAAGGCGATACTGTAAAGCAAAACGATGAGTTTGGCTTTATCCGTTTTGGTTCCCGTGTAGACGTTTTTTTCCCTGTCGGTACCAAAATAGATGTTAAAATTGGCGATACCGTAGAGGGAGGCATTACTACCTTAGCTCATTTATCATAACTTTAAAGATCAATCAATACACATAACAATGAAAAAAGTCACACTACTACTTAGCGCATTATTAATAGCAGGAGCATCATTTGCTCACGATGGTAAAGGCTCATGCTGCAAAAAAGAAACTAAAGCTTGTTGCAAAAAAGAAGGCAAAGCATGCTGCCACAACCACAGCACTGCAAAAAATGACAAAGCGACATCCGCTACCGCTAAAAAATCTTAATTGAATTTTTAAAATAAAATGGTCCTGATAAATTCGGGGCCATTTTTATTTTAACTGAAGTATCATTTCTACAACTCCTTCTTCATCAGCCTTTATCCAATTCATTTCTTTATCCTTTCTAAACCATGTCATCTGCCTCTTAGCGTAATTGCGTGTATTTTGCTTTATTTTACTAACAGCTTCTTCCAAACTATAACTCCCGTCTATATAATCAAACAGTTCAGAATATCCCACCGTTTGCAGGTTCTTCAATTGCTTTTGTGCATATAGCCCTTTCACTTCATCCAGCAATCCTTCCTCCATCATTTTGTCGACCCTTTGATTAATGCGTTCATACAAAACATCTCTATGTAGTTCCAATCCCACTTTTACGATCTCAAACGGTCTATTCTTCTTATCTCCCGTCCTGAAATTCACAATACTCTCCCCAGTCGATCTTTTAAATATTAATGCCCTTATCAGCCTTGCCGGGTTTTTTATTTCCCCCTGCTTATAATATTCAGGATCTTCATACTGCACCGATTGTTGCAACCACTCCAAACCATTTGTTTCGTAAAGTTCATTTATCTCATGCGCTATAGCATCGTCCACGTCTGGCATCGCATCTAATCCTTCACACAATGCCTTTATATACAGTCCAGTCCCACCACAAACAACAGCAACATCTTTTTCTTTAAAAATCTCATCCAGATAACCCAAAGCCAATCTTTCAAAATCAGCAGCGGTCAGCGATTCCGTTATAGAAAATTCATCAATAAAATAGTGCCTTACTTTTTGCAGTTCTTCCTTTGTAGGTTTTGCGGTGCCAATGGTCATTTCTTTATAGCACTGCCTGCTATCCGCTGAGATGATGTCTGTTTGCAATCGCTCTGCAAGCGATATGGCAATAGCCGTTTTGCCTACTGCTGTAGGCCCGGCAATAACGTAAACTTTTTTTGATGTCAAAGTGAAATCTGAAAGAATAGCCAAAACAACAATGAACAGGTAAAAATATCAACCTTTCAGCTTATCCTTTATCAATATTCTCAATCGTGACTTTATATATCCGGAAAATTTAAAATTCTTCTCCTAAGCTTTCTGCACCTTCAGTACCCTCTGTACTTTCGCTACTTTCATCACCCTCTCCTTCGCTGCTAAAACCCTCAGCCATTTCTTCCGCACCAAGGTCATATTTCTCCTCCACTTCCATCAGCTTGTCGGGATTCACCCCTTTTATGCCATATTGCGCAGGTGCTAATCCTTCTTTACGTAACACAAAAGGGTAAGTACGCCTCGAATCTTCATCCTTGCTCACCCCTATTAGTTCCACCAGGAATGTCCATTTTTTGGCAGGGTCATATACATATACGAACTTTTGGTCGGGAGTAGCCACAAGCGCCGATACAGGCGTGCGCATCATAGACAACGCAGGCGCATCTTTCTTATTCACCATCACCTCCGAATTCAGCTCCCTACCTCTCTGCCAGCGCTCATTGCTTTCGTAAAAAGAAGCCGGGTGCTTACCATCAAACTCGTATGATTGTAAAATTGCTTTGTGAAATTCAAGAAATGTCTGGCTAGGGCGTATCTCTATATCCCTGTATACCTGATCATCGTCTTCCCAATATATTCTAAATCTTAATAATGCCATATGTCCAAGCAGATTATATACAAAAATGGGTGTGCCGTAAAAATAATGATAATATCGAATAATAAATATTGTGTAAATTTTATATATCAAAAAATATTCCAGTTTGCTTTCACGAAAACCTCGGAAATTATATTTTGGATAATTTTGAAATTATGCTACCTTTGCGTTCCCAAATTTGAGACCATGCCAAAGGTGAAGACTCACTCCCGTGCTAAAAAAACTTTCAAAGTTACAGGTACGGGCAAAATACGCAGATATAAAGCTTTTAAAAGCCACCTGCTGACTAAAAAATCTAAAAAACGTAAACGCCATCTGCGCGAAGGTGCTCTTGTTCACCCTACGAACCTGAACCTTGTTAAGCGCATGCTGGGGATGAGATAACATTTTTAATAACGATTATTAATATTTAATATATGCCACGTTCCGTAAATGCCGTTGCATCACGTGCTAGAAAAAAGAAAATACTGAAGCAGGCGAAAGGCTTCTATGGCAAACGTAAAAACGTTTATACCGTTGCCAAAAACGTACTCGAGAAAGGTCTCGGTTATAAATTTGTTGGCCGTAAGATCAAAAAGCGCGACTATCGCTCTCTTTGGATCGTTCGTATCAATGCTGCTGTTCGTGAAGAAGGCATGAGCTACTCTCAGTTCATGGGCAAATTGTCTGCTAAAGGCATCGACCTGAACCGCAAAGTTTTAGCTGACCTGGCTATGAACGAACCTGAATCTTTCAAAAAACTGGTTGCTGAAGTAAAATAGGCTTCCATCACAATATTATCCCCCATTAGCCGGTGTTGCAAAACATCGGCTTTTATTTTTTATTCTACATAGAATTCCTCATATTTCACTGTCACTGATATAGTCGCTTTCTTTCCCTTTTCAAATATCCCGTATACAGCGCTTCCACTCCCACTCATAGACGCATATAGTGCGCCCCTTTGATATAATTGTGCTTTTATCTCTCCTAATACCGGGTACATTCCAAATATGGGCAGCTCAAAGTCATTAGATACATGCTCTCTCCACTGCTCAACAGGCAGCTCATTTATTTTTCTCAGGTCAAATGCTGCAGGTTTTGGTGTTATCATCTGGAAAGCCTTGCCGGTAGCCACATGCACATCCGGGCATATCACCTGGATACCATATTTTGAAAGGTCCAGCGTAATTGGCGTCATTTGCTCTCCCCGCCCCTGAGCGAACTGTGGTGTATTATGTATAAAAAACGGGCAGTCGCTGCCAAGCTTCAGCGCCATTTTGCTTAATTCTTCCTGTTCTAATCCCAACTTACAATAGTCGCTAACTAGCCTCAATGTAAAAGCTCCATCTGCCGAGCCTCCTCCCAATCCTGCGCCCATGGGTATGTTTTTCAATAAGTAAATGTCCATTGACTCTATCCTATCAGGATATTGCTTTTGCAGCATTTCGTATGCTTTCCATACCAGGTTGTCTTCATTATTTCCGGCCACTTCCCGGCCACTTACATACAATGCCGTTTCCGCTGCGGGCACCATTTCCAGCGCATCGTGAATTTGTATTGGATAAAAAACAGTTTCTATATCATGATAGCCATCTGGTCTTCGGTTGGTAATGTACAAGCCAAGATTAATCTTACAATTCGGGAAACGTAGCATAGCAGGGATGAAATTATATGTATTTTTGATTTTACCACAGCAAAAATGAGCGAAGTAATTCATTTAAATAATATTGAGAAGAGCTATTTCATGGGCAAGCAGGCATTGCCTGTGCTCAAAGGCATCAACCTGATTATCGATCGCAACTCATACGTAGCATTGATGGGGCCTTCCGGTTCGGGTAAATCTACATTGATGAATATTCTGGGTTGCCTCGATTCACCAACTGATGGACAATACATCCTGAATGGTAAAGATGTAAGCCGCATGGCCGACGATGAATTGGCCGATGTACGCAATGTGGAGATCGGTTTTGTGTTCCAGCAGTTTAATTTGTTGCCACGCCTTACAGCATGGGAAAATGTAGCTCTGCCTCTTATCTATTCCGGCATTAGTAAGAAGGACCGTGAAGAGCGTGCCCGTACTATGCTCGATAAAGTAGGTCTTTCCGAACGTGCCCACCACAAGCCCAATGAGCTTTCAGGCGGACAAAGCCAGCGTGTGGCCATAGCCCGTGCCCTTATCAATAATCCCTCCCTCATCCTCGCCGATGAACCCACCGGCAACCTCGATACCAAGACCTCCATAGAGATCATGGAGCTATTCGGTAAGATCCACGACGGCGGCAATACAGTAGTGCTCGTAACCCACGAAGTAGATGTAGCCAACTACACCCACCGCATCGTCCGCATCCGCGACGGCGTGATAGAAAGCGATCACATCAACACCAATCCAGTTAAGGATTTTGTAACTGTATAAAATAGAGATTTATATTTTAGTCATTACCTTATCTCTACCCAGCTCCGGCCTCATAAAAATGGCGTTAAGAAAAAAGCCGTAACTGAGCGTCCGCAAAAACTATCTCTGGATTTAGGCTACAGCCCAATAGCAACTGCCTTCCTTTGAAGCACTTCATAGCATAATAGAAAGCTATTTTTTGCAGCGAAGTGCAGGCATTTTTTAGCCATTTTTGTGCAGCCTTGATCTTTTGGTTCTTTTGTATCAAGACAAAAGAACATTTAAAACAACCCTTTAAAATCAAAGAACTACAATTTTCATTACCGAATTGCTTCATTGTCTCATTGTCGAATTGCCAAATTGTCAAATTGTCAAATTACCGAATTGCCTCATTGTATCCTCGCTCTCCACTCTACTTCCTGTGCGCCGGCGATGTGTGTAATGTAGCGGGCCAGCACGAAAAGGTAATCGGAAAGGCGGTTGAGATATTTGATGATGAGGTCGGAGACAGGCTCGTTTTGTTCGTGCATACCCACGCACAGGCGCTCGGCACGGCGACAAACACAACGGGCTACATGACAGGTGGAAGCTGCCAGGTTGCCGCCCGGGAGTATAAAAGCGCGCATTTCAGGAAGGCTTTCGTTCATCTTGTCTATAGACTGCTCCAGCCATTGCACATCGCTATCGTGCAGGTCGGGAAGCTTCATTTTTACTTCTTTGTCGGGAGTGGTAGCTAGTTCAGAACCTATTGTAAATAAGCGGTCCTGTATCTCGCGCAGCCATTCTGTGATCTGTGAGTTAGCCGCCATATCGCTTACCATACCGATGTAAGAATTCAGTTCGTCGATGGTGCCATAGCTTTCTATGCGAATATGGCTTTTCGGCACACGGACACCGCCTATGAGGCTTGTAGTGCCTTTGTCGCCGGTTTTTGTATATATTTTAAACATTGTGCTTTTGTTGAGAAAGTAAAATTAATTCTTATAATGTTCTTTGGTCCTTATAAATCAAAATCAACTATTAATCGCCCCCAAAATTGTCGAATTGGCTAATTGTCGAATTGCCAAATTCACTAATTGTCTCATTACCAAATTATCTAATTGTCAAATTGCCAAATAGTTTCTTTCTTTGCACTCACAAACACTCCATCTTTCCAATGCTGCCTAAGTACAATCGTATCCTGCTAAAGCTTTCAGGTGAATCCCTTATGGGCGACCGTAATTTTGGTATCGATTCCAAAATGCTCGACCAATATGCTTCCGATATTAAGAGAATTACGGATATCGGCGTGCAGGTGGCAGTAGTGATAGGTGGCGGCAACATATACCGTGGGATGAACGAAGCCGAAACAGGCATCGAGCGTGCCCAGGGCGATTATATGGGCATGCTGGCCACTGTTATCAACGGTATGGCCCTGCAGGCAGCTCTGGAGAAAGTGAACGTTAATACACGGCTGCAAAGCGCCATCAAGATGGAGCAGATAGCCGAACCATACATCCGACGCCGTGCTATACGACATTTGGAAAAAGGCCGCGTGGTGATCTTTGGCGCAGGTACAGGCAACCCATACTTCACTACCGATACCGCTGGTTCTCTGCGTGCTATCGAGATAAATGCCGATGTTATCCTGAAAGGCACCCGCGTGGATGGCATCTATAGTGCCGATCCTGAAAAAGATACTACAGCCACCCGTTTCGAAATACTTACTTTTAGCGATGTAATAGGTAAGGGGCTCAAAGTGATGGACATGACCGCCTTCACCCTCTGCCAGGAGAATAACCTCCCCATCATCGTTTTCGACATGAACCGCACCGGCAACTTGCTTGATGTAGTTACCGGAAAAGCGGTGGGTACGCTGGTAAATTAATAGCTGAAACTATTTCTTCCAGAACGAGCGCATAGCCATGTGCTGTAGCCGCGAAATGAAGGATCTCCTTAATCAAGGCTCAAGACTTCCGATCTGCTTTCCATTTCTCCCGGCGACCCAACGCAGCTTTAGCCACTTCATCCGGCGCAAGCGAACCTAACTTCACCTCACCATCCAAAGCATAACTTGCAAAAATTACACCCGTTTTCGACACCACAGACTCCGTCAATTTCCATTGTTGCGGCTGTGTGCCTCCTTCGAAAAGTTTTTGTCCTTCACCGATCGTGACGGGAAATATCCAGGTATGCAATACATCAACCATGTGATTGGATAATAAAGTTTGCATCAAAACACTACTGCCAAACACCAGCAGGTCCGGACCGTCCTGTTCCTTTAATTTTTTCAACTCATTCACTACATCTTTGTTGATCAGGATGGAAGTTTCCCACGATAGATCGACGGGTGTTGTAGCCACCACATATTTATTAATACGGTTGAAGGTGTCGGCGATCGCACCCTTTTCATAAGGCCAGTACGATGCGAATACTTCATACGTACGGCGGCCAAGCAATAGGTCGAACGGGGTTGACATTATCTTGCTCAGGGTACTAAATGTCTGATCATCCTGGTAATGAGTGGCCCAGCCACCCCATTTGAATGGATACTGAGGATCATCTTCCGGTCCGCTGGGGGCCTGCAATACGCCATCCATTGTTATTCTGTTTGCAACAATAATTTTTCGCATGTTATTATTTTTTGTTGAATACAAAGCTATTAAGCCTTGGTAACTCAAACAGGGTGTGTTTGGGACATTGTAGAGGTGTATCGCGATCACATCCCTTTATTTTTTTGCTTTGTGATATTACGCGGTGAGCTTTTTTGATGAAAGCCTGTGCCTGACTGATGTATGTGTTTTAGCATAACGTCTCATTTGCTCACGATGATATCACATTTGTATCACATCTTTTCGCTTTCTTATCTCACGCGGTTTTGTAATTCCCCGTTTACAATAAAAAACTTGTTTTGGGAAATTGGGGAATTTATTTTGGGCTGAAATCCTTTACTGGCAATAGTTATAGTGCTCATTTACCTAATAAAGCATTACCCATTTATGCCCCATTTGTGCCACATTGTACCACAATGGTTACCCATTGATATTTTCGGTTCTAAGTACGTTGTTTGGTTACAATAATGAAAGAACTTTTGCGGATAGTATTACCGGCTTTGCAAAAATATTACTGTACGATGTGACTGTGAAAAAAAGTTAACGACAGGAAACCCCGGGAAACAGAACTACACTGGTCTAAGCGTCTCGCTTAGACCTAAAATATTACAGCGTCTCGCTTGCACTTCAAACTTGTGAACAATAATATCAATTTCTATCTTGCCATTGCATGAGCAGAAAATATCGCATTCAAGACCAAACTCAAATGTATTTTGTAACCTTTACTGTAGTCAACTGGATAGATGTTTTCATACGTGACGATTACAGGGAAATATTTACAGATAGTATTAAGTATTGCCAGCAAAACAAAGGGCTGGAAGTATATGCATGGTGCATTATGACTAGCCACATACATTTAATCATAGGTACAAATGGACAAAATAAATTACAAGATATTATCCGGGACTTGAAAGCATACACTTCCCGGCATCTTCGCAAAGCAATAGAAGATAGTAATATTGAAAGTAGGAAGGAATGGCTGCTATGGATGTTTGAACGAGCTGGTACTTATAATAGCAATAATAATGACTTCCAATTATGGCAACAGCATAGCCACCCAATTGAACTATCCAGAGGTGAACTGGTAAAGCAAAGACTTGATTACCTACATAATAATCCAGTTACTGCTGGATTTGTGACGGAACCCAATCATTGGAAATGGAGTAGCGCTTATGATTATAGCGGTGGTAAGGGGATTGTTGATATTATTTTGATTGAGTGACTTGCAAGCGTGACGCTTGAATATTGTGGGTCTAAGCGAGACGCTTAGACCAGCGGGGTAGTGTTACTGGCCTTGCAAAAATACTATTGTGTATTATGACCGAAGAAAAAAGTTAACGACAGCAAACCCCGGAACAAAAGACTATTTAGGCGTATGCCTGAATCAGGGGGAAAAATTAATCACAAAATTCGTCAAATAGCGGATGGATTACATAACTTAGTTCAAGAAGAACTATATAAATTATTATTATTATTATTTACTATGTTTCAGATAGATATTAACTCATTATTAAAAGGAAGCATAACAAAAATAATATTCATAATACAAGTGTATCTCTCATTTTTAATATGTACAAATAATAAAAGAATAGTTACATCGGACTTATTGAATAAAAAAGGTTTAGAAGTGTGCTTATTAACAGTACTCGTTTATATATTTTTCTACATCGTAATATCAGCAATTGTACATCTTTTATTGTTTAGATACAGTGTATATCTCTACAAGAAAAAAGTAGAAAAACAAAACATAGAATATAAAAAGCAAAAGTTTCAACAAGCTATTTACAAAATAAGTGCTTATACAGGCATTGATCTGTGGCAGTCAATCCTTAAAATGCCATTAGTATATAATTATATTCTCTCAATAATTGTAATTGCCTTACAAATTGCATTTATAGTAGCTAATTTTTGGGCCTGGATTATTTTCTTGACGCTATTTATTTTCACTTCATTAATATATGTCACTGTATTTTTCTTAAATAAGATTGGAATGCTTAATCAATAAAATACATTAGTGATTAAATCATCAACAGTGTTATGTTGTTTTCCGTGACGCAAGCTTGAGTTTGAATATAGATCTGAGCGATGATTAAACCAATTGTTGCCCATACAACTTATGATTTGCATTGCAAATGCTTTGCATAGGCATTCACGTCATAAACTCAGATTATTAAACGAATGTAATATTTTTCAATAACTGTTAAGTATCTGCCTAACAATATTATTGCTTATTCTTTTAAGCTTTTTAGATGCTTTAAACTCACATTCTTTTATACGAATTACTGTCCAGCCTTTAAGTATTAGTGTTCGGGTTACCAAGCGGTCCCGCTTTTTGTTACGCAATATTTTCCTTTCCCAATATTCTTTATTGTTTTGTGGTGTGATATTCCTGCAATTATGTCCATGCCAAAAACAGCCATCAATAAAAACCGCTAACCTTATGCTAGAAAAAACAAAATCTGGTTTGCCAAATAACTTATAGTTTCTACGCCAACCAATTATATTATTATCCTTAAAGAATTTAATTGCCGCTAATTCAGTCGATTTATTTTTCTGTGGCCTTACTAGTCTCATGACTTCGCTTCGCTTATCGCTTGTAAAAACGTCAGCCATATAATAAATACTATTTGAACTCCAACTGTTTTTGACCTAAAACAGATCTTTTGTTTTCGATGTCATAGATGTATTCTTCGATGCAATTGGCCACGTATTCCCCAAGTTTTACAGGGACAGCATTGCCAATTATTTGTTCAAGTTCTGTTTTGGTTCCAGTAAAATGAAAAGTTTGAGGGAATGTTTGAATATAACTTCTTTCAACTGTTGTTAATGGCCTTAAACTGTCATTAATTTCTATAGGATCACCAGGATGTTTAGAATAGCCCTTAGGTATAGGTCTATTAACGCCTCTAATCGTAGGACTTGGCTCATAAATACTAAAAATCCCTCTACGCATATAACTTCTTGGGTGCCTATAATAAAATTCAATGCCAAGTGAATTACCTAAATAATCAAAAATAGTCATAGGTTGTCTTGTTCTATTTTTGATTAAATATGGATTAAGAAATCCGTCTTTAGAGTTTAAATGTCCAATTAAAAAAAAACGCTTTCTTATTTGAGGAACACCACACAAGCTTGCATCTAAAACATCATAGGAAATTCCATAATTTGCCTTTTTAAAGATTTGAAGCGCTTCTTTTAGAATTCTACTCTTAGTAATTCGTTCTACATTTTCCATTACAAACCATTCAGGTCTATTCGTCGCCACAATGTTTGCAAATGTCAATGTTAGATCTGCACGACCTAAAGTCTCGTCTCTTTTGCCTGCACTGGAGAAATCTTGGCAAGGCGGCCCGCCAATTATCATTTGAACTTTCTGTTTACAGATAAATTCAAATGCTTCTTTATTTGATAAATCTATATCATATATTGGATGATCAAAATTTTCACGATAAACTTTTATAGCTGGTTTCCAATTATCAAAAGCAGAAACAATTTCAAATCCTGCATTTTGAAAACCCAGCGACAACCCCCCACATCCTGAAAACAAATCCATTGTAGTCATAAAATACAATTTAGCCAAAAAGTTCGGGAGAATTAAAAATAATGGCATCGAATCTTCTTTCTGGACTTAAAAGTTTTTGTCCTCCACCTAAGATTATTTCTTTGATTTGATTTGCTTGAATTCTAGGCTTTGTCAATTCTTTGCATGTCATAAAATGGTGAGTTATTCTTCCGCTAACAGCAAATGCCTTATCATTTTTAGTATTAAAAGATAATTCGTCAATTATTTTAATATGGTTTATCTGTCCATTTTTACTGAAATCAAATAACATTTTGAAAAGCCAAATAATTGTTCGAATCTGGCGTGTAATTCTTGTTGTTTCAGCTAGTTCTCCTCTAGCTACATCAAGGAAAAGCTGTGTAAATGCAAAATTCGACCAAACAAATACATCAAGGCAAAAATCCGCCAATTGCGAAGACTTTCCAACGGTTTTCCAGATTGGTTGCATTAAAATTGGTTCTTGTTCCCCAAGAATTGAAAGAATAATTTTATCAAGAACAGAAATCATTTGGGGTATAAATTGCCATATATTTTCCCCTTCTGTCCAATCTGTAATCTGATCGAAATCCTTGCCTATTAATTCTTGAAGATAGCCTATTTTTGTTTTAAAGTTTGCTGCTATGCTGCATGCCAAATATACTATCGTATCAGGGCGAACTACTAATTCACACCCAAAATATTCATCTTCTAATGCACACGTTGAATTGTCTGGTAATGCTGTTAATTTGATTTCAATTGGCCTTAAACACTGTCCGTTACTTCTAAGTTGCGTAACTAAATCTACCCTAGGTAGATGTCCTATTACTAATTGCTGGTATGGAGTATAAGAACTTTCAAATGAGAAAAACAAATTATCTGATTGTGGCTCAATTCCATACAAGGAAGATGTTGAAATTTTGCCATGCCTAACGTTTAATTTTTCATCCAAAAACAAATAAATATTTTGAAATCCTTCATTACTTAAATAGTTAGCCAAACCTGCCGGAAAAGAAGAATTAAATTGATTTTTCCCCCATGTTTCCGCCTGAGCAAAATCACGATTTGAATTCGTAATGCCAAAAAGTCCCGGTTTTTGTTTGTTCATAAATACAAATGTGCGTCAAATTTAGTCGTTATTAATCTTAGCGGGTGAAACAATAGTTTATAATTGAAAAACTACGCAGAATTTAGACATTCTATTCCATTTTTTAAATTTCTACCAATCTCTTTTAATATGTTCTAAAATAATTTTCACTATGATCTAAGGTAATTCTTGATTTTATCTTATGGTCAAACAAAACTCCCACAAGCTTTATATAGATTTATCATTTTGCCATTAAAATTTTTGTTTATCTCCTCTTCTAATTCTTTATGGTCCCCTAAACCATAATTATTGCAATCAAGAATAAGTATTCGATGTATGTTTTCAACGAATGTGTCATTCTGGTTTATATCAGAAACAAAATTTTGAATTGCAACCAACGTAATATCTTGTAATATAAACAGATTTAAAACAGGAATTTTATGTTTTGCATCTTCATAAAATAGGTCTTCGCAAGCGGTAGAATTAATACCACATGCCTTAGGAAAAATTTGATGTATAATGCCATTTCTTATAAAATACAAAAAAGAGGCTTTACATCTTAATCGAGGAGGGAAATAATCGGATTCGAAAAACTTAACAAAGTTGTCTTTTTTCCTTTTATCAAATATTCCGTTTTTTGCGACCATAAATAACATACCATAATAATCAATTATTGCAAAAAGAAACTGGGCATGGGGAATATATAAATTAGTATTAGCCCTTAATCCTTTTAGCGTACTCATTATTACAGACTTATATTGGTCTATGTACTGTTCGGTAACCTTTTTTAATTTTTCAGCATCCATAATTAATAATTTAGCAGTCTTTTGAAAATGGCATAATTAAATACTCTTGTATATATTGACTCATTAAAGATCATTTTCTAAAACAGCTTGTTGAAATTATCTTATTTTAAAACTCAGTAACGTTCTGTTATATTTTTGTAACCTTTTTTCTCAAATATAGCGTAACTGCAGTCCAATATCACAAAGCAAATTCTATGGAAAAGAGATAATGAAAGCCAACGTACTACCTCATCCTCTTACGCTTATTGCGTTCGTAGTCTTCGAAGATGTATTGGCCGAGGCCATCGAGGGAGGAGTAGAATGCTTTGCCGTTGTTCACTTCGGTAAAGTTGCGTACGAAGGATTGCAGGTAGGGGTCGTTGGCAATCATAAATGTTACAACGGGTATCTTGAGGCGGCGTAGCTGTCCGGCGAGGTTGAGGGTGCGGTTGAGTATTTTGCTATCTATGCCAAAGCTGTTCTTATAATATTTGTTGCCCACCTTCAGGCAGGTAGGTTTGCCATCGGTGATCATGAATATCTGCTTGTTGGGGTTCTTGCGGCGGCGCAGTATGTCCATCGCCAGCTCCAGCCCTGCTACGGTATTGGTATGGTAAGGGCCCACCTCCAGGTAAGGAAGATCTTTCATCTCTATCTGCCAGGCGTCGTTGCCAAACACCACTATATCGAGCGTATCCTTGGGGTAGCGGGTGGTGATGAGCTCGCTAAGCGCCATAGCAACTTTTTTGGCAGGGGTGATGCGGTCTTCACCATAGAGTATCATGGAGTGAGAGATGTCTATCATCATGACGGTAGAGGTCTGCGTCTTGAAGTCCATCTCGTGTATCTCGAGGTCGTCCTGCTGCATGGAGAGGCGCTCTACGCCGTGGTTGATAAAGGCGTTCTTGAGGCTGCCTGTATAGTCGATAGCTTCGAGGGCGTCGCCAAATTCGTAAGGGCGGGTTTCGGGATTTATCTCGTCGCCCTGTCCGCTTTTGAAGGTGCGGTGGTTGCCCTGCTTGGTCTTCTTTAGCTTACCAAAGATCTCGTCGAGTGAGCGCTGGCGTATGGTCTGCTCTGTCTTGGCTGCTATCTTGAAGGCTCCTGTTATTTCGTTTTCGTCGAGGTAGCCCTGATCCTTAAGGTCTTGTATAAAGTCGCCTATGCCATATTCGTCGCCGGTGAGGCCGTGCTCGCGGTCGAGCTGCGAGAGCCAGTTGAGGGCTTCGGCTGCGTCGCCATTGGTATAGTGCAGCAGCTCCATAAAGAAACCAAACAGCTTTTCGAATGGTGTTTTACTGTTTTCCTGTGGATCGTATTTGGTGAAAATAAAACCGTTCATATATCCTTCCTTCTTTATAAAGTTACGGAATGTTTGGTGGGTGGGGAGGGGTGGTTTTATTAATTGTTGTATAGGTTTTTGTGATTGCTTTTTTCTTTTGTTTCGTGTCCGGCGTGGGCGTTCATTTCTTTGCTTGCCCAAAGAAACGAACCAAAGAAAGGGCACCTTTTGTCCAAACGCTCCGCAGGACAAAAGGCTGGCTATACGCCGGTTTCGTGGGGGATTGCTTTTGAGCGGCCGCAGTTTGTGCGTGCTCGATGGGGCTTTGGGATTTCTTTTTAGGGGGAGTGTGGTGTGTTTCTGTGTTGTTTCTTCTTCTGTGCGTTTGGTTTTGTGTTGTGTTTCCCTCATTTCCTATAGTTACTTTCTTTGCTTGTCCAAAGAAAGTAACCAAAGAAAAGACACCTTTTGCAAACTGCTCCGCACAGCAAAAGGATAGCTAGACGCTGGTTGCGTGGGGGATTGCTTTCGGGCTGCGCTGGAACGCGCGGGGTCGATGGGGCTTTGGGATTTCTTTTTTGAGAGTGTGGTGTGTGGTGAGTTGTTGTGTTGGGTGTTCTGTTGTGTGAGTGTGGCTGCTGTATTTCTATTGAGCTTGGTGTATGGGTTCGGGAGATCCTTCACTGTGTTCAGGGAGAATTCTATTAAAGAAAAAGGCCACCTTTTGGGTGACCTTTGTATATTTTTAGTAGTTGTTTTGGTATTAATGCGATTCTTCACCGGGTCTTAGTGGTACTGTTTGGGCGATGAAGTCGTTGCCGTTGCCATCGTCTTTGTAATCGTAAGGCCAGCGGTATACTTCAGGAATTTCGCCTACCCAGTTGCCATGGCCTGGCTTGATTGGTGTAGTCCATTCCAATGATGTAGAACCCCATGGGTTGAGCACTGTGAGCTTACGTCCGCGGAAGATGCTTACGAAGAAGTTGAACACGAATAATAACTGTGCAAAGAATACGATGATCGCTACTACGCTGATGAAAGCGTTTAGTCCCTGGAAGTTCTTGAATGATTCCCATGCGCTGTAATCGTAGTAGCGGCGTGGCATACCTGCAATACCTTCGTAGTGCATAGGCCAGAAGATAAGATATGCTCCGGCGAATGTAACAAAGAAGTGTATGTAGCCAAGTGTGTTATTCATGAAGCGACCAAACAGTTTGGGGAACCATTGGTACAGCCCGGCAAACATCCCGAAGAAGGCGGACACACCCATTACTATATGGAAGTGGGCAACTACGAAATATGTATCGTGCAGGTGAATATCAAGAGCTGAGTTACCAAGGAAGATCCCTGTAAGCCCACCGGAGATAAACATGGATACGAAACCAAGGGCAAACAGCATAGCCGGTGTGAAACGGATGTTACCACGCCAGATGGTTGTGAGCCAGTTGAACACTTTTACCGCTGAAGGCACGGCGATCAACAATGTAAGCAGTACGAATATAGAACCAAGGAATGGACTCATGCCTGTTACGAACATATGGTGCGCCCAAACCAGGAAGGCCAGAACGGTGATACCTATCAGCGATATAACCATCGCGAAGTAACCAAAGATCGGCTTGCGGCTGTGGTTAGACAGTACTTCAGAAGCAATACCCATACCAGGCAGCATGATGATGTACACTTCAGGGTGTCCAAGGAACCAGAACAAGTGCTGATAAAGGATCGGTGAGCCGCCCACATTTGGTAATGCCCTGCCACCTATAAATACTTCAGAAAGATAGAAGCTGGTACCGAAGTTGCGGTCGAATATCAACAGCACAAGACCTGAGAACAACACAGGGAATGAAAGCACACCTAATACAGCTGTGAAGAAGAATGCCCATATAGTAAGCGGCATGCGTGTCATGGTCATACCTTTGGTACGCATGTTCAATACAGTAGAGATATAATTCAAACCACCGAGCAGTGATGATACCACAAATAAAGACATACTGATAAGCCACAAATCCATACCTATACCAGAACCAAGTGATGCTTCTTTTAATGCGCTCAATGGAGGGTAAGTAGTCCATCCACCAGATGCAGGACCTGTAGAAACGAACAGAGAAGTAAACATAAATATACTGGCAGTGAAGAAGAACCAGTAAGAAAGCATGTTCATAAAGGGTGAGGCCATATCACGCGCACCTACCTGCAAGGGTATAAGCAGGTTACTAAATGTACCGCTTAAGCCCGCTGTTAACACAAAGAATACAAGGATGGTACCGTGCATGGTTACCAGTGCATAGTAAAATTCAGGAGTTAGCTTGCCACCCTTAGCCCAATCACCGAGAAACTTTTGCAGGATTGGGAAAGTCTGATCGGGGAAGCCGAGCTGAAGGCGGAAGAACACGGAGAACAATGCACCTATGATGGCCCAGATCATACCTGTGATCAGGAACTGTTTAGAAATTATCTTATGATCCTGGCTGAATATATATTTCCAGACAAAGTGCTGTTCATGATGTTCGTGGCCGTGATGCTCCGTAGCCGCAGAATCGTTAGTGTGCGCTACATTGGGGCCCTGGATAATAATCTCGTTACTCATTTTATTCACTTTTAATGACCATTGTCATGGTCGATTACTTCATCGTTATTGCTTTTACACTATCAGTTTTCTGTGCTGGCTGGCTGCCTTGAGGGGCCGCTGCCGGATTGGCGAGTACATAGTAAGGTTGCTGACTTGCCATCCACTGATCGTACTCTTGCTGGGTTTGCACAATTACAGTGCCACGCATAGAATAGTGACCTTTACCACATATCTGATCGCAGGAGATCTCATATACGAAATCGCTATTGCCAGTCATTTGCTTCATCTGCTCTGTAGTAAACCTTGGAGTGAACCACATAGTAGTCTGGATACCTGGTACAGCATCCATCTTCATACGGAAGTGAGGCAGACCTACGTCGTGGATCACATCTCGTGAGCCTATGATCAATTTGACAGGCTTACCGACTACGAGGTGCATTTCACCATTCTGCATAATAACATCATCGAGGTTATCTTTATCCTTCCAATCAAGTCCTAATACGTTGTTAGCATCATTTATCAAACGGAAGTTTCTCTTGCCTAATACGCCGTCTTTACCCGGATAACGAATAAGCCAGTTAAATTGTTTCCCAACTATTTCTATAACCTGTGCATCTTTAGGCGCTTCGGATGTAACGCTGAACCAACTACGCAGCCCAACAGCCACAAGTATCGCCATTGCAATAGCAGGGATAGTAGTCCATACAAGCTCGAGCTTATTGTTGTGAGCATAGAAGAAAGCAGTACGTTTTTCAGTAGCCTGATAACGGAATGCAAACCAGAAAAGCAATGTTTGAGTGGCAAAGAATACGATACCTGTAACGATCAATGTTACATTAAACATATCGTCATAAGCAACACCCTGCACGGAAGCTGAAGGAGGTAACAACCTGCCTTTCAACAACTCATTACATTTCCATATACCGTACAAGCCGAGGATAAAGAAAATCAGCAACAGCCAAGCGATAGAGCGATTGGTCTGAGCTTTTACCTTTTCTTCGCCACGAAGGATGGTGGCATATTCGCTTGCTTTACCTATCTGGTATATGATAATAAATACCAGAATTACTAATGCTATTATTATAAATCCCGACATGGTCAGTTCAGCTTGTATTTACTAATGTTATTTGGTTCGGTTATCAAATTCCCTATCTAAACCTTTCAACTATTATTTTTCTAACTCTCTAACTTATATGAACAACTGCTTCCTTCAAGAAAGAGTTGTTGTGTGGTATCAGGTCTGCTTTTGCAAGTGTACGTGATACTGTATATATTAATATCCCTGCAAAACCAGCAAAGATGCCCATTTCATACCAGCTAATGTGCCAGAATTCACCCATAGGACCAGGAATCATCATTTGATAGAAATCCAGCCAGTGGCCAAATATTATTATGAGCGCCATGAATGTAACTGTAAAGTAGTTACGCTTGCTGGGTCGAGTCATCAATATCAATATCGGCATACAGAAGTCAATGATAAAAACTGCATAGAATATGATACTATAAGGACCTTGCTGACGCATTTTGAAATAAACTGTTTCTTCAGGTATGTTACCATACCATATCAGCAAATATTGAGCAAACCATAAGTATGTCCAGAATATACTGAATGCAAACATAAATTTACCAAGGTCATGCATGTGCTCTTTCGTTACCAACTCAAGATTACCCTGATTCTTTAAGTAAACAACAAATAATAAAATTACAGCCATGCCTGTTACAAATGCGCTTGCAAATGTATACCAGCTAAACAGGGTAGAATCCCAATGTGGCTCTGTACTCATTATCCACATCCATGGGGTTGTACTCATTTGTGTCAGAGCATAGATTAAAATAAACAAGCCTGAAAGCCTTACCATCTTCCAATGTATACGTGGACTATTCTTAATAGCTTTTTCCTGAGCTAAAGAGAGCGAACGAAACTTAGTACCAAAAAATGACCATAAAGCCAGTGTAACCAAAGTAAACCCAACGTACATGCCCGGATTTAAGAAAGCAGACTTTCCTTCAAGTAGCTTATCACCATTAGGGTGTACCCATGGATAAACCGGATTCTGTCCATTTACATCAAATCCAAAAATGATCGAGAACATGATGATAACAGCAATGATGCTGAATATCCAAACATTTGCGCCTATAGCTTCGGGAACTCTTTTATAAGCAACAATCCACGAGCCTTGCGCTAATGAAGCGGCAGCTTGAATGAATACGCTGATTACCGTAATCAAAACGAAGAATACGCTGTCATGCAGTAATATTATCCAAAAGCGTGTTTTGGAATGGACATCAGCATGAGGCCCTGATAACAGCACAAAGATTCCTACAATCAGGGTAAGTAAACCTACCCCCATAAGAGCAAGGCTGGTATTACGTAAACGGCCTGGTATCACAAAACGATCGGTCATTGCAAAACTTTTATTGTATTCTTTAATTATTTATAATTATCCTTTTTTGTTATCACTATTTGTACTCTTCACATCTGTTGCATTTGCCTGAGCTTTACCAGCACTTGCGGTATCTGTTGCAGTCTTGCCACCCGTTGCTGGTCCGACACCAAAAGTAAATGCGTCTCCACCATTCTGAGATTGTACCTTCTTAATATAAGCAATTATCATCCAGCGCTGTTTGATGTCTAGCTGACTTGCATACGATCCCATCATATTCTTGCCATATTTTGCGGCTGCGAACATTTGACCTACAGGCATGTGTAAATATTTCTCACCTTTAAAATTCGCAGGCATTGCTGCAAATTTTCCTGAAGCATACAGCGGGCCATTTCCATCCAGATTGGGACCGTGGCAGATGGCGCAGTAAATATCGAAGAGGCGCTTACCTTCAACCATATCATCATCGCTGAATCGCATGCTGGTGGTAAATGTTTTGTATGCCATTGTATCTCCTTCTTTCAGGTGATCGGGCAACTCATGACCGCGTGCAATAGTACCAGGCACCGGCAACCGGCTTGTCTGGCTGTCTGCAAAGTTAGGATTGGATGTATAAGCATCGTAAGCACGAGAGTAGGTCATGTCAGGCGCGTAAACCCTACCTGGATTGCGACGCATACTACCACTGTTACATGCCGCCAGACCCAGTCCTACCATCAGGCTTGCTACTACTATGCTTTTGGTCTTACTCATATAAATTTTAATTATCAGAACCGGTTATTAATTGCACCGGAGTATTCAAAATATTAGAACTGTTTATTGTTTTTTAGTACCATGCCCTATTTCTGCAATAGCTGGTATGGCTCCTGTTTATCAAATCTTCCGTACCACCATTCTGACTCTGCAATCTGAACGTTCGTTTCTTTAGCGCCTGTCGATTTTAAGAACTCAATAACTTCATTTTCGGGCACCAGATCGTTAAGCTCCAGTGCAATTACAAACATATCATCGCTCTGACGAGGGTGGAAAACGTGTTTCTTCACGCCCGGCATTATCTGATTAAGGTAACAAAAAGTCATTACCATACCTACCGCGGAGAACAACACAGTCAATTCGAAAGTGATGGGTATCCATGCAGGTAAGGAAAAGTGAGGCTTACCACCAAAATTGAGTGGCCAGCTTGAAGTGAGTATCCATGTTATAAAACCAACTGCTGTACTTGTACCGCAAAGGCCGTATATAAAACCTGCCGTATGAAGATCAGTACCTTTTAACCCTAACTCCTCATCAAGGCCATGTACAGGAAACGGAGTATAAACATCATGCAGCTTGTAACCGCTATGACGTACCTTTCTCACAGCAGGAAATAAGACTTCCTCATCATCATAAGCCGCTACCGCAAATTTCTTTATAGCCATTTTATATTTAAATTCAAAAAGTTAAAATTCTATCAACTATTCAAAAATTACTTTAGTGTGCCACTTCATGTTCGGGGCTTGCATGATGTGTTTCCACTTCATGCACAAATTCTTCAAGGCTGAGATCTTCAATTTTATCCATTTTCTTTTTAAACCCTTCGCCAGATGTCTTGAGCACGAATTTGATCTCATGTACAGCGACAACCGGGAAGTATTTAGCAAATAAGAAGTAACATGTAAAGAATAAACCAAAAGTGCCAAGATAAAAACCAACTTCAGGCCATTGAGGGCTATAATATGCCCAGCTACTTGGCAACCAGTCGCGGTACAGAGATGTAACGATGATCACAAAACGTTCGAACCACATACCTATGTTCACCACAATAGACATTACAAATGTGAACGGAATATTGCGGCGTAATCTTTTAACCCAGAATAGCTGAGGAGACACCACATTACAAGTCATCATTGCCCAGTATGCCCACCAATATGGCCCGAGTATGCGCCAATGGAATTCCTGTTGTTCGCCCCATGAGCCGCTATACCATGCTATGAATAGTTCCGTTAAATAAGCAACACCCACTATGGAACCTGTCAACACAATTACTTTATTCATTGCTTCAAGGTGGCCTATGGTGATGTAATCTTCAAGGTGAAGAATTTTACGAGAGATAACCAGCAGTGTGTTTACCATTGCAAAACCTGAGAAGATAGCACCAGCAACGAAGTAGGGAGGGAAGATAGTAGTATGCCAACCCGGTATTACTGATGTTGCAAAGTCCATAGATACTATCGTATGTACTGAAAGTACCAGTGGAGTAGCTAAGCCAGCCAATACAAGCGCTAAAGCTTCCATACGCTGCCAGTTCTTGGCAGTACCTGTCCAGCCGAAAGAAGCAACGCCATATAATAACTTACGCAATTTTGTTTTAGCACGATCACGAACTGTAGCGAAATCCGGGATAAGACCAGAATACCAAAACAGCAATGAAACTGTAAAGTAAGTAGATACCGCAAACACGTCCCACAACAATGGAGAGTTGAAGTTAGGCCATAAAGGACCGCGAGTGTTAGGATAAGGAAGTACAAAGAACCCATCCCATACACGACCCATGTGGAATATGGGGAACTGACCAGCGCACATTACCGCAAAGATGGTCATGGCTTCTGCTGCACGATTTACCCCCGTGCGCCATCCCTGACGGAACAGCAAAAGGATCGCAGAGATCAATGTACCAGCGTGACCAATACCTACCCACCACACGAAGTTGGTGATATCCCAACCCCAGCCAACGGTACGGTTAACGCCCCAGGTTCCTAACCCCCAATATACCGCCCAGGTAACGGAGAAAACCCCAAACAGTAATAATGATACTGAGAAGAGGAAGCCTACGTACCACATGCGGCCCGGCTTCCGCTCAATGGGACTAATAATATCTTCTGTAACCTGATGATAATCTTTCTCACCATCTACCAGCGGTTCCCGTACAAACGATTCGTACTTGATATGCATAGCACGTAATTAGTAAAAGTTCGTTTTTAATTTTTTATTCCCCATTACCTAAAATGCTATCAGGCATTTAAAGTAATGGTTCTGTTCATCTATTTATCTTCATCACACTTTTTCATGGTGTGACACTCTTAATACCTAATTATAAAGACCTGCCCTATTCTATTAAATATGCTCATTATAAATGTCATCCAGTTTTGGATCGCCTGCGACTACCACATCCGTATTGCGAATCTTAGCCAGATAATTCACATTAGGCAGTGTATGCAGATGTTCCAGCGTATAGAATATACGTTCTCTTTGCTGTTGCTTACGCAACTTGTAAATAGCACTATTTGTGTCGTTCACATCACCGAATAAGATCGCATCTGTAGGGCATGCCTGCTGGCAAGCGGTACGAGCTTCACCATCTTTCATTGGGCGGCCTAATTTTTTAGCAGCCAGTTTAGCATCCTGAAGACGTTGAACGCAGAAAGTACATTTTTCCATTACACCACGGCTACGTACTGTAACATCAGGATTCAATACCATTCTTGTCAAGTCATCATTCAGATCATCACGACGGTAATCTTCATACTGATTATCTTCAAAGCAGTCTGCACCATTCCAATCCATCCAGTTAAAGCGACGTACTTTATAAGGACAGTTGTTAGCACAATATTTGGTACCAATGCAACGGTTGTAAGCCATCTGGTTCAGACCTTCATCACTATGGTTGGTAGCTGATACCGGACAAACGTTTTCGCAAGGGGCATTATCACAATGCTGACAAAGCATTGGCTGGAACACTGTCTGTATGCTATCCGGATCTTCCGGCATACCGCTGAAATAGCGGTCAATACGCATCCAGTGCATTTCGTGGTTTTTTATCACGTGATCTTTACCTACAACAGAAACGTTATTTTCTGCCTGGCAGCCTATCACACATGCTCCGCAACCAATACAGCTATTTAAGTCAACCGACATTCCCCAGTGAATACCCGGAGAAACATAGTTAGGATATAAGGTACCATTTTGGCGATAACCTTCATCCATATTTGAATTTATATCAGCAGCGCCTGCAGCAGTTAAACCTGAAGTAGCCTCAACATTCTTCTTTTCTGTAAGAACTTTACCTGTTGCTTCCGCTTCATGTCTTGCCTTTACATCCTCACCTTCTATCGCCCAAGGCACTTCAGCAAACTCACCTACTTCTGCCTGACGTTCTTTTAGCAATACTTTAGGATCATCGCTAAATTCTTCGAGCGTAAATTCATGTATTACAGGACGAGCTTCATAGCTATGATGCTGCTGGGTGCACGCTATATCGTAGAAGTTGTCTGTTTTTTCGATTGTGGCATTGTTTGAATAATCAAAGGTCTGCCCATTGTATGCAACGTAAGAATATGCATTCTTACCAGTATTAGCGGCTGCACGTCCTACTTTAGGATCGCGACCATAGCCTACAGCGACTGCGATAACATCGTTATGAACACCAGGTATAACAACTATTGGCAATTCAAGATCATCGTGGCCATCTACCTTTATCCTTGCTACACGTTTTTTATAATCAACCTCATTGTGATCTGTATAATCTGCATCAAGTAATCCAGCACGATAAGGGGAAACAACTACATAGTTATCCCAGGTAACTTTGGTAATTGGATCAGGCATTTCCTGAAGCCATGGGTTATTGCTCCATGAACCGCCGTAACCGATAGATATTTTCTGATATAGAGCAAGCTCTATTCCGCTTCCCGGTTTTTTAGCCTGTATTTTAGCAACTGCATCTGCTACATTTCCTGTAAATGATGCGCCCCCATTTGCCATTTCACCAGCCGGTTCGAGTATACCATTTTGCAGTGTCTGGTCGAAATTTTCCTGAGAACCCAACTTGGTTTCCCAATATTGCTTCCAGTAATCTCCGTAAGTAGTTGTAGCCCCGGTCCATGCCAACAAGCTATCTGCAAAAGCACGTGTTTTAAACAACGGTGCAATACCCGGTTGCATCAAGCTAAAATAATTAGGCTTAGGCTCAGCATCACCCCAGCTTTCGAGATAATGATGATCAGGAACTATGAATTTACATTTTTGAGCAGTTTCATCCATACGATCAGTAAAGGAAACAGTAACAGGAACTTTAGAAAGGCCCGCTACAAATTTCTTGCTATCGTAATAATCATAAACAGGATTCAGACCGTGAATCATTAATGCACCAACCTGGCCATTGTTCATTGCATCTACTAAAGCATACATATCAGAATCGATACCTTGCTTGTAGTTGCTGGTTACAGCCCAATTGACCGTAGTGCCATTCGCACCGATCTTATCATTTATTGCGTTTATAACTGTCTGAACGCTTACATCATTGCTACCGCATACTACAAGACCGTTTCCTTTCTTAAGATCTGCTGCTGCCTGTGTAATAAGCGCATTTAATTTTTTGCTTGTAAATGAAGGCTGAGCGCCATTTACTATTGCATTATAAAGAGCCACAGCTACAGTACCCATTTCAGAGGGCTTACATGTAGCGCGCTCATCTGCATTTGCACCGGAAATTGAAAGAGTAGGCTCTACCTGATAATGCTTGGAGAGATGTAAATTTTCTGCGCTCATCTTACGTCCTTTTGAATAGCCTTTAGCAAATTCAATAGGAGATAACCATGTACCGAGAAAATCAGCACCTATGCTTACAATTGTTTGTGCTTTATCAAAATGATATGTTGGTAAAGTACGCTTGCCGTAGCTTGCTTCGTTTGCCAACAGCATCCCTGAATAAGAAATGTTGTCGTAAACTATGTGCTTCGCATTAGGATATTTGGCAAGGAACTGATTGATAACGTCTTTAACTGTAGGGCTTAATATAGTACCGGTAAGCAGGTAGGCAGTTTTATTACTTGCGCCCAAGGCCTCCTTAACACTACGGTCAATCGCTTCATAAGTTGCTTCCTGACCTTCTGCATAAGGCTGGCGCAAACGTGCTTTATCATACAGATTTAATACAGAAGCCTGTACACGTGCAGAAGTGCCTCCTTTAGTAATGGAAGAAAGCTCATTACCTTCTATTTTGATTGGACGGCCATCTCGCGTTTTTATGACAACGGCACAATAATCACCGCCATCAACAAATGTAGATGCGTAGTAATTGGGAACACCCGGAACAATATCTTCAGGTTTAATTGCATAAGGGATAGCCTTACGAACAGGCATTTCACAACTTGATACAATTGTAGCTGCCAATGTGCTGAAACCTAAAAACTTCAAAAAGTCACGGCGAGGAGTGGTAGCACTAAACATTTTTTCGCTGAGGTCGAAGGGCAATTCTTCCTTGAACTCATTCTCCACTGTTTCCTGATGTGCAGCACTATTGTGCAACTCATCCAGCCCCTTCCAATATTGTTTTTGACTCATACTTTCGATCCGGTATATTGTTTCCGAATAAATTTTATATAATTTCCAAATGACTCAACTCAACAAAAATATTTCCTAACTAAAAAATCTGCAGGCCTTTCTATCGTAAATCCATCCATAAGAATTAATAGTGACATTTCTGACATTCTGTACCGCCAATATCTTCAACGGTTACACCTGTGCGTTTGCCTTCTTTTAGTTCTTTATGGTATTGTTTATAAATGGTATAATAATCATTGTTAGCAAACTGTACCTGGGTTTGACGATGACAGTTGACACACCAGCCCATAGACAATGGAGCAAACTGGTAAACTTCGTCCATATCCTCGATAGGACCATGACAACGCTGGCATTGAACCTGACCGACCTTTACGTGCTGAGAGTGATTAAAATAAACAAAATCAGGAAGATTATGAATTTTTATCCATTGTATTGGCCTGGCTAATATATTGCCTTGCGCATCGCGCTTGTAGTCTTTTTTTACAGGATCCCAACCTGCATATTCATATAGCTTGTGAATTTCTTTTGTTCCATCTATCTGCTGGCCTTCTGCAGTTACCAATGGGTGATCTCCGGCACCAGTATATTCATTGATCTGTTTATGACAGTTCATACAGATATTAGGAGACGGGATCATTGCCTGCCTGCTCTTTTCAGCGCCCGCGTGGCAATACAAACAGTTTACCTGGTTGATACCAACGTGAACCTTATGAGAGAAGAATATTGGCTGACGTGGCTCGTAGTTTTGCTGACGCCCCATGTTGATAGCACCATTTACGATCCAGTAACCGCAAAGTATGAATACCAATACTCCGGCAATCGCAATAACAATCTTGTTACGATACAGAGGAACTTCTTTTTCGTTGGGGATCCCTTCTTTTTCATTAGCTGCACGACGGAGAGAAGTATTAGCACGCCATAATATAACAGCCAAAACAAGAAGCACTAATGTAATTACTACATAAAGCCAGCTATTAGCTTCACCACCACCATTTGAAGTGCCCCCAGAGGGACCAGCGACAGGACCTGTTGTAGGTTGCGTATATGTATCTACATACTTAAGGATGGCATCGATATCATCTTTTGACAGCTGAGGAAATGCTGTCATCTGAGTTTTGTTGAACTTATTGTATACATCATTTGCGTATTTATCGCCACTTGCGATAACTGCTGATGAATTGTGTACCCAGCCATAAACCCAATCGTGAGAGGGGAATGTTTTATCTATATTCTGCAATGCAGGGCCTGTGGCATCCTTTAAAGGATTGTGACAAGAGGCACAGTTGGCCTGGAAAAGTGCTTTTCCATCTGGGGCTGCAACTGCTGAAAAATTGCTAAAAAACAGGGCAATGACTAAAACAAATGCACTTCTGGCAATTTTTCGGAACATCAGTTGAAATGATTCTGACACAGTAAAAATTTTGAAAATTAACGTTCCTTTTCGATAAAGCGAGTGCAAAACTACAACACAAACGTGAAAATTAATACACATTTTGTAAAAAATGTTTTTCAATACTGGCGCAGCTTTCAGGCGATTTTTCATTATTAAATAAATTCCTAATGTCATTCTATTGTCACAAAAACGATCGATTTTCAGGGTTCTAAAGGGCCATCTATAAGATGGTGCTATTAACAAAATTTCAAGGGCTTTTTTCTCCTAATTCCGCACCTATATACTGCCTGTTCTACCCCCATCTACAGGTATGCTGGTTCCATTTACATATCCGGCTGCCGGTGTGCATAAGAACGCTACCATTGCTGCTATTTCCTCCGGTTTGCCAAAGCGCTTGGCCGGGACTTCTTCGGTCATTTCCTTTTCTATAGCTTCTTTACTCTTCCCTGTTTTTGCTGCCTTACTATTAATTATAGTCTCCAATCTGCCGGTAGTGGTAGAACCCGGCAACACATTGTTTACAGTTATACCAAACTGTCCAAGCTCGTTTGCCATTGTTTTAGCCCATGACGCAACTGCGCCACGTATGGTATTGGAAACGCCCAAACCATGTAAGGGAATTTTTACAGAAGTGGAAATAATATTGACAATTCGCCCATAGCCTGCGTTTTTCATGCCGGGGCTTACCGTTTGCACCAATAAATGGTTGCAAATGAGGTGTTGCTGAAACGCATTCAGAAATTCTTCGGGCCTGGCATCGGTAATAGGGCCCCCTGCTGGGCCGCCACTGTTATTTATTAATATATCTATGGATTGTTGTTTTACAAAAGCCGCTACCACATCCTGCACCTGCTGTGGTTGCTGAAAATCTGCAACGAGATAGGTATGCCGCTGACCATTAGCAGTTTCAAGCGTCTTTAATGCTTCCTTTAGCTTTTCTTCGTTGCGTGAAATGAGCACGCACCTGGCGCCAAGTGAAGCAAGCGCCTGCGCAGATGCAAGCCCTATACCTTGTGTACTACCGGCCACTAATGCGGTTTTTCCTGAAAGGCTCAATGAAAGCATAAAATAAATTTCGAAGGCGAAATTACTCCTGACGCGGAAAAAAGCAATTAACTTATTTCTATACTGTGCTTCGGGTATATAAATCAACTAATTACAAAACCCCATTTACTTCCTGAAATTCCGGATGTTATATGTGAATGTAAGCATCAGGTAGCGCTGCAACGTGGTAGTTTGCATATCCTGTATATAGGTTTGATAAATAAGATGTTGAATATTATTATTCTCCTTTAGTAAATCATAAACTGTGAGACGTAAATCGCCCTGCCTCTTCCTGAAAAACTTTTTACCGACACTCATGTTCCATACGGCGTAATCCTGATTAAAGCCCTGGGATAATCCGGAATTATGTTCGTAAGAAACATCAGTCTGATATACAAATCCTTTCCAGAATATCAGATTCAAAGTCAGGTGATTTGCCTGGTTTATATATAGTGTGTTAATGTTTGCGTTTAAAGAGTTAATGTCTGAATTAAGAGAAGTGCTGGAAGAAATCATAAAGTCAACATTCTCACTGATATTACTATTAAGGTTAATGCCAATACTTCCTGCCTTGGTATTACCATAATTCACCTGGCTATTAATAATAGCAGGCATACGCGACCAATTGACGTTTGCATTAAAGTTCAGGTTACTTTTTATAAACTTTAATGGCATACCATAACTTGAATAAGCACTCAGGCTCCAGTACCCGTTTATGTTTACCGGCATAGTAAGCTGCGAGCCTTTGGGTAGAATAATATTTTGCTGTAGCAGCGTATCCTTATCTGCGATGATCGAATTATTAGTAATATAATTCTGTGTGAGATTTCCTGAGATTGATATAAAAAAATTAGTAGATCGAGTAGTATTTGTTGCATTGTAATGCACATCAAAATGATGCTGATAAGGTTGTTTCAGATCGGGGTTTCCTGTGTATAGCTGTAACTGGTTACTATTATTGATCACGTTTTGTAATTGGGTTACAGAAGGTGCATAAGTAGAAGTATTATAAGAGAACCGGAGATTTTTTGTTTTTGAAATCTTGTATTGGAAATAGGCAATAGGCAAAAAGCTACTGAATGTACGGCTCAATTGAAAGTTATCAGGCAATTGTTGATTATCTGATAGCTCAGTCAGTTGATAATAGGTGCCTATTGAAAATTCATATTTCTCGTGCCTAAGCATATAGCTGCCCCCACCTTTATGAGCAATGTTCCTGCTGGAAAATGTGTTGGATAATGATGTATCGGGAATGGTGTATGATTCTGTAGCATTGGAATAATTGTAAACATTTCTATCAGATAAGGCGGGGATATAATTTATGTCATACTGCAATTGAAACAACCCATTCTTTCCTGATGGTTCGGTATAGTTGGCATTAGCTGATAATGCCCATGTATTTTGTTTACTAATTGTTTGTTGATCCTGGTTGTTATTCAATGTTGGGTCGTTAAAAAATAGATTTTGAGCATTAAGGTGACTATTGTCGTCATTGTGACTATTATTTGCATTTGCATTGATAGAAAAAGTCCTGCCTGCTTTTTTGAATTTATGCCTGAATAAAAGATTATTGGAAAAATTATAACCTAACAGGCTGGAAGAACTATTATTGATTGTCTGGTTGAGCATTGTGTCAGCCTGCTTTGTATTACCAGATAAGGATGATGGACTATATGCCTTTTGCAAAGAAAGGTTTGGTTGTATCAAAAGTGAATTGGAGGAATCTATATTGTAGTTCAAGCGCAGATAAAAATTATGGCTGTAACTTCTATTATCTGAATTACTGGTTTCATTATATACCTGTCCCGAATCTGCCGCAAGGATATATTGCCTGCGGGTAATTCTATCTAATTGATTATCGCTTTCATTATAGGTATAGCTGCCACTGACATCTATTTTTTTTCCCCACTTATCGTTATAGTTAATTCCGGCAGCCTTTGTTGTTGCTATTCCCCCACCCCCGCCCGGCAATCCGGTGATATTCTGATCACCGATATTCTGGGTATTGATATCATTGGTTTGCGCAGTTATGGATATACGTCTGTCATCGTCAAAGTCATTGATGTTGCCACCTGCCAGGTAGGTATTGTCACTACCATAGCCTGTGAAAGCCTTGCCAAACTCGCCATTACGTTTATCAGGCTTGGTAATGATGTTAATCGTTTTTGTTGTGGTTCCTTCGCTGAAACCAGTAAATTTTTCCTGGTCGCTTTTTTCATTGTATACCTGCACCTTATCTATTACCTCGGCAGGAAGATTCTTTAATGAGGCATAGGGATCTGTACCGAAAAAAGGCTTGCCATCTATTAATACCTTTGTTACGCTCTCGCCCTGCGCTTTTACATCCTTGCCATTTACATCCATTCCAGGCATTTTTCTTACCAGGTCTGACGCATCGGCATCAGGATGAGTTTTGTAAGCGCCTGCATTAAATTCTGTAGTGTCTCCTTTTTGGGCTACTGCCAGTATTTTGTCTACTATTTTTACCTCATTTAAAGTAGCATTTGCTTCAAGGTTTATTTTTCCCAGATCTACGTTTGCATCTATAACATTTACAGATCTTCTGTAGCTTTCATAACCTATATAGCTGACAATGATATTATACTTGCCAGGTTTAACCGGCCCTAATGAAAAATGCCCAGCGGTATCTGTGACGGTACCATTTTTGGAAGAGTCGACTGAATGAGCGATTACTACACTTGCGCCGGGCAGCGTAACACTATTTTTTACATCAATTATTTGTCCCCTTATCTTATATCCCAGACACCAGGCTGTATTACAATATACACCTGCAGTCAATAAAAAAATAAGGGCATAATAGAAACGCATGCTTTATATGTAGAAAGGTTTTAAAGGTAGGGATTTGCCGTTAAAATATGCGTTTCACAAACCGCTATTGCAACAATTTTTGTATCTTCTCAATTAAGGCATCTGTTTGGTTTGGCATTGGGATATCTGAAGCCATGTGTCCTTTTTTGTCGATTAAAAGATAAGTTGGCACTGATTTAATGTTATATAGGGAAGCCACAGGCCCATTCCAACCACCTTTATCTCTTGCATTTATTCCGGAAACCCTGTATTTACTAATAGCGCCTTTCCAGGCTGCTTCATCATTATCAATTGAAATGTTCAGGAAGACTACATTGTCGTCATTTTTAAAATGATCTTCTACTCTGTGTATGTATGGTATCTGGCCTATGCACGGAGTACACCAGCTTGCCCAAAAATCCAAAAAAACCACTTTCCCTTTCAGATCCGACAGACGTACTTCTTTCCCGTTTATATCTGTAATTTTAAAATCAGTACTACCGGATTGCATCTTCTTCTTTAACACAACTTGCTCTTCTATTGTAGCCTTATATTCACTTTTAGGGAAATGCTTCTTATATTCTGCAAAAAGCTTTAACTCTCTTTGGTATGAATAGTTCTTGCTAAAGACGCATAGGACCCTTGCAATAAAATATTCAGCAGTTTTAGGAGGCATGTTTTTATAGGAGAGCTTTATCATACTGTCATCCATCCTGTATGGATTTGTTGAATCATTTTCGATACCATGTGCCATTAATGTAAAAGCATAATAGTTATCAACATAATCTCTATATTGAGGTAGAAGTAATAAATTATCACTAAACGCTTGGGGTACATGAGCGACAACGTTAAAAGATTCTTTATCGTAATCCTTCAGAGGAACAAATGACTTTTGCTTTTTTCTCATTTCGTGTAGAGGAGCATAAATAAGCATTCTCTTATACCCATCATATGTAAATAGATTTTCCCAGTATTTATTAAATGATGAAGGAAGATTCCTTTTATTGTCATCTAAGAAATCAATTTCTTTTTGTTCCTGCTCTGCTACGCCTTTTTCAAAATCATCAGGGTTGTTTACATACAGCGGTCGAATTTTAGCGCCGTAGTCTCCCAATGCCCCCATTTCAAGAACATGCTTTGCCGTAAAATTGGCAATGTCCTTTCCTTTACCTTCATAATGCAGCGTTTTGTCAAAATCACTTGCATCTACTGTCATATTCAAATCATAACCGGGTTCAACAAACAAATCTGTTGTCTGGTTACCATGGTCAATCTCCAACTCTGTTATTTTATCTTTCACAGGGAATTCAAGGGAAAAGCTGCCATCGCTTTTTAGTTTGGCGCCATATATCTGTAGTTTGTAATTAATTTTGTCAATATTGAATGATACAATAACGCTATCTGCAATAGGGTGTTCTATTTTGCCATGCAGTTTTACTAATTGACTGCTCCAGGTAGGAAAATAGCAGAAGCATAGGGTCGCGATGGATAAAAATTTTAGTTTCATTTTATTTTTAAAAAAGCAGTTATGTTATAGTATACCATATTTACAGCCTATTTGCTGCAATAGCTGGTAAAGTGTTTGAGGTAAAAATTAAGACGAGATTTAAAAAGTATCTTTTAGAAAATTGAAAAGAATCCTGCATAATTTATAGGTTGATTGTGTTTGGGTGAGCATAAAAGTATTAAAACTTCTAATTTTAAGTGAAGAGAAACTAAAAATACTTTGATTTAGTTCAAATGATTATCAATAGGAATAACAGCCATTTTACCCCTTTCATAATAATACAAGTGTTCTCCCGACAATGAAATGCCTGGGATTACTTCCAAATCTTTTAGATACTTGTTGCTAATTATTTTCCCACTTTTTAAATTGAAATACATCTCATATTTGTCATGCTTTATAGTATAGACAAGGCAAAGCAGATCTGGATTTACTGCTTTTATGTCCCAAACTGCATAAGGAAGATATTTTGCCTTCGATTTCGGATTCATTACATCGTCCATACCGACAAATATTGAATCACCAAAAGGGATAGTATAATGCTCATCGGTGGAGACATTATACACTATATTGGAAAATGGTAAAACACTGTAAGGATATGAAAAACACGGCACAGACTGATTATACATAATGTTGTTCTTTGTATATATCGGTGGTAGCGTATCATTCAATATTTGCTGAAATACATATTTCCCATCTTTTAAAGAGTATTTAGCCAAGTGATAATTTTTAGATTGGTCATTGGGACGCTTGCTAATAGGAAAAAAGATATCCTTGTTTGAATCATCAAGACAAAAGCCCGATTCGTCTGTTCCAAAGTGATTGTCATCATGATGAAGTATAGGGTATATGTTCAGCAATTTGCTTCCTTTACTATATTTATAAATGTATAATTTTTTATATCCCATTGTATCTTTAGAACCTGGAGATGCTGGTAAAAAGTCATACAACTCAACCCAATAAATAGATAGCGTTATTGCTTACATTGTATGCACTAAAATAAGGTTTATATATCCTATATGCCTTCACGCTCTGCATATTTTGCAGAGGTTGTTTTTCAATAGATTTTTTTACTAAGTCTTCATTTAATGTCAAGGTGTCAACATTTCTGCTGGCTCTATTAATTACATACAGCTCATTATTAATCTTGTTGTATGCGTATAAATATTTTTCATCGGCTTTTAATTTAAACCTGTGTGGTAAATACAAATTATTGAAAGTATCGTTTGCTTGTGAATGTAAGTATTGTTTCATCGTATTTTCGAAATAATCACCATTTATTCCTTTCAACGGGGAGCGGAATATTTCCCTACCATCTTTATATATGATTACTTCAGAAAGTTGTCCTCTGCCAATGGAATCATACAGTTTGGTTGACCAAACAATTGGAAGCTTATATTTTGACAGGTTGTATTTTTCTTCAATTGCAGTTGAGTCAGACCTATATTCATCCTTAAAAACTATTGTAAAAGGCATTTGATGTAAGTCGATCTTTGCAATGCCGTATTGACAAAGGAAACAATCATTGAGGCTAAATTTTATGTATCCAACCTGAGAATATGAAATAGTAGAAGAGACAATAAAAAGAAAAAGAAATAATATAGTTTTTAGAAAATACTTTTTAAAAAACTGCAGATGATATTGCATAATTTATAGGTTGAGAAGTTTAGGATAAATAAAAGTATGAAAACACTCGATTGAGGAAATAGAAGAAAAGTTAAAAATGTTTTTTAACGTTACCACACCTATTACTACAAACAAAAAAGGCACCCATAAAATGAGTACCCTTTCATTCATAACTGTTGGTCAACTATTTTTCAGGCATTATGCCTATCTCTGAATGATATTTTTAATATGCAACTTTAGAATAAGTATATGTTACAATTCCACCTGCCTTTCTGAAAGTAACTTCGACTTCTACAGGTTGAAAGGCAGATTTTACTGCTTTGGTTACTGTGCTGAATATTTTGTTTAAGTTTTTCATGTTTTATTATTGTGGTGGTTAATTAAATTGATGAAACAAAGATGATACACAGAACGAGTAGCGAAAAGAATTTGGATGAGCTTAACCTGCGCTTAATAATCGGTTAACCAGCCAATAACAATCCATATAGTTATTTTTTAATGTAAATATCCGCGTGAACACTTGCCAGTAAACACTTTAGCCATCTTAAAAAAATGACTCATTTATCCACTTATATCAGTATCTTTGTTTTTAGCAATAGCTGGTACAGTTTGCTCAGCCTATCCAATAAATATTTGCCGGGCTTTTTCTGACTCCATACAAAGCGTTTTTTTTAATTTTTACAACTAATTTTACTTTTCTTGAATTCAGACTTTTTTAATTCGATGGAATATAATACCACACGTAGCAAATTGCTAATGCCTGAATATGGGCGTAACGTGCAAAAAATGGTAGAATATCTACTCACGGTAGAAGACCCCGAGAAGCGCCTTCGAAATGCAGAAGCAGTAATAGAGCTGATGGGGACGTTAAATCCTCATCTAAAAACCATTGAGGATTACAAACACAAACTTTGGGATCATCTATACCAGATGACCGATTTCAGGCTTGAGGTGGCGGCACCATACCCGATGCCAACTCCCGAGTCTATCCATAAAAAACCGGAACCACTTCCTTATCCACAGGCAGATATTCCACACAGACATTTGGGTAAAAACATGGAGGCATTGCTGGAAAAAGCGCTTGCTGAAACTGACGAGGAAAAAAGGCAGGGCTTTACACAAGCCATTGGTTACTACATGAAACTGGCCTATACCAACTGGCATAAAGAACCGGTGCACGACGACATGATAAAAAATGAGCTATCCGTACTATCTGACGGACAGCTTGTATATGAAACGGGTGGATACCGCGTGCATTTCGACAATCGTAATTACAAACAGCGTAATAATAACAATAACCGCAATTACAAAGGTGGCGGACACGGCAACCAGCGCAGCTATGGCAACAGTGGTAGCAGTAGCGGCGGCGGCGGCGGCAGCTACGGCAATAACTACAATAAAAACCGCAATAAATTCAAGAATAAAAACAAATAATCTGCTGCTGAACCATGAATGCCTTTGAGATTCGCGGAGGTCATCCATTGCAAGGTGTAATAACACCTCAGGGGGCCAAAAATGAAGCATTGCAGGTCTTGTGCGCAGCACTACTTACCGACCAGCCAGTAACAATAACCAATATCCCTGATATACTCGACGTAAATGCCCTCATAGAATTGCTTGCAGACATGGGTGTTGAGATAATAAGGCCTACACGCAATTCAGTAATCCTACAGGCACATAATATCAACCCGGAATATTTTTCTTACCAGGCATCCAAAAAGAAAACAAGTAAGCTACGTGGCTCCGTAATGCTTGCCGGACCTATGCTCGCCCGTTTTAAAAAAGCATATATCCCACAACCCGGTGGTGATAAAATAGGCCGTCGCAGATTGGATACACATATTCGTGGCTTTGAAAAACTTGGGGCAAAATTTCATTTCGATTCAGAACAACATTTATTTACACTCAATGGCACTGCGCTGAAGGGCACTACCTTAATGATGGAAGAACCTTCTGTGACAGGCACGGCCAACCTGGTGATGGCAGCAGTGCTTGCTCCAGGGATAACAACAATATACAATGCTGCCTGCGAGCCCTATGTGCAGCAACTATGCCACATGCTGAACAGAATGGGGGCGCGTATTAACGGCATCAGCTCTAATCTGCTTGTAATAGAGGGTGTAGAAAAATTATATGGATGCGAGCATCACCTGCTCTCTGATATGATAGAGGTAGGATCTTTCATAGGCCTCGCCGCTATGACTAAAAGCGACATTACTATAAAGAATGCGAATGTTGCCCATCTTGGTGTGATACCTGAGACATTTGAAAGACTTGGCATAAAACTATCCATAAACGACGACGATATACATATTCCCGCGCAGGATCATTATAAGATCCAGAATTTTATAGATGGATCAATACTTACCATCTATGATCATCCCTGGCCTGGCTTTACCCCCGATCTTCTAAGTATTGTATTAGTAGTAGCTACACAAGCAAAAGGCACACTATTAGTGCATCAAAAAATGTTCGAAAGCCGTTTGTTCTTTGTAGATAATCTCATTTATATGGGTGCACAGATAGTGCTTTGCGACCCACACCGGGCTGTAGTAATAGGGCTTGATAAGCAAGTGCCATTACGCGGTATCAATATGGTGTCTCCCGATATTCGTGCGGGTGTGGCAATGCTTATTGCTGCCTTATCTGCAAACGGGAAAAGTGTTATACAGAACATTGACCAGATAGACCGTGGCTACGAGCGCATTGATGAACGTCTTAATGCACTCGGAGCCGATATAAAAAGGATTTAGCCTTTAATTACTGTACTTCTTGAAGATCGCAATAGCGTTGTGGCCACCAAAGCCAAATGTATTGCTCATACAGATATTCAATGTTTTTTTCTGCGCCTTGTTTGTTATTATTTCTATGTTGGCAGGAATCATATCCTCCAGCTCTTCTATATTAATTGTTGGCGGGATAATGTTATCGTGCAACGCCTTGATACATGCTATCGCCTCTATTGCACCTGCGCCGCCTAATAAATGCCCAGTCATTGATTTAGTTGCACTTACAGAAAGCACTTTATCAGTATTTTCTAATGCACGCTGCATGGCAATAATTTCGCTTGGATCTCCCACACCCGTAGAGGTGGCGTGTGCATTTACATAATCCACGTCATCGATAGTAATACCCGCATCTTCCAACGCGAGATTAATAGCCCTGTAAGCGCCTTCACCTTCAGGATGAGTGGCAGACATGTGATAGGCATCAGCAGTCATTGAAGCACCGATTATCTCGGCAAGTATAGTTGCACCTCTTTTTATTGCATGCTCATAAGATTCCAGAATTAATGCGCCTGCACCCTCGCCCAGCACAAAGCCATCCCTATTCTTATCAAAAGGCCGTGATGCTGCAGCAGGGTCATCATTCCTGGTTGATAACGCTTTCATTGAGTTGAAGCCACCAACAGAAGCATATGTAACAGGAGCCTCGGAGCCACCTGTGATCATTACGTTTGCCTTGCCCCAGCGGATATAATTAAATGCATCCATTATTGCGTTGTTAGAAGCGGCACAAGCCGATACTGTAGCATAATTGATGCCCTTAAAACCGAACTTTATAGAGATCATTCCAGGGGCCATATTGGCGATCATCTTAGGAACAAGGAAAGGATTAAATCTTGGTGTTCCATCGCCTTTAGCAAATTCGGTAACCTCATGTTCCAATGTTCCAATACCGCCATTACCTGACGCCCATATCACACCTATCTTATTAAAATCGATATCGCTATTTAATAAGCCGGCCTGGTTGATAGCTTCTTCTGCACTTATTAGTGCATATTGAGTAAACAGATCGTACTTGCGAGCTTCTCCCTTTTCGAAATATGTATTGGGATCGTATTCCTTTATTTCGCAGGCAAAACGTGTTTTGAATTTAGAAGCGTCAAAACGAGTTATGCCCGCTGCTCCGCTAACTCCTTTTATCATATTTTCCCAATATGCCGCGACGTTGTGGCCTAATGGGTTTATTGTTCCAAGTCCTGTTATTACTACTCTTTTCATAAATAGAATTTACTTACACAAGTAAGCTGAATTATCAAAAAAATATTATCCTTTTAAACTTTTTAAAATTGCCTTTTCTATTATTGAAAAATCATCTTCTCCTGTTATGCGTGATAGCTGCAATGCTGCCAGCATATTTGTAATGATCAATAATGCTTTCGTTCGTGGTGTTTCATTAAAAACAAATTCACCATTCTTTCGTCCTTCAGCCAATATATTCGTCAAAGCAGCCAGCGTATCCTTAACCATGATCTTCAATTCCCGCTGCACATCTTCTTCAAGAGAATACAACTCTGCAGCCAAAGCTCCGACCAGGCATACCTTATTATTTTTATAGCTTTCAACATATACATTCATAAAAGCCTTTAGCCTGGCTAAAGCTGACGAGGAAGCATATTTACTATCTAAATCATTTACCGCCTGTAAATTCCTATGAATAATGCTTACCCCAAGATCAGATTTTTTAGGGAAGTAATAATGTATGGCAGCGTTTTTTATGCCCAGCGGACGTGAGATATCATTATAGCTAAAAGCGTTATAGCCATTTTGCCGGAGCAAATCCTCACCGATCTTCAATATTTCATCCCGCTTGTCGGACATATGGCAAACTTACATACTAGTAAGTAAATTAACAAATACGTTGATGAACTTGTTAATAATTTAAAATAGAATTAACCGCAGATAATTTTAAACTATTTTATTGAAGATTTGGTAGTTGTAGTACATTTTCTAATCTACATGAGGCCGACCCAAGTATTTCTTAAAAAAACCCGTCTAACATATTATGCTCCAACCTTAAACTTGCTTTTATGAAAAAAACACTACACTATTTACTATTTGTTATTTCCTTTTGTTCTTTACATTTTAATGCTTATGCACAGAGCATATTTCACGGCTACGAGGTAATGGATACTACTGTTTTTAATTTTAATAAAATAGATTCGCTAAACCATTACATTACATCAGGTGGCTATTATTATTATCCTGTAACATTTATTGTAGATACAACCGGCATGAACCTTTGGGAGATAGGTGCTACTGTTAAACCATTTTTTGCAGATTCCTCTCCAATTAAAGCAATAATGACTGATACTTTACATAATTATCCTATTAACGCAAATAGCTCTTTTGTTTTAAAATTAAGTCCAGCCGGCGACAACAATATCATTTCATTCTGGCATAAATATCAAACTACAGCTGGCCATGATGGTGGCATAGTAGAGTTTTCGGCAGATAATGGCGTAACATGGCAAAATATATTAGGAGATTGTAATGGGGATTCAATGTTTAGTACTCCAACTATACTAACTAATAATTTTTATGGGAAAAATGATACCCTGCTATCAGGAGAGGCGGCATTTAGCGGCACTAGTGGAGGATGGCAATTATCTCAATTCCAGTTTTTCAACTTTATTCCTGTAAGGCTATCAGGAAGTTCCAGTTGCATTAATGATTCAGAGATGTTGATCCGTTTTCGATTTAAAAGCGATTCAATTCCTGATTCTTTGGATGGCTGGATTATTAGTAAAATAGAACTTGAATTGGACGCATATTCAGGTGTACCAACGATAAGCAAACCTCAATCTTTAAAAGTATTTCCCAATCCTTCCATAGATGGTATATTTCATTTTCCTGCTTTAGACAATGAGGGGAAATATTCAATGGAAATATTTAATGCTGTGGGTGACAAGATTTATACAGGTAATTATCTACGTGATGTAAACTTAAGTAACAACGCCAGAGGAATTTATTTTTATAAGGTAGGAAACGGCACTCAATATTACCGTGGAACAATTAGCGACGAATAATCACTCAAAATAGTTCTAACTTGCACATGATTGGCACATACGCTAATTATGTTGCTATGGATGACCATTCGACTGGCGAAACGTTAAGACACTTACTTCAAAACTTCTACAAGGAGTATAACCTTGGTGAAAATGGTGGTATCCAGGATTCGAAAGTAACAATTGAGGTTTCAAAGAATTTTCATTTCTACATTCCAAACTTCGACGATAGACGAAAAGCTGTATTAAAACATGACATTCATCATTTAATAACAGGCTACAAAAGTGATTTTAAAGGAGAAACCGAAATAGGGGCGTGGGAAGTTGCTTCCAGTTGCACCCATTATTGGGTAGGCTGGGCACTTAACCTTCACAGCTTTGCATTAGGCGTGCTTTTAAATCTTCGTGGAGTTTTCAATGCTTTTGTAAGAGGATCAAGATCGGGAAACCTATATCATGACCTGATACCTGATGAACAGGCATTAGATAGTACAGTACATGAACTGCAACAGTTGCTTCATATTCCCCAAAAATCTGAAAAACTACGAGCTACGGCAAAAGAAATTCTTTTATTCATTTTCTGGCTATCGGTAGGAGGTATTTATTCGTTGGCATCTATTGCTATCCTCCCATTGGTGGTTGCTTATAATGTATACCTTGCAATCAATTCAAAAAGAATTAATATTAAGGATTCTGCTGCGTAAGTTCATATAAAGCCACTTTTTACTTTTTGGAGTAATAACACGACCTTTGCGCAAATTTTCTAAAAACAAATGGCTTTACAAGCAGGTATAGTAGGACTGCCCAATGTGGGAAAATCAACTTTGTTTAATGCAGTGAGCAATAGCGCTAAAGCTCAAGCTTCGAACTATCGCTTCTGTACTATAGAACCAAATGTGGGACAGGTGGATGTGCCGGATGAAAGATTGGGCAAACTGGCAGAGCTGGTAAATCCTCAAAAAATAGTACCTACTACAATAGAGTTTGTAGATATAGCAGGGCTTGTAAAAGGCGCCAGTAAGGGAGAAGGATTGGGAAATAAATTTCTGGCAAACATTCGCGAAGTGGATGCTATTATCCATGTGATACGATGTTTTGAAGATGAAAACATCTTACGTGAAGAAGGCGAGATCAATCCAATTAGTGATAAAGAAATCATTGATACTGAACTGCAGCTAAAAGACCTGGAAAGTGTAGAGAAGAAAATACAGCGTGTAGAAAAACAGATTAAGGCGGATCCAAAGATGAAACGCGCTTATGATGTTCTTGTACAGTGCCAGGAGCATTTGGGAAAAGGGAAGAACATCCGCAGCATGCAACTGGAAGGCGAAGACCTGGAAGCTATTGCAGATCTATTCTTACTTACACAGAAACCTGTTTTGTATGTGGCTAATGTAGATGAAGCTGCTATCCTTACAGGAAATAAATATTCTGAAATACTTGTAAAATCTGCAACTGAAGAAGGCGCGCAAGTGATTGTGATGAATAATTCTATTGAGGCGCAGATATCTGAACTGGAAACCCAGGAAGACAAAGAATTATTTTTTAGCGAATATGGGCTCACAGAGCCGGGGCTTAACCGCTTGATACGCGCTGCATATCAATTACTGAATCTTATTACCTACTTCACAGCAGGTGTGCAGGAGGTGAGGGCATGGACGATACATCGTGGATGGAAAGCGCCACAGGCTGCAAGCGTGATACATACAGATTTTGAAAAAGGTTTTATTAAAGCTGAAACTATCGCTTATAAAGATTTTATACACTATGGCAGCGAGCAAGCCTGTCGTGAAAATGGTAAATTGCGCATAGAGGGTAAGGAATATATAGTGCAGGATGGTGATGTGCTGCATTTCAGGTTTAATGTATAATGCAGTTTTTGCGTATAATTCTGTAATTAAATACTTCTTAACTTCACAACCTTATTTTTAAAACTGATGAAATATCTACCAATTCCTTCTAAGCTATACGAACAAAACAGGCAGCGCTTTATAAAACAAATGAAGCCTAATTCAATCGCCATTTTTGCCGGTAATCCTATTTTATCAACTAATGGTGATGCCATATATACTTATCGTCCAAATTCAGACGTATTGTGGCTGTCTGGTATAGTGCAGGAAAAATCAATGGTGATATTGTATCCTAATAACCTTGATGAAAGTGCGCGTGAAGTATTAGTACTGCTAAGACCTAACGAACACCTGGAAAAATGGGAGGGCCATAAGCTGCGCATGGATGAGGCCACAGCCATATCCGGTATTAAAAATATACAATGGGCAGATAGTATAGATGCTTTTCTACAAGTAATGATGCATCATGCAGATAATGTGTACCTGGACACAAATGAAAATGACCGCATGGACACTTCATTATTCCGTCCAGACTTATTGTTTGTTCATGAATTTATGAAGCGTTATCCGTTGCATAAGTACGAGCGTTCCGCACGAATCATGAAAAATCTACGTTCTGTTAAAACAAAAGAAGAAATAGAAGTTACAAAACGCGCTATAGAAATAACAGAAAAGGCTTTTCGCAGGGTGATGCAATTTGTGAAGCCCGGTGTAATGGAATATGAAATAGAGGCTGAAATAACACATGAGTTTTTGCGCAACCGCGCAACCCGCCATGCTTATGATGCCATTATAGCATCGGGTGACCGTGCGCGCGTGTTGCACTATGTAGAAAACAACCAGGAGTGTAAAGCTGGTGAGCTGATACTAATGGATTTTGGTGCAGAGTATGGCAATTACGCAGCAGACATGACGCGTACCATACCTGTGAGCGGCAAGTTTACAAAAAGGCAAAAGGATGTATACAATGCAGTGCTTGATGTGCACAATTATGCTAAGGGTTTGCTAAAGCCGGGAATAACAATTCTTGATTACACCAATAAAGTAAATATTGAAACCGAGAAACAATTGGTAAAGCTTGGCTTGATCAGCAAAACAGATATTAAAAATCAGGACCCCGCAAATCCTGCTTACCGTAAATATTTTTATCACGGCGTAACCCATCATCTCGGTATTGATGTGCATGATCTGGGCACCCGTAATGAGCCTATAAAAGAAGGCATGCTTTTTACGGTTGAGCCAGGCATCTACATAGAAGAAGAACAGATGGGCATCCGTATAGAAAACAATGTATGGATCACTAAGAGTGGAAATACAGACCTGTTTAAAAGCGTTCCAATAACTGTGGAAGAAATAGAAGCGGGGATGAAAAAGAAATAGAGCAGATATTTAACTTCGAATACAAATTCAACTCCTATGAAAAAATACTTGCCCTTTATCCTACTATTTGTTTTTACCAGCTCTCAGCTTTGGGCACAGGATACAGTAATGAACACCCCTAAGAAAAAAACAGGTCTTTTTTTGCGAGTTGGCCTTGGATACGCTTTTCCGCAGGCAGGCCAAACGATGGATGTAAACAGCAATCCTTATGCAGCCAAGATCAATTACAGCAACTTTGGCAGCAGCTATTCATTTAGCTTAAAGAAAGCATCCTTTTCGGCAGGTCTTCAGGGAATTGCAGGTGTCGGCTATATGGTTAATCAGCACATAGGTTTCCTGGTAGATGCAGCCATTGGTATTGCGCCTAAAAAATACACTACCACCGTAGACAGCCTGGAAATACAAGCAAACCCGGCAAATGAAACTGTGACACAACAAACACAAACGCCTGTATTTGTAATCCCTGCTTTGCTGTTGCAAACAGGAGGCACTCATTATAATCTTTATGTAAGAGCTGGCATAGTACTGCCTGCCAAAAGCAAAGTAATAGCGCATATAGACGATCAGCTTCTTAGCCCTGCAACATTTACATCGCCAATATCAGATAGCAATGTAAACACAATAAATCGCACATTAGAAACTAAATCGAGCTTTTCACTAGGATTTAGCGGTGCTGCTGGCGTGAGCTATAACATCAACGACCAGTTTAAGTTGTGGGGGGAAATAAGCTTTGTGTCTTTATCACTATATACAAAAGAGACAGACCTTACGGAGTTTAGTGTTAACGGTAGCAATATGCTGTTTAATGTTCCGCGCAGTGAGCTAAGTACTAAATACGGGAAAAGCGGCAACACTGTACCGACAAATAGCATTGGCACAGTGCCTGCCTATTCAATTCCATTTAGTAATGTCGGAATTAACATAGGTGTTTCATACCATTTTTAAATACTAAATTTTTTTTATTAAAACCCCTGTCTATTCCTATTTTCGTAGTTCAATAACTATTATGAAAAGAGTTACCCTTATTACAATAGCCCTTTTAATATGCTTTTTTGTAAACACTAATGCACAAGGTTTGTATGTTCGTGGAGGAGTCGGCTATTCATTTCAGCTTGCCGGCCAAACAATAGATGGGAATGGGAATGTTTTAAATGGCTCTCTAAATAACTTTAAAAACGTATTTGGTGCTGATAGCTTTGCATTATATAATGTCAAAAAAGCATCTTTTTCTTCAGGCTTTCATGGCTACGTTAGTGTTGGTTACATGCTTAATAATCACATAGGTGTAGAATTGGGTGGAGATTTTGGCCTATCACTTACAAAATACACAGGCACATATGATAATGTGCCGGGGATTGACACTATACCAAGTACAATAACTCAAAAACAATATGCACAAATTCCCATTGTATTAATGCCGATGTTAGTATTACAAACTGGAGGTACAAGAGTGAATCTATATGCCCGTGGAGGATTTGCTTTACCAATAAAAAGTAAAATGATTCAGGATATTTTATATGTCAATGAACCGGGAACCGGTGCGCAAATACCCATCGATGCCACATGGGAAATTAAAAACAGGTTTTCATTAGGTTTTACCGGGGCAATGGGTATAAAATATAATATTAGTAATCGCTCCAGCGTATTTGGCGAGGTAAGTATTTTATCATTATCACTATATCCTAAACAAGCTACTTTAACTAAGGTTACTGTTGACGGACAAGGAAATTATGCACAATATTTTTATCTCCAGACAAAAAACTACGGAAATAAAGTAACCGTAATAAACAACTTCGGCACTGCTGCTTCAATTGATCAGCCTGAGTACTCTGTACCTTTCAGCAATATAGGGATCAATGTGGGCTATAGTTATACACTATTCAGCAAAAGACACAGGGACATTCCTGAAGAAAGATCACAGAACCAACGTAATAAAAAGCGTTCGTATTACAGATAATTTCTACCGCAATCTATCAAGCGATTTTACCAGCTTCTCATCTTTTCTTATACCCCGCATAGCCATAAATAGAAAGATGATAGATATCACAGGCAATACTGCACCTACCCAATAAGTATGGTCTGTAGCAGTAGCATTTTTATTATTAAAGCTGGTAATCTTCCACATCATTAGCGCTATAAACACGATATTCAGTAATATGCTTAATACAGCCAGGCCCCTTTGCTGTTTGCGGTTTTTAAACAGGAAAATATCGATGAAAGGAAGTACGGCAGTCACTAAAGCAACCAATAATAACAGGTAATCATTGCCGACCCTGACACTCATAACAGTGTCGGCATTATTGACCATGACATGCACCCTGTATAGGTCAAAATAAAACAAACAGACACTCAGTAATGAAGCGACGAGCAACCAGATGGTTTGTTTACGTTGTATCATGAGAAACAGATATTAAAAGTGCACAATAATTATAATCCTAAATTAAAAACTACTTATTAATTTATCATTGCTTTTCCAAAATAGGACTGCAATGCCTTAGGTATATGGATACCTTCAGGAGTTTGGTTATTCTCCAGCAAACAAGCCATAATACGTGGTAAGGCAAGTGAACTACCATTAAGAGAATGCAGCAACTGGGTTTTACCATTAGTATCCTTAAACCGTATTTTCATACGATTAGTCTGGAATACCTCAAAATTAGATACAGAACTAACTTCCAGCCACCGTTCCTGTGCTGCACTATACACTTCAAAATCGTAAGTGAGGGCAGAAGCAAAGCTCATATCGCCACCGCACAATCTTAAGATACGATATGGCAATCCTAAAGATTGAACCAATTTTTCTACATGTGCTACCATTTCTTCATGTGCCTGGTAGCTATATTCGGGATGGGTGAGCTGTACTATTTCTACCTTATCAAATTGATGAACGCGATTTAATCCACGCACATCCTTACCATAAGAACCAGCTTCTCGGCGAAAGCACGGTGAGTATGCAGTCATTTTTACAGGTAATTCATACTCGGTCAGTATTGTATCTCTGTAAATATTTGTAACAGGTACTTCTGCAGTAGGTATCAGATAAAAACCATCAACAGTGACATGATACATTTGTCCTTCTTTATCCGGCAATTGGCCTGTACCATAAGCAGATGTTTCATTCACCATATAGGGTGGAGAATATTCAGTATAACCTGCATCAATATTATAATTCAGGAAATATTGTATCAACGCCCTTTGCAGCCTGGCGCCCTGTCCCGTATAAACAGGGAAGCCACTACCCGTGATCTTATTACCGAGCTCAAAATCTATAAGACCATATTTAGCTGTAAGTTCCCAATGTGGTAGTTTTTGCGCGGTAAGGTCGGGTATGTTTCCACCTTTTCGTACCACTTCATTGTCTTCGGGTGTTTTGCCCGCAGGTACGCTATTATGCGGCAGGTTAGGTAAACGAACTAATGTGTCGTGCAATTCAGTTTCAAGCTCACCAAGCCTTTGGGCTATTTCTTTTGCTTGCTCTTTATGCTGAGCCACCTGTGCCTTCAGTTGATCTGCTTCTTCTTTATTGCCTTTCGCCATCAACTGGCCAATATTTTTTGATGCAGCATTTACAGCAGCAGCAAGATTATCGTTTTCAGTCTGCAACTGGCGACGTTTCTCATCCAGTTGAATTATTTTATCAACGAGTTCAGATTCCTTAAAGTTCTTTTTTTTAAGTCCCTCCAGTATTAGTTCCTTATTCTGCCGGAATAAATTTATGGGCAACATAGCTCTTAATTGTGGGGCAAATATAGCGAATGTGATGACTATTGACCATAATGAAAAACCCGGAATTTATCCGGGTTTTAAAAAAGGTTAGTTACAAGTATTTATTATGGTACTTCCACTACATTCAATATATCATTGAGTATTTGCTCGCTGGTTATGTTTTCAGCTTCAGCCTCGTATGTGATGCCAATCCTGTGGCGCATTACATCATGGCAAACAGCTCTTATATCTTCTGGTATCACATAACCACGACGTTTTATGAAGGCATATGATTTTGCTGCTAATGCAAGGCTTATGCTTGCACGTGGCGATGCGCCATAGCTGATCAATGGCTTTAGCTTATTCAGCTTATATTCTTCAGGAAAACGCGTTGCAAATACAATGTCCAGTATATATTGCTCTATTTTTTCGTCCATATACACTTCACGTACCAAGTGCCTTGCCTGCAATATGTCGTCGGTGGTTACAACAGGGTTAATTTTCGCCAATCCCTGTGGGTTCAGATTGTAACGGATGATGCTACGCTCTTCTTCCTTTTGAGGATAGGTGATAACTACTTTGAGCATAAATCTGTCCACCTGCGCTTCAGGCAGCTCATAAGTTCCTTCTTGTTCAATAGGATTTTGTGTAGCCAGTACCAGGAAAGGCTCATCAAGCTTATATGTACTATCACCGATAGTAACCTGGCGTTCCTGCATAGCTTCAAGTAACGCACTCTGTACTTTAGCAGGGGCACGGTTTATTTCATCAGCAAGTATAAAATTGGCAAATATTGGACCTTTACGCACTGCAAATTCGTGCGCCTGGGGGTTATACACCATAGTACCCAATAAATCGGCAGGTAGCAGATCAGGGGTGAACTGGATGCGGGAAAAACGGGCATGTATTGCAGAAGCCAATGATTTTATGGCAAGGGTTTTGGCCAGACCCGGTACGCCTTCCAATAAAACGTGGCCGTTCGCCAGCAAACCGATAAGCAAGCGCTCTACCATATGTTTCTGACCAACCACTACTTTGTTGAGTTCCATAGTCAGCAAATCAATAAAGGCGCTTTGCTGGTGGATGCGTTCGTTTAATTCGCGTATGTCAACCTGAGAAGTTATTTCCATAGCTATTGAAGTAAAAATTTATGGTCAAATTTATCAACTAAAATACATAGACCATAACATAATACAGGATTTAACTTTTTTTAAAATATTACAGGTTTATAGATTTAGCAATATAAAGCTGTAAAGCTCTATTTTCGCAGCAAATAATCATCCAAAGAGAAGAATGGAAAATTTTGATGAACGCTGGAAAAACATAGAAAATACATTGCAGGAACGCTTTGGCAAAATACCCGATATGGAAGGCATTTTATTCCTTATTGGTATTAATGAGTTGGGAAATGTACCCAGGAGAAAATTCTCAAAAGAGCAGAAACAAGACCTGATGCATATAGCTGTTTGCACTTTATTGAGCCAGTTAGGATACTATACCCTTATAGGCCGCGATGGTGATGGATGGCCGCATTTTGAGAAAATAGAAGGGGTACCTGTTACCGGCATGCAGGAACAGGAGCGGATGCTAAAAGAGTGTGTGATAAGGTATTTTGAATAAAAAGGGGCTGCTTAATCAAGCAGCCCCTTTTTAAAATAATATTAGCCATTATCTGACTATAGTAAGCTTTTGTGTGCTAATACCTTTACTGGTTAGGATTTTGACATTATACAAGCCAGCAGCAAGATCAGCCGTAGAAATCTGTAATTTCTGATTTCCTTTTTGCAAATATTGGTTTACGCCAATATTCATTTCTTTACCATTCATGTCATATACTTTCACTATAACATTTGAAGGTTCATCTAAAGTAAATTGAATATTTGCAAGGTTTGTTGCCGGGTTGGGGCTTATAACTATGCCATCTATTTGGCTCTTTGTATTGGCAATTGCTTGATTTTCATTGTTTGATGCTATTCTGCAGCCTGTACAAGTACCATCAGCGGCTACTGTAATGTTTTTCGAAGTAGTACAGGAATGTCCATTTTGATCAGCAACCTTAAGAGTCATTGAATAAGTTCCAGGAGTTAAGGTAGTAGAGTATGAACCGGCTGTTGTGACAGGAGGACGTCCAGCTACTTGCCACGTATATGACCCGGTAGTAAAACTTAAATTTGGATTAAATTGATAAGTATTAGAGTAGGGAGGACAGCAACTCACAAGCGTAGCCATGCCATGAAATGTCGCATCACAGGGAACGTCAATCTCTACATAGTCTATTACAGATTCCGACTCTGTATAGCAACCACAAGGATCGCCGGGGCCACTTATTAATGGTGAATTTATATATGTAGAAAATGCAAATTGAGAAACACTTGAAGATGGCATGAATGATGATGCATAATCAATTGTGCTACCTGACGCAGCTATATTATATGCTCCAGCGCGTTGAATTGTAACAGGTACAGTAAGTCCTGTTATTGGATCTTTTGTCCATCTTGGACTATTTACAGTGGCGGGAGTAGTCGGATGCTGTGGATCGGCTTCTAAAGTAGCATCCTGACAATTGTCGGGATCGTTGTCGCAACTCCATTGGAAATCAGGACTTAATTGTGAAGCAGCATATACCAGCATTTGCGTGTTATAATGCATTAATCCACCAAATCCGCCACCTGATAGGTTGTTTACTCCAATATGAATAGTATAAGTATGCAGCACATCAAAAGTGAAATTGGTATATAATCCCTCAGAACCACTTACATTATCTGCGTGCAATCCAAGAAAACCAGTTCCACCTGAATGATCAGGCGAACCTATTCGATACCATTCAGCACCTGCACCTGGGCACGGATAAGTTGATGAAGGGTTTACACATAGATGTTGATAGGTTCCACATATACCACCGGTGCAAGACATATCGCCCACCCATCCATTAAAGTCGGAGCGCCATACTAAGTTAGTAGTCTGTGAAAACGTTTGCAAAGCTGCAAATGAGGCAATTAATAATAAGCTAATCTTTTTCATAAGGTTTTAAATTTCATTCAAGATAGATTCATTATATAAAGAAAAATTTGTCATTCACCGAACTGCCGGTTTCATCCAACGAAATGCGGTTTTCATCCGACGAAGCGTCAAAAAAAATTTTAACTTCTCGCTTTATATCTTATTTTTTGCCAGAAGTAGAGAAATACCTAATTTGCATGTCTAAAGTATTTTTTTAATGAAAAAGTTTTTACTTAGTGTTTTAGGTGTTTCTGGTTTATTTCTTACCTCTTTAAAAGCAAACGGGCAAGCCTTTGTAACCCAGGCTGATACGCTTTATCATACTATTAATGGTCTTGGGGAGCTTACTAATGAAATTACAAACAAAACAGGCGCTTCATTTACTATTCAATGGCAGGTTGTTGCAAGTGATTTTCCCGCCGACTGGATCCCACCTGTAGGTATTTGTGATAATCATAATTGCTATTATAATACCAAAACAATCGACTTGTGGAATGGTTTTAGCGGCTCAACATTCACTTCTGACCCGTATAAACCTGATACTGCAGGTACTTTTTATTTGATTACAACTTTAGCTGACACTAATTCCGTAGGAACCCATTATCTAACAGTAAGCTTAAATGGCGGTGGAACTTCGAAGATGATGACTTTCGTAGTTAGCCATAATCCTACAGGCGTTACAACAATTACTAAAAGTGAAGATAATATTACGGTATATCCTAACCCTGCACGCAATCAAATAAATGTTGTTTTTAATCCTAATGTAGATGCTAAAACGATAGCAATATGCAATTTAATAGGCAATGTTGTAAGCGTTTTTAAGGTAACTGGAACTAGTGCAGGTATGAACATTGAAAATTTACCTACCGGTGTATACTTTATGCGCATAATAAATAGCCAGGGCGCTATTATTTCAACCCGCAGATTTTCTCATCAATAAAAAATAATGATATTTAAATGAAAAATAGACATCTAAAAGGTGTCTATTTTTTTGTGGCCATAAATAATGTGCTTAGCAACTATTATATATGCTTTCCAATTAGTTTAATCCTGGTTTCAATCATGATATTGGGAAAGCAAACCAGTTGATCAACTTTCTATGGGAGCTTAAGCTCCTATATTGACCTACCTTACCCTACTCCCTCACTAAGATTAATAAAGAAACAGAATTTTGGTAACTATGCCCATTTACACACACATTAATCTCCTTTATTAGTGTCCTCAACACTTTCCAAAGCCATCACTTCTATTTCCTCTTTTGTTAATCCTTGTTTTTCGGCCAAATTGCTAACTATCTTTCTTAACGTTCTTATGTTAATTAATAGAGACTTGTTAATAACGGTTTGCTGTTTTAGATTATTGATTATGGCATCTATTCCAAATATCCATCGAGTTACAAATATCCCTATAATAAATGCTATAGCATATCCAACGAAATACATTAGATCATCAGTTGCATCCAACATAATTAAATGACTCATAAGTTTTCTTAGAAAGATAATAAAAAAGGCTGCTAAATGCAGCCTTACATATAATCTATAATTCCTTAATCGTTTACTTCTTTTCGGTAAGTTTTTTATAAGTCAATCGTTTGTCATGAATGTTTTTTATAGCTTCATTAAATCTCTCGTGAGTTGCCGTAAATGTGCTTAATAGATACATGTCTGTACCGGTCTTTAAAATCAACATAAGAAACATGAGCGTCTGTAGTCAATCGTGAATTCGTTTCCACGTTTGCCCTCATAACTGGCTGTAATGTTTCAGCTTTAGTAAATACAGCAGGTGAACATTCTTCGCATTAATTAAAATCTTTAGCATTCCATGTGTGGATTACGTTAATTCTCATAGTGCCAATAGGCGAACAGCCAGATAATTGATAATAAAAAAATAGAGGCTCTGATGAGTCTCTATTTTTTTATTATTAGTTGTTAGAATTTCTACTTAACAACTGAAAAACGCTGTATTACGTTGCCCTGATCTGATGTGATCTTGACGTTATAAAGACCTGATGCCATATCTGTAGTTGATATAGTCACTTTATTTTCACCAGCATTCATTTGCTTGTCAGGTGATAAATACACTACACGGCCAACCATATCAGTAACCTGTATTTGTACATTTGTAGATTCAGTAAGATTAAACACAACATTTGTAAAGTTCTGCGCCGGGTTAGGGAATAAGCGAACCTCTTCAATACCTGAATTTACATTAGCAATAGCAGTAGCAGTTGCTGCTGAATTACTGTTTAAAATAACTGTATCTGATCCATCAATAAACAATACAACTGCTTTCAAGTTATTAGGATTCCAGTTACTACTAACGCTACCAGTTAATGTGATAGGATATGCAGTGCCTGCAGTCATGCTAGATGGCAAACCGTGTGCAGCACCTGTAAGATCGGAAATACTGCGAGCTGTGTAGTCATAATACATGATAGTATCAGGTATCAAGAATGGCAAAGCCGTATAATCAAATCCTGTTTCAGCCAAGTAGCCTACGCTACCGCCATAAGGATTGGCAGTAGAATAATAGTTTTCCTGGTTCCATTCACCATCAGGATCCGGAGCAAGATTAGAGCTATATACACTATGGTGAACCTTGTCTTCAGTAATTACCAAAGCAACGCGATAGTCGCCATTCAGATTGATCGCCGGAGTAATGGTAACATTGGTGCTAAGAGTAGAACCACTGATAGTAGGAGTACCAACAGCTACATCAGCAAATCCAAAATAGCTGTTTTCTAAGTTATAGTAATCGAAAATATAACTCGGATCGAAAGTTTCTCTTCTATCAAGAACAAAACTTGGGAAACCATCATTTGGTCCGAAATAATTGCTAGTTATGAAATTGTCATATGCCGGAATTTCCAAAGGATCATATCTTCCAACGGATGCAGCCTGATTATGTACAGATATAATGCTTATATTATTCCCAAATGCATTTACTATAGAATCTGCAAACACTTTACCACGAGGGCAAAAACCGCACCATATACCTGTTGCCTCTTCAATAGCTAGCTTTTTAGTTGGTTTACTTCCTACGGTATAGAAAGAAACACCCATAGTATCATTCGCAGGATTTACATCCCCTGGTATAGACACCCAAACCTGTGATGGATGGCTACCTACAGCTGAAGGGAAGACATATGGAGTAGTTGCAGTAAATGTATCAAGAGAATAAGGTCCAATAGCAGGAGAAGGCGTCATAGATACAGTAGCTATACTACCATCACCCTGAACGAAATTAATGTTATAGGATGTAACAGGATTGTAGCTATTATTAAATACATAACCATTGATTATTAAATTTGTACCTGCAGACTGATATGAAGTAATTGAGTTTTTCCCTGTTGCAGTTGGATAAACTGCAGAAATACCCATATCAACTGAAGGAGATAAATATACGGATACATTATCTATACCTACACCACCCAGAAGACGTCCATTATCGGTGTATCTCCAGGCAAGTTTCACAGTGCTAGATGAAGTAAAAGAGTTAAGATCTATATACTGTGTTGTCCATGATCCCACTCCTCTTACAGAATCCAGGAAGCTCCATGTATCACCGCCATCTGTTGAAATCAATACAGATGCATTTTCATAAGGACCGCCAGGATTATAAAAATAGCCAGTGAAATAATTGTCAAACTTTAAATATGGGTGCACTAAGCCTGTCAGGCTGAATGTGGGTGTAAATAAAGTGTCATTTATGTTCTTTCCGCTATCATAGTATTCACTAACAGCAGCAAAAGTAGTATGAGCTGCCGCGTTGAAATAATAACCATCCAGAGAACTGTTGGTACCGGTTTGCCATCCTATAGTACCTGATGGATGGCCTTGTACCCAACCCGATGGTAAAGCACCACCCGAAAGTCCCTCAAAGTCTTGCGTAAAGACCTGGGCGAAGCTAGTTGCGCATAGACTAAAGCACGCCGCAAAAGAAAGTAAGATTTTCTTCATTTTAATAATTTTTTAATAAACGTAGGAGAATCGAAATTAGTTAAAAAATCCATTGAAAAAAATAAATTTTAATAATACGGGGGGATTTTTGGGGTTAGCTATATCTTTGTGAGGGAAATACGTTTTAAAAAATTCCACGGGGTGCCTAAACATTTAGGGCTGAGATTATACCCGCTGAACCTGGACCGGGTAATGCCGGTTAGGGAAGTGAGCATCAGCTTTCATTTATTTGCATCCATCTATAAATAGGCGGAATAGCCTGTTTTAATGATGGCTGTTTATAATTGTTGCATGGCACCCTGAATTGAAATATAATTCAACGACCATGCGACGATATAAATTTACTTTTCTTGCAATTACAGCAAGCTTTTTCGGTGTAATCAGCCAGGCACAAGTTGTCAACGGACCAGATACCACGATCAATAAACAGCAACAGTTACAGCCTGTTGAAGTCCGCGGCCTACGCGCCACAACAGATGCCCCCTTTGCTAAAACCAACATTTCGGGAAAGGATATTGAAAAGGTAAACCTTGGGCAGGATCTGCCTATTTTGTTACAATACACCCCTTCGGCAGTGGTGACCTCTGATGCCGGCACAGGTATAGGTTATACCGGTATCAGGATAAGAGGTACGGACCCTACAAGGATCAACGTTACTATGAATGGCATTCCGGTAAACGACCCTGAAGAGTCTCAGACTTTTTTTGTGGATATACCAGATATCGCTTCGTCTATAGGCTCTATACAGATACAACGGGGAGCGGGTACATCTACAAATGGTGCAGGTGCTTTTGGTGCTACAATCAGCATTAGCAACCTGCAGCAGCTCGATAGTGCAGGTGCCATATTCAACAGTAGTTACGGTTCTTTCAATACTTTTAAAAATACTTTGCAGGCAGGTACAGGCATGCTAAAAGGCGGCTGGCAATTTGATGTCCGACTTTCAAAGATCAGCTCTGACGGATATATTCAGCGAGGCACCTCCGATCTAAAATCATTACAATTTACTGCGGGCTGGAAGGCAAGCGAGAAGACATGGTTTCATTTTATGGTTATGACGGGGACTGAAAAAACAGGCCAGGCATGGGATGGGGTACCCCAGGATTCCCTGAAAACTAACAGGACATATAATGAGCTGGGGCTGAAAACAGATGGTACCTTTTACAATAACCAAACCGATAATTACCAGCAGGACTATTACCAATTGTTTGTAGATCATAATTTCAATCATTTTCTAACCGCGCATGTCGGTTTATTTCTCACCCGTGGCAAAGGTTATTATGAAGAATATGTCGACACAGACCTGTACAGCAACTATGGTGTAACAAATGCCCCTTACGACAGTACTAACCTGATAAAGCAGTTGTGGTTGAACAATTATTATTATGGCTCTGTATTTTCACTGCTTTATCAAAAACACAAAACAGAGCTATCTTTTGGGGGAGGCTGGACGCAATTCGAGAACCTGCACTATGGCTATGTAACCTGGGCTCAAAATGGTGGTTTTCCTGACAATTATAAATGGTACCAGGATGATGCCCAAAAGAATGACCTTAACCTGTATATAAAAGCCCAGCAAACAATAGGGAAATCACTCGTTCTTTATGGAGATATTCAGTATAGAAACATTGCATACTTCATTAATGGCTTTGACGACAATCTTACGTTGCGTCCGGATGTGAATTACAATTTCTTTAACCCCAAAGCTGGTATCACTTATCTTCTAAAAAATACTGCTCGCGAAAAGCAAAAATTATACGCCTCTGTAGCGGTTGCTAATAAAGAACCTAATCGGGATGATTTTGAAGTAGATCCACAGCATCTACCTAAACCTGAAATATTATACGATGCAGAAGCAGGTTATGAGATAAGTAAATTACGTTGGAATCTGGGTGCCAATTTGTATTACGTGCGCTATCACGACCAGCTTGTGCTTACGGGCCAGATAAATGATGTGGGAGTATATACGCAAACTAACGTCCCCAACAGTTATCGTGCAGGTATTGAATTACAAGGTGCGACTGCTCCTTTAAGATGGTTAAAAATATTGGCTAATGCCACCTTTTCAAGGAATAAAGTAGACGATTTTTCAGAATATTTATATGATAATGAAGGGAATCCATACGTTTATCATTATAAAACAACTGATATATCTTTTTCGCCAAATGTCATTTCTGCAGGTACTATTGCATTTACTCCTTTCCATAATTTGCCTAAAAGCCAGAACGTAGAAATAGATATTACAGAAAAATATGTAGGTAAGCAATACTTAGATAATACGAATGATAATGATCGGGCTATCAGCGCATATAATTATTGCAACGTTTTATTGCGTTATTCTATAAAAATGCGCCCATTTAAGGAATTGGATGCCACTTTGCAGCTAAATAATATTTTCAACCAGTTTTATAATAGCAATGGCTTTACCTACCCATCGGTATATGGTGGCGTGGTAAGCAATTATAATTATTATTTCCCGCAAGCCGGATTTAATGTTTTAGGAGGAATTACAATAAAATGGTAGTTTCTTAATATCATTATTGGTTATACAGTATTAACGATTTGATTTAACTGTCAAAACGTCTTTAGATTAACTTTGGTAGGCGATTTGATGTTATTTTACCAAATAGTTGATTTAAAATGTTTTTCTATAGTTCGTACCCGGGTTATTTTTTATTAGCCGGCATTCTTTTCGTCATCGGACTGATAGTTAGTGGCCGGTTAAAAAGCAAATTCCGTGAATATTCGCAAATACCTTTAAGCGCCGGACTAAGCGGAAAAGAGGTAGCGGAAAAAATGCTACGTGACAATGGAATATATGATGTACAGGTTGTTTCCGGGCAAGGCTTCTTGAGCGACCATTATAATCCAGCTGATAAGACTGTAAATTTAAGCCCTGATGTGTACGAAGGGCGAAGCATTGCCTCTGCGGCTGTAGCTGCCCACGAATGTGGCCACGCTGTGCAACACGCTACTGCCTATAGTATGCTCCAGTTGCGTAGTTCCCTGGTCCCTATAATGCAGGTTAGCACAACATTATCTCAATGGGTCATTTTAGCAGGATTAGGTATCCTTGGTTTTGGTCGTGGCAACCCAACTATCCTATTAATAGGCATTGTCCTTTTTTCAGTATCTACCATATTTTCAATAATAACTCTTCCTGTAGAATATGATGCAAGTGCAAGAGGACTAAAATGGATGGAAGCTTCGGGACTTACCACCAGAAGTGAGCATGATATGGCAAAAGATGCATTGCAATGGGCAGCACGTACCTACCTGGTGGCAGCAATAAGTTCGGTTGCAACATTGCTTTATTATATCATGATTTTTATGAATAGAAATCGTAATTAATCAGTATTTTTATTTTTTGATTTTTTTGAATATGGACGTACAACAATTATATACAGGCTGCCTAAGCGAAGCAGCCTACTTTATTTCAAGTGAGGGAGAAGCAGTAGTGGTAGATCCTCTGCGCGATGTAGACCTTTACATAAAAATGGCAGAAGAAAAAGGTGTGAAGATCAAATACATCTTTGAAACTCACTTTCATGCTGATTTTGTAAGCGGACATTTAGAGCTATCTAAAAAAACTGGCGCTCCAATCGTTTATGGCCCTCAAACAGAAGCGAATTTCAAGGTGCATATTGCTACTGATGGTGAAATTTTTATGGTAGGCAAGCTTAAGATCAAAGCAGTTCATACACCCGGTCATACATTAGAAAGTACCAGCTACCTGCTTTATGATGAGAAAGGTATGCCATATTGCATATTTACCGGTGATACATTATTTGTAGGAGATGTAGGTCGTCCGGATTTGTTTAGCGGCAATCTTAGCAAAGAAGAATTAGCCGGCATGATGTATGAAACGCTGCAAAACAAAATAAAATTGTTGCCCGATAATGTTATCGTATATCCTGCACACGGACCGGGATCATCATGTGGTAAAAACCTTGGCCCGGACACCTATAGCACAATTGGCGAGCAAAGGCAATCCAATTATGCATTAAAGGAAATGACCAAAGAAGAATTTATTAAAGTAGTTACTACAGGTCTTTCAGCTCCTCCTGCATATTTCCCTATTAATGCACGCATCAATAAAGAAGGATATGAAACTTTAGACCAGGTGCTGACAGATTCTTTAAAACCATTGTCAATAAAAGAATTTAAACAGTTGGTAGATGACGATGCATGGATATTAGATACACGACCATCCGCCGTTTTTACCGAAGCTTTTATTCCCAGCTCTATAAGCATTGGGCTGGATGGAAGATTTGCGGAATGGGCTGGTAGTCTATTACCATTTGACCAAAAAATGGTTTTGATAGCCGAAGAAGGTAAAGAAAAAGAAAGCATTATACGCCTTGCGCGAGTTGGTATTGATAACGTACAAGGATATTTGGAAGGTGGATTTGACGCATGGAAAAATGCTAATGAATCTATAGATATGATAATAGACATTGAACCCGAAGAATTAGCAATGGATATGCCACATGATAGCAGGCTGGAAGTAATTGATGTACGTAAACCCGGAGAATTTGAAACAGCTCATGTAAAGGGTGCAGCTAATATTCCATTGGATAGCCTTGCCGATCCATTGAATATTGCAATGATCGATAGTGACAACAATCTTTATATTCATTGTGCGGGAGGTTATCGTTCTGTAATTGCCGCATCGTTGTTAAAACGCCAAGGATACCACAATCTTAGAAATATTCTTGGTGGCTGGGGCAAAATAAAACATGTTAAGAATATGCCAATTGTGTCTCCAAAAGAATCCAGGGTATAAAGTATAATCTTATTGTTGTTAAAGGCGACCATTAATAAAATGGCCGCCTTTACTTTTTAATATCATATCACCTGAAATACTATGTATTCTGGCATAGTATTTTATCAATATTAATACAGGCAAGCAACTAACTATTGCAGCCTTTTACTAAATACAATTGTTGATTTCAATCCCCAAATATTATGAAAATAGCCCAAGTCCCTCCTCTGTATGAATCTGTACCTCCTAAACTATATGGCGGAACGGAAAGGGTAGTTTCTTACCTGACAGAAGAATTAGTGAGGCAAGGACATGATGTAACGTTATTTGCAAGTGGAGACTCTACTACAAATGCAGAGTTGATCCCTGTATGTAAACAAGCATTAAGACTTGATAAGAATTGTAAAGATCCCTTTGCATATCACATATTACAAATGCAGATCGTAATGGAATATAAAGATGAATTTGATATCATTCACTTTCACAACGATTATCTGCATTTTCCATTCTCAACCAGTAACGATTACGCACATGTCACAACATTACATGGAAGGCTTGATTTGCCTGAGCTCCAGCTCATTTATAACAAGTTTAAAAACATACCTGTAGTATCTATATCTAACAATCAGCGAAAACCACTTCTTCATGCTAATTGGGCCGGGACGATATATCATGGTATTCCATCTGATCTATATCAACCAGGGGATGGAGGTGGGGGCTACTTAGCTTTTTTAGGGCGTATATCTCCGGAAAAAAGGCCAGACAGAGCTATTGAAATTGCAAAACGCGCGGGGATCAAACTGAAAATTGCGGCAAAGGTAGATAAGGCAGATCAACAGTATTATGATGAAGTGATCAAGCCAATGTTAGATCATCCTTTAATCGAATTTATTGGTGAAATAGGAGAAACGGAAAAAAGTGAATTTTTAGGTAACGCATTAGCCTTATTATTTCCAATTGATTGGCCGGAACCTTTCGGAATGGTAATGATAGAAGCAATAGCAAATGGCACTCCTATAATCGCTTTTAAAAATGGGTCTGTCCCGGAAGTTGTGGATCATATGCAAACAGGCTATATCGTCAATTCCATTGACGAAGCTGTTGCCGCGTTACAAGGTATAGATACTTTTGATCGAGGTCAATGCAGAAAAGTATTTGAAGAAAGATTTACTTCTACAGTTATGGCGAGGAATTATTTAATGCTATACGAGCATCTTATCGAAGAAAAAAATGATTTCATCAGAAATAGTAAACTAAATAACAGACAAAGCGATGCAGGGCAGATAACTACAAGAATAAGTAAATAGCTTCCTTTATGACACACGACATAATACAGGTAGAAAACAAATACTATATATCTGTCAATTCAACGTATGCGGATGACAGAACAAAAGTGTTGAATCATATAGACACATTTGGCATTTTCGACAGGCAGGGCGATATAAAGCAAATGGGTGAAGAAGTACAAGGCATATATCACAATGGAATGCGTTTTATTAGCGACCTTGATTTTCGCATTAATAATAATAGGCCATTGCTACTAAGTTCTTCTATAAAAGAAGAAAACGAAATCCTTTCAGTCGATTTAACTAATCCGGTTATGCAAAACACTAATAGCGATACCCCTATTCCTAAGGGAGTTATTTACATTGGCCGGAGTAAATTTGTTAGGAATGGCGCCTGTTACGAGCAGATCAAATTTTTCAATTACGGGAATGAGCCTGTAGAGTTTAATGCAACTATTTCTGTAAATGCAGACTTCAAAGATATATTTGAGATACGGGGGATAAAAAGAGAAAAGCGCGGTGAAATCTATGAGGTAAAACATGCCAATGGCAATAAAATAATTATCAGTTACTTAGGACTCGATAAGGTGAAAAGGTTTACAGAAATAACTTTTAATCCCAAGCCCAGCGAATGGGAGCAACATAATAAAGCCAAATTCAAAATAAGCCTTGCACCACAACAATATAAATTGATCGATTACACTCTACAGTTCCTGACAGACAAGGATGAAGGTGTTGAAAAGCTGGATTATATTGTTGCAAGGCAAAAGTTGGAAGCAGAGCTGACTGAAACAGACAAGATCATCACTCAAATATCTACTTCCAACCCACAATTTGACCAATGGATTACGCGTTCAGAGTTTGATATACTTTCATTGCTGGCTGATACGCCATACGGCAAATATCCATATGCAGGTGTACCCTGGTACAATACTGCTTTCGGAAGGGATGGTATTATAACAGCATTGGAAACATTATGGGCCGCGCCCGATATAGCGCATGATGTGTTGGTATTTCTTGCTAATAATCAGGCTACGGAAATAAGCGCGCAACAGGATGCAGAACCTGGTAAAATAGTGCATGAAATGCGCGAAGGAGAAATGGTGGATCTTGGAGAAATACCTTTTAAAAAATATTATGGGTCTGTAGATGCAACACCATTGTTCCTGGTGCTTGCAGGAGCATACTACAGGCGCACCGCTGACATTAAAACCATACAAGAGATATGGCCGCACATAGAAGCAGCGCTGAACTGGATAGATAAATACGGGGATATTGATAACGACGGTTTTGTAGACTATAGCCATAAAAGTGTAAACGGATTAATTAACCAGGGATGGAAAGATTCTTTTGACAGCATTTCAGATGAGCATGGCAACCTGGCAACTCCGCCAATATCCCTATGTGAGGTGCAGGGATATGTATATGATGCTAAGATACAGATAGCTAAATTGGCCACTGTGCTTGGTTACAACAATACTGCTGATAGATTATCAAAAGAGGCTGCAGATTTAAAAAAACGATTCAATAAACAATTCTGGGATGAAAAACTACAATGCTATGTTATAGCGCTGGATGGCGATAAAAAACCATGCAGAATTACTGCATCCAACGCCGGACATTGCCTTTTTTCGGGTATAGCAGATGAAGACAAAGCTGTGAAAGTATCTAAGACATTGCTATCAGAAGATATGTATTCCGGGTGGGGAGTAAGAACATTAAGCCGTAAAGAAGTACGTTATAATCCGATGTCGTATCATAATGGTTCGGTATGGCCGCATGATGTAGCTATTATCGCCAAGGGATTTTCAAGGTATGGATTGGACAGTGAAACATTACAATTGGCAAAGGGTTTATTTGACTCATCTTTATTTATAGAGCTGCAAAGATTGCCTGAATTGTTTTGCGGCTTTGAGCGCAGGAGAGGCGAAGGCCCTACTGATTACCCTGTTGCATGCTCACCGCAGGCATGGTCTGTGGCAGCGGTTTATTTATTGCTTGATGCCTGTTTACGCATTGATATAGATGCTGAGGCCAAGAAAGTTTATTTTAACAAGCCTGTATTACCAGAAAGTTTAGATACAATAACAATCAATCATTTGAAACTTGGTGATGGCTATGCAAGCATACAACTGTTTTGCGAACGAAATTCCGTTGGAGTGAAAGTAAAAAGCTGTCCTGAAGGATGGCAGATATTGTTAGCTACAGAACAAGTACCTGCTGATAAACCAATTGCAGTGTGATTTTTGTTTTGCTATTTAGTAATAACAGACATTCAGCAGAAAGTGTTCTAAATTACATGTGAATACGCTTCGCATGGAAAATAATGAACAGCTAATCCACACATTTTATATCAGCTTCCAAAATAAAGATTATAAAGGGATGCAGGCCTGCTACAATGATGAAGCAACTTTTTCTGATCCAGTATTTAAAGATCTTGATTCTAAACAAGTGAAGGCCATGTGGCAGATGCTTATCACCAGGGCTAAGGATATGACCCTAATATTTTCTGATGTAAAAGCGGATGACAAAACGGGATCATGCAGATGGGTAGCTAATTATATGTTTTCAGCTACGGGCAGAAAGGTAAAAAACGAGATCGTGGCCAGTTTTGAATTTAAAGATGGTAAGATCATTAAGCACAGAGATAATTTCAATTTTTATAAATGGGCATCTCAGGCGTTGGGCACTACAGGAAAGCTATTGGGGTGGACAAATTTCCTGCACAAAAAAGTGAGCAAAAATGCAATGAAGAACTTAGAAGTATTTATGAGTAAACTTTGATCCTCTCTTTTTACAATAATTAGAAATTAACTGCCATAAGCACGCAAGAAAGTATGGCTACAAAAAAAGATACTTTCTTTGTGATTTCTACTTTTACTGCGGCGTTCATTTTGTTGTTTTTCATTTTAAATATTTTTTTGTTGTTAGGTTTTTGTTTCGTTTGATGATACAAAGATTGCTCAGCGACAGGCAGCTGCAAAACTTTTAAAGCTGCTTAACAGGTATTTTAAAACTGGTTAACGACCAATTCAAAAGCGCTTAACAAACGATTAAGAACCACTAAGATGAAATGACAACTCCAGAAAGCTGAAATGCAGTGGAATAAAGCATTACAGGGCAACAGACAAAATACTCTTCAATTCTTCTTCGTCAGCAATAACTATCTCTCCTATATTTAATATATCAGTATCTGAGGTGCTTTTTTTACTTTTTGTGGTAATTGCAGATGTATGGTATTCGGTAGCACCTGTGCGAGTAATCAATTCGCGGATATTAGAAGATCGAACGCCGCCACCAGGCATTATTGTGATGCGCCCTTCAGCTTTCTCTACCAATTGTTTTAATAGATCTGCACCCTCAACTGCAGTACTTTTAAGTCCTGATGTGAGGATACGCTCGCAACCGCAATCAATAATATCTTCAAGCGCCTCGAATGGGTCGGGAACCATATCGAATACACGGTGGCATGTTACACCCATTGGATATGCCCAATCAGCCATGCGTTTTAATAGCTCTGTATCTATTTTACCATTGGCAAGTTGAGCACCTGTAGATATTCCTTCGCAGCCTATGACTTTGCAGAAGAGAATGTCTTTTTTCATTATTGCCACTTCGTTATCATCGTATATAAAATTTCCTCCGCGAGGACGAATGATGGGATATAATTGAATGGAAATTTTTTCTCTTACCTGTTGCATAGTACCATAGCTAGAGGTTGTGCCTCCTTCCAATGGGCCACTGCAAAGCTCTATGCGGGCGGCCCCTGCATTCTGTGCAATAATGCACGATTGAATGTTGTACGCACAGACCTCTAGGATGAATTTATTTTTTACAGTCATCAATAGATGCTTTTTGAAGGATATATCTTTTCTTCATTACCACTTTTCACTGCATAGGTAAATCCTTTCTGTAATGCATAAGCTCCGTACTCACCTTTTTTATTCATTGCCAAAAAGCCAACCTGTACTTCTTTAGCTTTTGCGGGATTTACCCGTATGATACGTTCCACCGCTTTCTTACATGCATCTTCTGGCCTCATTCCCTGTCGCATCAGTTCAACGACGAGGTGTGAACCAACAATCCGTATCACTTCTTCACCCACACCAGTAGATGTTGCGGAACCAACCTCATTATCCACGTACAACCCCGCACCAATAATTGGTGAATCTCCCACTCTGCCATGTATTTTGTAAGCCATACCACTTGTAGTGCAGGCTCCGCTCATATCTCCGTTTGCATCCATTGCAATCATGCCTATAGTATCATGGTTGTTTGGGCCTCCGGGCATTTCATCATGCTTTTTATGATAGTTTTTATTTTCGATATTAATGACCGGCTGATATTTGGATGTTTTTAACCACTGCTCCCATGCTTTTTTACTTTCAGGCGTCAACAGGTTCTTTTTCTTAAAACCATTTGCCAAAGCGAACTGTAATGCACCATCACCAGCCAAAACCACATGCGGCGTTCGTTCCATTACCATGCGGGCAACTGAAATAGCATGTACTATATGTTCGAGACACATTACAGAACCGCAGTTATATTTTTCATCCATAATGCACGCATCAAGTGTTACGTGGCCATCTCTGTCAGGCAAGCCGCCCAAGCCTACACTTTGATTGGTTGGATCGGCCTCGGGAACTTTTACACCTGTTTCCACAGCATCTAATGCACTGCCTTTTTTTGATAATATCTCCCAAGCGGCAGCATTAGCTTCCTTACCAAAATCCCATGTAGAAATGACAATGGGATTATCTTTTGTTTGTCCATAGGATGGAGCGGTTTGGGCAAAGAGGTTCCTTGGTAATAATGTAGCCGCTGAACCAAGCAATGACAACCTCATAAATTTTCTGCGTGTGGACATGGAGATGTATTTAAGGTCTAATATAATTTATATCTGTCAGCTTAGTGCACGGGCTCAGGAGATATTTCACTACGTTCAATATGACAACCTTGATTGAACAATAACCCTTTTGTGGTTGTAGTTTTCCTAATACTTTTTCAATCCTTCCTCCATTATATCATATACTTTCTTTTTTAAGGAAGGGAGGTCTTTGATTGCTGTTCCGGTGACATCTATCGGGTCGAGATAAACTATACGGTTTTTACCAGGCCATAGTTTCCACCAGTGGCTGTAGTGCCAGCGATGTACTGTATCGAGCAGCAGGATGGGAAATATGGGGGTTTGTGTATTAATGGCAAGACGGAAGGCACCATCATAAAAATCCTTCAATGGATTACCTGTCTCGTTGAATGTGCCTTCGGGGAAAATGGCTATGCTACATTCGTTTCTTATTGCGCGCCACATTAGTTTCATGCTTCTTGCACGACTATGAAGGCTACTACGATCCACCATTACTACTATTCGCCTATAGATAAAACCAAGTAGTGGTATCTTAGACATTTCTTTTTTACCCAGTGCACGAAAATAGGTTGGTATAGCAGGGAAGATAACTATAGTATCTATATAGGAAATGTGGTTGGAAACGATTACATATTTGCCTTCGGGCGGCTTGTTGCCAATAATTTTTACCGGCATTCCTATCAACCATAGCCATCCTTTTGCCCAGTAGTGAATAAACTTCCAGATGCGCTTGCGGGAAGCAGGATTATTACCAATGCTGGCGATAAGAAAATATGGGAAGGCAAGAAAAAGGCATATGAGGAAGGTGACTACCACATATGCCGTATAAAAAGGTTGCAATACTTTCCTTGCCATGAACTAAGACATACCAGGGAACCAGGGACGTGCAATTTCTGTACGGAACGGCCAAGGTATGGATGCCAGAATTATTATCAAAGCAATGAGTGTGAACCAAAATAAACGCTTGAACTTAGCACTATCGGCGATCTTCTTTTTTATACCGCTGTAACCTATGTGAATGAGAATAATGGCAATGATCATTGCCACATTATGCTCGATAGTAAAGAACCGTTGTGCAGTATTCTTCATATAGCCGGTACCGCTGGTAAGCACGCCCCACCAGCCATTGCCGAAATATAGTATAAACCCTAACAATAACTGGAGGTCGCAACTAATAAGCAAAAACAATGCATTGCGCTTATTGCCTGCAGTGAATGTCTTCTTACCACCCATGCCACCTGCGCTGCTAAAAATAGTGATCAATGCGAAGATCAGGATCAACCACCTGATGATATTGTGGAGTGCCAGGATTATGTGCATACAGATAAATTTTACCGGCTAAAGATAATGTGTAAAAGCACAAAGTAGTAGTGCCTGGCAAACTATATTTAATAACCTGCAGATAGTAAGAGGCAAAAAAATAGCCACACTTGCTCAGTATGACCATCTTTTTAAAAGTTTCAGTATGTGTGAGCTAATTAAGCTTCATCTGAATTGACCAATTCATTTACAAACTTAGCAACATGCGCAATGCGTGCATGGTTCAAAGCGTAGTGAATGAATTTGCCGTCACGTTCAGTGATAACGATATTAGCACGACGTAAGATAGCAAGGTGCTGTGATGCCACAGACTGCTCTAAGCGTAACTTAACATAAATGTCAGTCACGTTCATCCTTTTGTTTTCTTCCAGCAATTTTACAATTTGCTGACGTAATTTGTGATTAATCGCTCTCAGCGTCATAGCCGCACTTTTTACAGCTACATAATCCAACTTAATCTGTTCGTTTGAACTTTCATCTTTGCGAATTACCAGCGTGTTAGCTGACATTGTCGTTTCCATTTACTTTTAAATTTTACAGAGGTTAATTAATAAAATTTACTGCTAAAAATTTGAACAACTGAATAGACGAATTTGTCTAATACATCTGCAAACATACAATAGGATGAAATATGAAACAACCTTATATTCATAAAAATCTGTTAACCTCAGGTTAAAAAACAAATGAATTTAATTATATAGTTCATTTAATTAATTGATATTCTTAGACTTATGAGTGTAAACTTGTTTTAAATAAAATGGCTCTGCGAGGGATAAATTGACAGTTTTATTACACTTAAAATCGTCATAGGCAGAAATAATCCATGTGTTTAAATCTATTTTATTGTTTTCAATCATCTTTACTTCTTTCACACTCATTAGGTTACCAAAATCATCAGAAATATCACCTATCACAAGCACTTTTTTATTGATGAAGTCTAACTCCCTTAAATCGCTTTCTACGATATGTTGCGGCTCCATTATACATTTAAAAAAACTATCATACAGAGAAATAAAATATTCTTTTTCGCGAGCCTTAAGAATGCTACAATAAATGTCAAAACCGGAACCGTGTTTAGCGAATTCCTGATGAGCCAGCAATGTTAATTTATTATTAAGGATCAAAGGCTTATCCAGTGTATAACAGAATGCTTTAGCAGTTGCCAGACCAATGCGCAAACCTGTGTAAGAACCGGGACCTGCACACACAACAAATGCTTTTATACGCTGCAGTGTGATGCCTACAGTATCTAATGCTTCATTAATCATTGTATTGATTATTGAGGCATAATTGTGTGTGTCTTCACTTGAGACAAAATGCAAGATCTGTCCGTTTCCGCTAATAGCAACTGTTCCTGTGTCGGCAGAGGTATCTATGTGTAATAAATAATCCATTGTGTACAAATTTACGCTTCCTATTACTTTTGCGGTATGGAAAAGAAAATCATCGAAACCAAGAGTGCCCCGGCGCCTATAGGACCATACAGCCAGGCCGTACAAGCAGGCAACTTATTGTTTGTATCGGGACAGGTAGCCATAGACCCTGCAACGGGCGCGGTTATGCAACAAAATATACAGGCTGAAACAAAACAGGTAATGGAAAACCTGAAGGCTATACTAAATGAAGCGGGGATGGATTTTAGCAATATAATTAAAACAACCATCTTCCTTACAGACATGGGAACATTTGCGCAAGTGAATGAAATATATGGTTCCTATTTCAAAAGCAATTTCCCAGCAAGAGAAACGGTGCAGGTATCGGCATTACCAAAGGCTGTGAATGTGGAGATCTCGGTGATTTGCTCAATTTGACAATTACAATTAGCCAATTAGCCAATTCGACAATTAGTAAATGAAAAAGGGTTTAAAATAAAATGTCCCGTACAGCGGGACTTTTTATTTTAATTATTTCCATTGGCACATTGCCAAATTGTCGAATTGACTAATTTTTCTTCGCTTCTTTTGCCCAGGCGTCTTTTAATGTGACTGTGCGATTGAATATTATTTTACTATCTGTACTGTCTGTGTCTACACAGAAATATCCTTTTCTCAAAAACTGGAAACGGTCGCCGGGCTTTGCGGATACAAGTGATGGCTCTATATATACATTGGGAAGTACAGTTAATGAATCAGGATTGATGTAATCTTTGAAATCGCCTTCTTCATTAGATGGATCTTCGACCTTAAACAAACGATCGTACAAACGAACTTCTGCAGTTTTTGCGTGAGGTACGCTCACCCAGTGTATAGTGCCCTTTACATGAAGATTACTTGTATCGTTCCCGCTTTTGCTTTCGGGAATGTAGGTGCAATGTATCTCGCTAATATTTCCTTCTGCATCTTTTTTAAATCCTTCACATTTTATAATGTATGCATTCTTTAACCTCACCATCAAGCCAGGGCCCAGGCGAAAGAATTTCTTTGTCGGATTTTCCATAAAGTCTTCTCTTTCTATCCAAACTTCACGACTGAAAGGAAGGGAACGAGAACCAGCCTGTGCATCTTCAGGATTATTTTCAGCATCGAAGAATTCTTCCTGACCTTCGGGATAATTGGTGATAACCAGTTTAACAGGATCGAGCACAGCCATTACCCGATTGGCAGACTTATTCAATTGTTCACGCACACAAAATTCCAGCAGGCTTACATCATTTATCTTATCTCTTTTCGCAATCCCAGCTACTTCGACGAATTGACGAATAGAAGCAGGAGTATAGCCCCGACGACGCATGCCGCTGATAGTTGGCATACGAGGATCATCCCAACCGCTTACTTGCTTTTCGTTCACAAGTTGCAGCAATTTTCGCTTGCTCATCACTGTATAGTTCAGGTTGAGGCGAGCAAATTCGTACTGATGAGAAGGGAATATTTCCAACTGCTTAATAAACCAATCATATACAGGGCGATGATGGATAAACTCTAATGTGCAAATAGAATGAGTGATCTGTTCTATACTATCGCACTGACCATGTGCAAAATCGTACATTGGGTAGATGCACCACTTATCGCCTGTGCGATGATGATGGGCATGCCTGATACGATACATAAGCGGATCACGAAACAATAAATTGGGATGAGCCATATCTATCCTGGCGCGTAGCACCTTTTCACCATCTTTATATTTTCCGTCACGCATCTCCTGGAACAAATGAAGATTCTGTTCTACGCTGCGTTCACGATAGGGACTGTTTATACCAGGTTGTGTAGTAGAACCTTTCATAGCAGCAATCTCTTCAGATGTGCTATCATCTACATATGCTAATTGTTTTTTTATTAATACGATAGCAAAATCGTAAAGCTTTTCGAAGTAATCGGAAGCATAAAATTCATTGTCCCACTGAAAACCGAGCCATTGTATATCCTGCTTGATACTATCTACATATTCTGTTTCTTCTGTAATGGGATTGGTATCATCAAAACGCAAATTGCATTTGCCATTGTATTTTTTTGCCAATCCAAAATTGAGACAAATAGATGCAGCATGACCTATATGCAAATAACCGTTTGGTTCGGGCGGGAAACGCGTGTGGATCCTACGGCCGTTCTTGTTTTCGGCCAGGTCTGCCTCGACAATTTCCTCAAGAAAATTCAGTGATCTTTCTTCGCTCATGTATTAATTTTCAGCGCTGCAAAGGTAATCTTTGTTAATGTGAAAATGAGAGCGAAAAAATGTGCAATCGGTATGATATAAAAATGCAAAAAGCCCCTTTTCTCTATCTAACATGCGTTTTCTATATTATTCTAATACCATATGTTACTTGTAATATCTAATTTTCATTGTTTCGCATTATCACATTTCCACATTACATTTATACGCTTTTTTAAGATTTTATGAGTGATAATTTGCAACGTCCCATACGTGTATTGGTTGCGAAAGTCGGGCTGGATGGTCATGACAGGGGTGCAAAAGTAATTGCCACTGCACTGCGCGATGCAGGCATGGAAGTGATCTATACAGGATTGAGGCAAACCCCTGAAATGGTTGTGAATACTGCGCTACAGGAAGACGTGGATGCAATTGGTATCAGCATATTGAGTGGAGCGCATATGACAGTATTCCCAAAAGTGATGCAGATAATGAAAGAAAAAGGCATCAATGATGTGCTACTAACAGGTGGAGGCATAATACCCGAGGAAGATATGAAGCAGCTTAGCGAAATAGGTGTAGGCAGATTGTTTGCTCCGGGTGCGCCAACAAGTGAGATAGCCACTTATATTACTGAATGGGTAAAAGGGCACCGTAAAGAATTATTCAATTAATATCATTAGCAAATATGTATCAAACATTACTGACAGAACTTGATAACGGAACACTGATCGTTACTATAAACCGCCCTGATAAGCTGAATGCACTGAACAAAGATGTGATAGAAGACCTGGGCAAAGTAGTGGAAGAAATATATAATAATAGCGAAATCAAATCGGCAATTATTACAGGCGCGGGAGAAAAAGCATTTGTGGCGGGTGCTGACATTACAGAATTTACATCTTTAGATCGGGAGGGTGGTATTGCTCTTGCTAAAAAAGGGCATGACCAGGTATTTGATAAAATAGAAAACAGCCCCAAACCAATAGTAGCAGCAGTAAACGGTTTTGCATTAGGCGGGGGATGTGAGCTGGCGATGTGCTGCCATTTCAGAGTGGCAAGTGAAAACGCAAAATTCGGTCAGCCCGAAGTGAACCTCGGATTAATACCCGGATATGGCGGCACACAACGCCTTACGCAACTGGTAGGTAAAGGCAAAGCCATGGAGCTGATGATGACCGCAGATATGATAGGCGCTGATGAGGCAAAAGCATTAGGATTGGTGAATTATGTGCATCTACAAGCCGACCTGATCATCAAAACAAAAGAAATATTGAAAAAAATACAAGGGAAAGCTCCCATTGCAATAGAAAAAGTTATAGCTTGTGTGAACGATGCAGCAAAAGCGGATAAAGATGGTTTTAGCAATGAAATCAAGCGTTTTGGTGAATGTTTTGCTACTGAAGACATGAAAGAAGGAACAAATGCTTTTTTAGAAAAAAGAAAAGCTATTTTTAAAGGAAAATAATTTTTTTATCTTCAACGCTAAAATCTAGAGCACATGCGGAAAAGATTTATCCGTAACATATTAGCCATCTGCGTTTTTTTAGCAGCTATACCCAAACTGGAAGCGCAGGAGCCAGTGAATATCGAGCCACATGGATTTGCATTGGGCTTTAACTTTGGAATGACAGATCTATGGGGCAATGTAGGCACACAATCTATCCTGGATCACTATTACAACAAAAGTTACTGGGGCAATACCCACTACATGGGTGGCCTATATGCACGTTATTGCATACATCCGGCGCTAGCAATAAGATTAGGTGCAAGCTATGGAACATTGTACGCAACAGACGACTGGAACTATGCGCAGGCAATCAAGTCTACCAATATGGGCACAGACGCATTTCAGCGTTATATGCGTGGGCAGGATATAAAAGACAATATATGGGAAGGAGATCTACTTTTTGAATTCAACCCGTTGAGACTTGATGCGCATAGCAAAGTAGCTCACAAAGCAGGTCAGCCTGAATTGCTTTTTGGCGTTGGATATTTCCACTTCAAACCTTTCAGCACGTGGACGAGCCGCGAAACAGGTATATCTCAATATGTAAATATTTCTGATCTGCACCTTGATGGGAATGGTTTCCCCGGCGGACCTGCGCCTTGGGATCTATGGCAAATAACTGTTCCTTTAGGTATTGGCTGGCATTGGGATATCGGAGACCATGTGAATCTTGGAGTTGAATACCTGTGGCATTACACTATGATCAACTATCTTGACGGCGGCGTTTCCGGAACTTATGTTGATCCGGCTACATTCGATAAGAACCTGCCTCCGAACCAGGCTTATATAGCCAAAGAAATGGAAGACAAAACATGGACAAAAGGTTATGTAGGCCCTTATTCTTCAAAAGATCTGAGAGGCAATCCGGGTGTTAATAACTCATTTTCCTCTATTTCAGTCAGTGCTTATTACAGATTTAAAGTACACTCTACACCATGGTGGGGCGGAGAATGATATAAATTATAAAAAAAATCATGGAGCGGTATGAGAATGCCGCTCTTTTTTTAGTACTAATCCAATCTATTCTATATAATTATCAATGTGCATTATTTATTTGCATTGCGGAAAATAAAATTGAAAAGAATGCACTATTTTCAAACGCCAATAACAAGAGTATGTATGCTTACCTGGAAGGAGATCTAACTTATAAATCTCCGTCTGTTTTATATATGTCGGTAAATGGTATAGGTTATGAAGTGAATATAACATTAAATACCTATAGCAAAGTGCAGCAACTGCAAAAATGCAGGTTGTATACTCATTTACAGATACGTGAAGATGCCTGGGTATTATATGGCTTTGCTGACGAAGATGAACGTGCAACATTCAGACAGTTACTCGGTATCAGCGGAGTGGGCGCTGCAACTGCCCGTATCATATTATCATCGCTTACGCCTAATGAATTAGGGAGTGCCATTGCTAATGAAGATAGCAGGACACTGGAACGGATAAAGGGAATTGGTGCCAAAACGGCACAACGTATTATATTAGAATTAAAAGGGAAATTAATCAGCTCAAAAAATACCGCTTTACAGGCCTCAATACACAATACCAAAGAGGAAGATGCGTTAATTGCATTGGTGAATCTGGGAATCAACAAAGGTTTGGCGGAAGCTGCTATTAAGAAAATAAAAGATACATCTTCATTATCCGTAGAAGAATTAATAAAACAAGCATTGCGTGCGTTATAACGCGCTATAAAACATCAGCTGTTGAAGGGAAAAAGCTATTTTGGATACAAATTTTTGTTTTTTATAGCGCTGGTGGTAGCTATTGCTAATGCTGCTGCCAAAGGTTACAGGCCGCCCTTTGAATATTACAGTCCCGATCCACAGCCCGATACTCCTGCCACTAAGCCAGACACGAATAAATTAAGGTTTCCCATACATGACAAAACGGGAGATCCTATGATTGATAACAGAAACCCTACAGGAATAGACCTGCAAGACCCTTCTGTTATTCAAAAATCGGTTGAATATGATCCAGATTCAGGACGTTATTATTTTAATGAAAAACTAGGAAACGACCTGATAAGGACCCCAACCTATATGACCCAGGATGAATATTTGAAATACCAGGGTCAACAAGATGAGCAAGATTACTGGCAACGCAGGCTTGATGCATTAACACTTTTCAACAAAAAACCCGAATTGCCGCAGATGTATAAGGAAGGCATCTTCGATCGCATATTCGGTGGTAATACAATTTCTGTAAAGCCACAAGGAAATGTGGATGTAACTTTTGGCGGCAACTGGCAAAATATCAAGAATCCAACACTGGTACAACGTGCTCAGAAATATGGCATCTTTAATTTTGACATGCAGATGAATATCAATCTACTTGCAACGGTGGGTGATAAACTGAAGTTGAATATAAGTCAAAATACAAAAGCAACTTTCGATTACCAGAATGTTCAGAAACTTGAGTATACCGGCAAAGAAGATGAGATCATCAAAAAAATAGAAGCGGGTAATATCAGCTTCCCCTTAAAGAGTAACCTGATAAGTGGTGTGCAATCACTGTTTGGTATTAAAACTCAACTACAATTCGGGAAACTATGGGTAACTGCTGTGTTATCTCAACAAAAATCGCAACGTAAAAGCTTAACCATTCAGGGCGGAGCGCAAACACAACAGTTTGCGATAAAAGCCGATAATTATGAAGAGAACAGAGATTTTCTTTTATCACAATACTTTCATGACAACTATGATACCGCATTAAAAAACTTTCCTGTCATTGCATCGCTTGTTACTATCAATAAAATTGAAGTGTGGGTAACCAATAGCACCGGAGCAGTTACCGGCGTCCGTAGCGCACTTTGTTTCCAGGACCTGGGTGAAGGCTATCCTTATGTTACACAATTTTCCAGTCCGGCAAAAAGATTACAAAACAATTTACCTGATAATAATGTAAATACATTATACAGCAGATTACAAAACTCACCTGCGAGGCAAACCAAAACAGCATTTAGCTATGTATCCGCTTCGCTGGGGCTGAAAGCCACACAAGACTTTGAACAAACCACAGCACGCCAGTTAAATTCTTCCGAGTTCTCTTATAACCCGCAGTTAGGTTATATCTCATTGAACACACAAATAAATCCTAGTGACGTGCTAGGTGTGGCATTCAGATATACTTATAATGGGCATGTATACCAGGTAGGTGAATTTGCAGAAGACTTACCACCGGATACAACGAATACCACAGTATTGTTCCTGAAACTATTGAAAGGCACTGCCCCAAATCCAACCTTTCCTATTTGGAAGCTGATGATGAAAAATATTTACGCTCTTGGCGGATTTGGTGTTTCAAAGGATAATTTCTTATTAAATATCTTTTATCAAAATCCGGGGGGTGGTGAAACACGTTATTTGCCTGAAGGTCCAAGCGCAGGTGTACCATTACTTACTGTACTGAATCTTGACCGACTTAATGCACAAAACCAGCCCCAGCCGGATGGGGTATTCGACTTTGTGGATGGTATTACCATTAATACTCAACAAGGAAAAGTTATATTTCCAACGCTGGAGCCTTTTGGACGTGATCTGACCGGTGCAGTTGGAAATAATGTGCAATTGCAGCGTAAGTATCTCTACACCCAGCTATATGACTCAACAAAAACCATAGCGCAGGAAAACCAGGCCCAGGATAGGTATATCATGCGGGGCTCGTATAAATCATCAACTTCTTCGGAAGTATTCTTAGGCGGCTTTAATATCCCCCCGGGATCGGTAGTAGTAACGGCAGGAGGGCAAAAGCTTGTCGAAAACCAGGACTATCAAATTGACTATGGATTAGGGAGGCTTAAAGTATTAAATACCGGTATCCTTAATTCAGGCGTGCCTATTAATATCCAATATGAGGACAATTCAACTTTCGGATTCACCCAACAAAACTTCATGGGTGCCCGGCTGGATTATTATCTGAACAAACATTTAACGTTAGGTGGTACGTTCATGCATCTTACTGAAAGGCCATTCACACAAAAAGTAACATTTGGTGATGATCCAATTAGTAATACGGTACTTGGTGTTGATGCTAATTATCAATCAGAATTCCCTGCCCTAACTAAAGCATTGGACAAGCTTCCTGTATATTCTACCACAGCACCATCCTTTATCAATGCATCTGGCGAAGCTGCAGCATTGGAACCAGGACACCCAAAGCAAATAAATGCATTGGACAAAGAAGGGTCTGTATATATAGACGATTTTGAAGGCGCTACCAGCGCATACGATATGAAATTGCCTGCTATCTCGTGGACATTAAGCTCTACACCATTTGGAGCACACGACAAAAATGGCAATACTCTTTTTCCTGAGGCAGGCGCTGATGATCAATTGATAAGCGGCAGCAACAGGGCAAAGCTTGCATGGTATTTTATAGAGCCTACCCTTGTGGACCCAGCAGGCGGAGTGCCATCGTACGTAAAAAATGATCCCAATCAACACTATATAAGACTTGTGCAGCAAACGGATGTTTTCCCCACCGGATCGTATCAAACATTACAAACTTCATTAAGCACCTTAGACCTTGGCTATTATCCAAATGAAAGAGGCCCATATAATTTTGATGCAACCAATATTGATAAAAATGGGCTCCTATTAAATCCACAAGGAAGATGGGGTGGCATAGAACGGCCCATAGATAATACAGACTTTGAACAATCGAACGTAGAGTATATACAATTTTGGGTAATGGATCCTTTTATCAATAATCCTAATAGCAAAGGAGGATCACTATATTTCAATCTAGGGGATGTTTCCGAAGATGTATTAAAAGACTCAAGGCTGTTCTTCGAAAATGGCATTCCCTATCCTTACGATTCAACTCAACTTGACACTACTATATGGGGTGTTGTTCCAAGATTTGCCCAGCAGATAACCCGCGCATTTAATAATGACCCCAATGCAAGGGCGGTGCAGGATGTGGGATATGATGGGCTGAATAATGTACAGGAAGCAACCAATTACAGAAAATTTTTAGCTGCTGTAAATGGTAAACTTTCCACTACAGCATATAATCAGTTACAGAGTGACCCATCGAGCGATGACTATCATTATTTCCTTGGCTCCGACTATGATGCAGCCAACCTCGGT
>Ga0134128_10000087_pt1 | contig 125668 bp, 100 predicted proteins | sample KB31754_FD_96462 | JGI IMG/M metagenome (GOLD analysis project Ga0134128, IMG submission 96462) | Terrestrial soil microbial communities with excess Nitrogen fertilizer from Kellogg Biological Station, Michigan, USA - KB3-175-4 | ecosystem: Environmental > Terrestrial > Soil > Unclassified ... | reverse complement strand
GCGCCTCTTGCCGCCAATCGATTTCCATAAGGAATCGCGATAGATCAGGTCATACGAGATAAGGGTTCCTTGCCGGTGCGCCGCCTCCATCGCTTCCCGGGCCACCAGCGGAGCGGTCTCCGACAACGCGCAGAAGATGCCTCCGGTATGAAACCATCGCGCGCCTTCCCGGCCAAAGATTTCATCCCAGTCGATCATTCCCGGCTTCAGTTGGGAAGCCGCGGTGTGTCCGCGGTCGGAACACCCCAGGGCGGCCCGCACTCCGAATCCGCGCTCGGTAAAGTTCAATCCATTGCGCACGGTACGGCCCACGCCGTCATAAGGCATCCAGTGCAGATGAGTAAGATCGACGCCCCCCTGCAGCATTAGATCCTCCACCAGATGCCCGACCGGGTTGTCGGCCAGCGCGGTGACAATGGCAGTCCGCAGATTGAAGCAGCGCCGCAAGCCGCGAGCCACGTTGTATTCGCCGCCGCCTTCCCAGACGCGAAAGCTGCGCGCCGTCGCCACGCGCTCGTCGCCGGGATCGAGCCGCAGCATGACTTCTCCCAGGCTGACCAAATCCCATTTGCATGTTTCGTTGGTTCGGATATTCAGCTTATTCTCGTTCGCCACCGCTATTTCCTTCCTCCATACTTATTTTGAATGATTCGGTATCGCGGCGGAAGCTTATCAGATCGGAATTGTGACTCGCCGCAATCCCGGCGCAAACGTCTGGACCAAAGCAAACGCCAGCAGATATGCACATCCCGCATAAATAAACAGCAGCATATAACTGCCGGTCCACTGCAACACCTGGCCAGCGACCGTCGCCATGACTACTCCGCCGATGGAGCCGGCCATGCCACCCAGCCCGACGACCGACCCAACCGCATTGGCGGGAAACATATCCGAAGCGGTGGTGAACAGGTTCGCAGACCACGATTGGTGCGCCGCTGCCGCCAGGCTGACAACACCCACAGCAACCCATTCATATTTCGCATAGCCGGCAAACATCACCGGCAAGACACATATTGCGCTGATCAACATCGGAGTCAATCGGGCGCGAGTGGCAGAAAATCCTCGGCGTATCAGAAATACCGGCATCCATCCACCGGCCACGCTCCCTATATCGGACACCAGATAGACAGTAATCAAAGGCAGGCCGATGTGGATCAGATTCACATGATAACGATGTTCCAGAAACTTCGGCAGCCAGTAAAGATAAAACCACCAGACCGGGTCAGTCAGAAATTTGGCCAGGGAGAACGCCCAGGTTTGCCGCTTTTTCAGCAGTAGCCTCCAGGACGGCGCGGCGTCTTTCGTTTCCACATCTTCAGAAACCTGACCGGCGCGAATATACGCGTATTCCTCTTTCGAAAGTCCGGGGTGCTGTTCAGGTGGCCGATAGCTGGTCCACCACCAGGCCAGCCATACCAGGCCCAGCGCGCCGGTAAAAAGAAATACCGCACGCCAGCCGTAATGAATATCAATCCAGGGAACAATTAAAGCTGCCGCGATAATACCGAGGTTTGTTCCTGCGTTAAAAATTCCAGTGGCGAATGAGCGCTCTTTCTGGGGAAACCACTCGGCCGTCGTCTTAATAGCGGCGGGAAAATTGCCCCCCTCGCCCAACCCAAGCAAAAAGCGGCATATCCCGAAGCCGAGCACCGTGCTGACCAGCGCGTGTCCCGCCGAGGCAAGGCTCCAGACCAACATCATCAATGCATAGCCAATCCGGGTACCCACCCGATCGATGAACCAGCCGGCGAAAACCATGCCCACTGCATATGCCGCTTGAAACGCGCTGATCATGTATCCGTACTGCGCCTCCGACCACCCGATTTTTGTTTGGAGTTGGGTTGCCAAAAGACCCAGAACTTGCCGATCCATGTAGTTTTTCGAGGTGGCAAAGAGAAGCATCGCGCAGATCATCCAGCGCACACGTCCTGCGGTTCGCGAAGCGGGTCGTTCTATAGCCTGGTCGGCTGAATCCACTACATCTCCATGGTTGGGCAATTTCTGAATGTCTCGGCGGGCGTTCAGAAGCATTTGAGGGCGGCTCCCCGCATCATAGCCGACCGTGAAAGGAAAATGAAAATGGGCCCGGTTCCTGCATAAATGCCGCCACTGCGGTAGATTTCTCGCCTAACGCTCGATTTTTCGTTGCAAAGTTAAGGTCCATCCATTCATTGCAAGCCCGAACTGTGAAAAAATTGATGTAGTTATGATTTCTGTCAGCAATGTAAGCATGCGTTATGGCTCGAAGATCCTGTTTGAGGATGTCAGCACCACCTTTACTGCGGGCCGCCGTTATGGCCTGACCGGCCCGAATGGAGCCGGGAAATCCACCTTCATGAAAGTTTTAAGCGGCGATCTGGATCCGCAGAAGGGCGTAGTTGTGTGCCCTAAGAAACTCGGTGTGCTGCGCCAGGATCAGTACGCGTTTGATGCGTACCGCGTCATCGATACCGTAATTATGGGCAATAAAGCCCTCTGGACAGCGCTCGAAGAGCGCGATCGCATTTACGAAAAGCCAGAGCTGGATGACACCGATGGAATGCGTCTGGGCGAACTGGAAGGCGTCGTCGGCGAAGAGGACGGCTACACCGCCGAAAGCGATGCGGCAATCCTGCTGCAGGGTCTCGACATTCCCAACGAGGTACATGAGCGGCGAATGGGAGAATTACAGGGCGGTCAGAAAGTCCGCGTGCTGCTGGCGCAGGCCCTCTTCGGCAACCCTCAAGCGCTACTGCTCGACGAGCCCACCAACTATCTCGATCTCGATTCGATCCACTGGCTGGAGGATTTTCTCATCCGCCGGGAAGGCACGCTGATCACGATTTCGCACGATCGCTATTTTCTAAACAATGTTTGCACGCATATCGCGGACATTGATTATCAGACAATCATCACCTATACCGGCGGCTACGACGATATGGTGTTGGCCAAGACACAGGTGCGCACGCGTCTCGAAGCGCAGAATGAAGAACGCGAAAAGAAGATTGCACAGCTAAACGAATTTATCGCGCGTTTTTCTGCCGGTACCCGTTCCAGCCAGGTCACTTCTCGAAAAAAAGAAGTAGAACGCCTGCAAACCAGTGAGCTGGCCCGTTCAAATATCGCACGGCCTTATATCCGCTTCGACCAGCTGCGCCCGTCCGGTAAGCACGTTCTGGAAATTGAAGGTGTTCGCAAGGCCTACGGAGATTACAAGGTCATCAAAGGCTTCACGGCATCCGTGGCCCGTGGAGAAAAGATTTGCCTGATCGGCAGAAACGGACAAGGAAAAACTACGTTGTTGAAAGCGCTGCTGGCCAATGCGCCCAATGTGGAGCACTTTGCCGGAGACGATCCGAAAGGCAACATCGACGGCGGCATGGTGAAGTGGGGCCACGAGGCGCAAATCGGCTACTTCGCTCAGGACCATACCTCCACCATCCAGAAGGGGACGACAGCAGCCGATTGGCTTCACCAGTTCGACCCCAAGGCAACAAAAGAAGACATTCGCGGCGTGCTCGGCCAGATGTTGTTTAGCGGTGAAGAAGGTTTGAAACCCACCGAGGCGCTGTCTGGAGGAGAAGCGGCGCGCCTATTGTTCTGCCGCCTTATGATGCAGAAGCCGAATTTCCTGGTGCTGGATGAGCCCACCAATCACCTGGATCTGGAGGCAATCAACGCACTCAACCAAGCGCTTCAGAGGTACGAGGGTACCGTCCTGCTGGTGACGCACGATCAGGATTTGATCGACGAAGTCGCCACTCGCATCTGGAACTTCGAGAATCACGCAATCCAGGACCACAAAGGCCCTTACGCGGAGCTTCTGCAAACTCGCACCGCTGTTTCACGCTAACCTTAGTTCTGGAAGACGGGTGTGGTGGCGGTGACAACGCCCATTCACCCCGTCTCCCGGAACACTCCGAGATTTTCCCAAAACCATTTGCACCTTGTTGAAGGTCGAGACATCTAACCGTGTGCGCGACGGTTATTTATGTTGAAATACTCCACTTCCACGAGCAGCGAGAGGGTTTTCTTGCCAGCAGAAATGTTGGACAGAAGGTTCCTGAATCCCATTCCCACTGGCCTCATGGCTCCTCACAAAACATTGCACATGCTTCGCCGATGGATTCTGGAGGGAAAGCGTGGCAACCCTACAGAACCCGTAGGACCATTTCCTGCGGATTTAGAAGCCTTCGATCGTCCGACGCGTGGTCTTCGTGTCACCTGGATGGGACACTCTTCCCTGTTGATTGAAATCGACGGCAGCCGCATTTTGACCGATCCGGTCTGGAGCGAGCGCGCGTCTTTTGTATCCTTTGCAGGACCGAAGCGCTTCTACCCGCCACCGTTGGCGCTCGACGATCTGCCGCCGCTCGATGCCGTTCTTCTCTCGCACGATCATTACGACCATCTGGACCGCGCCACCATCCGGCAACTCCGCAAGCAACCGGTGCGCTTTCTCTGTTCTCTTGGAATGGCCCGTCATCTCGAATCTTGGGGGGTTACCCCGTCGCGAATCACGGAGCTGAACTGGGGCGAGAGCGCCGAGATCGGTAACGGATGCGAGATTACCGCTGCTCCCGCACGTCACTTCTCCGGCCGCAGCTTGTGGGGAAGAAATCGGACTCTATGGTCTTCGTTTGTCATCCGCAACCGCACACACAATATATTTTTCGGCGGCGACTCCGGAATATTCCCGGGGTTTCACCAGATCGGCGACACCTACGGGCCTTTCGATCTGACCATGCTGGAGATCGGCGCTTACGACGCCGATTGGCCGGACGTTCACATGGGACCCAGGAATGCAGTAGAAGCCCATCTGATGCTGCAGGGCAAGCTGCTGCTGCCGATCCACTGGGGCCTGTTTAACCTGGCCTTCCATCCCTGGCAAGAACCAATCGAACGGCTAATTGCGCACGCCGGAGGGGAAAATGTTCCTTTACTGCTCCCCACTCCTGGCATTCCGACCGAAATAACTGGCACCGGCGTCAATACCTCGTGGTGGAAAGCTAGAAAATCGACAAACGTCCCCTAACTTTGGCTTCCGGCAACGATATTTGCCATTTCATCTTCCAACTTATTGCGACTTTGAAAAAGAAGGGAAAAGAAATGGCAAAGCCTTTAGCGGGGAAAACGATCGCGATTTTGGCAACAGACGGCTTCGAAGAAGTTGAACTGGCAGAGCCCAAAAAAGCTCTCGAGCATGCAGGCGCAACCACACACGTAATCGCGCCCCATAGCGGCGAGATCAAAGGATGGAAGTTGACCGATTGGGGTAGAACTGCACGAGTCCATCGAGAACTGAATGAAGTCTCATTTGAGGATTACGATGCGCTCCTGTTGCCGGGCGGAGTAATGAATCCAGACAAGCTGAGAATGGACACCCGGGCAGTTGCCTTCGTGAAGAAATTTTTTGACGCAGGCAGACCGGTGGCTGCAATTTGTCACGCACCCTGGACTTTGATTGAAGCCGACGTGGTAAAAGGCCGCACCATGACTTCTTGGCCATCGCTGCAAACCGACCTTCGCAACGCGGGGGCAAATTGGGTAGATGAAATCGTGGTTGTCGATGGAAACCTGACGACCAGCCGGAAACCTGACGACATTCCAACATTTATCAAAACGATGCTCGAACAATTTGCTGCAGCTAGCCGCCCGGTGGCAAAAAGCGCCTGACAAGAGCAAATGCCGGCTTAAGCTATTTCATCTTTGCTTCCAGCTCTGTCCAACGCAGATAAAGCGCATCGACGCGCCCCTCCGCACCGGCCAGGTCCGCCGCAGCCTTCTGCAGTCGACCGCCGTCGCTCGCAATCGCGGGATCTTCCAGCACCGCTTGGCAGTCTTGTAGATGCTGTTCCGCGGTCGCAATATCCTGCTCGATGGTGGCATATTCGCGGCTTTCAAGATAAGAAAGCTTCTTTCTGCCCGAATCTAAGCCGACTGGCGCAGTATATTTTTCCGCGGCTCCAGGTTTGCTTGCAGATCGCGGAGTAAACTCGGACTTCTTCTGACCCTGTTCCGTCTTCCAGGCGCTCCATTGCGAGTAGTCCGCAAACCGCTCCGCGCCCCCATTTCCATCAAGCCCGAGAACGGTTGTCGATACGCGATCCAACATAAAGCGATCATGGGTCACGAGCACCAGAGCGCCGCGAAATTCCAGCAAACTTTCTTCCAGAATTTCGAGCGTCGGAATATCTAGATCGTTGGTGGGTTCATCCAACAACAGCAGATCCGCCGGCTGCAACATCAATTTTGCAATCAGTACGCGCGCGCGTTCTCCGCCGGAAAGCCGTTCGACCGGTTGATTCAACTGTTCGCTGGTAAATAAGAAGCGTTCCGCCCAGGAAGCAACATGCTGCACGCGGTCCTGGTAGATTACCGAATCGCTGTCTGGAGCCAGCGCGCGCCGCAGCGTCAGGTTTTTATCGAGTTGGCGGTTTTGGTCAAAGTAGACGATACGCAGCGTCGACGCACGGCGCATCTCGCCGGCATCGGGCTTACGCTCTTCCGTCAACAAGCGCAGCAAAGTCGTCTTGCCGCTGCCATTCGGCCCCACCAGGCCCAGCCGCATACCCGCCGTCAGCACCAGATCCAGCTTGTCGAACAATACCTGATCGCCAATCTTTGTGGATACGCCTTCCAGCTCCATCAGCCGCTTGGTCTGCCTGCCGGTAGCGAAAAAATCGATATTTGCCGTAGCCGTTTTGCTGCGCGACTTTATTTCCGCCAAATCGCCGATCATGCTGTTTGCGTTGTCGATGCGGGCCTTGGACTTGGTCGTGCGGGCCTTCGGTCCGCGTCTCAGCCACTCTATCTCCGTCCTCACGCGGTTCGCAAGCGCGTCCTGGCGCTTATTTTGCGCCACGAGATATTCCTCTTTCTTCTCGAGGAATGCACTGTAGTTCCCCTCAACCCGCAGAATGCCTTCCGCGTACAGGCGGTTCAGCTCGACCATGGTGTGGGCGATATTTTCGAGAAAATAGCGGTCGTGGCTGACGGCAACATAGGCAAACGATGCGTTGCGCAGCAATTTCTCCAGCCAGTCAATCCCCGCCAGGTCCAGATGATTGGTCGGCTCATCGAGCAGCAGAACATCGGGCTGCTGCACCAGTGCCTCCGCGATGGCGAGACGCTTGCGCCATCCGCCGGAAAGAGCTGCCGCTGGCACATCGAAGTCCACAAATCCGGCACGGCCTAATGTCTCGGCCAAGCGAGCTTCGCGCTCCCTTTCCGGCGCGTGGATGCGAACCAGCGCCTCCTGGAGGACCGAGCGTATGGTCTGGTGATCGGCAAATTCAGAATTCTGTGCGATGTAACCCACACGAGCCAGTTTCCGCCGTGACAGTTCGCCCGAATCAGGCTCGATCCGCCCGGCGAGAATTTCCAGCAGGGTCGACTTGCCGGAACCGTTCGGCCCGACAATGCCGATTTGATCGCCTTCAGAGACCGTAAAAGAAATGTTGTCGAATAACGGTCGTACTCCGTATGCCTTGCGAAGAGATTGTCCGTTCAAAATGGGAGGCAAGCGTAAGGTGTGTCCTTAATCTGCGGAGTGATGGGGCGTCGGTCAATCGAGGCAAGCTACGCGTCGAGAAAGGCGACAGATTTAATGCCGGTCAGTTCGAAGCGCTTACGGCAGCGAACATTCTGGCATGCCACCTGGTCTTCGCGCAATACCATATACGATTGCGCCTTGGCGAAACGGGCGCGATCCCGCTCGTCGGCCCGGGGCGGCAAGCTGTTCTTTTTGCGCCGCACCATCCAGTTCAGCTGATACTCCGCCGACTGGCGGCAGTGCGGACACATAAGGGTGTGCGGACGCTGTTCCGGCTTTTCGCTGTAAAAATCCCGTTCTTCCATCGCGTTCCCCCAACCTCCAGTATGCCACCCATCGATGGAGAAGGGCGAACCCGTAGCCCCCAGTGCGATGCGAAAGCCCCGATCCCGGATAAACTCTTCGTAACGTTTTACGGAGGAATGGATGGCCACTCAAACAACGCTCAGCCCAGCTATGGTCACAACAGCATTCGAACTGCCCGGATATCGTGTTGCGCGCAATTGCGGAATTGTGCGTGGAATTGTTGTGCGCTCGCGCTCCATCTTCGGCACCATCGGGGCCGGCCTGCAGACCTTGGCCGGCGGGAATATCTCGCTCTATTCGCAAATGTGCGAAAAGACCCGTGAGGACGCGTTTGAGCTGATGATGGACCACGCCGCCCAGCACGGTGCCAATGCGGTGATCGGCTTCCGTTACGATGCAAACGACATTCAGCAGGGAGTTACGGAAGTTCTGGCATATGGCACAGGCGTCGTGGTGGAAAAAACGCCTGCGTAAAAATGCTCTTCTGTTGCTAAGAGAGAGGCCCGGATATTTCGGAGATTGCATGCGAAACCGAGACAGTTCGCCGCAGCGAGCGAGTCGAACGGGAATCTGCTTCTCCACTCCCGCGTCAGTTCAAACCGGCCCATTACTCAAAACCGCGAGGGTTTTTCACAGCGGCTCACTTCGACGAAGATGGATTTTCCTTCGTCGTTAAATACCAGGATTCGACGTTCAAACCTTTCTCTTCTCCTTTGGCGCGCTGCCGCGCTCCTTCCAGTGTCGACGGAGCCGCAACGATCACCGGCTTGCCGGGTGTCCAGTCGCACGGGATAGAGACGCTGTTCTGGTCCGCCATCTGCAAACCGTCAAAGATTCTCAACAGCTCATCCACGCTTCTTCCCAACTGCATTGGGTAGTACAGAATGGCGCGAATTTTTCGCTTCGGATCGATGGCAAAGACGGCCCGCACAGTTGCAGTATCGGATGCCGGTTCATGAACCATTCCATACAATCGTGCAACCCGCTGGTCGAGATCCGCGATGACGGGGAAATTAATTTCCACTCCACTGCGCTGCTCCAGGTCGCGGGCCCAGGCGATGTGCGCATTCAGTCCATCGATCGACAATCCAAGCAACTGCACATTGCGTTTTTCAAACTCCGGCGAACGGCGAGCAAATGCCACGAATTCCGTGCTGCAGACGGGCGTAAAATCCGCAGGATGGGAAAAAAGCATCACCCATTTTCCCTTATTCGTAAAATCGCTCAGCCGCAACGTTCCCTGGGTAGTCTTCGCTTCGAAATCCGGCGCCTCTTCCAAGATGCGAGGTATGTGGCTATTTGTCTCTGGTGGCGTCATCGAATCCTGATCTCCTTCTTTATGTTCCACTTCAGTGTAAGGCGTAGCCGTCGGGAACGGAAAACGCGTCTATGGGTGAGGGATGCAATCAACCGGGGGAAGGATAAAAAATAGTTTCTCTCAGATTGGCCAATGGGGCAAACGCCGCCCGCAGGCGGCAAGGGTCAAAAACCAGAGGCTCTATTTTGCGTTCGGAATTTCCTTTGCGGTTCCGGCAAAATATTCAAACAATTCTCCGCACTGTTTCAAGTGCATCGCGACGACTTTTCCTAGCACGATTCACATTCTTTCAACAGAGGCAGAGGCTCTCCCGAGGCGCATTTACAAGGAGAAGAGAGCCTCCGGTGGAACGCCCGTTTGAAAATAGCGTGAATTTCACCGAATATTCGCCGTTTACTTCTCGCAATTCCCTCCGTAGTCTGAGCGAGCGTTGAAAGCAACAATAACGCGCCTCTTTCGCCAGTTTAGATTTTCTAAAAATTTGACTTTGAAACGAATCGCCCGGCGTCAATGCGACAGTTTGCCGGCATAGGAGAGCCTCGCCCTCATTTTCTGAGGATTTCGAGGAAAGCCCTCCTTTCCCGACTTGCTGCCGTCAAGGCAACGAACACGCCGCGCATCCGTTTCTCCCCGCAGTCCGGCTGTACTATCAGCCGGAACCGCCAAAGTGTGGTTGCGGTCGATGTATCGCATCTCTCGCGAACATGGCCGCATACGCTTTCGGTGTTCTATTGCCTTCGGGCAGCCGGCTGCGGCTGAACCGCCTTGCCGCTCACGCGGGAACGCACATGCATTGCAGATTCGGGGGATCAATGAGGCCTAAAAAGGTCATTCTGTGCATCGACGATAACGACCAGGTATTGTCAGTTCGAAAATTTGTTCTGGAGACTCGAGGATATCGCGTATTGACGGCAAACAACGCCGAGCAGGCAGTAGAACTCTACGACGACGGCAAAGTCGATTTGGTAATTGCAGACCTGGTGATGCCTCATTGCAATGGGAACGACCTGATCCATCGCTTGAAAGATATCGCTCCCTGGGTGCCGGCCGTGCTACTCAGCGGCAGTATGAAGCAGTTCGATCCCAATAGTAGAGCAGATGCCTTTCTGCCCAAAGGCGCCTGTTCACCCCAGGAATTGCTCGAACGCGTCCGGGTGTTACTGGTGCGCAAACGCGGGCCGAAGAAGACGGCCGTCCCTGGGCATACCGCTGCGGTCTCCATGCCATCTTCGCTTCAGACAGAAATGATTTCCGCACAAGGCATCGCGTAGAAGTCATTATCCTGAAACGGACCGGGGATCAAACCGCAACCGGTACAATGAAAGATGAATGCAGCCCGTCATTGTCGCCGACCGTCTCAGTAAGACCTATCACACAGGAAAGGTAGAGGTTCCAGCGCTTCGCGCCGTTTCTTTCACGGTGCAACCGGGAGAGTTCGTCAGCATTGTCGGCCCGTCGGGCAGCGGAAAATCCACCCTTTTCTACAATCTCGGCGGCCTGACGCGGCCCACTTCCGGGCGACTGCTGATTGATGGTGTTGACTTTGCCGCGCTCAGTGATGCCGAACGCACAAAGCTCCGCAAACACAAGATTGGCTTCGTATTTCAGAAATTCAATCTGCTCCCCACCTTGAGCGCGATGGACAACATTCTGCTGGCGCACGAAATTGCGGGAGACGGCAACAAGCTCGATCAGGCATACTTCGATCACCTTACAGAACTGCTCGGGATTCAGGACCGTCTGAACCACCGCCCTTCGGAATTGTCTGGAGGCGAGCAACAGCGGGTCGCAATTGCGCGGGCCCTGATCGCACGACCCGCGATCGTACTGGCCGACGAACCGACCGGAAATCTGGACTCGCAAAACTCAGATGCCGTGCTCGCTGTCCTGCGCCGCTCCAACCAGGAGTTGAAGCAAACGGTGATGATGATTACGCACAATCCGGAAGCAGCCGCGATTGGGGATCGCATCCTGCATATGCGCGATGGCCAGATGCTGGATGCGGAAGACGTTCTTCAAGACACCGTCGCGCACTGACGTGGCCTCAGAGCGCTTATATTCACGGCAACCTGAGCCGCATTCTTTCTTGAGCAGCCGGCGAGCGTTGACCGTGCGTCCGACCGAAATCCCCTTCGGATCTCTCCAGCGCATTATTTGCTGAGCATTACGGACAGAATTTGACCACCTACAGTTTTATCGGACACTTCGCCGTATTCGATGCGCGCCTTCATGCCTTCAATGCCGGTGCATGGATGGAGTTCGCCGTCAGGGGTGTAGTTAGCAGCGGTAAAGGGAATATGAAACAAGTCATTATTGTAGAGAATAACTGTCTTGCCGGAGTCCTCGACATCGAGCGTGATCACCGACGGACAGAAGCATTGGACGTTGCGGATTATGCCATGTACGGTATGATGCGGGCCAGATGGCGGACCAGTTGGATATTTGAAGTTGGTTAAGACTATAGGTCTGGCGGGGGCTGCCGGGACATGCGCCGCAGCGACTTCTGGCGCGTTGCCCTCAGCTTTTGTCGATCCTTGCTGCTCAAGCTTGAGCGTGGTTTGGTATTTCTCTATCTGGTCGATGCGAATGTTCACGAGTTCCACCTCAGACGGCGTCCTGGCCAACTTGGCGGCTGATTGCAGCACACTGAGCGCGCTTGTGTAGTTCTGGGCTTGGAGAAGGACTGTTGCTGTGTTGAGGCGATAATTCAAGTTGTCCGGATCCAAGATAATCGCCTGTAAATTCAACCGATGGGCTTCATCGAATTTTTCGTGTCTTGACCCATAAAACATGGCGAGTGCATCATACGCGGGCGCAAAGTTCGGATTGAGCTTGATAGCCTTTAGCAGGCTGGATTCAACCTCCGCACCCTGACCTTGATCGTCGGAGTGCAGCGACATAACCGCGTAGTTGTAGCAGACCAGATAGCTGTCGGAATCCAGTCGAACAGCTTCTCCGTACCATTTTTTGTGGCGGAGATGTCTCCTTCGCGAAACCTGATCGTACCCATCGTTTCATGCGCCAGAGCGTTCGTTGGGTCGTCCCGCAGAACCGTATTTAGCAGGGATTCCGCATCCTTCGTACGCCCGACGCTTGCAAGTAAATCGGCGCGAACGGCCTCCGCTTCTGGTATTGAGACAGAAACGGCCTGCATTGAAGATATTTCTTCTGTGACTGCTGAAGTCTTTACTCTGTACAACTGGAAGACGCTTCGTTGCACATATGAGTCCAGTGCGCGTTGCAGTTTATTCAGATCTCCAAAAGCCTGTTGTGCGGCGGCGACCGGGTCCTGGTGTTGCATCATCAGCCGCACATATTCCTGAACATGATCTGTTTTGTTAATTTCGTCATTCAATACCAAAAAATGAGTCAGCGCCCAGGATTCGGCATAGAAGATCGTGCCTTTCTGTTCCTCGTGATAATACGGTGAGGCGTGATCCACTCGAAGCAGTACCGGCAATGGCAATAACGCATTCTGACGCAGATACGAAAGGTCATCCGTACTGGGTTGACCAACCGCACTTCTTTGTCTTCAATATCGGTATTTTGGTAAAACTCGGCCAGCCCTTCATTGAGCCAAAGCGGCAACCAGGCGTTCGCATGGCGCAGCATATAATGCGTGTATTAGTGGTACACAATCGCATATGGGTTGTCACCCCGAGCATCAAGCCGCAGCAAAATGTAACACCTGCCCTGAGACTGCTGAAAATAACCAGTCAGGTCGAGTTTTCCTTTGCTAAGGTAATCCTCCGGCTCCAGGGCCTGAAAACTCTCTTTGTCTTTTACTGCTAGCACAGTGATTGGCATATCAGTGTCCTCTGTCGCAGCGGGGAAGAGAGCATGAAACGCCGCTCGCATTCGTTCGAACTGAATTGCGACATGACGGGCATGCTTTTCATTTGAATTGGTAAGGACGATAAAATGCGGACGGCGCACCTCGATCCATTTCTCGGCGGAGGAACCTGCCGCAACCTGGACCGCCGAGAGTGCGAGCAAGAGACCGGCGAAATATCTGCGCATGCGTTCCATGAGCGTAAATGAAACTTTCGGCGCAATGAAGGAAAATATTCCTGCCAATATCATTTTCCTGTATGGCAATCAGCGTTGACCATGCTGGAGGCATCCCGATATACTCCAATGAAGTAAGCGGGAGTAGCTCAGTGGTAGAGCGCGACCTTGCCAAGGTCGAAGTCGCGGGTTCGACCCCCGTCTCCCGCTCCAGCGGCACTCGCTGCCACCCTCCGATAACGCCAGCAGCCGCTGTAGCACGTTCCAACAGATTTACCGGGCGCGGTACCCAAGTGGTAAGGGAGAGGTCTGCAAAACCTTTATGCGTCGGTTCGATCCCGACCCGCGCCTCCAATATTCTGGTCAGTTGATTGGTGCCCGTCCGCTATCTCCCTGTAACTTTCATCAGCATCACTCCGTGCGGCGGAACCGAAGCCGTAAATCCATCTCGGAACGATCCCAGGTTGTGCTGACGCCAGACATCTCGCACTTTTTTCCGGCGACCCTTTAACCCCAGATCTATCCACTGAATCGACATCGTGCGCGGATCTGAACTGAGGTTAAACAACCCAACTCCGATCGCTCCTCCATCGAGTGGTTTTGCCAGTACAAATTCCTCGTTCGTTTTTCGAACGATGGAACCTTGCTTCCCCAATGCATCTTGATCGATATCAATTACTTCGGAGTTACACAAGATATTAAGAGTGAACGGGTCTAGAGCTGCCATGTCTCCCGAGAAGAACAGCGGAGCCGCCATTAAAGACCACATCGACATATAACTGTATTGTTCATTTTGGGTGAGCGTGGTTTCCTGGGCAGGGGCTTCGATATCGTGGGCGTCTCCAACTTTTCCGATCAAAATATAATCGGGATCGTTCCATCCGCCTGGTCCCGCATATGGGCTATGGCCGGCGTTGGCGAAACCGATTGAATAAAAGCCCGGCAACTCGCTGGATTTCGCGAGTCCTAAATCTCCTGTCGTGCGCCACGAATTCCCTCCAACCTCCTTTCCCCATTTCCATACATCTTTTTTCCCATACTGGCAGAGATTGAAGGCCACATCGCGATCTAGATTCCGCAAAATGGCGCCCATTTTTCGGTACGGCAATTGGAAATCTTCCAACGTGTTCCCGCTGGCGACCTTGCCGTAGGAGCACCAGTCGTACTTCAGCAGATCGAAACCCCATTTCGCAAACTGATGTGCGTCCTCCTGCTCGTGACGGTAAGAGCCTTCAAAGCCGCCGCAGGTCAAGGGTCCGGGCGAGCTGTAGATGCCGGTTTTCAAGCCTTTTGAATGGATATAGGCCGTCAGCGCGTCCATATCGGGGAATCGTTTATTCGGTAGAATTGCGCCGTTAGAATCGCGCAACAGGCCATTCAAAGCCGGGTCAATCGAACCAGGTTTGTTTGCCCAACAATCGTCGATATCAACATATTGATATCCATAATCAGCCATCCCGGAAGAAATCATGGCATCTGCCGCTCGACGAATATCTTTGTCGGTGACGTGATCGTAATGCGTATACCAATCGTTCCATCCCATTTGCGGAGTCAGGCCGATCTTGTCTCCAACCACAATTTGAAACGACTTACTTGATTTGCCTTTGGAGTTCACGGCCTTCAATTTAACGGCGTACACCCCAGCCATCTCCGGGGCCCGGCCGGAGATGATGCCGGTGTTCTCATCTAATGTGAGAGAAGCGGGCAGCCCCTTCGCCGAGAAGTGGACGGGCCGGATTCCTGTACACGGAATGCGATAAAGAAAAGGATGCCCGGGGCGCACACCGTAAATTTTGGATCCATTAATGTGTGGCTTTTCTGGAGCTTTCGGAGTGAGTATCCCGGTGTTCTCAATCGGGGAAGCCATCAGCTTCCACGGGAAAAAAGCGATTGCAAGACCCAATGTTGCGATTGCTAAGCGTCTGGCGAGTACCATTTTGCAGTGTCCTGTCCTGAGATTCGGTTGCCCGATATTTGAACACAATCCTACATGGATGCACTGGCAGTCGCCGTCAAACGCCATGAGAAATTGTGGCGTCGGGTACGTGCTCCGCTGAGCGATAGATTCGGGCACAGGGCTGCCCCGTACTACAGATTAGATATAGAAGCTCAAGATTCTCCGGATGTTTCCGCACCGCTTGATCCACGGGATCGCCCTCAATTGCTACAATAAAATTGGCCGCTTTTGCCGGGTTATCCAACGCGGACTGCCAAAGCTGGTAGTCGCCTTCATTAATTGTCTGGCGCAATGGAAACCCGATCTGCTGCAGCGCGCCGACATGGGCCGACGTATACATCAGCAAGGTCGATTGCGGAGGAAGGAGAATCAGCTTCTCTGCCATCGCGCGCTCAAACGGAATGCGCGTAGCAGAGTTGGCCTTTGCTTCCTGTAGAACCAGTGGGGTCGCCCGCAACAGGAAAAAATTGCTGGCGACGATCAGGATCGCTGCAAACGAGATGGCGGCGCGATGCCATCCCGGCCATTTATGTACCAGCACGCAAACCACAAAAGCGGGAAACAGCGCGAATGCCGGCAGCAGTTCCATGCCATAGCGTGTGTTGTAAAAGGAATGCGGAAACCATACCGGAATAAAGATGGGAACGGAACCGTAGGCCACCGAGTACGCGTAGAACGGTATCGGTATCCAGAACAGCACCGAGGCGGGAACTGTCCTGCTTCGATAGCGCCATAAGGCATATACCGTCCCGGCCACGGTCATCACCATAAGCCATCGTCCGCAGCGTAGAGGCGCAACCCCCATCTTTGCCGATTTCACGTAATAGAAGAAAGCCACCCAGAGATGATGCCAGCCGGGATAAGGCGCGGAGCCCGGCCTGGCGGTACGGGCAGCGATTGCTTTTGCAGAATAGGGTCCACGCAAAAAATCCAGTGGATCGCCATAAATGTGCCAGTTGTATCCCAGCCAGGCTAGCGGCGCGGCGGCAAGCAGCAGCGTACAGATCACCAGAACCCGCGCGTTCGCCGTCTGCCTCCACCATCGATGCCGCACCGTCCAATACGCAACCATCAACCAGGACAACGTTCCCAGGACCCATCCGTCATAACGGGTAAAAACCGCAGCAACCAGAACGATGGTTAGTTTCCACAACGCAGCCCGTGCTACGTTTGCATCCGCCCGCCGTACTGCCGACTCAAATGCAGTCAAATGCACCACGCTCCAGATCATCAGCGCCAGGAACAACGGCTCCGTCATGGCCGTAACCGACATGTACAGCAGCCCCGGATTCAACGCGAAGGCGAAAAAAACCAACGCCGCCACGGCGGGTCGCATCCATCTCCGTGCTAGTCGATAGAGTCCGGCGCAAGCCAGGACATAGCTGACCATCGACGGGACCGCTCCCCCCACCCCGCTCTGCCACCAGACGGTGCGCTGCACAAATGGAACTAGTAACAAGTGCGGCAACGGCAGCCATACGGAACCAAGCTGACGGAAACCAGGATTCAGCGAATCGAAGACGCGACGCGCAATATGCAGATGTGCCACGGCATCGCCGTAAAGCAAGAGGAGATTTTGTCTTCCACAGAAGACAAGCGAAGCTGTGACCAGAAGCGTAGCCACAGCCATCACGAGTTGAGTTTCTTCTCGAAGCGGATTGGAACTGGACGCCGTCGGAGCCTGCCGGCTGGACCGTGCGTGCGGCTTATTCGGCATCAAGATGCGAAAGCTCCCGGAATGCCGCGAACCGCTGGTCGATCTCTTCCCGCGTAAGTTGCCGGATGCGCTCCGTCCCGAAGCGTTCCACGGCAAACGAACCCATCACTCCGCCATAAAACATCGCCCGCTTAAATACGGAGGGCGTCACCTGAGGTTGAGATGCCAGATATCCGAAAAAGCCGCCAGCGAAGGAATCGCCCGCGCCAGTGGGATCGACAACCTCCGCCAGCGGCAACGCCGGAGCGTGAAAGAATCGATTCTTTACGTGCATGGAAAATGAGTTGTCGCCGAAGAACGCAGTCGCGCCATACTCACCCTGTTTCACAATCAGCGTTTTCGGCCCCATCTCCATGATGCGCTTTGCGGCCTGCACCAGATTGGTCTCGCCGGCCAGCAATTTAGCTTCACCATCATTGATCAGTAGGGCATCCAAACCCTGCAGCACCCCCAGAAGATTTTCACGATGGCCGGTGATCCAGTAATTCATGGTGTCGCCGCAGACCATCCGTACCTTCGGCATCTGCTTGCGAACCTGCTGCTGCAATACGGGATCGATATTCGCCAGGAAAAGAAATTCGCTGTCGCGGTACGCTTCTGGAATCTTCGGCTGGAACCGCTCGAAAACATTCAAATCCGTTCGCAGCGTGTGGGCTTCATTGAGATTCTCGAGATACTCTCCCGTCCAATGGAAACACTTGCCTGCTGTCCGCTCAATTCCCTGGATGTCGATGCCGCGAGCCTGAAATACCGCTTCCTGCTCCGACGTAAAATCCTCGCCGACGACGCCGATGACACGAACCTGGGTAAAAAAACTGGCGGCCAGCGCGAAGTGCGTGGCTGCTCCGCCCAGGCAGCGGTCCACTGTTCCGTGAGGTGTACTGATGCTGTCAAATGCAACTGAACCAACGACAAGAATGGACATGATGATCGAACTTTCAACTTTCAGAAGACAATTTTTTCTACCGATTTTCCCAACAGCAAATTTATTTCTGCAAATATTTGCCAAGCAGCAGATGCAATTTTTGCCGGGTGGATGCAGAGATCAACGACGGGTTGGTAAGGATCGCATCTTTCAGGGCGAACTGACAACGGCAGCTCCGCTCGGCCGGAAGCGCTGCCACCGCCGCATCCAGCACCTTCAATACCGCCGCGTTGTTCTGCGTGAGCACCGCGACAATCTGGTCTGTGGTGACAGAATCATGATGCGGATGCCAGCAATCGTAATCTGTGATCATGGCAATGGTCGCGTAACAAATTTCAGCCTCCCGGGCCAGCTTCGCCTCCTGCAGATTGGTCATGCCAATCACATCGGCACCCCAAGATCGGTACAGATTCGATTCCGCCTTGGTGGAAAACTGTGGACCTTCCATACAGACATAAGTCCCGCCGCGCGTCGCCTTTACATCTTTGCTCGCGCAGGCCGCCATCATCGCGTTGCCAACCTCGGCGCAAACTGGATCGGCCATTGAGACATGGGCGACCACGTCAGGGCCGAAAAATGTGCTGCGTCGGGCATACGTGCGGTCGATGAACTGATCGGGCACCAGGAACGTTCCCGGCTTATGTTCTTCTTTCAGTGAACCCACGGCGGAGATGGAAAAAATCGCCGTCACCCCCAATTGCTTCATGGCATAAATATTGGCGCGGAAATTAATGTCGGAAGGCAGGATGACATGGCCCCGTCCGTGCCGAGCGAGAAACGCCACTTTGCGTCCCGCCAGATCGCCCACTGTCAGCCAATCCGATGGGTCGCCAAACGGAGTGCTGATTTGTTCCTCATGAACATTTGTAAATCCCGGCATGTGATACAAGCCACTGCCGCCGATAATCCCAACCTCCGCGCGAACCATCTAATCAAGTACTCCTTTGTCCGAGTCATCCAGCCATTTCATTTCGCGATTTGCTTCACCCGCAAAGGGGTTAGTATACCTTGACGTCCCCCTTGCAATGCCGCCGTTGCAACCAGCACGTGACCCAGTTCCGCAGTTAATCTCGCAGTCAATTCAGCAGGCCACGTTTCGCACCCGGGCGGTTTTGAATGCACCAGCAGATTTCCCGGATTCTCCGCAATGCTTCCCATCATTACCAGTTGCAGCTTGCGGGCAAGATCCAGTGGAAAGCTCTCGCTGATAAAAACAGTTCGGCCCGAAACGGCGATCAGGACGGGGCCGTCCGCCGTATTCCAAATCTGTGTCGAAGCGCCTTTTTGCGAATCGGTTTCTCCGTTATCCGGTTGCAGGACGGCATTGTCGTATTTCCTTGGAATCTCCTGCCCATATATCTCTGCGAACGTGCGGGCCGCTTCCGGCGTCGCCCATTGCGACAGATAGAACAACGCCAGCGAATCCAGGGAATCTTTCTGTGCATCGGTTTTCGCAGCCTTGCTTTGAGCGGCATAGTAAACGCCGCCACGCCACGCCGGCGCCAATGCGGCCGCGGCCGTCTCCCCTCCAAACAACTCTGTCAGAATCTGCACGTCGAATTCACCCATCACGCCGATGTCATACGGACGATAGTCTGCATCGACCAACGGATGGATATCGGGCATCCGCAGCAGCGGAACTGCCTCTTGGTCGAGGTAGATTTTCGGCGTCATCACTTCGTATGTAGACGACGGTGGACGATCCAACATTCCGGCAAAAGCAGCCTCTTTGCCTTTCGCAACCAATACAGCGCGCACAAAATTCAATCCTTCCACATATGGAAATAAAAGAGAACGCTGCAAAAGCAAAGGAGCGTTCGCCAGCGTCGGCGAATCCGCGCTATCGCTCATCGCCTCGTTCATCTTGTCGGCAAGATCAGGTGCGCTCAGAAGAGTTTTTCCGGTCGGCGCCAGCGTGTAGTCGATGAAGACTGCCATCGCCTGCCCTTCGATGACAGCATCGCGAACCGTATCCGCTTCATCCACGTCGATGTGTTCGTTGTCCTGCTTCACGTTCTTCGCAATTGATAGGTCGCTCTTCCTGTCCCATTTTTCCAGATGGAGATGCTGATCCTGCAGCGCATGCGTCAACTCATGCGCCAGCACCGGCTTTTGCTCGTCCGGCGGAATCCAGTCCAGCAGATTTACCGTACCGGTTTTGTCGTCGTAGTATCCGGCGATCTGTTCGCGCAGCAGTTTGATCAAGAACGGTTGTAGCTGAAAATCTCGATCGAGCAGGCCGAATTTTTTCAGCACCAGTTCACTTCGCTGCAGGCGCTTGGCATCGCGATCGTTTTGCAATTGGCGGGTAAGTGAATGCTCGATCTCATCTCGCGTCACCAATCGCCGTTTAACCGGACGGAGAATGGGAAGGCCCGTATTCTTGCTGTCAAACTGCAAAATCCCATCGACAGAAGCAAAAAGCTGCTTGGCCTGTTCGGGAGTAATCCGAGTCGTCTGCGCATCAGTGGGGGGAGCCTGAGCGGTCTGCGTCATCTTGGTCGGCGCACCCTGCTGCGCCCGGAGCCGCGGCAAACCGCTGCTGCTGACAAGCGCGATGCCAGCTGCGGCCAGCAATGTTAAAGAACGTCTGCCGCTCAATCTGGAGCGCCGCTTCGCGCTTGTCCCGTCATTTCCTGAAAATTCCCTGAACTTCAAAGCCGACCTTTCCGCGCCCGACCGATATAATTTTGAGTGTACCGTTCCCGCAACGATATCCACCCCTCTATGAGCGATCCCGTCCACAATCCAGTTGAAAGCGTAGCCGGGCATACGGACAAAAAGGCAGACGAAGCGGCGCTGTACCCGACGCCGTTAGCCGCCTCGCTGGCCGGGCCATCGCTATCGTTCAGTGAATATCGCGGCGCGCCAACCGTCGAAGCCTTCTCTAGCTCTCAGGAAGAAGTCACGGCCATGCTTTGTGCTTCTGGAGTTTACGATCTGGGCTGGCGTAGCTTTTTGCGTTGCTCGGGCAGAGATCGCGTGCGATGGCTCAATGGCATGGTCACGAATTCCGTGAAGACACTGGAAGAAAATGCCGGCTGCTATGCCTTCGTGCTTAATGCACAGGGCCGAATTCAAGGCGATCTCGATATCTATCGTTTGGGGAAGCAATCGGAAGTCTTATGGCTCCAAACCAATCGGGCGCAACTAGCATCCCTCACCGCATTTGTTCGCCGCTACATCATCATGGACCAGGTGACATTGGAGCCGGAAAACTCCTGGACCGCGATCGGTCTCGCAGGGCCGCATGCCGCCGAGATCCTTACCGGGCTCGGCCTTCCTGGCAGCCAATTGTCACCGACCCATCTGACGGAAACTTCCTGGCACGAAAAGCCTGTTGTCGTGGTCGCCGCATATAGCCCTGGGGTATCGCGTTATGAGTTATGGATTGAATCGCAATTTGTGCTCGATCTCTGGAAAGCCATTATTTCGGGCGGAGCTATCCCTTGCGGTTCCGCTGCAGTCGAACGGCTAAGAATCTTTGAGGGAATCCCTGCCTACGGCGTCGATATCGCCGACCGCGATCTGCCCCAGGAGACGAACCAGGAGCGCGCGTTGAATTTCGCAAAAGGATGCTATCTAGGCCAGGAAATCGTCGAGCGAATTCGCTCTCGCGGCAATGTGCATCGTACGATCAGCGGTTTTCTGTTGGAACAGAGTGGGCCCGTCGCAAAATCGCCCATCATCGCAGATGGAAAGCCGGTTGGAGAACTCACCAGCGTGGCCGCGATTGTTCTTCCCGATCTCGGCCAGCGAGTTGTAGCGCTCGGTCATCTTCGGCGTGAGGCCTTAGACGGCAAAGAAACCCTTACCGCCGGGGGCGTCCACATAACGCCGCGTCCGCTGCCATTTGACTTCACTTGCACGACGGTCCAGCCTTAGATTGCGTGCCGCGTCATAAATAAAGGCTCAATTTTGTAAGAAGGATAAATTTACCTATGCCAGAGAAAGAACCGCAGGTTACCTTTACCGATCGACGCAAAATTTCATCAGACGGAGAAATCCGCCCCGAAGCCGTTGCCGAAGAAGAAGCAGCACGCCGGGAGGCCGAGCGGCGCGAAGCCGCCGGCAAATCGGCGCCGCCGGTCGCACCGCCGGCTGCGGAAACAACTGCGGCCACGGCAAAAGATGAAACCGGTGAAAGTGCTCCCGTTCACGAGGGAGAAGAATCCATGCCGGAAGGCCCAACCGCGCAGGAAACTGCCGAATCCCATGCAGCCTACAACCAGACCACAAAGCAACTGGACGAATTGTTGCGCGCGAAGGCGCCGGAGTCGGCCCAGCTTGGACCCGTCGCATTTGAGCATCTTGTGCAATCCATGTATATGACCGCGATGATGGGTTTGGGTGCCGGCACACAGCCGGGAGAAAAACCTCGTGTCGATCTGATGGGCGCCCGCCAGACCATTGATCTACTCGGTGTATTGCAGGAAAAAACCAAAGGGAATTTGACGCCCGATGAAGCACGGTTGCTGGAAAGCGCTCTTTTTGAATTGCGCATGATGTTTCTGGAGATTACCAACGCCATCGCGCGCAATGCCTCCAACCCTGGTCAGCAGCAGCAACCGAAACGAAAGTAGGCTGCTTCCGATAGAAACGTGAAATACCGCCAGACGCACTGGTGAACAACGAGAACGATGCAAGCAGAAATTATTTTCTTAGGCAGCGGCACCTCCATGGGCGTACCAACGCTGGGTTGCGCTTGCGCCGTCTGCCACTCCAGCGATCCGCGCGACCAGCGCACGCGACCTTCCATCGCGGTCGCTTTCAATGACGGCGAAAATAAACGCTGTGTATTGATCGACTCGGGCCCGGATTTTCGCGAGCAGGCTCTCCGGGAAGATCTGCACTATGTCGATGCCGTCCTTTATACGCACGCACACGCCGACCATATTCTTGGATTGGACGACCTGCGCCCGCTCAGCTTTAAGGGAAAAGAGAAAATTCCGCTCTACGCCGATGCGGCCACAACCCTGACGCTGCGGACCGTCTTTGAATATACGTTCTCCGAAACCAACAATTATCCACATAAGGCCCGGGTTGCGCTGCATCTTCTGGAGGCCCATACCATTTTGTTCGGTGCGGATTTTGTCACCGTCCCGCTGTTGCATGGCTCGCTCGAAACCGCCGGTTTCCGCTTTGGAAACGCTGCCTACCTAACCGATATGAGCGACATCCCCGAACCAAGCTACAAGCTGCTGGAGCATTTAGACGTGCTGATCATCGATGCGCTGCGCCGCACACCGCATCCCAGCCACTCCAATGTTGAAAATTCCTTGAAGTTGATCGAGAAAATTCGTCCGCGGCAGGCATGGTTCACGCACATGTCGCATGACCTGGGCCATGCGGAAACAGAAAAAGAACTGCCCAACCACGTCCGCCTGGCCTATGACGGGCTGCGTATTCCGGTTGAGCTGGATGGGCACTCCTGAAGAGGTATATCGAAGAGATGAACTACACGCAGCCTTTTCTTAGAGAAAGACCGCACCAAAGCAATGTTCGCAATCGGTAGCATCAGGAGACCCGGTCTATAACCATGGAAGTGTTTCGCTCCATCCATGACATTCCATCAAACTTTGGCCCGTCCGTCGTTACCGTGGGCAATTTCGATGGGGTGCATCGCGGACATCAGGCCGTAATCGCGGACGTGATCGAGCGCGCCCGCCGCTTGCATGCGCGCTCCGTCGCCGTTACTTTCGATCCGCATCCATTGCGTGTATTACGTCCGCAAATTCCACTTGGTCTGATCACGCCACTCCACGAGAAACTGCCGTTACTCTCCCAGACTGGCCTCGATGCCGTCCTCGTTCTCCCCTTTACGCCCGAGCTTTCGCGGCAGACAGCACGGGAATTCGCGCAGAGTCTTCTTTGTGACACGCTACACGCTATCGAAGTGCAGGAAGGAGAAAATTTTCGCTTTGGGGTAGACGCACAAGCAGGCGTCAACGATCTTGCCAATCTCGGGAAACAGCTCGGCTTCGCTGTCCGTGTACATCGACCGACGTTGCGGCGGGGGATTGAGGTTTCCAGCAGCAGAGTACGGACTGCGATCATGGAGGGGAATATGCGTCAGGCGCGGCGCCTGCTGGGCCGACCATTTCAAATTTCTTCTTTCCCCGCTCCGGGTAGAGGCTACGGTTCACGGCACACAGTCCCGACCATTAATCTTGCGTACTACGACGAGCTGGTTCCTTCCCACGGTGTCTACATCACCTGTCTGAATATCCAAGGCGAAACATTTTCCTCCGTGACCAACATCGGCACCCGGCCTACCTTCGGAGAAAATTCCTTTGCTATTGAAACCCATATTCTGGATTTCCACCCCATGAAACTCCGCCCCGAGACACCACTGCGCCTTCAATTCCTGGACCGGATTCGCGGCGAGATAAAATGGCCTTCCCCAGAAGCCTTGAAAGCTCAGATTGGACGTGATGTTGCGCGGGCCCGTCGCTACTTCGATCTATTTCGAGCCATATCCTTCACCGGGCAAGGATCGTAAGGGACAGAATCCGGTCCCGCCGGGCTACGGTGTGTAAATTCGGTGAAAATTCAAGCGAAAGACCATTGCGTCTCTCAGACAGACCGCAATGGTCCTTCGCACAGCTCAAATTGAAGTCAGCTTCGCACTGCCGCTATTAATTCAGGCTGCGTTCTTCGCTTCCACGTTCACTGACCAGGAGATTTCACTCAGCTTCTCGTCGGCTGCTTTTTCTTCCGAAAGGGTCGCTTGCAATAATTCCGCGATGTCATCTTTGCCCAATAGCTGTGCCAAAGAACGCACCGTCCCGTATCCGGCCATCTCGTAGTGCTCCACCCGCTGCGCTCCGGAAATCAGGCCCGCATCGCGAATTGGTCCCTTCTCAACTTCCTGGATCACCTCAGCGCCTTCCTCCAGCACACCTTTCATGCCTTCGCAGGTCTTGCCGGTTCCCCGCTTGCCAAGCATCTCAAAAATATTTTCCAGCCGCTCGACGTGGCCCTTCGTTTCTTCCAAGTGACTTCGGAACGCCTCGCTCAATTCCGACGTGGACGCGGCCTTCACCATCTTCGGCAGCGCTTTCGTAATCTGTTTTTCGGCGGAATACAGATCTTTCAACTCATCCAGAAAGAGATCTTCGATCGACTCAACACTCATGGCGCCTATACCCCATATCTCAAATTTGCGTGCTTCCCATTAAGATGCATCCCTACCATTGATGACGAGAGCGGCCACTGGACGGCATGAAAAATGCGAAAGAATGTCTGTCGGCCATCAAAAAAGACGGGAGAAAATGTTAGACCCCGCCGCTTGAATTTTTAGAAGAAGGTACTCGATTAGGCGGGATGGTCTTGATGGCTGGCCGGCATTATCTGCCATTTCGAAACAGTGGCGAGACGGCGGGCCTCACGGATCAAGGCAGCCGGGCCATCCAATCCCTCAAGCACGGAATCAAAGATAGAAAGGTTTCCAGGCACTGCGTCGGGGCCCAGAATCAATAACAATTTCGAGGCCGGGCTACGCCTGCGTAACTGCTTGCCGATCTCAACCGTCTCTCGCGGATACATCGTGCTGCTGAAGATAACGAGTGAATATGCTGGGCGATTTTGACTGTACATATTTTTCGCTTCCCAAGGGGTCATCGATTGCACCAGAAAACCAGCGCGCTTGAGAACTTCGTCGCTATATACCCGCGCTATCGGATCCCGGCCGATGATCAGGACATCCGAACCTATGGAAAGGCGTGGTTCCGGCGAATTGAGGAAACGATCCGGTTCGTGTTTCGGAAGGCAGCTTTGCATATCAAAAATCACTCTGTTGCCCGCTACGCGGTAAATTTCGGTATCGCGCCTCTTCGTGGCGTCTTCCGGAGCAAATCCGCAGATCCCAACAATGCGAAATCTTCGAACGAGTAACCTCCCGGAAAAAAATGCATTCCGGGAAAACAGTACTTTCGTTATGCACGGATATACTATGCTGAAATTTGAGACCAGTTTTCCACAGAAATTGGCGGGGCAAATTGCCTAAATTTGCTCTTCCAGGCTGAAGGGAATACGAAAAGTCAATTCAATTTGGATTAGCCTTTTTTTGAAAGATTTACCCCCAGGCTGGGGGTGGCCTAGGGGAAGGAGACAAGCGGACGGGAAAGAAGGCTCAGAGATGGGGGGAGGGCCTAGACTCCAATCCGCTTTGTGATGATCCTCAACCACGATGTTCGGTATGTCAAAGCACCAAGGTCTGCATACCTTAGTTACCCATTAAAATGGGTTGTGGAAGTGCTTCTTTTTAATGGGGTTAAAGTCGCGTTTGGTCGAGGTGTCCAGCTTTCCCAAGCGGATAATTGGACCTACCGAAAACCCGAAATTCTGTTGAGCAGTCCCGCCATACCGGGTCAATAGAAGCTCCGGCTGCGCACGAAAGGCAATCCGAGGAGAATAGTTGTAGTCGAATGTCCCGCCAATCGACCCGCCGAAGGTCCACTGGGTGGCAAAGAGACCGACCGTCTGCGGATCCAGTCCGCGCAGAGTGGCGGCATCAAAAATGCCCCACGCTTGCCCGAACATCGCATGAAACGTACCGGAAGCCTTGGCGCGGCGATAAATGCGGTATTCCGGCCCCGCCATAAAGTAATACTGCATGATGCGCGGACCGGTCACTGTAGGGTTTCGATAGCAGCTCTGCGAAAATGGCACGCAGGGCGGATTCGGTATACCGCCGTTGGCGTTCGGAAACACGCCGGAGGTGCCGATGTACTGGCGCGCATCGGCGGCAATTCCCCAATGCCAGCCCAGCCAGTAGGTGGCCGCCGCTTCCCAGCCGCCCAGATTGGAACGTTGTTGGAGCTGCGGGCCGGCAAGAAAATTGGTATATCCGGCTCCAGCGTAAAGGTCCCAGCGATGGTTGTAATAAACGTTCGGCCCGGAAGGCGGCGGCGGCGGAATATAGTTGCCGGTGCTCACATTGTGTTGGTTGGGATTGTTGATGGCGGAGCTGCTTGCGCTGCTGTTTTCATTATTGGTGGACTGCGCCAATCCAACCATGGAAGAACCACCTATCAAAATCGCGCACAAAAAAACTCCCAACTTCAGGCGTGCGGCCGCCTGAGAAAAACAAACCAAATTCATCCTGATCTCCAGCCTCCAGTGTATCGAAACTACCGCATTTCGTGTGGTGGGCCGATTGAAAATCCCCCCGGATTTACCGGACATGATGTAGTTTCCAGAACAGCGCGGCCACTGTCTTCAGGTCGGCTTCTGTATCCACCCCTACGGTATCGAATTCGACCGGCTCGACCTGGATGGAGATTCCGTTTTCCAGCAGCCGCAATTGTTCCAACCGTTCCGCCGCTTCAAGTTTGCTGGTGGTCAAGTTGGGAAAGCGATCGAGAATATGCTTTCGATACGCGTACATTCCAAGATGTTTCCAATAAGAAACATCGCCACGGCTATCCCGGTTCCAGGGAATGGACGCGCGGGAAAAGTAGAGCGCCCTGCTATCCCGGTCTACAACAACCTTCACCACGTTTGGATTGGCAATGTCTTCTTCCGGGCAGCGAGTTCTCAATGTCGAAACTTCAACCTCCGCGCGCTCGAAAGGCTTCAGCAAAGCCTGAAAATGCTCGCGCCGAAGCAGCGGCTCATCTCCCTGGATATTGACGAAGATTGGGTCGGCATCGCGACGTTTATCCTCTTGGGCAAGTTGCCGAGCCACCGCGTGGACGCGGTCGGTTCCGCTGGCTAGTTCCGAAGAAGTCATTTGGAATTCCCAGCGCTGAGCACGACAAAGTTCCGCCACTTCCTCAGAATCTGCCGCGACAATTATCCGGTCGAAGATGCCCGCATTCGCGGCGGCTTGATAGACCCATGCCAGCAAAGGCTGGCCAGCAATCTCTCGCAACACCTTGCGCGGCAGACGGGTAGATGCAAGCCGGGCCGGAATCACCCCGATCACCGGCGCGCTGAGCTTCGTATGCATACGCCTCAGTCTAAACGGCAGGCCAACACAGAACAGTGGCCATCGAGAAGATCGGGGGAACCGTTATACAATATCCTTGCTGTGGAGCTGGATTCGTCCGCTCCCGTAGCCTGCGATGCATGCCCTTCCGCATCGTCTTCCGGCACAGTCCTTACCTGGCGGCGTAGCTCAGATGGTTAGAGCGACGGACTCATAACCCGTAGGTCGACAGTTCGATTCTGTCCGCCGCCACCAATTAAATCAATACGTTCCAAGGGAATCCCGGTCTCCACCATCTCGGCTGGTTGCGCAGGGGTTGCGGATGGTTGCCGCTTCACTCTCGTTTTCTTCGCTGATTTTTGATCGAGACGGCCTATATAGGAGACGTTTGCGCCCGGGATCAAATGGCCGTAAGTATCCACCGTGATCTGGATGCTGGAGTGTCCCATCTGGTCTTTCACATAAACAATCGACGCTCCATTCTGGAGGAGTAAGGAGCCGAACGTGTGCCTCAGATCGTGCAGGCGGATCTTGCTAATTCCGGACTTCGCCAAAACAGGGACAAAGTAACGATGGTAGAGATTGTTTGGATCCAGAATGCTCCCGTCGGGAGACGAAACACGCAGTCGCCGTCAGCGGTAGAGGATTTGCATTCCGTCCGGGCATACTCTTTCAGCCACAGATCTGCATAGCTGCCGAAATCCGGTGTGCCCGAATCGGATTGACTGAACCTCGCGATATTGCCCAAGACAAACTTCGCTTCCAGCACGCGCTTAACTTCTACGGCAGCGGCACGGCTATCGCCGACACACTTTGCTTTCCGCTGGCCCTTGTGGTTCACGAACACGCATCACGAGCCATTCTCCTTCCTTATCGTCATACCCATCAACTTGCTTTCCTTAAAGTCAATCAGTGCCGAAGCGCATTACTAGTTGAAGGCGCTGGGAGAACAGGACGCCGGTTGATGCTTCTTAATTCGTCCAGGAATCATTCGGGTAAATCTTATTTACGTTTTCCTGAGTGACAAGTTGATGTTTGGTGAAGACGGCGGGCGGAATTGGCTTTCGGTTGAGGATGTCCAAAGCCAATTGGACTAAGCGTTGCCCGTAAGTCTCCGGAAAATAGGCGACCGAGCATACCAATCTGCTGGATCGCCTCAGTTCTTCCCGTGCTTCGATGCTCGCATCCTGACCAATGATTGCACATTCCTCCTCAAGACCAAGTTCGCGGAATGCCTGCAGGGTTGCCAACGCGGTACTGTCGTTGACAGCCCCGACCAGAACTCGTCGTGGCTTCCTGCTCCGAAAATGCTTTCTGACGACATTCAGTGCTGCTTCGAACTGCCCTCCCTTGGTATCAAAATGACAGACCGGCACATTTTTGGCTTTAGGCAATACTTCGCAGATGCCGTCATACATACCGGTCAGACGCGCATTGTGGTAAGGACCGGCAGCATCTGTCCCAAGAAATATGATCTGGTTTGCCGTACCGTTCCAATGGGTATTGGTCCAGCGGGCGAGGTACTGTCCGGCCATTTTCCCGGCGTTGTAGTTATCGGCGCCAAAATAGATTGCGCCCGGATGCGGGATATCAACAGCAATAAATGGAATGGCGGCATCCGAAAACTTGGCCGCTATTTGGGCAGCGACGCTGAAATTGACTTGCGAATCGATTACAAGATCGACTTTTTCAGCGATAAATCGGTCGGCATTCACCAGGGCCAACCGGGGGCTGTACCGATTGTTCAGGACCAACAGCTCAACATTTGAAGCGTTGGAAGCGAGCGATAAACTTTCCGTCACCGTTCGGGTGAATGGGCTGAGGTTGCTCAGGGCGGCGTAACCAATCCGGAACCGTTTCGTGCGGACAGAATGAATCTGGTAACGATACCCATGTTTCCCCACACGACTCAGCCAACCCACTTCAACAAGGGTCTCCAAAATGCGGAATGCAGTGGTCTTTCTCAGTTGCGTACGGTTGCAGACCGTGCGCAACTCCAGCACTTCAGTAGACGATGAAAAGACATTTAAAATCGCCGCCGCCCGAGCAATTGATTGAACGGTATACGGGCAGGTTACGGGCGATGAAATTTTGGACGACTGTCGATATTCCATATTACGGAACATAATATCAGCGAATTATGTGCAAAGCATTTCCGTGGTTTTCGAGCAATGTACTTGAAAATAAACAGCTTGAAGCGGTACACATGTTCCACGTAATGGAACATGATGATCCGGAAAAATCTTTCATTGTCAAAGTTTGGACGTCCCCTCTAGATTGCTTGTCACGCAAGCAACACCCAAGAAATTTTCCTTGAAGCCAATTCGACCTGGTTTAAAAGTCAGCCTTCAGTTTTCACAACCGTAGAGCATTTGGAGGAAATGATGCCGCAATTCAAGCTACGATCCGCAATCGTCGCCTTGTTCCTGCTTGCCGGAGCGGCTTTCTGTGGCGCGCAGACAGTGACCGTCGGTCCCACAGGAAATTATCCCAACATGTGCGCTGCCGCGCCCAATCTGACCGACGGGGAAACCGTGACGGTCGATGCCAACGGCGGCGTCCCGTATTCCGAACACGACTGCATTATCAGGGCCAACAACCTGACCATCTCCGGCGTCAATGGACGGCCGATCATCGATGGAATGGGCATCACGACCAATAAGGGCCTCTGGCTCATCAACGGTCACGATATCGTGATCGATAACTTCGAGTTCCGCAACGCCTCCGGCGACGGCGTTTCTTCCGACGCCATGCGGATCCAGCCTGGGCCATCCAGCGCGCCCGACGGCGCCAACGTGACCATCCAGCACTGTTATTTTCACAATGGCCCTCAGGGCCTGCTGGTCGACAATGCCGGTAACAATTTGTCTGGTGTAAACCAGGGCGAGTGGTTTTCCTCCGCCCCATACGTCAAGCTCTTGTATAACGAATTCGCCTACGAAGGCGTGAGCGACGGACAAGGTCACAACATTTACGACGGCTGGGACTTCGATTTGAGCGCTCTTTTTACCTTTACTGCGGAATATAACTGGTCTCACGATTCCAATATCGGCGACGTGATGCGATGCCGTTCACCGAAATGCGATATCTACTACAACCTACTGACTGATACCTGGGGCCATTCGAACTTCATCCTGGACATGCCCAATGGCGCGTCCGCGTACGTCGTCGGCAACATCATTTACAAGTCTCCTGTCCAATCCGGATCCAGTGCGGTCATGATCACCTATCGGCAAGCAACCCAAGCCGATGTCGAGGCGGTCTATCCGGTTCCCTACCAGGACGTGCATTTTATCAATAACACCATCATTGATGCCGCACCTCGCGGTAAACAACCATTTATCTCGGTGGAGTGCTTCACGGAATTGGACCAGACACAGTGCCCCGCGCCCCAGGATGGAGGCACCCTGCTGACGACCCCCGGGAGTGTATGAGAACAACATCATGATCGGATATCCGATCGCGGTCACCAACGACCTGGCGGCGCTGGTGGAGAACAATGTCACGCTTTACAACACAAATCCCACGGACGCCAACATGGCGGCATTGCATTTCGCCAACCCGGACGCGCTGGATTTCCACATTACGTCGGGATCGTCAGCTATCGGCGCGGGCATCTATCCGCCGACAGACAATACCGGCGCGGCGGATCCCAAGGCGATGCCCCAATATCAGTTTGCCTTTCCTTTCTCCCAGGGAGCGGCATGGCCCACGCCTAGCGGCTCGACCATGGACGCCGGCGCGTATCATTATCCCCCGCCCGCGGCTCCCAGTCTGAACCTGACCTATACCCACACTGTCACCGCTCCCACCGGTACCGGCACCATTACCGTGACCGGGCTGCCGACACCGCCGGCGGGACAACACAACTATGCGGTCTTCATGTCGACGAACCTCGGCACCATACCCGCAATTGGGTCGGTGGCAAGTTCGACTTCCACAGTCGCCGCGAACTTCTCGACACTCGCAATTGCTGCCACCACCGTGGTGCCAATCAACATTTACGTCGACGGCACGGTACTGACCGCGACCGTGACGGTAAACCCAGGGCCGGCCACACTGGCATCGATCACCCTGGACAACGTGTATTGGGCCGATACCACCATTCATATGAACGGCCCATCCAGCAGCCCTCTGACGATTGATCTCTCCTCGAGCGATTCCAGCATCGTCGATGCTCCGGCAACCGTCACCCTCCCGGCCAACACCATCAACGTTGAAACGGGTACCCTGCTCGGCAGCTTCTGGGGCATTTGCCGCGGACGAAACCCGCCACCCTCACCGCCACTCTGGGCGGCGCGCAGGTGCAGGGGACGTTCAATTTCTACTCCCCGATCATTTCCAGCTTTCACTGCATCCCGTCGGCCAATTATAACCATGCCGTCGGCGGCGAGCTGTATACCATGAGCTTCGGTCTGGGCGGCAAAGCGCCCGTAGGCGGCGCTCCCATCCAAATCACTTCCAGCAATCCGGCGGTGGTTCCGAATCAGATCGTCACCATTCCGCCAGGACAGAACGCAATAAACCCGTTTCAGATCGTTACCAACCCGGTCTCGACGTCCACGCAAGTCACCCTGACCGCTACAGCAAACGGCAGTACCGGCTTTCAACCACCTACGATCACGGTGGATCCGGCAGCGGGAACGAACGTTGTAATAACTTCCGGTAGCGGACAATCCTCGCAGGTAGGGACGAACTTTCCCAATCCGCTGGCGGTTACAGTGACGAATAATGGCACTCCGGTCTCGGGGGCGACGGTGACCTTTGCGGGAGCCGGAGTCAGCTTCCCGAACGGAGCCACAGCCGTCACCAACGCTAGCGGCAACGCGCAGGTGACAGCACGACCGACCGCCGGGGGCGCGCTCACCATCACGGCAACGGTTACCGGGGGCAACGCACCGGCAACCTTTAGCGAGTCCGCCTACGGAGCCGCAGCCAGCGTGAGGGTAGCCTCCGGGTCCGGACAGAGTGCATACGTAGGATTTAACTTCACCAGTCCGCTGGTAGCGGTGGTGAAGGATGCGAATGGCAATCCCGTACCGGGAAAGACAGTCACCTTTGCGGGAAGCGGCGTCAGCTTTCCGTCAGGGGCCACGGCAGTCAGCGACAGCAACGGCCAGGCTTCAGTTACCGCTGAACCCACTGCCGCCGGCTCTTTGACCGTTAACGCGAGCGTTGCTGGAGTAGGCACGCCAGCCAGCTTCTCCGAGACGGGCACGGCTATGGTTGGCATTGGCCCGAACGGCGGAGCCATCGACAGCGGCGGCCCGGCTGTGGGAAGCTTCCAGGCGGACGAGCTTTACACTGGCGGCACTGTTTCTTCCACCACAGAGGCAACGATCGACACCTCCGGGGTGACCAATCCCGCGCCGCAGGCCGTCTATCAGGTCCAGCGGTTTGGCGCATTCAGCTACATCATTCCGGATCTGACAGCGAACGCCAGTTACACGGTGCGTTTGCACTTCGCCGAAATTTTCGATACCGGCGCGGGGCAACGCGAGTTCAATGTGACGATCCAAGGTACACAGGTCCTCACCAACTTCGATATCTATGCCACGGCTGGCGCTGAAAACAAGGCCGTCGTCGAAGCCTTCCCTGTGACCGCCGACAGCAACGGCAGGATCACAATCCAGTTAACCAGCGTTATCAGCAACCCCTTTATCGCGGGGATTGAAATCCTGCCGGCAACCGGCGGTCCGGCGAGTGTGGGGGTGGTCTCCGGTTCCGGGCAGAGCTCGTCGGTGGGAACTGCCTTCGCCAATCCGCTGGTGACGATTGTGAAAGACTCCAGTAACAATCCGTTGTCGGGCGTGTTGGTGACCTACTCGGGCACGGGGGTCGGCTTCCCGTCCGGCAATACGGCAACAACAGGTGCCAACGGACAGGCATCGGTAACCGCCGAGCCCACCACAACCGGTTCTTTGAGCGTCAATGCAACCGTCAGCGGCGTTGGCAGCCCGGCGGTGTTCTCGGAAACGGGAACATCGGGAGGCAGCGGTGGGATTGACATCAACAGCGGTGGATCGGCTACAGGGAGTTGGGTGGCGGACGAGTATTATTCTCCTTCGCCGGGACAAACTCTATCGACCGCAAACACCATTGACACTTCCGGGGTGACCAATCCGGCGCCACAGGCGGTGTATCAGAACCAGCGCTATGCGGTAACCTACACGATTCCAAGCCTGACAGTAGGCGCCGATTACACGGTGCGTCTACACTTCGCCGAACTTGCAGGCTGGGGTTGTAATGGAGGAAGGACGTTCAACGTAACCATCAACAGCGTCCAGGTATTGACCAACTTCGACATCTGCGACGCCGCCGGCGCGGCATTCAAAGCCATTGCTGAGAGCTTCTCCACCACCGCCGACAGTAATGGCAAGATCACGCTGCAATTCACTTCCGTTAACAACAACCCCATTCTCGCGGGGATTGAAATTCAACCGGAAACCGATGCTCCCTCCAGCGTGGCGGTGGTCTCTGGCTCCGGGCAGACCTCGCCGGTGGGAACTCCCTTCGCCAATCCGCTGATAACGTTGGTGGAGGATTCCAGTGGCAATCCGCTCCCGGGCGTGCTGGTGACGTATGCGGGCAGCGGCGTTAGCTTCCCCAGCGGGGCCACGGCCACCACGGACAGCAACGGAGAGGCCTCGGTAACCGCCGAGCCTACCGTGTCCGGAGCTTTGACCGTCAATGCAACCGTCAGTGGAGTCAGCGGCCCGGCGGTCTTCTCGGAGACGGGAACCGCGGTGGTCACCGATGTGATCGCCATCGACAGCGGCGGGCCGGCTACGTCGAACTGGGTCGCCGATGAATACTATTCTCCGTCTCCCGGTTCGACCCAATCCACCGCAAACACCATCGACACTTCCGGGGTAACCAACCCGGCGCCGCAAGCGGTCTATCAGAATCTGCGCAATGTGGCCTCCGGAGGTACCACCTACACCATTCCAGGCCTGACCGCGAATGCCAACTATACCGTGCGTCTGCACTTCGCTGAAATTGCCAATTGGGCCTGTTCGGGGGCTCGCAAGTTCAACGTATCCATCAACGGCACCCAGGTATTGACCAACTTCGATATCTGCGATGCCGCGGGTGGGGTGGACAAAGCCATTGCTGAGAGCTTTGCCACCACCGCCAACGGCAGCGGCCAGATCGTTGTGCAATTGACCAGTGTGACAAATACCGGGATTATCGCCGGAATTGAAATTCAACAATAACGGTTGAAGGAAACCTATCGGGGCGGGCAACCATCCGCCCGATGGGTCAAATACTGAACGATTTCGAAGGGTCCGGTAGGACCCTTTCTTTTTCGCCAGGCTGGCCGACGTTCGGGCAGCGGCGTGGCGGAGCCAGGAGTGCGGCCCTTGTCGCCGAGCAAGAGAAGGGCTCACCCGTGACGATGAGAATCCCTGCGAAGACCAAGCGAAAACGGCATCTTAAACCACAATCCTTTATATCCATCGATTAGCCGGCAACGCGCTGGCCACGCCATGTACCTCAACAGTAATTGATCGTCTCTAAAGTACCGTTGACTGAATCAGTGGCACAAATAGACTTATCGTTAAATCCAAGCACCTCAGTCTTATGCGACTCAAAGTCCTTCTCATCGCCACCGCCGTATTCGCCGCCTACGCCGGTGCACAGGACATTACTGGAACAATCATCATCAAGAGGAAACTGACCCGGCCAAGCGTGACAACTTCGGTTTCCGTTTACCAGCGTGGCACATCCGTGAAACTTGGCAAGGATGTAGAAGAAGATCCGATTGCGTACGAGCGGTCTCGCGTCGTGCTCTATCTTGAGGGACCCGGCCCTGCCGCCGGCGACTCTGAGAACCATACCGCCCAGATACAACAGCTTGATCGCCGATTCATGCCAGACCTTGTCATGGTTCCGGTCGGTTCAACCGTCTCGTTCCCGAACATGGATCCGATCTTTCACAACATCTATTCGCTTTCAAAGCCAAAGACATTCGATCTTGGAGCTTACGACAAAGGCGAAACTCGGAAAGTGACTTTTCCGAAGTCTGGAATCGTCGAAGTCTATTGCCATCTGCATCCCAACATGGCCGCTACGATCGTCGTGACTCCGAATCGCTGGTACGCGCGGTCCGATCGTTCGGGGAAATACCGAATCCACAACGTACCGCCCGGACAATACACCCTGGTGGCCTGGCATAAATCCGCCGGGTTCTTTCGTAAGTCCGTCGTCGTCGAGAACGGGCGCGACTCCGTCGCCGACTTCTTCATCCCGCTCGGTGCGGAGCCAAAACAAGGGCCACAAACCAGTCGCGACCTCGATCACGTTGGGCCATCCAAGTGACAACGCGATTTCAAACTCGCGCGTTCCTGATCTGCTTCGTCCCTTTCGCGGCGCTTTTGGCGAGCAGTTTCTGGATGATTCAACGGTTCGTGCAATCGACCGTGCGTGATGGGCTCCGCGCATCCCTGTATCAGAGCCAGGTAGCCATCGCCGGCATCCGCGCCAAAGGCGATCTTCAAAACAGCCGGTTCCTCAAGGTCGCAGGCGAAAACTCCGCACTTAAGGCTGGAACACAGCTGCTGCTCGACAATCCGCATAGTGACGCGGCACGCAGAACTGTAGAAGACCAACTGCGCGAACTTGGCGAGCATATGGGTTTCGATTTCATGCTGATCTCCGCGCCGGACGGCTCGCCTCTTGCCGGAGTCGTTCGCCACGCCGGAGCGCGGTCTGAAGCACATGGACAACTCATACCGTTGGATCTGTCGCGCCTCGACCGCAACAATGCGGAGCTTCTGCTTCTCGATGGACGCAGGTTCCAGGTGGCGTCGGTTCCGGTTGATGAGAATGACGAAAACATCGGCATCCTTTCAGTCGGCGAGTATTTTGACTTCTCCGATCTCACCACCATGGGCATCCTGATGCATAACGGAAAAATCATCGATGCCAATATCCCAAATGTCACGTTCGATGAGCTGGAGCAAGCTCTCGTTGGCTGCAAAGAACACTCCGAATGCGATTTACGATGGCACGGTTCCGATTGGATCTCGCTCCCCATGCAGTCCTATGGCGGAGGATATGTTCTGCTCAGCCTGGAGAACGTTGACAAAGCTATGGTTCCGATTCAGTCGCGGCTGCACAAACTCTTTTTAACCCTCGCTGTGGTTTGCGTGCTCGTTGCGTTTCTGTGCAGCATCGGCTCATCCATCTCCATCGTCAGGCCAATTGCCGTAGTTGTCTCTCATCTGCGGAGCGCTGCAGGTAGCGGCAAGCTCCCCGAGTTGGAACCCAGTACCTCCTCCATCCGTGAGATCCAGGAACTCGCTGAAATCTACAACCGCGCCGCAATCTCCGTCAGGGCTGCTGGTGAAAATCTTGAAGCCGCTTACCTTGAGTTCGTCGGCTCTCTGGCCAATGCGCTCGATGCACGCGACCCATATACCGCGGGTCACAGTAGCCGCGTGAGCCAAATGTCGTGCGCCACCGCAACGGCCCTCGGACTCAGTCGACACGATGTGGAACGCATTCGCATCGGCGCGTTGCTCCACGACATAGGAAAGCTCGGCATTGCCGACAGCGTCCTGCAAAAGCCTGGGCGGCTCACCGACGAGGAATTCGCACTCATCCAGCAACACCCCGCCATCGGCCGCCGGATTCTCGAAGGTGTGCAGGGCTTCGCGCCGTATCTCGGAGCGGTTGAGCTGCATCACGAAAATTGGGATGGTACCGGCTATCCAAAAGGACTAGTGGGCGAGGAGACGCCAATCGATGCGCGGATCATTCACGTCTCGGATGCCTACGATGCAATGACCACAGATCGCGCTTACCGCCGAGGTTTGACGCACGAAAAGGCAATTTCAGAGCTCATTAAATTCGCCGGCATACAATTCGATCCGAATATCGTGGAGTTCTTCGGAAACCTTCCCCGCGAGGTCCTGACCAAACATGCAGCGGCACACCTGGCGCGCGGGGAAAGGGAACAACCTGCTGGGGTAGCGGCGGGATGAAGAAGGCTTGCTCCAGGACACTGCCGTTCCTGCTGTGCTTGTCTTGCGGAGCACTGCGCGCACACTTGCTTTGCGCGCAGGAAGCATCCTCCGGCTTCGATGTGCGCGCCACCCTCACTGCCCAGGTGGCCGCTTCCAACGAGCTGACTAGAGCGCCGAGGTCGGGATCTCCCGTGATTCTGGGCGCCCGTTCGATCATCTATCCCACATGGAAGATCAACGACAACTGGTTCGTCACCGGCGCAATGCAATTCGCGACGCGCCCTTTTTTCTTTGAGGATTTTTCGACCACGGGATATGGCGCAAAGGGTAACTTGCTTCAGGGCACGCTCAATTATTCTCGCATCTCATCAAAGGGTTCGGTCCTGGTGCGTGTCGGGGTGATGTCAACGACGTTCGGCTCCTTTATGCTGCGTTACGATGATGCCGATAACCCTCTCGTCAATATGCCCATCGAATACGGCTATTATTATTCGCCCGTTTCAATTCTTGGCATAGCCGGTGCCGAGGTCGACACAACCATCGACAAGGTGGATGCACGGCTACAGTTTGCCAACTCTTCACCGGCAAATCCGCGGAGCATCTTTGCTAGCGACCAATACGGCAATTGGGCGGGTGGCGCTGGCTACACCATCTTTCAAGGTTTCCGTGTGGGCCTCTCCGCCTACCGCGGACCTTATCTAGATCGGAAGTCTGAATACTTCTTTCCCGGCGAAGCGAATCCCAATACGCTGCCCGCCACCGCTTTCGGCCTCGATGTCAATTGGGCTTATGGCCACACCAGTGCGATGGGCGAGATACAAAGATTCGTCATGCCCTACAAGGCAATTCCCACGTTCCGTGAGTCGGCAGGATACGGTGAGCTTAAACAGGTTCTGAGTCCGCGTTGGTATATCGCCGTGCGCAACGGCTTCGCCAGCACCAGTGCAACTGGCAACCAGCAGACTCTCGAGACCGCGGCAGGCTTTCGTCCCGGCCGGTTCCAGCTCATCAAGATAGGCTACGAATACGAGCACAACAGCACCGGCGCCAACCACAATGACAACACCTTGGCGATACAGTTCATCACCACGCTGCATCGCTCGGTCGGTCTCGAATAGATATCGCAAGTGCGGTACCAAGCTGCTTGCAATGAACTCGACATCCGGCGGCCTTGCTCTCGCCGACTAGGGGTGTTAACACTAATTGACATTTGTATGATATGCTGCGCGCATGGAGATCAGTGAAGCGCAGTATCGGTGTATTGCCTCCAGTCTTCCCCGGCAGCGGGGCAATGTGAAGCTGAACAATCTACAGTTGTTGAATGCGCTGCTGTACGTTGCCGAGCACGGTTGCAAATGGCGCGGGCTGCCCAAGCGCTTCGGAAATTGGCATACCGTCTACACGCGCATGAACCGCTGGTCCAAGAGCGGCGTGCTGGATCAGGTCTTTGAGCAGTTGCAGCGCGAGCAAATCGTACGCATCCGCATCGAAGCCGTGAGCCTGGATTCGACCGCCGTAAAAGTCCATCCTGACGGCATGGGCGCGTTAAAAAAAACGGACCGCAGGCCATCGGCAAGTCGCGCGGGGGATGGACCACCAAGATTCATATGGTTGCCGCAGATGCTCGAACGGCCGTAACCTTCGCCCTCTTCCCCGGCCAGGCCTCCGACACCATCGAAGGCCGCAAACTGCTGGGCGGCATCGGCCCCTTGCCCGCACCCTTGTATCTGCTCATGGATCGCGCCTACGAAGACAACCAACCCCTGCAACTGGCGCTGGATTTCGGATTCATTCCCGTCGTTCCGCCCCGTCCGCAGCGGCTGATCCCTGGCAGTACGATCGCGCCATGTATCGTCGGCGCAATGAAATCGAGCGGCTGTTCCGCAGGCTGAAAGGCTTCCGCCGTATCTTTTCCCGCTTCGACAAACTCGATCTGGTCTTTCTCGCCTTCCTTCACTTCGCCCTGATCGTCGAAACTCTCAGATATCTATTTAGTGTTAACATTCCCTAGGTGACCAAAGACAATTACCGTCACATCGTGAGCATGATGGAAATGGAAACGGCCTTTTCCTGTCATATCCTCCGCCCCAACTCTTCAAGCATCTTTGACTTTCTCGCGGGATCTCTTATTAGGGAAATTCGGTTCTTTGATGCGAAAACCCTATACTAAGTCGTTAGAAAAACGGTTCTTTGGTGCGGAATTGACCCCCCCAAATAGGATGGGGAAAGACATTTCCCGCCCCTCGACGGGCGATTGCAAGCCCTGCGCGTGCAGCGGTGCCCTTCATCATCAGAAGAAAGGTTTTACTGAACAAGATTTTCCAGTTGTTCTTCCGCGACGTTCTCCTTTTTACCTTCAAAGGCGCCGTACAGGCATGGCAGAATAATCAGTGTAAGTAAAGTGGATGTCACTAAGCCTCCGATGACGACAATCGCGAGCGGGCGCTGAACTTCCGAGCCGGGCCCGGTGGCGAACAGAAACGGGACCAGCCCAAGCGCCGCGACGGTAGCGGTCATCATAACGGGACGAAAGCGCATGCGCGTACCATCCATGATGGCTTGGCGTTGCGAGGAGCCGCCCGCTCGCAGCTTACGTATGTAGGAGATCAGAACCACTCCGTTCAGCACGGCAATACCCCACAGAGCAATGAACCCTACGGAAGCCGGCACGGATAAGTACTCCCCCGTGACATACAGACCGAATACGCCACCGATCGAAGCAAACGGAAGCACCATGATAATCAGCGCCGCGAATCGAATGGAACTGAAGAGCAGGAACAGCAGAAAGAAGATTGCCCCGATCGTGATCGGCACAATGATCATGAGATGGTGAAGCGCGCGCTGCATGTTATGGAACTGGCCGCCCCACTGAACGAAATAGCCGGAAGGAAGCGACACTTGCCGTTTCACTTTCTCCTGCAACTCTTTGACAAATCCGCCAAGATCGCGCCCCTGCACATTGACTCCAACCACTATGCAGCGTTTCCCCATATCGCGTTTGATCTGCGCCGGCCCTTCCAGGACCTTGATGTCCGCGAGATATTCCAGCGGGACCCTCGGGCCGCCAGGGGTAGACACCAGAATTCTCTTGATCTCATCGACACTGTGCCGATAGGACGCGGGGAGCCGCACAATGGCATTGAAGCGCCGCTCGCCCTCGTAAATTTCCGTAGCGGTTTTGCCGGCAATCGCCATCTCAATCGTGTCATTGACGTCGGAAGCATTTAGTCCGTATCGCGCAATTGCGGCGCGGTTGATCTTAATGGTGAGGTATTGCTGTCCGCCGACGCGATCCACATGAGTGTCCTGCGTACCGCGAATGGAGGACGCCACTTTGGCGATCTGTTGTGCCCTGTCGATCAGCACGTCGAGATCGTCTCCAAAAAGTTTTACAGCGATGTCCGCGCGCACTCCGGATACCATCTCGTCGACGCGATCTGCAATCGGCTGCGACATCACCAGGTTGATTCCTGGAACCACTGACAACGCATCGCGCATTTCGTGCTCGATTTTTTCCTGGGTGAGGCCGCTTGGCCGTTTATCGTAAGGCGTGAGCGTCGCCAACACATCGGCCTCGTTCGGGCCGGCCGGATCGGCGGGCGACTCTCCCCTGCCAAGACGGGAAACCACGCGATCTACTCCAGGGATGCGAATCATGATGCGCTGCATCTCGAGCTCCATTTTGATGGATTCCTGAAGCGAGATGTTCGGCACGCGGTCGGCGTTGGGGCCCAGGGTGCCTTCCTGCATCTCCGGGATAAATGCAGTGCCCAGAAAAGGAACCACTCCGAGCGAAATGGCGAACAGAATGACCACGGCCACAACACACTTTTTCTTATTCCGCAGCGCGAAACCAAGCATTCTGTCGTAGGGATTCCGCAGAAAATGGACCAGCCGCGTGTCCCGCTCCGAACCGCCTTTGAGCAGGAAACAGGAGAGCGCGGGTGAAAGCGTGAGCGACAGGATGAGGGAAATCAGCAGCGCGATGGCGATGGTATAGGCGAGCGGCGAGAACATCTTGCCCTCGGTCCCTTCGAGGGTCATCAAGGGCAGAAAGACTAGCACAATAATCAGTACGCCGAAAATCACCGGAGTGGCGACTTCATTCACCGCGTTCAGAATGATCTGAATGCGGCTGGCCGCCGGATTGTGACTCAAATTGGCAAAGACATTCTCGATGACAACAACCGAACCATCCACCATCAGTCCAATGGCAATTGCCAGGCCGCCAAGCGACATCAGGTTTGCCGTCATGCCGAAATGGTTCATAACCAGAAATGTCAGCAGTGGCGTCAGCACAAGGTTGGAGCTGACGATCAGGCTGGAGCGGAGATCGCCGAGAAACAGCAGCAGGACGACCACCACGAGCAGTATGCCTTCCGCCAGAACTTCAGTGACGGTGTGGATGGCCGCATCCACCAGCCTGGACCGGTCGTAGTATGGAACAATCTTCAAACCATCCGGAATGGTTCCCGCGCTGTTGATTTCCGCGATGCGCTGCTTGACGCGGCTGACGATCTCCTTGGCGTTTCCGCCCGCCGTCATCATCACCACTCCGCCGACAGCTTCGGTGTAGCCGCCCTTGACCATCGCCCCATAACGGACTTCATGCCCAAGGCGCACGTCGGCAACATCGCGAATATAAACCGGGGTCCCCGCGCTTTCCTTAAGAACGATTGAACGGATGTCGTCCAGGTTGCTGATCAACCCCACGCTTCGAATCAGGTATTGCTCGTCGTGCTGCGGAAGAATGCCTCCTCCCGCGTTCCCATTGTTGTTTTTTAGCGCGTTATAAACGTCATCGATCGTTAATCCGTAATAGCGTAGCTTCTCCGGATCCACCAGCGCCTGATACTGCTTTACAAATCCTCCGGTTGAATTGATCTCCGCCACGCCTGGAATGGAACGCAGCATGGGGCGAACGACCCAATCCTCTACTGTGCGGCGCTGTGTCAGTTCCTGCTGCGTGAGCGCCTTTTTTCCATCGTCGACGCGTTCGAGCGTGTATTGATAGACTTCGCCAAGGGCGTTCGACACGGGTCCCATCTCCGGAGTGACCCCCGACGGCATGCGATCGCGGGCGACGTTCAGCCGCTCCGCCACCAATTGACGCTCAAAATAAACACCCTTGCCGTCCTTAAAGACAAGCGTTATCAGCGAGAGTCCCGGCTTGATCAACGAGCGCATGTCGGTGAGCCCAGGGAGGCCGGTCATCGCGATCTCCAGGGGCACGGTGATAAACCGTTCCACCTCTTCTGGAGATTTTCCTGGCGCTTCCGTCGCTATCTGTACCTGAACGTTGGTCACGTCGGGAAAAGCGTCGACCGAAAGGTGCTGCGCGGCATGAATCCCGAAGAAAACCAGGATGACTGCAACGACGGTCACAATCAGCCGCTGCCGCAGGACGGCGGCGATCAGGGAGCGCATCAATTCCCTCCCTTCACCAGGTCCTGCTTGCGCTGATTGTTCAGATGGAAGGCCCCATTGAGAACCAGCTTTTCATGGGGCGCGACCCCCCTCTCCAGTACGCGCGAATCTCCTGTCTCCATGCCGAGTTCCACCTCGTGCAGAACAAACCTGTGCGGCCCGGTCTGTACAAACACATGGTCCTTGTTGTCCTCTCGCACGATGGCGGTGTCGGGGATCGTTCGCTTCTTTTCCGGCCGGCTCTCAAATGTCATCAGCGCCATCATGGCTGGCTTGAACAGACCCTGCATGTTCGGGAGATTCATGCGCGCCTGCACGGTCCTGGTCTCCGGATTCACGACCGGGCTCACGAAGGAAAGCTTTCCTTCGATTTTGGAATCGGGAAGGGCCGGGATGCTTGCCAGAACCGTCTTACCGACCCGAATGGCCGCGGCCTGATCTTCCGGAACGTCCGCCACCAGCCACACATTGGAAAGGTCCGCGATTTGAAACGCGATATCGGCGGGCTGCACGATCTGACCGGGCGTCACCTTGCGATCGAGCACCGTGCCGGAGATGGTGGCGACGATTGGATAATCGGAATTCAACTTGCGAGTGGCCTCCAATTCGTGGATGGCGTGGTCGGACATGCCAAGGCCCTGGAGCTTGGCCCGGATTGCTTCCACCTCCGCGCTGGCCTGCAGCACCTCTGCCTCTCGACGCTCGAGTTCGGCACTGCCAATCACATCGGCATGCATCAGCTGTTTGGCGCGCTCCGCGGACCGCGATGACAATCGTTGCTGCGAATAAGCCTTGATGAAGGCGAATTGCGCGTCGGAGAGAGCGGTACTGTGAAGCCTGGCCAGCACCTGCCCGCGTTTCACATGCTGGCCCTCAAGGACCAGGATTTTCGTAATGCGGCCCTCGACGGGAGAGCCGATGCGAGCCACGCGGGAAGCGTCTGTTTCCACCCGCGCTGCCACTTTTTCGCTGACGGTCACCTCTTGCCACCGGGCCTCGCCCACGGTCACTTGGCCGAGCAAAACGGGGTTCACCCGAATTTCGAGTGGATTGGCATTGGGCACGGAAACGTCTGCCTCGGCCTGATGCTTGCATCCCGCCATCGTCAACAGCCCGAACACTACAGTCATCGTGATTTGTATTCTTGCAATCTTCAGCATTCCTACTTTCCCCCAAGATGCACCGCGCCAAGCTCTTCCAAATCCACGAGAGCGGATTGCCTGCCGTACATCGCATTCAGCAGGTCGTCGCGCACGCCCTGCAACACGCGCTGCGCGTCCAGGACCTCAATGATTCCTCGCTCCCCGAACTTGTATGCGGCCTGCGCTGCATGGACAGCCGCCTCCGCCTCATGGAGCGAACCAGCCTGAAGGCTCTGCACCTGCTTGTCCATCAATTCATATTGATCGTAGGAACGTTCGAGAGCGGCGATAATTTCCACCTGGCGGCGTTTGCTGGCCGCCTGTGCTCTCGTCACCTCTGCCTTGGCTTCGCCGATTGGCCCTTTTCTCCGGTCCCAAATAGGCAGCGGTATGGTCACGCCGAATCGATAGAAGGTGAGGTCGGGCTGGTGTTCATATTCGCCGTACAGGCTCGGCTGCGGAATCCGTCGGGCACGCTGGTCCGCAACTAGAGCCTGATCCCGGGCGGTTTGGGTTTTCGCTTCCTCCAGCGCAGGATGGGCGGCCAACACTTGCGCGCGCAGTTCACTGAACGGCGGCAGTTGAATTCTGTCCTGCAAGTCTCCCACTGGATCGAGATTTTCTTGAGTCTGGCCCCCGATGACTGCGCGCAACGATGCCTGCGATCGGGCGAGTTCCACTTGTGCGGCTGTAACCAGCGCCTGCGCCCGCGCCAATTCAGCATCCGCACGCGTCAACTCCAGCCGGCCGGCCTCGCCAACATTTACCCGCACCGCGACGCGACGGCGAAGATCGTTAACCAGCGCAAGGTTTTCCTTTGTATGACCCACCTCTTCCTTGCGCCGCAACACATCGTAAAACGCATGTTTCACGTCGGCCACCACGGTAAGCGTGGTGCCCGCCTGAAAATATTCGGTACTGGTCAGTTCGAGTTTTGAAGCGCGGATTCGGGCCCGTCGCTCTAGGGGAATCTCAATTGGCTGGGACGCGCTGTAATGAAGGAGGAGACCTGGTACGCCGGGTGTGGAAATGGGGCGGCCGCTTTGATGTCCGCCTAGAAATTCAAGCGTCGGGTTCGGATAGGCGCTCGCGGTATCGATGCCAGCTCGCGCGCGGTCAACCTGGGCGGAAGCCTCGCTCATCAGCGGATTGTTCTTCTCCGCCAGCGCCAGCGCCTGTTGTAGCGTGAGCGCTTCCGGCGCCGTCACGGAATCGTTCCCGTGCGGGGGCTGATGAAGAGAAACGGTGGCGGAAGTCGCGCTGGTACCCTGCTGGTTTCTTGGGCCCGGCGGGACAATGGCTGCAAGTAAAGCAATCGCCAATAGAGACACGCATCCTGGAATGCACGCCGATTACCATAGCGTTTTCAATGTGTTTGCCCCAAAAATGGCCCCCCTCTCTGCCCCAATACGTTCACCAATGGATTGCGTTTGCTCCATATGGGACAGACGCAGCGATGTACTTGCAGAACGCGTACCAGATCGGAATGGCGTGCAAATTGCCTCTCAGAATAGCTATTCTTACCTTATGGCAACTGCTCCTCAATCCTGGTTCAAGAGTTCCTCAGTACAGGCGATGCTCATCGCGAGCTTCATTCTGCTGCTGGGAATTGCTTCGCTGGTGGTGCCCGGCCACGAGATTGAACTTCACGCTGTTCTTCACCACCTGAATTTTCTCCCTCTCATGCTGGCGGGCATGCTGTTCGGCTGGCGTGGCGCAGCCGTTGCAAGCCTGTTCAGCGCGTTGATCGACGCGCCCGTGATTGCCCACTATTGGAAGATATGGCCGCTCGACGCCAAAGATCAGATTCTTGAACTCACCATTTTCAGCGCGGCGGGACTGATTGCGGGCTATCTCGCGGATCGCGAGCGCGCGCAACGCAAAAAAGTTGAACACACCCAGAAGGAGTTGCAAACGGTCTATACCACCCTGCGCGAAAATATCGCCAGCATGAAGAAAGCGGAACGCCTGTCGGCAGCCGGTCGTCTCGCGGCCAGCCTGGCGCATGAGATACGAAATCCGCTTGCGAGTATCTCGGGAGCGGCGGGGATTCTCCGGCGGGGAACCGCTTCCACAGAATACAAGGACGACTGCCTCGACATTATCGACAGAGAATCGCAGAGGCTGAACAAGCTGCTGACTGGCTTTCTGAATTTTGCCAAACCGCGCTCGCCGCGCCTGCAACGCACCGACCCGAACGCCATCCTCGCTTCCGTGGCATCCGTGGCACTGCCCACGGCGGAAGCCAGTCATGTTTTCCTGCTGCACGAAACCCTAGCCTGTTGCCCGGAAATTGAGTGCGACCCGGAACAGCTCAAACAAGTTCTTCTTAACCTACTGATCAACGCAATTGAGGCCTCTCGCCCGAACGCCACGATCTGGATCCGCACCGCAGTCGGCAATGACAGTCTGGCCATGGAAGTGCAGGACCAGGGCAGTGGCATTTCGGAGAAGCACCTGGACCACATTTTCGACCCGTTCTTTACGACCAAGCCGAAAGGGACCGGCCTCGGGCTGGCGATTTCGTCGATGATTGTCGCCCAGCATGGCGGCTCGCTCGGTTTCCGGCAGAATCCCGATAGCGGAGCCACGTTTCGCATCGAATTGCCTCTCATCCAGGAGACCGCGCATGCCTAGCGATCTGATCCTCGTAGTCGACGATGACAGCAGCCTGCGCCGGGTGATGCAGATGCAGCTAGTCGAGTCCGGCTACCGAGTCGAGCTTGCGTCCACCGGGACCGATGCGCATCGCATGCTGCTCGAACTTCGTCCGAAGCTCGTCATCACCGATCTGCGTATGCCGGACCTCGACGGTATCGAATTTTTGCGACGGCTGGCGCAGGAAGAGGTGCAGACCACCGTCATTATGATCACCGCTTTTGGGAGCATCGAATCGGCTGTCGAGGCGATGAGACTTGGCGCTTACGATTACATCGCCAAGCCGATCGACTATGAAGCGCTGGTCCTGGCGGTCCACCGCGCCATGGAGCGCCAGAACCTGATTGAAGAAGTCCGCAGCCTGCGCTCCGCGCTCGATGAACGTTATGGTTTTGAAAATATCGTGGGCCATTCCAAAAGTCTGCTGCATGTGCTGGATATGGCCTCGCGCGTGGCGCAGCACGACACAACCGTACTCATCCAGGGCGAAACGGGCACCGGCAAGGAACTGCTTGCGCGGGCCATCCACCACAACAGCCGCCGCAAAAACCAGCCCTTCGTCACTATCAACTGCGGCGCTATTCCAAAAGATTTGATCGAGGCCGAACTATTCGGCTTTTCTCGCGGTGCCTTCACAGGCGCCCAGGCAAATAAGCTGGGAAAAATCGAGATGGCCGATGGCGGAACGCTTTTTCTGGATGAGATTGGAGAGCTTCCTCTGGAAGCGCAAGTCAAGTTGCTGCGGCTGATTCAGCACGGCGAGATCGAGCGGATTGGCGCAAGTGTCCCTAAGACAGTCAACGTGCGCATCGTCGCCGCCACGCACCGGAATCTTGCAGCGATGGCGGAGGATGGGACGTTTCGAGAAGACCTTTACTATCGGCTGGCTGTCGTGCCCCTGTATCTCCCTCCTTTGCGGGAACGCAAAGCGGATATACCGGAGTTGGTGGAGCATCTCTTCCACAGGGCGAAGGAAAAGCTTGGGATGCAAACGGTGCGGGTGTCTTCGTCGCTGACGTCCCATTTCATCGGTGCCAGGTGGCCCGGCAACGTTCGCGAAATAGAAAATGTTATTGAGCGGATGCTGGTGCTTTCAAATGGCGATTTCATTTCCGAGAATGATTTGCCGGAGCACCTGCGCGACCCTCCTGCCGCCAATCCGGCATCTCTGCTGCTGGAATTGCCTGAAAACGGCATCAGCCTGGAAGGGGTGGAGCGGGAGTTGCTGTTGCGCGCATTGGAAAAATTCAAAGGCAATCAAACGCAGGCAGCACGCTATCTTGACATGAGCCGCCGCACGTTGATCTATCGTATGGAAAAGCACGGTCTTCGTCCAAACAGCGACCCGTGCTGATGCAATCGCACAATCCATGTAAGCCAATGAATCTTCGCAAGGGCTCCGCGGATTGCTCGGGTCGGCGTACGACATCGGCTCGGGAGTGTCACTCCGCCCTCAATCGATATCTTCTAGACTAAGCCGGATTCAGTTGCGTCTAGGTTGCGAATTCTTCCATAATTTTCCACTTTCTGCCGGGCTAAGCTGTTGATTCTGTTTAGAATCAGTCGGCTTTGTGCGACTCATAACCCGTAGGTCGACAGTTCGATTCTGTCCGCCGCCACCAAAGTATCCCGATCCTCCCGGTTCCGGGCGCTCATTCCAGTCGCACCGGTCCGATCAGCCCGGAAGGCATCCGTCCGTTCGCAGTATTCGTTGTTTCGGGATGATAAACCGCGCTGCGCCCACCCGCTGACAGCGCGTTATAAAGCGTGTTGACAACGGTAACCTGAAGCGTATTTTCGCCCGGATGGACAAATCTCGCCACATCCGCCTTGTAGGGCCGCATCAAAAGGACCGGCCCGGTTTTCCCGTTGATAGAAATCTCCGCCACATCTTTCACCTCGCCAAGATCGAGAACGATATGTCGCTGTTTCTCAAGAAAATTTGAGGGGACAGTGAAGGTCGTGGTGTACTCGCCACGCCCGGAAAAATTTTCGAGCTGTTTGCTCATTGACCAATCCGCCAGTTCCGGCAATTTCAGATCGATGGTCTCGGGCGTGCTTCCGGGCCCGATGCCAACTCCGTGAAACTTCCAGCCATTCTGGCCTATCGCAATCTGCGTGGCCAACGGAGTCGAAGTTGATGTCTCACTGGCAGAAGGCGCGACGAGACTCGCTGCGGGATCCTTCGCTGCCGGATCGAAAACCAGAAGTTTCGACCCATAGGCATCCAGGTCCAGCCGCGCGCGAAGTATCTTTCCTTTTCGTTCGAAATGAGTGAATGCCCTGGTGGTTCCAGTCCACGGATCCCAAATCTCCGGTGCGCCTACGGCCGTGAAATCAACTAGCAGCTGCTTCTCAGCATCCCCTGGATTGCGCAGGAAAAATGCATCCAGTCCGCTAATGCGCTTTTCGATAAATGGAACCGACGTATTATTAGCCTCCACCTCCCGTTTCGCGACGAATCGAAGATTCGGCTGCACTGCGGCCATGCTCAACGCCTTCAGCGCCTCTTCGGCATCAAAGACGCGATAAATATTCCTTGCCATTGGGGCGTTCTTAAATAAATTTGCGTTAGGTCGTTCCTTTAGCTCACCGTTCAAAACACTCGGCTCGACTACCGGCATGCTTCCGACAAAAACAATCGGTAGTCCTTGCTTCGCGAATGCAATTAGCTCATCCGCTACCTTCGCTGTGACGATCTCTTGATCGGGCAGAACCAGCGCACTATATGTTGCCCCACCCGGCGAGATCAACTTCCCGCCCTCCACATGGCAGTGCAGCAGCACATATGCGTCGATATGGTCGAAGTTATAGCCGTCTGACATCAAGCGCGTGTCGATTTCAGGCTCCGGCGGGGGTGGATCGATCGAATCGTACGCAAGTTTCCCGCGATACAAAGCGATCGGCACAACCGTAGTGCCTGCTTGCGAAATATATTGCACCCGGGTGATGTATTCGTTCAGCTGCGGCAGATATCGCCAGAATGGATTCGTCTCATTCACGTCGGAAGAAAATGCGCCTTCGGTCGCGAACGGATGCCAGCCGGGAAAAGGCCGGTCCATGTACTTGTATGGAAATCCGTGATAAATGATCTCGTTGATGCCGGCGGTAAGCAGTTCGTCGGCGAAGCGTTTTATCTTCTCCGGAGTGGTCTGATAAGCCTTGCCATACCACACGAAGCTCTCGCTGGCTACGATTTTGCGGCCATACAAATCCGCTGCTGACGATGACATCTTCAGGAAATCGTAACGGCCCTGGTCCAGCAAATCCTCAGTTTCAGGAATGTCGGCAGCTCCGTAGACCCGCAGCAGGTCGGTCGGCGATCCATGCGCCTGCACACGAGAAAGAACATTGTTGTCCGCGGCCCATTGATTGAACGGCGAATAGAAATTCGCAATCATCACATCGGAAACAGTCTGCCAATAGTCGCGCCTTACCTGGTTGCCAATTCCAGCGATGTCGTAAAGAGGCACAGTGGCACCTGTCGCGTTGTAAGGAACACCAAATCCGGGGACCTTCAGGATTGGCAGGTACGGAGTTAGATCGTAGCCGCGAAGCTTGCGAAATTCGGCAAGGAAATTGTCGCTCCAGTATAGGTTCGCCTTTACCTCCAGGCTGTCGCAGAAGATTGCCCGCAGGCCATTGCCGAAAAACTGTCCATCATATTGCCGTGCAATGCCGCCCACCCGCTGGGCATAAGCGTCGAAAGCGGCGCGATTCATGTGGTCGAGCACCAGCTGGCGTCCCCTTCCGACACCTCCCACAACCTTTTGGCCGGTAGGCATTTGCTTGAATACGAAAACCTGCCACGTGCCCGGCGGCACATTCCAATCCAGTGTCCCATCGGGTTGCAATTTGTCTGTCAGTACCACCGCCGTTCCGGAGTTCAACTTGCCGGTTTTTTTCACGACGGCCGGCTCTTCTGCCCCTTGGTTCGGAAAGAACTGCACATTATCCCCTCGATAAGCGACAACAGCGACTAGCTTCTCGCGCTTTTCGAAACGCTTTTTCCAGCCTTCGGGGAGATCCTTATCGTCGGTGACAGCATCCGGCATTTGGGGCATCTGAATTTTCCCGCGAAATTGAACTGGCCCCCGAATCGTCTGCTCTGTCGACTGCAATTCCACTGAGGCCAATTCGGGTGTAATTGCTCCTGCCCCGCCGAAGGGCCATCCCGAGCCAAAGGTGTAATCCAGCCACATCCCCCGACTGCGGGCTTCCTCAAGCGCTGCTCCCATATGCGCAAAAAACGCGGGCGTTAGATAATCGTCCACCCGATTCCGGGTTTGTTCCGTCATATCGGGATTCAGGCCAATGGCAAACGGCTGAATCTCACCGCCGCCAAAATTGGCCTGATCCAGCAAGCCCACTTCCCGGCGAAGCTCAGCATCACTTACATCGCCGCCGGGCCACCACCACCGCACCATGGGGCGATATGCTTTCGGTGGGCTCTGAAATGTTTGGCGAACGTTCTGTGCAATTAAAGGCAGATAGGACAGCACGCATAGTATGCCGGCGATAAAGAATTTCATGCACTGGCTCCTCAAAAAATTGTTTCTCAGTATCAAAAAACCGGTCATAACCATCGTTTGCCCAATAATCCTAGGGTCGTCGATTGGTATAGGCAATTCTGCCGATCCGCTTGATCTGCTTGTAACCATATTTCGACGGCATCGCCAGACGCAATGGCGCGCCATGCTTCGGCGTGAGTGGCTTCCCGCTCATATCGGAATCGAACATCTCTTCTTCAGGCTGACTGAGCGGCGGCTACTCGCTGTTCGTCATTGGCGCACCACGCCAGAGTATTGGACCACAAATCGCTGAGCGCCTGCCTGGATCGCTATTTCTCGGTCGCCCGTTGCTTCTCGCGAATCGTCCGTGCAGGAATACCTGCGCTCACCGTCGAAGGCGGTACGTCGTGCGTCGCCAGACCCATCGCACCCAGCATGGCGTCTTCGCCGATCTTTGTCCCCGCCAGCACAGTCGCGTGATAGGTTACGCGCGCGCGAGGACCAATCTCCGTAGCATGGTTTGTCACATCGGCGGAATCGCGAATATCGTGCGAATGCGAATACACATTTGCATAATCGGAGATCGAAGATCCTTCGCGCACGATGATTGCACCACGGTCATCGAGCAACACAAATTTATGGATGGTGCAGTTGTCCTCAATCGTCAGGTTGTAGCCGAAGCTGAACTCGACGCCGTGGAAAATCTTCACATTCTTCCCAATGTGTTTGAAGATGTGTCGTCCCAGCATGGCGCGAAAGCGAAAGCCCAGCCAGTGATTCAGCCCTACCGGCGAGCGGTCATACATCTGCCAGAACCAGATCAGCGGCTTCACCCTGGCATACTTCTCCGCATCGACATCGCCGTAATATTCCGGCTCCAGGGTCACATTGCGCGGATCGAGCGAGAGCTGCAGAACGCTGATTGGCAGCTCGGTCAGCATATTGAAGTTCAGCTTCCCCCCATGCGGACGTCCCAGGTAAAGCTGATGCAACTCATCCCGGACGATTTCGCTGCGCAATTCCGGTTTCTGGTGCCGCCTAAACTCTGCGTCCAGATGGTCGATCCAGCGCGTGAAGACCGCATCGGCCTCCGGCGTCGGCTTCAATTCGCGATAGGTATAACGAGCCATAGTTTGTAGTGTAGTGCTGAAAATAATTCGGCGGATGGAAACTATTCAATCGAAAACACCGCATAAACTGTGGCGGAACGTTCCACTCTGCGAGGATTGACCGCCAGCGGAGCCGTTTCACCCAGTATCCCGCCAACGACTCCACCAGCCATCGCGCGCATCATGATTGGGCGCGGTCCTTCCGCCGCCTGATTGCTTGCGTAAATCAGTTCGCCGAGTTTGATGCCCAATCCTTCCGCCATTTGTGCGGCAATGGCGCGGGCACGGGCCAATGCCTTACCGGCGGCCTTTGCCTCCAGCGCATTTTCATCCGCAACTGACCAGTCAATCTGTCCGCTGTTATTGGCTCCGGCATTCACCGCGACATTCAAAATCTTCGACGCGTCGTCTGCTTTCGTTTTCACCGTCCAACTCTGGCGTAGCTGAAATTTCCGTTGTGCCTGCTCCGCGGGTGGCAGTTTCTCCAATTCAAATTGCGGAGTTTCATTCAGGTTTTGCGATTCACTTTGGATATCGGTCTTGGCAACGCCCTTGCCAGCCAGCGCCTGCGCAATAGCATTCGACGCTTCCAAACCTTTGGCATATGCTGTCTTGGCGTCATGCGCATACACAACGAACCCGATATGCACAGTTGCTGTATCGGCTATCGCGCTGGCAGAATCCGAAGCAGTGATCGCCAGCGTGCGATTGTCCTTATTAATCTGAATCTGCTGTCCCCATGCCGAGACGCCCGCGATCAAACCGACACCCAGAGTTCCCAAAACCAAGCCGCGCAATCTCATAGCACCCCCGACGTTCACTTTTAACTCAAGCAAAAGCGCTTGGAACTACCAGCCAGAAGCTAACAGCTGGAAGCTGTCTTTCCAAACTCCACCACCGCAGTTAACGTCTGCTTGGCTTTTCCCGAATCGATTGCCCGGGCAGCCGCCTCAATCCCGACACGCAGGTCCACCGCCAGACCGCCCGCAACCAGTGCCGCTGCGGCATTGATCAACACGATATCGCGGCGCGGGCCCGCTTCCCCTTCCAGAATGGACCGTAGAATCGCAGCGTTTTCTTCGGCGTTGCCTCCGGCCATTTTCTCGAGCGAAGCGGGGTGCAGGCCCACGTCTTCCGGCACGAATTTAAATATCCGAATCGCGCCGTTCTTTACCTCGGCCACTTCGGTTTCGCCGCTCAGAGTAATCTCGTCCAGCCCATCCATGCCATGAACGACAAATCCATGTCGAATGCCAAGCTTCACCATCGCTTCCGCCACCAGCACCACGAGATTCGCGGCATATACCCCAACCACCTGCGCGGGCGCATACGCCGGGTTGGTCAGCGGGCCCAGAACATTGAACACCGTCCGCATCCCCAGAGCGCGTCGAATCGGTTGCACCCGTTGCATCGCTGGATGCATTTTCGGCGCATAGAGGAATACGAATCCCGTCGCGCGCAGGCAGGCCACAGCCTCCTCGGCATCCAGTTCCGTGGGAACGCCCAGCGCCTCCAGCACATCGGCGGAGCCGCATCGGGAGGTGAGATTGCGATTGCCGTGCTTGGCGATTTTTGCTCCCGCAGCGGCCGCGACCAGCGCCACTGCGGTGGATACATTAAACGTTCCCCGGGCGTCGCCGCCGGTACCGCAGGTATCGACCAACGTCGCTCGCTCGGCGGCAGTAAACGGCAGCGGCACGGCATGGGCGCGCATGGCGTCGACAAATCCCGCCAGTTCGCCGGAGGTTACTCCCCGCGCGGCAAAGACAGTCAGCAGCGCGGCGATCTGTGTATCTGGCAGTGTCTGCGGCGTGTCCTGCAAAATGATCTGCATGGCGGCGCGCGCCTGCTCGCGGCTCAGGATTTCGTGTTCTTCCACCAGCCTGCACAAAATTTCTGTTAAAGGTGTCATTGGTGTTTTTGGGTGCTGATCCAATCCATTTTGCTTCGATATCTCCGGCGGTTGTTGCTCCACTACCGCTCGTCCGATAGTATCGAAGGTTCGCTGTCTTTTGCTTTTTTCCTGCCTCCGGATGGTTTCCATCCTGCCACGGGAGACGGCGGCACCATCATAAGAGCACATCCATCATGAAAATTCACGAATATCAAGCCAAAGACATTCTTGCGAAATATGGAGTTGCCGTACCCCACGGCGAAGTTGCCAACACCGTTGAGGAAGCGGTCGATGTAGCGAAGAAGCTTTTCGCAGGAGGCACCACCGGCGTCGTGGTGAAAGCGCAGATTCATGCCGGTGGACGCGGCAAGGGCGGGGGCGTCAAAGTCGCGAAAAATATCGCCGAAGCCGAAAGCTATGCCAAGCAGATCCTCGGCATGCAACTGGTAACCCACCAGACAGGCCCCGAAGGCCAGAAGGTCAAGCGGCTGCTGATCGAAGAAACAGCGCAGATCGACCGCGAATTGTATCTGGGAATGGTGCTCGACCGCGCCGTTGCCAAGATGGTTTTCATGGCCTCGAAAGCCGGGGGCATGGAGATTGAAGAGGTCGCCGCGAAAACACCCGATGCGATTTTCAAGGAATACATCGATCCCGCCATCGGCTTTCAGCCCTATCAGGCGCGCAAACTGGCATTTGATCTCGGACTGCAACCCGCGCAGATCAACCAGGCCGTCCAGTTTATGACTGGCCTTTATAAGGTTTGCATGGACACCGACGCCTCGCTGATGGAGATCAATCCCTTCATCACCACGAAAGATGGCAAGCTATTCGCTCTCGACTGCAAGATCAACTTCGATGACAATGCCATGTTCCGCCATAAGGATCTGAAAGAACTGCGCGACACCAACGAAGAAGACCCGCTCGAGGTCGAAGCCTCGAAGTTTTCCCTCAACTACATCCGGCTCGACGGCAACATTGCCTGCATGGTCAACGGTGCTGGCCTCGCGATGGCGACCATGGACATCATCCAATATGCCGGTGGCTCGCCGGCTAACTTCCTCGATGTCGGTGGCGGCGCGAATCAGGAGCAAATCGAGAACGCCTTCCGCATTCTTCTCTCCGACAAAAACGTAAAGGCCGTCTTCATCAATATCTTCGGCGGCATTTTGCGCGTCGATACGCTGGCGCGCGGCGTGGTGGAAGCGGCAAAAAAGATGAACGTCAAGGTGCCGGTCATTCTGCGTCTTGAAGGAACCAACGTCGAGGAAGGCCGCAAGATACTGAAAGACTCCGGCCTGAATTTTCTTATCGGCGAAACCATGCAGGATGCAGCAGAGATCGCAGTAAATGCAGCGAAAGGAACTAAATGAGTGTACTCGTAGATAAAAATACTCGCCTCATCGTGCAGGGCATCACCGGCAAGGAAGGCACCTTTCACGCCAAGGGTTGCGCCGAATATGGCACCAATGTTGTCGGCGGTGTGACGCCGGGCAAAGGTGGAAGCACGCATGAAGGCTGGCCGGTTTTCGATACCGTCGAACAGGCCGTCGACAAGACCGGCGCGAATGCAACTGTGATCTTCGTTCCGCCGCCCTTTGCCGCCGATGCCATACTTGAAGCCGAGGACGCCGGTTTGCCGCTGATCGTTTGCATCACCGAGGGCATCCCCACACTCGACATGGTGCGCGTCTGGGAGAAATTGAAGCATTCAAAATCGCGGCTGATCGGCCCCAACTGCCCGGGCGTCATCTCTCCGGGCAAATGCAAAATCGGAATCATGCCGGGCCGAATCCATAAGGAAGGCACCGTCGGCATCGTCTCTCGCTCCGGCACGCTGACCTATGAAGCCGTCTATCAGTTGACCCAGCGCGGCATCGGCCAGTCCACTGCCATCGGGATCGGCGGTGACCCCATCATCGGCACTACCCACGTCGATGGTCTGCGGCTGCTGAATGAAGATCCCGGCACCGAAGCTATCATTCTCATCGGCGAAATTGGCGGCACTGCGGAAGAAGCCGCGGCGGATTATGTGAAGCAACACGTCAAAAAACCAGTTGTCGGCTTCATCGCCGGGCAGACCGCCCCTCCCGGACGTCGCATGGGCCACGCGGGTGCTATTATCTCCGGCGGTCAGGGTACCGCGGCAGACAAGATGAAGGCACTCGAAGCCGCCGGCATTCACGTCGTCAAATCTCCTGCTTTGATCGGAGAAACACTGGCACAGGTGATTGGCAACGCGTAGTTGTCACGAAAAAATTTGCAACCGAAAAGGAGAATTACTTTTGCAACGCACGTTTAGCATTCTCAAGCCGGATGCCGTCCGCAAGGGCCACGCCGGAGCCATTCTCGCCATGATGTCAGCCGCCGGTTTTCGCCTGGTCGCCATCAAGAAATTGTCCATCAGCAAACAACAGGCCGCCGGATTTTACGCGGTCCACGCGCAGCGCCCATTTTTTGATTCCCTCACCACATTCATGTCCTCGGGCCCTGTTTTTGTCCTGGTGCTTGAGAAAGAAAACGCCATCGCCGATCTGCGCAAACTGATGGGTGCGACCAATCCTGCGAACGCCGAGGAAGGCACAATCCGCAAAAAGTTTGCCGGAAGCATTGAAGAAAACGCCGTCCACGGCTCCGATGCCGAAGAGACAGCGAGTTTTGAGATCGGCTACTTTTTCGCCGGATACGAATTGGTATAACCGCCCGGAAACCGCCGTTCACAACGAGCGGTTTCCGCGCTTCACCTTTTGGACTGCACTGTCACATCTTTCGCTGAGAAGAATCCCCACGAACTTTCAGCAGAACCGATCCGTGAGAAGGAATCCGTGCGTTATAGCCGCCCGGAAACCCTCCGAGATCTTTGTGCAGCCACAGATCGCGTACCTGCACCTTTCCTGAAAGCCCCAGGTCGCTCCATCGCACGGCAATGTCCGCCGGAGCCGCCGTCAGGTTCAAGAGTAAAACTGCATCGACACCGCTGCCGATGTTGCCCGACGCTTTCGACCAGACTTCGAGACCTTTGTTGTCTTTCCATATTCTCTTCGGTCCCGCCCCCAGAGAATCTTGATCGACGGCAATCGCTTCCCGGTTCGTATAGATTTCGCGGGTCGTTGCGTCCATATGGGTTAGATCGTTCCCAGCCCACAATGGTGCCGCAGAAATAGCCCACATGGAAAAGTGGCTGCGTGCTTCAATTGCATTCAGGCCAGGATTCCCGATCTCCAGCATGTCGGGATCGTTCCAACTGTTTGGCCCGCTGAACGCTGCGTGCCTCGCATTCTCTTCGAAGTTCCCAACAACATTGGCCCACTGCACCTTGTTTTTATCCGGACTAATGTCGCCGGTCGTTCTCCATAGTTGGGCCTTCCCACGCGCCCATGTCCAGGGCTTTTCATTTCCCCAGGAACAGATATAAAACAACATTGGGTGACCGGTTTTCTGGATGGCGGCGGCCATGCGCTCGTAGATCTCGCGTCCGGTGTGACCTGCGGGACGATTGCAGTAATCCATTTCGACTAAATCCATGCCCCATGAAGCGAAGATCTTCGCATCTTGGTCTTCATGTCCGAAACTGCCTTGATAGCGTGGCTTGGGATAGCAGGTGTGGGCGCCGATGTCGGTATAGATTCCCGCTTTTAGTCCGCGCGCATGGATATAGTCGACCAGGGTTTTCATTCCCTGGGGGAAGCGCACCGGATCGACAATCAGCGCGCCATGCGCATTTCGTTCAGGAGCGATGCATTCCTGAATAAGCACATAGCGGTATCCCAGATCACGCATTCCCGTGGATACCAGGGCGTCCGCTTGCTCGCGAATCGTCTGTTCGTTGTAATCGCAGAAAAAATGGTTCCAGCTCGCCCACCCCATCGGCGGCGTAGGAGCCAGATTCGCCTGGGGCGTTTGACCCGCCTGCGAAAAAACTAGCTGGCAACAACCCAGCGTGAAAGCAACAAAAAAAAGCTCGCGCACCATTTGCCGGCTGCTGAATATCTTCTTCGGGATTCTTGCCGCCCCCAAAAAGTCACGGGGCCGGTCGAAAATCGTAATCTCGTCATGCTCAGGTGGCCTTAATAAAATCGTGCGTATCTCATTTCGGCTTTTCTTCTGCTCCAGTCACAGGCGCAGCCGGTATGTTCGCCTCTCCAGGAAACGTCTCGTCCGGATGACCAGCGATGGCTGCCCGCATAAAATCCATCCAGATCGGCAATGCTGCGCGGGCTCCTGTTTCTTTATCTCCCAGACTCTGCCGGTCGTCATATCCAACCCAAACGCCGCACGTCACCGAAGGAGAAAATCGCAGGAACCAGGCATCGGTAAAGTCGCTGGTGGTGCCTGTCTTTCCGCCCAGCGGATGGTTCACTGCTTTCGCCGCGGCTCCGGTTCCCTGATGAATTACCGCCTCCAGCAACTGCATCATCTCCCGCGCTGTCTTCTGATCGGTGGAGACGTGCACATCGGGCGCATCGTCCCACAGCATTTCGCCATCCGCCGTCGTCACCCGATGCACAAAGTGCGGCGTCAGGCGGATGCCGTCGTTGGGAAAGCTGCTATATGCGGCCACTTGTTCGTACAAGCTGATTTCCGCCGCCCCCAGCGCAATGGGCAAAAATGCCGGAATCTCGGACGTGACGCCAAAGCGGTGTGCCGTGGCGATCACTTTGCGAATCCCTACCCTGTCTGCCAGCTTCAACGCTGGAATATTCAACGATGCGGCAAATGCCCCCGTCAGTGTGGTGGTTCCTCGATAGCCCTTTTCATAGTCATGGGGGCTGTACGGCCCGGATGGAGTGCGAAAAGTAACTGGCCCGTCGACAATCAAGCTGTCCGGCTTTTCGCCCGCCTCCATCGCAGCCGTATAGACATACGCCTTAAAAGAGGAGCCAGTCTGCCGCTGTGCTTGCGTGGCGCGGTCATACTGCGAAAGATTAAAGTCCCGCCCACCGACCATCGCCAGCACATCCCCGCTGGGATTATCGACCGCCATCAAAGAACCCTGGACGCCGCTATCCTGTTCCAGCAAAGCATGCAGCAGCGTGTTTCCCGCCTGCTGGCTTTCCGGCGGCAGAATCTTCACATACACAATGTCGCCGACATGGAGAAAATCCGACGCCAGCCGCTCCTTTGTCCAGGCCCAATCCTCTGGCGCAAGAATGGCGTTCTGGTTGTCGCTCACTCGCACCGTCACCTCATAGGGCAGCACCTCCGTCACAACGCCATGCACATACGATCCCGGAGACGGGTTGACCGCCCAATCGGGATGATGAAACGCATCGACGGAACTCCCGGCGGCAATCACATTCAGCAGTCCTCCACGCCAGCCGCGGCCACGGTCATAACTGGCCAGGCCGTCCAGCACAGCCTGGTTGGCTGTTTGCTGCAGCTTCAGATCCAGCGTGGTATAGACACGCAAGCCGGATTGATGAACCATGTCCGATCCAAATCGCTCATCCAGTTCTTTGCGCACCTCTTCGACAAACCAGGGAGCAGCGGTGTTCGGGGGCGGCTCGATGTGCAGACCCAGTGTGCTCGTCTTCGCCTGCGCCGCCTGCTGCGCGGTGATAACCCCATCCTCCAGCATGGAGTTGAGCACAAGATTGCGGCGTTCGAGCGCCCGTTCCGGATGCGTCACCGGCGAATAATAGGACGGCCCCCGCGGCAGGGCCGCCAGCAGCGCGGCTTCCGGCAGCGTCAGGTCCTTCGCGTGTTTGCTGAAGTAATATTCCGATCCGGCTTCGAACCCATACACGCCCTGGCCCAGATAAATCTGGTTGGCGTAAAGGGTAAATATTTGTTCCTTGGTAAAGTTCCTCTCGATCTGGATGGAAAGCAGCACTTCCTGCAGCTTGCGGCGAAAGGAACGCTCCGGCGACAGAAAAAGGTTTCTCGCCAGTTGCATGGTCAGCGTGGAAGCACCCTGTGCGCGGCGGTCGGAAGTCAGATCGCGATATGCCGCTCCGATTACGCGGAACAGGTTCACGCCCCAGTGGCTCTCGAAATTTTTATCTTCAATCGAGATGACCGCATTCCGCAGCACGGGCGGAATCTCGTCATAACCGACCACGATGCGCCGCTCCAATGCAAACGAGCCAATCTGGGCTCCGTGAACGTCATATAGCACCGTAGTGGTATTCGGCCGGTAGCGTTCGAGTTCTTGAATCTGCGGAAGGTCCACCGTATAGATCAGCAGCAAGCCGGCCAGCGAACCGAACATCGCCGCCAGCACCGCCAGAATCGCGAAAGCGACCCAACCCGCCAGCTTTTTGCGTCGCTGAACGGGCGGCCGAAAATTGACGCGAGGCTCATCGCGTGCAATCAGAAACGGCTTGCGCGCTGAGGATGAAGAGGCCAAGGACAATTCCGATGCGGCGCACTTCTGTGTGCACCGACGTAACTATCCTACGGTAGTTTGGAGCGCTGCCGACGTGAAAAGTCGTCGGGAAGGATAATGACGATTCGACCTTTCCGTCGATCGCCCACTATCGCGCAATTGGCATGCCATTTGCGTGGTAGTTCCACGTGGAACATTTTTTCTTTGACTAGGCTGCTTTGGCCTGCTTCAGCAAAGACAATGCCTTATCGAATTGATCGTCGGGCTGGTTGACCGGTGGCGGCGGCTTTGTCGGTGCGGCCGTTGCCGGTGCGGTTGGCTTCGTCAGCGGACCAGGCGCTTTCACCGCCGGCGCAACTAATCCGAATCCATTGTTCGCCGCCACCACGACATTGGGAGTCACCGCATTGTCCTGAATTACGCTTCCGTTCGGCGAACGGTACTTCGCCACGGAAAGGAACAGAACCGCACCATCCGGCAATAGAAACTGTTTCTGAATCGAACCGGAACCGAACGTCCGGTCCCCCACCAACTGAGCCCGGTTATTGTCTTTCAGAGCGGCGGCGACAATCTCCGCCGGTCCCGACGTTCCGTGGTTCACTAGGACAATCATCGGCGCGGAAGTCAGAAAATCTTTCGGGTCGGCTGTCCATGTCTGCTTGGGTACTTTCTGGCCCTCAAGCGTCGCGATGGTGCCCGTCTTCAAAAAAGTGTTCGTCAACTGGACAGCGGAATCCATGTCGCCATCGACTACCTCCCGCAAATCCAACAGGATTTTCTGCGGATGGCTCTTTTCCGCCTGCGCAATGCGCGCGATCAACTCATCGACGCGCTGCTTTTTCAGATCGTACGGTTTCAGATACAGGATGGTGCCGTTCTCATACTCACCTGTCCGCAATTCCGGATACTGCACCACAGTACGGGTCAGCGTCATCTTGTCCGGGGTGGAACTGGTCGGTTCAATCACCGAGAAGCTCAACGTCGAACCCGGCTGCCCTGCCAGCGTATGCTGGATCATCTGCAGCGGCATCACCCGGGTTCCCTGGTTCCCAATCGTATCGATAACATCGCCGTCAACGATCCCAGCCTTGTCCGCCGGGCTGCCAGGCACCACGGAAATTACCGTGGCATATCCGTACCGCTTCGAAACATCGACGCCAATCTGCGCCGTCTGATTGTTTTCCTGCGACCGGTACAGCTTGAACTCCGCCGGTGTCAGGTAGCCGGAATCTGGATCGAGTCCTTCGAGCAGCCCATGCAGCGCCCCGTTGGTCACGTCCGGAATATCGGGGGTCACCACATAGTCGTTCTGGATATGCTGCAGAACTTCGCTATAGACTTCGATCTGTTGATAGGCGCTTGCATCCGTGCCGGCGCGGACTCCACCAGGCAGCAGTCCGCCCAGGAATACAAAAACAATCAACAACACAGAGATGGCGAGAAGAGATAACTTGAGAGGCTTGGGCATACGAGGATTAAGGTGGCAACCACAGCCACTGCCAACAGTGTACAACTTTGGCTCGGAACGCATGGACCGGACAGACCCGACGCACACCCCGCAATCGGGCCTTTACTTGTAGCGGGTCAGTTTGGATCCGGATTTACCGTCGGTATTGTTCGTCGCTGACGTGCTCCATCCAATCCACGACCTTCCCGTCTAATCGCTCCTGAATTGCGATGTGAGTCATGGCCGTGGTCGGTGTAGCCCCGTGCCAGTGTTTCTCTCCCGGCGCCAACCAAACCACATCGCCTGGGTGAATCTCCTCGATCGCACCGCCTTCCCGCTGAACCCATCCGCAGCCTGCCGTGACGATCAATGTCTGTCCCCAGGGATGCGTATGCCAGGCGGTACGCGCTCCGGCCTCAAATGTGACGTTGGCGCCAGCAACAAACGCTGGGTCCGGCGCTTGAAAAAGCGGGTCAATACGAACAGTGCCAGTAAACCAGTCCCCCGGACCTTTGCTGGATGGCTGCGAGCCGACGCGTTTGATCTCCATATTCCCATCTTAAACGGCTCCATCAAGAGGATTTTCAAATTGCACCACGACTACCATTTTTGTTCGCCGGATGAAGGAGTAGGATTACGGCACACCGAAAAGACTTTGAAATTGCGAAGAAATTTTCAGTGACTTTAGGAGGGGAACCTTGCGCCACGTCGTCGTTTTTCTGTCCGTGCTTTGCCTTTTTCTCGCGATCCCGAACGCCTTCGCCCAGCAACCCAACGCTTCGGCCTTGATGGGATTTTCGTCAGCATCTGCAAAGGCAGAACTCGACGTTGAAAAACGGTTCGCCGCCATTCCCGATCCTGAACGGATGCGCGCCGACATGCAGCGTTTAAGCGCGCGTCCGCACAACGTGGGCTCCCCGTATGACAAGCAAAATGCCGAATGGATTCTCGCCCAATACAAACAATGGGGCTGGGACGCGCACATAGAGACCTTTCAGGTGCTCTTTCCGACTCCGAAGACAAGACTGCTGGAGATGGGCAGCTTTCACGCCCGGCTGGAGGAACCACCCTTCGCAATCGATCCCACCAGCAACCAAAAAAACGAGCAACTGCCCACATACAACGCCTATTCGCCGGACGGCGATGTAACCGCGCCGTTGGTCTATGTCAACTACGGCACCGTCGAGGACTATGAGCAACTGGCCCGCTATGGCATATCCGTCAAGGGTGCGATCGTCATCGCCCGCTATGGAAAGGTATGGCGCGGCATCAAGCCGAAGCTGGCGGCGGAACATGGCGCCATCGGCTGCATCATTTACTCCGACCCCGCGGACGATGGCTATGCGGAAAATGCAGTCTTCCCGCAAGGCCCGATGCGTCCCGCACAAGGAGTTCAGCGGGGAAGCGTGCTCGATGCTCCGCTATATCCCGGCGACCCGTTGACTCCCGGTATCGGCGCGACGGCGAATGCCAAGCGGCTCGACCGGAAGAACGCACCTTCGCTGCCAAAAATTCCCGTGCTGCCAATATCATACGGAGATGCGCAACCGCTGCTGGCATCTCTCAATGGCCCGCCGGTTCCCGCGATCTGGCGCGGCGGCCTTCCAATCACCTATCGCATCGGACCCTCCAAATCCAAAGTTCATTTGAAACTTGCGTTCAATTGGGATTTGAAACCCGTCTACGATGTTGTCGCCACCATGCGCGGCGCCGAAGAGCCTGATGTCTGGGTACTGCGCGGCAATCATCACGACGCCTGGGTGAACGGGGCCGACGACCCGACATCTGGGCAGGTGGCGCTGCTTGAAGAAGCTCGCGCCATCGGCCAGCTTGCGTCCACCGGATGGAAGCCGAAGAGAACCATCATTTACTTATCCTGGGACGGCGAAGAGCCGATGCTTCTGGGTTCCACCGAATGGGCCGAGGAACACGCAACGGAGCTTCGTCAACACGCCGCCATCTATATCAATAGCGATAGCAATGAACGCGGCTACCTTTTTGCGGAAGGCTCCCATTCGCTGGAGCCGCTGGTCAATGAAGTGGCACGCTCCGTCAACGATCCGGAAACGAATGTCTCCGCGTGGCGGCGGATGCAGGCGTGGCAATTGTTGAACGGAACTCCCGATCAACGCAAAGAGGCGGCCACCCGCAGCGACCTGCGCATTGGTGCGCTCGGCTCCGGTTCCGATTTCTCCGCGTTCCTGGATCATCTGGGCATCGCTTCGCTCGGTATCAGCTATCGCGGCGAGGATACCGGAATGGGTGTCTACCATTCCATCTACGACGATTTCTATTGGTATACGCACTATTCCGATTCCACCTTTGTCTATGGGCGCGCGATGGCCCAGACCGACGGGAAGCTGGTTCTGCGCATGGCAGACGCCGACGTGCTGCCTTACGATTTCGCGGCACTGGCCGACACCCTGCATGTGTATGCCCGCCAATTGAAGGCTCTGCTCAAACAACAACAAACGGAGGCAACCGAGCAAAAGACCGCGCATGACCTGAACGCCTATGCGTTGACCAGCGATCCGCGGCATCCCACAATCGCTCCTTCCATCCTGGCGGCGCCTCCTCCGTCGCTCGATTTCGCGCCATTGGACAACGCCCTCGAAGCGCTCGACAAGTCCGCAGCTCACTACAACCAGGCGCGCACGCAGGCACTCGGCCGCAGTGCGGTTTCGGCGGAACAACTGCGATCTCTGAATCAGGAACTCGCGCAGGCAGCAAGAAAATTAACCAGCAGACAGGGTCTGCCCCGTCGCCCATGGATGCAGAACCTGATCTATGCTCCCGGCTGGTACACCGGATATGACGTAAAGACCCTGCCGGGCGTTCGCGAGGCAATTGAGCAACGCCATTACGCGGAGGCCGATCCCCAAATTGTGCTGGTCGCCCATGCGATCGACGAAGAGGCTGCGTATGTAGAACATCTTGCAGGCGAACTCGACCGCGCATCGAACAACACGCTCTCCGCATCGAACGCCAATTGAGGGTATTGCTCGTGGGAAAGCTCTCTCATTACGATTCCGCCGGCCGCGCACACATGGTCGATGTCGGCGGCAAGTCCGTCACCCGCCGGGAAGCGCAGGCCACGGCTTTTGTTGAGCTTTCCCCTGCGGTGCTGGAGGCGTTACCCGAAAACCCGAAAGGCAATCCGCTTGAGATTGCCCGCTTTGCCGGAATTCAGGCTGCGAAACGCACTGCGGAACTGATCCCGATGTGCCATCCGCTGCCGCTCGATTTTGTCGATGTCGTCACTCAGGTCCAATCGGGAGGCATTTCCATTCGCGCCACCGCTGCCACCTCAGGAAAAACCGGCGTGGAGATGGAAGCGATGACCGCCGCCTCCATCGCGGCGTTGACGATTTACGATATGTGCAAAGCGCTCGATAAGAGCATCACCATCCGCGAAATTGTTCTTCAACAAAAATCCGGCGGCAAAAGTGGCGACTATCGAAGATCGCGCTAATAATTTTTTGCGGTTCACAAACGCGTTGGCTTGGTCAGAATCCGAAACACGGTCCATGCGTTTGCGGCGACCAATGTGCTGATCTGGATGCAGCACCGCGACGATATGCCCCACTGGCCTGCGACGCAACATCGGAATCGCAAATTCGAGCGCGATGCCAAATGCTATTGCAACCCAAATAGAAATTCCTGCGATTCGATTCGCGCGATACCAGATTTTTTTTTGTTTGAGCTTACGCGACGATTGCGAAAACCACACATCGCATTCGGACGGAGCCATCCAACACGAACGACATCGCATACAGCGATGCAAAAATCGGAACCGTCAACAGAAGAACCATAAATTGATGTATTCAGGTCACTTATAAAACGAAAAGGCCACCCGGCAACAGGGCGGCCTTTTCTTCAAGGGAGAATAGTTCCAACGGAGGCAAAGCCATCAGAACTTTCTGGCGTCATACTATGAGCCACGCTAGAGGGTGTCAAGGCAATTTGAAAATTAAAATAACAACCTTATAATCAGTAGCTTACAAACAATCCGCACGCGGGTTTAAGGGGTTGACATCTTCTCTTTATTTTCGCCCTCACCCGATTTGTTCCTCGCAAATGTCTAATTCTTCATTTCTTAAGAAGAGACTGCACAATTCCCTGTTCAATTCCGGTGTTGCCCGGCCAAATCTCTGAAAAATCAGTCCTTCAAATTCAAGCGAATAAATTCCGCGGACTCTTCCGTGGCATCTCCCGATTTGTTGCGCATCTTTCGCCACAGAATTCGTCCGCCACCGAGCGAAAAACCGGCGACGATCGCGATCAGCGCAAAAATTCCTACAAGGAATGCAACGCTCAAAATAATCTGCGCCACTTTCGCGGTATCTGAAACGTACTTCGTCGAGCTTCCCATCGTCAGGTTCACTTCATAGTGAACCTGCTGCAAAAGTTGTTCAGCTGCGTCCGCTGAAAAACTGCCCGATGTCACTGCAACCAGCGGGCCGGAGCGGCGCACCCGCAATGCCGCCGGATTGCTATCGGCAAGTGCAGGCGTCCAGGAATTCTGTGCTTCCGTCTGGGTGGACGCTCCACCTGCGCCATGCGAGTCAAAGTATGTTTGGATGGCGTGCTCGCGGTCCGTTGCAATTTCCGGCGTGGGGTAGTTGATAATGGTCAGCGTTCCGATGCCATTCAGCGCGTTATATTGCGCCGTAACGACTTCGGCGCTGCGATTAAAATCCACCAGGCTCGCGGGAAGCACGCCTCCACTCAACCCATATGCCTGGGGACCGATCGCATATTGAACCGTCATGGCTTCCAAATGGTTGGGTGGCAGATACTGCGGCAACCTGGGCGGTACACCTTGATTGCCAACCGGCTGCGGCAGCTCTGTCGCCAGATCACGCAGTTCAGAAGCGGACATCGGAGTCAGCCGATTGAATTTCGCATCGACCAATACGGTTCCGTTCCAGAAGAGCACCCGCGCGCCGTCGAACGCGGCACCCCGCCCGATACTTTCCGGCGCCATATTCGACCGGCGGTAAAAGGTAAATGCTCCATACGCGCCGGTGGCATCGGCAAATTGGATCGCCTTCAAAGCCAGGCTGTCGCCGCCGCGAGTATAGTTCGCGGCCTCATATCGGGTAAATCCATATTCCTGCAACGACGCGGCGTCGCCGTCATCCGCTGCTCGCGAGTTGGTCGAGTGCTGGGGCACGCCCGCCATCTGCCATCCGGCGAACGTCTCCGGCAGCAGGCCTTTTGTGGCGACGGGGGCGGAAACGAAGGAGGGCGCGGCAACCTGTTTATGGATTGTCTCGTTGTTGTGCCGCGCCTTCTGCGCGAACGCGGGGAACAGCATCAGCACTGTACAAAACGCAATGACAAGCAGACGGACTGCACAAGAGGGGCGGAACATAGTTCGACCCTCAGACTATCATTCGGCGGAGGACTCAGCCGGATCGTCCAGCGCTTGAGGTTGGTTTGTTTTCGCTACACGAACACCGCTCATGCCATCCACATACTGCGCCACGCCGCGATACAAGGCCTCGGCCAGACGTTCGCGGTAGGCAGGGTCCGCCAATTCTTCGGCATCCTGCGGATTCGTCAAAAAGGAAATCTCCGCCAGGACCGACGGCATGTTCGCCCCAATCAAAACCACAAACGGTGCCTGCTTCACTCCGCGATTTTTTATTCCGGCATTGCCGGAGGCAAGTCCGTTGTACAAGGATGCCTGCACGTCGGCGGCAAACTCCCGCGACTCGTCGATCTTGTCGCTCAGCGTAATCTTCCGCACCAGGTCGGAAAGCTCATGCACGGAGCGATTGGACATGGCATTTTCTCTCGCCGCAACCTGCAACGCGTCCGGCGATCCCGTGAAATTCAGGAAGTAGGTTTCTACTCCGCGCACATCCGGGTCGGAGCTGGAATTGGCATGGATCGAAAGAAACAGGTCGGCATGCGCCCGGTTTGCCATGGCCGTGCGATCTTCCAGGCGGACAAATTTGTCTATCTGCCGGGTGTAGATTACGTCAGCGCCCAGCCGTCGCTGCAACAGATGTCCCAGCCGCAGCGCTACATCGAGCGCGATCTCTTTCTCTTCCACTCCGCCCGGACCCAGAGTGCCGGAATCGTAGCCGCCATGTCCGGCGTCGATGACAATGCGCCGGATTCTCAGTCCCAGCACCCGCGCCATCGAACGCCGCCCGCCTGGGACTGCGCCAGCAGAAAGCTCCGTTCCCGAAGACATCGCACCCTCCTCGGTCACGATGTTTGCAACGGGAACCGCAGACGGTTGCACAATGTTTGCGGGAGTTGAGGTAGAGACAGCACGATAACTTGTCTGAGCTTTTGCCGGGAATCGAGCGGCATGAGTAAAGGCATCCTCCGCGCCGTCTGCCTGCGCCATCGATCGAGCCGGGCTGCTCTGCGAATCGCCTTGGATATTCAGGATGATCCTGTCTGGATTCGGCAGCGTGAAGGAAGAGAAGCGCACCGCATGAGCCAGGTCCAACACCAGTTCGACCTGATCGCCGGTAAGGATAACGGCGTGGAAAGCGCGCAGATTGGCATCGTTATCGACAGCTGTGCGATGGCCGGTCAGGGATTCCGAAAGATGCGCCCCAAAGAAAATCACCGTGATCTGTTTGCGGTTGGCGGAGAAGTACGCATGGTACGGCACCGCCGCGCTCAGATCGACAGCCAGTCGCGTTGAGTTTCCTTCGGCCCAATATCGGACGGCGTGAATCGTAGGGACGACTACATCGGAGGAGAGCGCCGGTGGCTGCGGAACACTGGGCCGAACAGCAGCGATTCGTTTCGCGGAGGTCGTCTGATAAATAGCTTTATCATTCCGAGTGGAGCGCGGCGGAGCCGAGGAACCTGTTGTTTCTCGGCGATCGAGACGCACCGGATTCCCCTCGTCATTCACCACCGCGGCATTTCGGGTCGATTCTTTACCATCCTCTTCTCGGCCGTCCAGGCCTGCACGCGCCTGCCCGGCCAATTCATCCCGCGGATAGAGTCTCAAAAAGCTGCGATACAGTTTTTTCGCCGCGGCGCGGTCCTGCAGGTCGTCCTGTTCGATCTGCGCTTCCTGAAACAGCGCCCGCTCCCGCAACGGGCTCCCGGGATATTCCCGCCGCAAAAATTCCCACTGCGCCACGGCATCGTGCAGCAGTTTCTCCTCATGGAAGACCCGACCTTCCCCGGCAAGCAATTCGGCAACGGCGGCAATGCTGCGTCCCGCATCCGGCGAAGCCGGGTCTCCGTGATACACAGCGCGGTACGCATTCAAAACACGCTCATAATCCTCCCGCGTTCTGCTTGCGAGTGGCTTCTCCTCCAGATGGCGCCGCAAATTTTCCGCGTGCGTATAGGCAATCTCACTCTGGCGATGGGAAGCAGATGCGAGAACGGCTTGCCCGCGGGGGAAAGTAGCCGCGCACAGCAGAAAAACCATCGCGCACAGCGATACGCGCCGCAGAAAAAAGCACATGCGAGAAAGAAAATATCGGTAGAAGAAAAGAGGCACGCGTCTCGTAGCAGACAACACGCCAGAGCCTCTTCAGTATAGATTTTCGACCGTCACCCGGCAACCAAAAATAGAAGCTCCGGTTCGGCGGAATCGAATCGACAACGTAACATTACCCCTCAAGAAAATAAATGTGCGCGTTTCATTTGGCAACCGGGACGCTACCCCAGAAATCCCCGCACTACTTCCGGCGCACTGCGCAGCGTGGCATCCAATTGGCTCGCGTCTTTTCCGCCCGCCTCGGCCATGTCAGGCCGTCCACCGCCCGAACCTCCGACGCGCTGCGCAAGTAATCCGACAATTTTCCCGGCCTGCACGCGGCTGGTCAGGTCTTTCGTCACACCCACCGTCAGCGCAACCTTGCCGTCTTCCTGCACCCCGCCGAGAACCACCACTCCCGAGCCGAGCTTCGTCCGCAGATTATCGACCAGGGTACGCACCTGCCCGCGATCCAGCGCGTCTATCCTTTGCGCAAGAACTTTTATTCCCGAAACATTCACTGCCGCACCCGTGGCAGAGCTTACCTGGCTCGCTGCGGACTTCATGCGCGACTCATCCAACTCCCGCCGCAGCCGCTTCAGTTCTTCTTCCTGCGCGGACAATTTCTGTTGCAGCGCCGCAGCCGGCGTACGCGCGTCGGTCTTGCCCGCGATCTGCTCGGCAAACTTGCTCACCGCAAACCCCCGCCGAAATTCCTCCAGCGCGCCGGTGCCGGTAATCGCCTCAATCCGGCGCACGCCGGAAGACACGCTCCCTTCGCTGAGCAGCTTCACCACGCCCAGCTCGCCGGTCGCTGCCGCGTGTGTGCCGCCGCACAGCTCCGTTGAAAAGTCGCCGATCTTCACCACCCGCACCCGATCGCCATACTTTTCCCCGAACAGCGCCATGGCGTGGTATTCATTCACCGCCACATCGATGGGAACATCTTCGAGCGTCACCACGGGCGTGTTCGCCAGAACATTTTTGTTGATCAGGTCTTCAATATCCTGCAACTCTTCATCGGCGACAGAAGTAAAGTGCGAAAAATCGAAACGCAGCCGCGTGGGATCGTTCAACGAACCCGCCTGCTTTACATGCGTGCCCAACGTTTCGCGCAACGCGGCCTGCAGCAGATGCGTGCCGGTATGGTTGCGCACCGTGGCCGCGCGAAATTCGGAATCGACCACCGTCCGCAGCGTATCGCCCAGACGGATTTGCTGTTTCGCAATCACCTGGTGCGCGAAGATTCCCTGCACCGGCTTGGTGCAACCCAGCACTTCGGCAACAATTAGGTTTCCATCTGCGGAATACAACCAGCCATGATCGCCCACCTGACCGCCGGAGTCAGCGTAAAAGCTGGTGTGGTCGAGCACCACTTCGGCGGCTTCACCCGGCTTGATCTCCTGCGCGCCCACGCCGTCCGTCACCAGCGCCAACACCTCGCAATGGGTCGAAACCAGTTGCCGATAACCTTCAAAAATCGTCTTCGGCAATTCACGATACACCGGACTGGCCGATGCTTTCGCTCCGCCTTTCCAGGAAGCCCGCGCCCGCGCCTGCTCTTCGGCCCGAGCGCGTTCGAACCCTTCCATGTCGAAAGCAATCCTGGCATCGTGCGCCGCATCGACCATGAAGTCGAGCGGAAGACCGTAGGTTTCGTAGAGATGGAAAGCCTTGGCTCCCTCATATCGAGGACTCTTCGGGTTTTCCGCCGCCGCTTCTTCCAGCTGCCGATTCAACCTGCCGAGTGCGATTTCAATCACCCGCGCAAACTGTTTCTCTTCCGCCAGCACCACCTTCGCGACTCGCTCGGCGCTGTCCTTCAGTTCCGGATATGCATCCTGCATTTCATCGCGGACGGCGTAGACCATCTCATGCATAAATGGTTTTTCCTGCCCCAATAAACGCCCATGCCGAATGCCGCGACGCAGAATTTTCCGTAGCACATAGCCACGTCCTTCATTTGAAGGCAGCACGCCGTCGGAGATCAAAAATGTCGCCGCCCGCGCGTGATCGGCGATAATGCGCAGAGAAGCATCGGTCTTCGCCGCACCATCTTGAAATTTCGTCGCGGTCAACTGCGAGGCTTTCGCAATCAGAGGCACAAACAAATCCGTCTCAAAATTTGAGATCACGCACTGCTTTATCGCCGCCAGCCGCTCCAGTCCCGCGCCGGTATCGATGGATGGCTTTGGCAGCGGCGTTAGTGTACCGTCCCCCGTCTTCGGATCGATGCTGCGATCGAACTGCATAAACACCAGGTTCCAGATTTCGACATACCGATCGTCATCTGCACCGAAAGGCAAATCCTTGCCGCTCTCAGAAGCCGCAATGCCCATGTCGTAATAAATTTCGCTGCACGGACCGCAGGGACCGGTGTCGCCCATCTGCCAGAAGTTGTCTTTCGCGCCCATTTCGAAGATGCGATCCTTCTCGACACCTACGTCGAGCCAGAACTGATACGCTTCCGCGTCCCGCGAAACTCCGTTCTCACCCTTGAAGATGGTCACATAGAGCTTGTCCGTATCCAGCCCAAACCAATCCGTCGAAGTCACCAGTTCCCATGCATAAGCGATGGCGTCTTTCTTGAAGTAATCGCCAAAGCTGAAGTTGCCCAGCATCTCGAAAAATGTATGGTGCCGCCGCGTGAAACCGACATTTTCGAGATCGTTGTGCTTGCCGCCCGCCCGCACACACTTCTGCGCCGTGGTGGCCCGGGAATACGGGCGCTTCTCCACACCGAGAAAGACATCTTTGAACTGATTCATGCCCGCGTTGGTGAACAACAAAGTCGGGTCGTTCTGCGGAACCAGAGAGGAGGAATGGACGCGGCTGTGCCCCTTGCTTTCAAAAAACTTCAGGAACATCTCGCGGACTTGAGAACCGGACTGCCAGGAATCGGACTTCATGGACATACGTATTGCTAGTCTAGCAATTTAACCATCCGCAAATCGTCAGCGGCAGCACAGGCTCACTCCGCCTCCAGCTCCTCGCAGATGTCTTCCACCGCCGAAAGCGTCTCTTCATCCACCTTCCACGTCTTCAGCAGGCCGAAGATCGTTGCCGTCGAAAACCCCGCACGCACCATGTTGCGGACCACACGGGCTGTCTCTTTGTCATTCGTGGGTTTGCGCAGACGCTTCCGTTCGATGTAGCGCCGGGCGAGTTCTGCCTCTGGCAGGTCGCCGTATGCCTCATCCAGGGTTTTGCCGATGATGTCTCCATGGACGCCCCGCTGGATCAGCTCTTGTTGCACACGGCGGCGGCCGAAGCGCTCATTCTCCTGCCGCATCCGGGTGTAATCGACTGCATAGCGAGTATCGTTCAGGTATCGCTGCTCTTTCAGCCGCACCACTACGGCGTCCATCTTGGCTTCGCCAACTTCTCCCGGCTCGACCCGCAGACGCATCAGACGCTTCAGTTCGGCGACGGTCCGCATCTTTCGGCCCAGGCTGCGCAACGCATATTCATATAACGCAGCTTCATCGAGCGGCTGTTTTTCCCGCGGGCCACGCCGCCGTGCATTGCCTATTTTTCCGTTTCCCGTCATCGCAATCTTCTCAGCTACCTCTTCGAGAATATCCCGCTTCCCGCTATTGACTAATCGTGAACCTTAGTAACATCCTTCATCTTCAAAGCATCCTTCATTGCACTTCTGTCGTCTATTGTGGGTAGGGAAAGGCGACTGCTTCTTCTCGCCGATTCCGAGGATCCTGTGATTTTCCCTGCTCTATTGTTCGGGCCTTCAGGCACGATGCCCGCGGATGGCGTCGCGTCTCGTTCGTCGGTCTGTTCTCCTCGGTTCTCTCTTGCCTCACCGTCCGTTCCAGTCATTTGTATTGCTGCAATCCTGTTTGTTTGCGCCGCTTCCCACAGCCGCGCACAATCTCCGTCTTCATTCTCTTCATCTTTCCGGCAAGCGCAGAAGTTTACTCCTGCGCTACTCGATTCCGGCTTCGGACCACTCGATACTTCCCTCCCAACTGGAATTGCTCCCGCGGAAATCATCGACCGGTTTGCCGCGAAGGAAAGTCAATTCAAGGTCGCACTCGAAAATTACACCTATCGGCGCACTGTAAAGTTTGACACCCTCGATGACACCGGCCATATTGACGGGGAGTATCTGCAGGTGGACGATATCGTGTTCAGCTCCCTCGGCCACAAACGCGAGATGGTCGTCTATGCGCCGGATAATACGTTAACCCGCGTCGCCATGAGCCCCGCCGACTTCGACGATATCGAGCAACGATTGCCATTTACATTGACGACGGAAGACATCGGGCAATATCGGATCGCTTACGCCGGAAAACAGTCTATCGACCAGGTTGCGACGTATGTGTTCGATGTCGCGCCGAAACGGGTTGAAAAAGGATCTCGGTATTTTCTAGGACGCATCTGGGTGGATGCCCACGACTTCCAGATCGTCGTGACCAATGGAAAAAATATTCCCGACGACACCGCTCGCGATCACGAGGACCTGTCCGTTCCATTCACCACCTACCGGCAGCGGGTCGATGGCAAATATTGGTTCCCGGTTTATACCCGCGCGGAAGGCATCCTGCACTTTAAAAACTGCAAGCAGTGTCTGCCGGAAGATGTCCATCTGAAAGAAATCGTCCGCTACGGAGACTACAAGCGGTTCGGCTCCGACATTCGCATCATTTATGACGGTCTGGCCGAGGATGAAAAGGCACACCCCTCTCCCGCCCCCAGCGCTTCTATGGATTCGCAAGCGGCAAATTCCCGTGATGCGGGGAATCCGCTGCTCCATCCAGAGCTGCTCGCTCCACAATCGATTTCTTCCGCCAGCCCAGAAAATACCCCGAAAGAATAAACCGCAATCGCGGATCAGACGGAAGCGATCATTCCCGGAATTGAGCTGGAGTCTTTCTTCGCCGCTTTCGCTTCCTGAAAACGTTGCATCGATGCGGTAATCGCTTCTCTCGCCTGCGAAGCATCGTGCCAGCCTTTCACTTCCACGCGCTTGCCTTCTAGATCTTTATAAATCGAAAAGAAGTGCGTGATCTCCCGCAGCATGTGCGGATAAATCTCCGTGTAATTCCAGACGTCACCATAGCGCGGATTGCTGCGGCCCACCGCCAGCACCTTTTCATCCGGAATTCCCTGGTCCAGCATCTTCAACACACCGATCGGCCGGACATCCATCACGCACCCGGCAAAGCTGGGGGAATCGACCAGCACCAGCACATCCAGCGGGTCGCCGTCCTCGCTCAGCGTGCTGGGGATAAATCCGTAGTCGCCGGGATAATGCACGGGAGAATATAGATTGCGATCGAGACGAAAGACGTGCAGCGTCTTATCGTATTCATATTTGTTCACCGACCCTTCCGGGATTTCGATGACTGCGTGGATGACTTCCGGCGCTTTCTGACCGGTGGGGAGTTCCAGATAATTCGTCATGCAATTTTTTCCTGACTGGCAAGCCGGTCTCGAAAACCGGGATCCTGAGCGGATTTCCCAATCGCCCCACTGCAACCGAAACGCCCGACGCGGCTTTTCCTTAAGAAAAGCCGCTCATCGAATCATTCCGCGCACACGATAGTGTGAAATCGCTCTTACTACGTATAATCAGCTACGATGAAAGCCCATGTCTACGTGATGCTTCGCAATACCGTGTTGGACCCCCAGGGACAAACCATTCACGGAGCCTTAAAAAAAATGCAATATAAGGGTGTGGACGACGTCCGCCAGGGAAAATATTTCCTGCTTACCTTGAGCGACTCACTATCCTTGCCCGCCGCCCAGCAGGAAGTCGAACGTATCTCCCGCGAAGTGCTGGTCAACCCCGTCATTGAAGACTACACATACCGGCTGGAACCTTAGAACGCTTTCTCATACATAATCTTTGTCGCTCCGAGCGAACCGAAAGCCCGCACTGATTGACTCGGACGGGCACGTTGCATTTTGTCTGCAAATCCCGGCGCTTCGCTCGGCAACATGTTTACTGCCGAATCTCCCCTTGCAACGCCAGATCGATTTCTTGACAGCCCCTCCCGCGCAACCGTAAGATTCTGCCCCGAGAAGCGTGGTGCCGCTAGAACTGCCTTCTATTCCCCTCCTAACTGTTTGGCCTGGTTCAGGCAGGTTCCATCCTGGCCTCCACCCTCCCAATCCCACCTAGCCAACGACGTCTCGAAAAGGAGTTCTGCAATGGCTCTCGACATGGATAAATTACACGCATTTATTGGCCGGTTTGTCGAAGATCTCGGAGCCGCCGGACATGCCGGTATGGTGGTGATCGGCGAGAAGCTCGGACTGTACAAGGCGCTCGCAGCCAAACCAATGACCTCCGCCGAGCTTGCCGAAAAAACCAAGACCGATGAGCGGTATGTTCGTGAGTGGTTGGCATCGCAGGCGGCCGGCGGCTACGTTATGTATGACGAAAAGGCAAACAAGTTCAGTCTGACAGAAGAACAGGCCTTTGCCCTCGCGACGGAGGATAGCCCGGCCTACATTCCCGGTGCGTTTGAGCTTGTGTTGGGCTCGCTGGCAGCGGTTCCGCGAATTGCGGACTGTTTTCGCAACGGCGCCGGGATGGGCTGGGGCGAACATGATGACGGCGTGTTCCACGGATGTGAGAAGTTCTTCCGTCCGGGATATGCAGCGAATCTTGTCAGCTCATGGATTCCAGCGCTGGCTGGCGTAACGAAAAAACTGGAAGCAGGCGGCCGGGTGGCCGATGTTGGCTGCGGCAAAGGCGCGTCCACCCTTTTGATGACGAAAGCATTTCCCAATTCCAAATTTTTTGGATTTGATTATCATGCGAAATCGATTGAGGCAGCCCGCGAGAACGCCGAACGAGATGGTGTAGCCGACCGTGTCACGTTCAAGGTGGCGAAAGCTAAGGAATACCCGGAAAAAGACCTTGACTTCGTGACCATCTTCGATTGTCTGCACGATATGGGCGATCCAGTTGGAGCCGCCAAGCATATCCGGAAATCCCTGCGCGATGACGGGACCTGCATGATCGTCGAGCCATTTGCGAATGACGCACTCAAGGACAATCTCAATCCCGTGGGACGCGTCTATTATTCGTTCTCCACCTTGCTGTGCACACCGTGTTCGCGATCGCAGGAGGTCGGCCTCTGCATGGGGGCGCAATCGGGAGAAGCACGCATGCGGGAAGTCGTCACCTCGGCAGGATTCAGTCGTTTTCGACGCGCTACGGAAACCCCCTTCAATATCGTCTATGAAGCCCGTCCCTGAGTTGATTGCACTTCCATATCCGGGCGGCCCACAGCTGCATGTACATACCTTGTTATGGGTTATGGCCGAAAAGCGATCTGCCACCGGTACAATAAGACTCTATGTGCGGCATTGTCGGATATGTGGGCAGCAAAGATCCTCTTCCGGTCATTCTGGAAGGCCTGCGTCGGCTGGAATACCGTGGCTATGACTCCGCCGGCATCGCCTTGGCGGGTGGTCAAAATGGCCTGGAGCTGCGGCGCGCGCCCGGAAAGCTCAGAAATCTGGAAGAAGTGCTGCGCCAGCAACCGCTGCTGGGGACTTATGGCATCGGCCATACCCGCTGGGCCACGCATGGCCGCCCAACCGAGGAAAATGCCCATCCGCACCGCGACTGCACTGGCCGCCTGGTCGTTGTTCACAACGGCATCATCGAAAATTATCTGGAACTGAAGCATCGCCTTACCGCCGAAGGCCACAAATTTGTCACCGAGACAGATACAGAAGTCATCGCCCATCTCATCGAAGCGGAACTGACTACTGCCCAGAAGGCCAAGCAGAATATCCCGCTCGAAGAAGCCGTTCGCCGGGCGATCCATCATCTCAACGGCGCCTTCGCCATCGGCGTCCTTTCCGCCGATCATCCGCAGAAGATCGTCGCCGCGCGGAAAGGCGCGCCCGCCGTCATCGGCCTGGGCGACGGAGAATTTTTTATCGCCTCTGATGTTCCCGGAATTCTCCACCATACGCGCGATCTTTATTTTCTGGCCGACGGCGATATGGCCGTCCTGACTCCGGCGGGGGTTACGCTCACCGACTTCGACGGCAAACCCATCGAGCGCAAGGTGCAACGCATCACGTGGGACCCAATCCAGGCGGAAAAAGGCGGCTACAAGCATTTCATGCTCAAGGAAATCTTTGAGCAGGCGCGCGCCGTCCGCGACACCACCCTGGGCCGCGTTTCGCCGGACACCGGCAAAGTGTTTCTGGATGAAATGCAGATCACCGAAGCTGAATTTCGCGCCGCCACCAAGATCAACATCGCCGCCTGCGGCACCAGTTGGCACGCCGGACTGGTCGGCAAATATATGATCGAGCGGCTGGCCCGGCTCCCCGTGGAAGTCGATTACGCCAGCGAATATCGCTATCGCGATCCCATCGCCGACCCCAAAGCAATCGGCCTGCTGATTACGCAATCCGGAGAAACCGCGGATACCATCGCCGCCCAGCGGGAGATCGCCTCAAAAGATTCAAAGACGCTGGCCATCTGCAACGTTGTCGGCTCCATGATCGCTCGCGAAGCCAACGGCGCCATCTACACCCATGCCGGCCCGGAGATTGGCGTTGCTTCCACCAAGGCGTTTACCGCGCAACTAACGGCGCTCTTTATTCTCGCGCTCTATCTGGCGCAGCAGCGCAGAACCGTCAGCGACACCGCAAGCCTCGCATTGGTGGAGGAATTGAATAAAGTTCCCGCCAAGATCGATGAAGTTCTCAAGCGATGCCAGCCGGCCTGTGAAGCTCTGGCAAAAATATATTCCAATGCGCAGGATTTTCTATTTCTCGGGCGCGGCATCCATTACCCGATTGCGCTCGAAGGCGCGCTCAAGCTCAAGGAAATTTCCTACATCCACGCCGAAGGCTACCCGGCGGGAGAAATGAAGCACGGCCCCAACGCGCTGATCGATGAAAGCCTGCCGGTCGTGGTGCTGGCGACAAAAGACAGCAACGATCCTGAATCGAAGCTGCGCTATGAAAAAACCTTGTCGAATATTCAGGAAGTGACTGCGCGGTCCGGTCAGGTAATCGCAGTGGCGACCGAAGGCGACAAGGAGATCGAGCAGCTGGTCGATCACGTCATCCATGTCCCGCATGCGCCGGAACTCCTGCTGCCCGTGCTGGAGGTAGTGCCGCTGCAACTGCTTGCGTATTACATCGCGGTGCGGCGCGGCTGCGACGTCGATCAGCCCCGCAATCTGGCCAAGTCCGTCACCGTAGAGTAGTCTTCTGCGCCCTGCAACTTTCTCCTTCCGCAATTATTAATGTTTATGGTTTTCGCGCCGATAAGGTAGTATGCCGCCATATCGCCAATAGAGCGCAATATATCAATACTTACAATACGTGGATGTCATTGATAAATTCATTCAATCTACGAAAATGTTTAGATTCCGGACAGATCGTCCCTTTTTTCCAGCCTATCGTGCGCCTGAAGACGGGGCATTTGTCAGGATTTGAGGTCCTGGCGCGGTGGCAGCATCCTGTTCACGGTCTGGTACCTCCGGACCGATTTATTCCAGTAGCCGAAGAGGCCGGGTTTATCAATGAACTGACAAATAAAATATTTCTTCTTGCGGCCGAAAGCGCCGCAAGATGGTCGAATCACGTTACCCTTTCTCTGAATGTTTCTCCACTGGAATTGCACGATCGGTCGCTTCCACAGAGGTTGAAAAAGGTCGCTGAGGTAGCGGGTTTTTCGTTGAGCCGCCTTACCGTGGAAATCACCGAGGGCGCGCTTATCGGCAATCTCAATCTGGCTCGTCCAATTGTCGAGGATTTGAAAAACCTTGGAATCCGGCTGGCCCTGGATGATCTGGGGACTGGCTATTCGAGCCTGCTTCATTTAGAAGCGCTTCCTTTTGACGAGGTAAAGATAGATGCCTGTTTTGTGCGGCAGTTGAGCCAGCGGCGCGAGTCCAGAAAAATCGCGGCAGCCATGGTAGGCCTTGGACTCAGCCTGGGGCTTACGACCGTGGCCGAGGGAATAGAGGAAAAAACACAAGCGGAGATTCTGGCTCACCTCGGATGCGACTGCGGCCAGGGGTGGTTGTTTGGACACCCCGTTACAGCGGCCGAAGTGCCGAAGCACATTGCGAGGTTGTGCCCGTCCTCGCAAAGCGGCGATTCGATGGAAGAATTTGCATCGCATCTGGAAACGATGCCGTGCGAAAGACTCGCGGAACTGCGGGCCATTTACGAGGGAGCGCCAGTCGGTTTGTGCTATCTCGACCCCGATTTGCGCTATGTGAAATTGAATCGCTATCTAGCAGAGATCCACAACCTTCCATTGGAAGCGCATTTAGGGCGAACTTTGCCGGAAGTGTTGCCAAAAATAGCTCCCCTGCTGGATTCGCAATTGCGAAGGGTGCTGGCGGGCGAAATTATCTCCAATTTTGAGGTACGGATTGGAAAGAAAAACGCCGAGAAAGTTTTGTCGCTGTCATGTCAGCCTGTGCGGGACGAGTCCGGCGACGTAGTTGGAATTTCCCTGGCTGCGCTGGATATAACCGAACGGCGGCGGCTAGAGAAAATGTTGAAATGACACGAAAGAGGTTCCATCGGGAAGCCCCACCAGGATTTGCAAATGGCATCGAAAGTTGGAAGGGTGTGATTGTTCAGGAATATGGTAAGCGAGAGACACAAGGAATCCCCGGGACATATCGGAATCCGAGGTAAGGCAAAGTCGCTCTGGACTTACCTGGCGGCGCCTGAGAAGCCGAGTCCTCCCAGCAAACCAAGTGAAGAAGCGCTCCGGCGTCTGATCCTTCTGTTACTGGAGGCCATAGAGTGCTATGCCATTCCCGGCGACGATATTGATTACGAGCAATATCGTGTCGATATCCGCAACATCATCGCACAGTTCACAGCCGATATACTCGCCGACGATGCTTTGATTATCGCTGGTCAGGTATGCACCATCTTGAAGGGCTATTTTGAACGAACCAACCGCTTCATCGCCTCACGTAAAGATGAATACCAAAAGATGGTTTCGATGTTCACGGAAACTATCTCTTCGTTGAATACCAGCGGCGAGCGTTCGATAGTGCGCCTCAAGGACATTGAGAAACAGATCGAAGGCGCGACCATCATCGAAGATATTCGCACCCATCGGCTTCGTTTAGGGCAGTGCCTTGAAACCATTCGCGAAGAAATCCACAATCAGGAAACGGTCTCCGCCGATATACGCAATCTTCTTGAAAAGGGTATTGGAAGCAGCAATATTATCGCGAACAGCAATGCAGTTGAACCCAGCATGGGCGTTGCTCAGGAGCCAATGCTGGATACCGTTACAGGTCTCCCTACACAAAAAGAAGCCGAGGCCGCCCTGCTGGAAGTTCTCGGGATCAATCGCACCTATTTCGTTGTGCCTATTCTCGCTAAAGGAGTTGACGCAATTTATTCCAGACTGGGCAACGAAGTCGGCGATGGTGTCTTGTATCAGATTTCCGAGCAGTTGCGTTCCCTATTGGACAAAGAGGATCGCATCTTCCGGTGGCGGGGCCCGGTATTCATGGCAATTCTCCAACGATCGACAACAATCACAGCGGTGAGGCGGGAACTATATGGCCTGTCCAGAGTGCGGCTCGATGATTCCATCCAGATCGGAGCCCGGTTATTGTGGCTGCCAGTCTCCGCTTCTTGGGAGGTAATTGCCGCGATTCCACCCCTGTATTCACTGGTTTTGAAAATCGATCAATTTGTGGCTGCGCACGCGCCTGGCTCTGTCGAATAGAAATACCGACTGCGAACAACGACCTCTTACGATACCGGACTGTTCTCGCTTCGAGATTTCCGCATCTTTATTCGTACAGGTTTTCTCTTGGCGCGCTCAAATGTATCCCGTGAAATTTCCCATTTGCTCGCCGTCGTGGTGGGTGTCGTCGTCATCGCGGCACTGTATCTGGCAAAGGAAGTATTGCTGCCACTAACGCTGGCGATGTTGTTCACCTTCCTCCTCGCGCCTCTGGTCGCGCTTCTGGAGCGAATTCGGATTCCCCGAGTCCTCGCGATTTTACTGGTACTAGCCGTGTTCGGCAGCGGAGCCGGCACCATCGGGTGGACGATCGTCAATCAGCTGGTTCAGGTAACCAGCAACCTGCCCGCCTACCGCATCAACATCTCCGACAAAATCGCATTGCTCCATCCCACCCAGGACACCAGCTTCACGCGCGCCCGACATGAAGTGGAGCATCTGAGCGAGCAGCTCGGCATCACCCATCCCCCCTCCACCAGCCATCATCAGCGGCGCGAACTCAGAGATCTGGGCGCTTCGCCGGAGCGGCCCATGGCTGTCCAGGAGGTGCGAAGCACAACCCCGAGCATGGATTCTCTGCACGGCTTCCTGGAGCCTCTGGCGTTCGTATTTCTGGTAGTTGTCTTCACATTTTTCATGCTGCTCCAGCGGGAAAGTCTGCGGAACCGTCTGATTCGGTTGAGCGGTCACGGCCATTTGAACGTAATGACGCAGACTATGGACGAAGCCGGCAATCGGATCAGCCGTTATTTCCGGCTGCAATTGATGGTAAATATCTGCTACGGCGCCATCATTTTCGTCGCCTTGTACTTTATCGGCCTGCCTCACGCCATCCTCTGGGGTTCTCTGGCTGGCCTGTTCCGCTTTATCCCTTACATCGGCGCGCCGACCGCCGCCCTGTTGCCCACCCTGTTGTCGATGGCCGTGTTTCATGGGTGGACACGAACGCTGCTGATTGCCGCCCTCTTTTTCTGTATGGAAGTATTCACCGCAAACTTCCTCGAACCGCATCTTTATGGAAAGCACACCGGACTTTCTTCGCTGGCGATTCTCGTTGCAGCGGTGTTCTGGACCCTCATCTGGGGACCTATCGGATTGATTCTCTCGGTCCCTGTCACCGTCTGTCTGGTGGTGATCGGGTCTCATGTGCCCCAGCTGGAATTTCTCAAAGTCCTGCTCGGAGCACAGCCGGTCATGCGCCCCGAGGCTCACTACTATCAGCGGCTGCTGGCAAACGATGAGCATGAAGCCGCCCAGGTGCTGGAGACGCATCTCAAGGAAAATTCTCTCGAAAGTCTGTATGACACCGTATTGATCCCGGCCTTGTCGCTTTCCGAGCAGGATCGCCACCGCAACGCCCTGGACGAAGGCACAATCACATTTATCAACCAGGCCACCCGGGAACTGGTCGACGAACTTGGCCTTCACGTGATCGAATCCACCTCCCCATCGGAGGAACCGGAAACAAAAGCCCAACCGGACGCCAAAGCGGCCGAAGAACCTGCCGCTGCAGTACGGATCTCACCAAAAAAAATTGCATGTTTGCCGGTACGGGATAATGCCGACGAGATTATCGGCGTAATGTTATCGCAACTACTGGAACGCGCCGGGCATCTCGCGGACTGCCTGCCCTTGCAAAGCGTGGACCAAATGCTGGCGGAGCTTGCCAGCATGAAGCCAGATCTCGTTTATTTGTCTGCATTGCCGCCCTACGCCCTGTCCCACGCGCGCGGTGTCTACCGGAAGCTGCGTAGTCGGCAGCCGGAAATGCCAATCGCCATCGGCTTGTGGAACTACAGCGGAGATCCCGTAAAAGTAGCCAGGGAAATCAGCGGAAGTGATCGGGTTCAGATATTCACCTCCCTGGCTGCCGCGGTCGCCGACGCCGACGGAACCCCACCTTCCCAGGAGCCGAGTTCCTCCAATCCCTCGGTCGTAGAAGGCAACGCCAATCCGGCGGGTGAAACCGCTTCCTGAACATGTTGGCCCTGTCGTAGAAGCTTTCCGGAGGTCCCGAAATCCACGCCGGACGGCTTCATCGCGCTCTCCAGGATTTGGGACGAATTTTCAGTATCACGCTAGATTCCCCCCTGTTTTCCAGGAAACGCCAGCTCTTTCGTGCCGTCGCTGTCCCGGTTCTCCAAAGCCTTGTCTCCCGTGGGGTTTGCGGCGCATACTGGCCCTCTTGGGACACTTTCGTAACCGGCTACGCAGCCTAACTGGATGACAAAGTGAAGACACTGTGATTATCCAATTGAAAAAGTTGAAAGGAACCGGCAAACTCCTTGTAGCCGCCAGCATCTACATGGGTCAGGAATTCAGGTGGAGGAACTCAGCCCGCGCCGTCCATTGGGGGAAGTGTCCACCCGTTTCAAAGTTCAGCTGAATTGCTTCATTTTTTTGGCAGTTCCAGTGACGATTCTTGCGATGCAGCGCGATAAATTGACGCCTTTTCCCCTGAAGGAGCGGACCGAAATATGTATCCAAAGTGGCGTGGTTTTTGCGGAACCCTTACTCTCGCTGCATCTCTAATGTTTCTTGGGGGATGCGGAAGTACCAGCCTTACCTATGTGCGTGTTGTGAACGCCTCGCCAGGACCAACCGGCTTCACCGTTCAAGTTGGCCAGACCGGCGTTGCCTCCGGCCTACCGTACGGCACGGAAGGGGTGCAGCCCAAAGGCCAATACTCCACGATTGATAACACGGGAGCCTATCGCGAAATCGGCGCCGGTAACAACCAGCCCGTAATCGTCTATACCACCCCCGGCAGCAGTCCGCTCACCAAGGCAACCCATTCATTTCCGAAAAACACCTATGCGACCATCGTCACTTTAAGTCCGCAGCCGGCGATTCAGTTGCAGATTCTCACGGATGTGAATACTGCGCCGCCTAGCGGAGAATATAGGCTGCGCTTTATGGATGCTTCGCCCCGGGCCGGCGCGATCGATGTCTACATCACCGCGCCCGGAGGCAGCGTGGTAGGCGCCACCCCGGTGATTGGCAACATCAACTTCCAGGGTGTCGTCAGCAACCCTCAACCTTCGCCGGGAACGCTGGAAATCCAGATCACTCCGCAGGGAAATCAGGCAACGGTTCTGGCGACCCTTCCCTTCGCCCCCGCCAGCGGACAAAATTATTCCGTGTTTTTCCTCGATCCGCCCAACTCCGGTTCCGGGATTTACGGCCTTTTGGTCGTGAACGATCCGATTCCCTCCGGGAAGATGTAATCGGGAACGCGGACGACCAATTTATCGCATGAAAAAAGCCTTCGCTTTTGCGAAGGCTTTTTCCTGTGCCGCTTTCACACAACTATGCAGCTATGTTCCTTCCGACCAGCCCGCCAGGTATTCTTCCTGCTCAGAAGTAAGCTTGTCGATCTTACAGCCCATGGATTCAAGTTTTAACCGCGCCACTCGCCGGTCCAGTTCCTGCGGAACCGCGTAGACCTTCGGCTTCAAGGTCGAATGGTTCTGCACCAGATACTCCGCTGCCAGAGCCTGATTGGCGAAGCTCATGTCCATCACCGATGCCGGGTGGCCTTCCGCCGCCGCCAGGTTAATCAGGCGGCCTTCGCCCAGCAGGTAAATCTTGCGTCCGTCCTTCATCACATACTCGTCGACAAAATCCTTTGTCGCGCGCTGGGAAGATGACAGGCGCTCGAGCGCCGGAATGTCGATCTCTACGTTGAAGTGGCCAGAGTTTGCCACGATCGAGCCATTCTTCATCTGTTCAAAATGTTCCTGACGCAGCACGCTCTTGTTGCCGGTCACAGTCACGAAGATATCGCCGATCTTCGCCGCCTCCGTCATGCTCATCACGCGATAGCCGTCCATCACCGCTTCGATCGCGCGTACAGGATCGATTTCCGTAACGATCACATCGGCTCCCATGCCCCGCGCCCGCGATGCCAATCCGCGGCCGCACCAGCCGTATCCGGCCACTACAAACCGGGAACCCGCAAGCAGCACATTGGTACAGCGGATGACGCCATCCAGGGTCGATTGTCCCGTGCCGTAACGGTTGTCGAACATGTGCTTGGTCAGCGCGTCGTTGACGGCTATCACCGGATATCGCAATACCCCTTCTTTTGCCATCGAGTGCAGGCGGATCACACCCGTTGTCGTCTCCTCGGTCCCCGCCAGCACACCTTCCAGCACGTCCTTGCGCTTGGTGTGGAGCAATGAAACCAGGTCGCAGCCGTCATCCATCGTCAAATGCGGCTTGTGATCGATCGCCGCCATAATGTGCGAATAGTAACTGTCGTTGTCCTCGCCTTTGATCGCATACGTGGAGATGCCGTAATCGCGCGTCAGCGATGCGGCCACATCATCCTGGGTCGACAAAGGATTGGAAGCGCACAGGGTAATATCGGCCCCGCCATCCCGCAGCGTAATCATCAGGTTCGCGGTCTCGGTGGTTACATGCAGACATGCGGAGACGCGCATTCCCTTCAGCGGTTGGTTCTTGATGAATTCCTTGCGAATGGTCTGCAGCACCGGCATCGACTGATTGGCCCATTCGATGCGCCGCTTGCCAATATCCGCCAGTTCAATATTTTTTACGTCGGAAGGGATAGGTGTGGTGGTCGCCATGATGCCCATTTCTTGTTTGGATTGATAATCTGCGCGGTTTTCTGCGGTTCGGACCCAGGCTGGGAAAGAATCGATCCAAACCCCAGCGTTCCATCGTTAGGGTACCATCTTTGCCGGTGGCCCATGACGGCCGATTTGCGCTCCCGTGGCCGATAGATCGCATCCAACCCAGAACGATGCTTCCTTCGGAAAAAGGGCGCAGCAGCTTTCATGAAAAGCGGTTAGTTTGGTCTCAGGTACAGTGGCGGGATTCCAGTGTTCTTCCGGAATCTGTGATTCCATCGCGGGCTTGGCAGCCTCGCATCTATATAAAGTTGCCATGAGGCGGACGATTCATTGAGGCTCAAAGCGCGTTACAGACTTCTTCCGCTGTGTTTTCTCGCCGCCATACTGCCGCTTCAGGCACGGCAAACCATCGCCGGCAATCTGCCTTCGGCGGGATTGCCCGACGCTCCTCAGCCCGCATTTTCTGAAGCATCTACTCCGTTTACGAAATTCCATCCGCAGGATCAACCATCTGCAACCATGCCTCTTCGCCCTGCTCCCCGGCTCGCGAAAGTAATCTCCCCCGGCTGGCAAGCAGTGCCCCTTACCGCCGCCGATAAGCTGAAACTTGCGGCACGCCAGCAAATTCTACCCTTTTCGTTTGCCACCCAAATTCTCTCCGCCGGATGGGGCCAGTTGCTCGACGCCCATCCAAAGTATGGAACCGACAGCGCCGGTTTTGGCGAGCGTCTCGGTGCCGCATCGATTCGTCAGGGCAGCCAGGCGATCTTTGCCGACGGCGTTCTGCCCATTTTTTTCCATCAGGACCCCCGCTATTACCGCTTAGGTTCTGACAAAATTACCCACAACGTGAACCGCCGAATCTGGTATGCGGCAAGCCGTGTTCTCATCGGTAAAACCGACTCAGGCAGCCAAATTTTCAATTATTCAAAGGTGATTGGATACGCAGGCTCTGCCGCGCTCACCACCACTTACTATCCGGATGTGAGCGCTGGATGGGGCACGGTTGGAAAAGGTTACATCATATCGATCTTCACAGCGATGCTGGGAAATCAGCTTCGCGAATTCGGCCCTGACGTCATCCATCTGGTCTTTTACCGCCACCATGGATAAGGGCGACGTCTCCGCCGCCCCTCGATATTTGCTGCATTTAGTTGTCGTCTACTTCTTTGCTGCAACTCCAGCCTTCACGTTCGCCTGTTCCCGCAGGGCCGCGGCTTTATCGGTCGCTTCCCAGCCAAAATCGCTATCCGTGCGCCCGAAGTGGCCGTACGCGGCGGTCTTGCGATAGATGGGCCGGCGCAGGTTCAGCGTTTCGATGATCTCGCGCGGCGTCAGGCGGAAGTTCTCTCGCACCAGCTGCTGTAAATTTGCAACCGGAACTTTATTCGTACCGAATGCATCGACCAGCACGCTCACCGGCTCGGGCACGCCGATGGCGTACGCCAGCTGCACTTCACAACGGTCGGCCAGTCCTGCCGCGACAATGTTTTTCGCGATGTACCGGGCCATATACGCGGCAGAGCGATCCACCTTGGTCGGGTCCTTGCCGCTGAAAGCGCCGCCACCGTGACGACCCGCGCCACCATAGGTATCCACGATGATCTTGCGGCCGGTCAGACCGGTGTCGCCCATCGGTCCGCCAATTACAAATCGCCCTGTCGGGTTTATGTGATACTTCGTGTCTTCGTCGAGCAGTTCGGCGGGAATCGTGGCCTGGATCACGTGCGTCAAAATGTCCGAACGCAAATCTTCGTTCGATACGCTGTCAGCGTGCTGGGTGGAGATGACCACCGCATCCACGCGGACCGGCTTGCCTTCGCTGTTGTATTCCACCGTTACCTGGCTCTTGCCATCGGGACGCAGATAAGACAGCTTGCCATTCTTGCGAACCTCGGAAAGTTTGCGCGTCAGCTTATGTGCCAGCGAGATAGCCATGGGCATCAGCTCCGGCGTCTCATTGGTTGCATAGCCGAACATCATTCCCTGGTCTCCGGCCCCGCCGGTATCGACGCCCATGGCGATATCGCCAGACTGCTTGTTGATCGTCGAGATGACCGCGCAGGTGTTCGAGTCAAAGCCGTAGATGGCATTGTCGTAACCGATCGAAGCAACCACGCCCCGAACCAGCGACTGAAAATCCACGTAAGCGCGTGTAGTGATTTCTCCGGCGATGACCACCAGACCGGTTGCTGTAAGAGTTTCGCAGGCAACTCGGCTGTGCGGGTCCTGCTCCAGGCAGGCATCGAGTATGGCGTCGGAAATCTGGTCTGCGATCTTGTCCGGGTGGCCTTCGGTGACGGACTCTGAGGTAAATAACAAACGATCCTGCGCTGGCGAAAATTTCTGGGCTGGCAAAAACTCCTCCTGATGCGGTTACCGCACTGTGATGGCTTACAACAGCGACGTCGCCTATGACGTGAATATTGAAATCGCTTCAACTCCCGTTGATCGGAGTCGGTCGATTCCAAACCGCTATCTTTTAGGCTAACAAATCTGGGAATCGTGCGGCACGGAATGACAGCCAATGGGGAAGATACAACGATGGTATGCGGATACTGACAGGTGAACGGGGCTTGCTAGTGAGCGCCGGCGTGTACGTGAGACCGTCCCATCCTTCGCGCCGATGCGGGATGCGTGGAGGGGATCACATCCGCCGAATAATGAACCGGCTCCGTGCTGGACATGGAGGCGACCTTTTGATGCACAAATCCCCAGACGATCCATCCAAAGCAGGCCAGCAACAGCAGAAGAACGGCAACGCCCGCCCAGCGCAGTTTCGAGTCAGTAATATTTCGAACGTGCGTACTGGAAGTATTCAGCGCGAACGATGACCAATCTTTATTCGTTGCGGCTGCAGGCGGTGGTTCCACCCGTTGCCCGCTGGCGTCGAGAAAACGCGCAACCCATTCGCTTTCATCCAGACCGAGGCAACGCACATAGCTGCGCACAATTCCTTTGCTGAGAATTCCACCGGGCAGTTTATCGAACGCATCGGACTCAAGCGCTTGCAAACTGCGGACCGTTACCTTCGTCGTCTGGGAAATATCTTCCAGACTGACAGAGCGCCGCTGACGTTCGCAGCGAAGCGCTTCCCCGAAGTGATCCATTGATGTCGTGTTTGCGGACACTGCCACTTTTCCTGCCAAATATAGGGATTATTGCGGTATTTGCAGATTATGCCTGCACAATTTATGCGTCAAATCCAAAATCCGCATCGTTCCGTTCTTTCCCAAGGGTGCCGTATCTAGATAGTACCTAACTGGCCCCCCCCCGAATTGCGCTTTTTAATGCTATGAAAACGTTCTTTCTGCTACCCCGATATACTGAAAACTCGGCTGGGTTTTCGCCGCCAGTCCGCATCGTCGTTGTGACATTATGAACAAACTTGTTGTCGGTAACCTGGTCCACCGCCCCTTACGTTCCCTGCTCAGCCTGACCGCTGTCGCCATTGAAGTGGTTATGATCCTGTCCGTGACCGCTATCATGCTGGGAATGCTGAACAATACCAAGGCACGCACCAGCGGAATCGGCGCAGATTTGATCGTTCGGCCAGCCAATACTTCCTTTCTCGTCGGCGTCAGCGGCGCTCCGGTATCGGTAAAAGTGGGCCCTGTACTGGCCCGCCTGCCGCACGTTGCTGTCGCCGCCCCGGTGACCGTCCAATTCGTCACCGGCAGTTCGCTTGAGAACATCTTCGGCATTGACTACGAAACCTTTAATGGGCTAAGGCCGTTTGTTTTCAACGCAGGCACCCCTTTTCAGCATCCATTCGACGTGATCGTGGATGACGTATTCGCTAAAAGCGGCAAGGGCTACACGATTGGAGACCAAATTCCGATCATGAATCATACATTCCGCATCTGCGGAATTGTCCAGCATGGCAAAGGCGGCCGGAAATTTATCCCCATCGCCACCCTGGACGAGTTGATCGGCTCCGAGGGAAAAGCCTCCCTCTTTTATCTAAAGTTGGACGATACCGCGAACGAAGCGCTGGTAGAACAGGAGATCCGGAACACGCCCGGCATGCAGGAATACCAGGTGCAGACCATGCAGGATCTGCTCTCGCAGATGACTCCCAGCCGGCTGCCCGGCCTCGAACCGGCCCTGTATTCCGTCATTGGAATCGCCTGCATCATCGGCTTTCTGGTCATCTTCCAGTCCATGTATCTGGCGGTCATGGAGCGTACCCGCGAGATCGGCATCCTGAAAGCCCTGGGAGCGTCCAAAGCCTATATCGTCTCCGCTATCCTGCGTGAAACTGGACTGCTGGCGATTGGAGGCATTCTTATTGGAATCCTGCTCAGCTTCATCACCCGCATCATCGTCACCTCGAGATTCCCCACCATCACCTTCCCCATCACTCTGCACTGGGTCCTTTGGGCGACGATTCTTTCACTCGTGGGCGCGCTGATAGGAGCCATCTATCCGGCCTTCAAAGCCGCTCGCAAAGACCCCATCGACGCCCTCGCCTACGAATAGCCGAGGTGTCGGGCTATGGAGGCGCTTCCGGCTGCGCCTCCATCGGATAGCGGAACTGTTTCTGCTTCCATCGTGCGATCGGCCCTTCAAAGTAGCGCCAGGACAACTCCGAAACCGCCAGCGACACCGCCAGGGCGACGACCAGCGCAACACTGTGCCTGGCATAATTTCGCAGCGCCAGATAAATAGGGTAGTGCACCACATACAGGCAGTAACTGATTCGGCCCAGCCAGCGCAGAATCGGCGTGCGCAGTATCCGCGCCATCCACCCGCCTGTCCCGCTGACGGCCAGTGTCGACACCAGCCACAACGTCCACGCCATCCAAAGCACCGTGTAATCCGCCGCATTGAAAATCCGAAAATCCAGAACGCTGCGCTTGGTAATGCCGGTCGCAAAATCAATCCAGATGGCAATCCCGAGAAGCGCGGCCACTCCCGAGTAAAACCCTCCCGCATGGCGTCGAATGGACTGTTTCCAACGATCTCCATACTCCGGCCACAAAATTCCCACCAGGCAACCGGCTGCCAGCGAATCCATCTGCGCGATAAAAAGCTCCTGCCCTCCTCTCGGATCGGGATAGTAAAAGCGAATCCATGGAGTCAGAAGCAGGATGCCCACCAAAATTGTGAACAGTATCTTTCGATTGGCCCTGGTAAAGGCGACCACCGGCGCCCAGAGTAGATAAAAATACTCTTCCACCGACAAGGACCACAGCACCGCGAATCCCATAACCACCCAGTCCGGATGCGGGACAATCTGCAGATGCGTCACCAGGGGTGGCACAAAGGCCTGCAAAAATGTTCCGTACAGGAACACCGTCTTCCACGGCTGCGGCGTCCCGACCCACGCGGAAGCCAAAAAATAGACCAGCAACGCCAGAAAGTAGAGTGGAAAGACACGCAGTGTTCGCCGAGCATAAAAAATTTTCAATGCGCCGGTTTGGGCCGTAAGCCGCAGAAGAATGGAAGTGATCAGGAACCCGGAGAGAACAAAAAACAGGTTGACCCCCGTCCATCCCCACTGCGGTCCCAGCAAAAGCAGCGAAGGGTGATGGACGTAATGGCGCATCACTACCAGCGCAATCGCGATGCCACGCAACCCATCCAGCTCTGGAATGCGCTGCGCCGGACTTTTTAGCGTGTCCAAGATTGAGATATTCCTTCGCGCCGAGCCATCCGGCAGAATACCATCTGCGATCCAATTCCCTCCATGGAATCCTTGAATTACATCGCGCGAATTGCTCGTAAAGATAAAGCTGCTGCAGGATAGACTTACAACTGAACAGACGGCGAATTGTGCCGCTCTATGGCTCGACCCTGACAGGTGTGCATGAATAAAACGGCGATCATCATCGGCGCAGGACCGGCGGGCCTGACCGCGGCGCTGGAACTGCAGCGGAACTCGGACGTTCATCCGATCATCCTTGAGGCCACCGGCGAAATCGGCGGCATCTCCCGCACCATCCGCTACAAGGGTAACCGCATGGATATCGGCGGCCATCGCTTCTTTTCGAAATCCGACCGGGTCATGGAATGGTGGCTGGGTGTCATGCCGGCTGTCAATGCAGAAGGCACGGGCGCCGTGCCGATCAGCTATCAGAATAAGCAGCGCACCATCCAGTCCGGCGGCGCGCAGCTTGACCCCGAACATGACGATCTGGTCATGCTGATTCGCCCGCGCAAAAGCAGAATCTATTTTCTGCGGAAATTTTTTGACTATCCCATCAAGCTGACGCCGGAAACCCTGCGCGGGTTGGGCCTGCCTCGCACCATGAAAGTCGGCTTCAGCTATCTGCGCGCTCGCGGCATCCCGCGCAATCCAGAGACCTCGCTCGAAGACTTCATCGTGAACCGCTTCGGGCGTCAACTGTATGGACTTTTCTTCGAGTCCTATACGGAGAAAGTCTGGGGCGTGCATCCGCGCCACATCAGCGCGGAGTGGGGCGCGCAGCGCATCAAGGGCTTGTCGCTCACCAGTGCGGTCAAACACTTTCTCAAACAGGCGTTCTCCGGCCCAAAGAAAAGTAACGGAGACCTGAGCCAGAAAGGCATCGAGACCTCGCTGATCGAACGTTTCCTGTATCCGAAATTCGGCCCCGGCCAGCTCTGGGAACACGTCGCTTCTCTGGTGCAGCAAAACGGCGGCGAGATACACATGCAGACTCGCGTCACCGAGTTGCGCGTGGCCGAGGGCCCGCATGGGCGCCGGATTTCCGAAGTGGTCGCGGTCGATGCCGCCGGCAATTCACGGACCTATCCTGCGGACTATGTGATTTCGACCATGCCGATTCAACATCTGATCCGCAGCCTGCAATGCACCGTACCGCAGGAAGTCAGGGAGGTCAGCGAAGGCCTCATCTATCGCGATTTCATCACCGTCGGCCTGCTGGTGAACAAGCTCCTGGTGACGGAGCCCGATGGAAGCCCGCTCAAAGATACCTGGATCTATATTCAGGAGCCGGATGTCACCGTGGGCCGCCTGCAAATTTTCAATAACTGGAGTCCCTGGATGGTCGCCGATTCCACCAAGATGTGGATTGGCCTGGAATATTTCTGCAATGACACCGATCCGCTCTGGAAAATGTCCGACGAGGAGATCAAGCAATTCGCCGTCGCGGAAATGGAAAAGATCGGCATCCTCAAAAAGTCCGACGTCCTCGACGGCCATGTGGTGCGCGTGCCAAAGACCTACCCGGCATACTTCGGCACCTATGACCGCTTCGACGTAATCCAGAAATTTACCGACAGCTTTGAAAATCTCTTCCTGGTTGGCCGCAACGGAATGCACAAATACAACAATCAGGATCACTCCATGCTGACGGCCATGGCTGCCGCCGAAAACATCATGAATAACGTGCGCGACAAGTCCAATCTCTGGGCTGTGAACACGGAGCAGGAATATCACGAAGAAAAGCGTGCGTGAAAATAATCGATCGATTTCACATCGCCGGGCATTTCTTGCGCTCTTGCTGATCGCCGGCGTGCTGCTCGCGTTTCGACTGTGCCATCTCCGCGCCGATTTCCCTGATTTGCACTTCTACAGTCAGGACGGTGCGCGCTTCACCGACGAAGGCTTTTACACCGGTGCGGCTTTGCATTACTTCACGCTCGGGCATGCCTATCTTCCCGGCGGCTGGAATCCCGCCGTATTTATGCCCGTCTGGCCGTTGATGGTGGGGCTGCTGTTTCATTTCACCGGAATCAGCGTCGAAGCGGCGCGCATACTCGCGGTCGTTTGCACCTGGATCGGCGTGCTGCTGGCCTACTCGGTCGCCCGCCAATATCGCTCGAAAACTTTCGCTATCCTCACTGCATTTCTTGTCGCCTCCAACGCGCTCGGGTTTTTCTTCGGGCGGCTGGCGATTCTCGAGCCGGCATTCGTCATGTGGCTACTGCTTGCCATCTATCTCGCCGGACGAATCCGTCCGGGAAATTACGCTCTCGCTGTCGCAGTCGGTCTGGTCTTCGTCGCGGCCACGCTGACCAAAACCACCGCGCCGTTTGTTCTGCCGGCGGTGCTGTATCCCATCTGGGCCAACAATCGCAAGCATCCGCGTGAACCCTGGAAACTCCTGGCCGTATCGTTCGCAACCATCGTATTGTTGCTCGGCTATACCCAGTGGATCTGGCTGCATCGCTATGCTGCGGATTTTCAGGTGGTCCTCGGTCTTGGCCCTCGGTGGCGAGCGCAGGATGTTCCGCTCCGTCTGCTGCGTTTCTTCTTTCGCGGAACCTGGATCGATCCCGCCCTGTTCCCGCTGGCATTGGCATGTTGTATCGCCGCCCTCTCACGTCTCCGATTTCTCTGGCGCGATACCTTGTTCGCGACGGCAGTTTTGTGGGAAGCCGGATACGCCGCCTTCATCGCCTTTCATATCGACGGACCGCCCAGATATTTTGTGACTCTGATTGTTCCCACCATCTGGCTGGCGCTGCTGTTTGTCGAATGGCTCTGGACCCATCATCGGAACGTGGCGCAGATTGTGGCGGCATGCGTTGCCATCTCGGTCATCTGGAATGTTTCCTACGTTGCTCTGGGTCTGTGCCACCCGCGCTATACACTCGTTCATGCGAGCCGGGAAATGAAGCATCTGATCCTCTCCGAGGACGAAACATATCCGAAGGATTTGCTGATTGGCCACGGCGCCGACCAGCTCTCTCTGCTCAGCGGAGGATTTCCCACCATGGACAGCGATGGCGCGATGCCGCTGACGCAAAAGCTCGATGCATACCAGCCAGGCTGGTTCATGCGATGGACCAGCGACCCGCCCTTGCGCGCGCAGTTCGTCGCAGAGAAGCGGCGTTTGGCCGAGCGTGCGGCGTTTCCTGACCTGAACCGCAATCACCCTGCAGGAATTGTTTTGTACCAGTTGTTCCCCCGGGTGTCGCCATGACAAATCCGCATCCATGGACGCAACGGACGCGCTCCCTGTTTCTCCATTGCCTTCTCTGGGCAATCGCCCTGTCGTATGGTTTCGCGGACTGGGGAATTTATCGCGGTCAATTTTTCTTCCACGGCCAGCAGTGGCGAATGCACCTTAGCGGCGGCATCGACGCTCCTTTCCAATACAGGATCGGAAACTGGGTCATTGTGGACTGGATGTACCGCCTGCTCCACATCAAAACCTATGACACCCTGACCGCCATTGACGTTCTCTGCCTGGTGCTGATTCTCTGGCTGGTTCTGCACCTGCTGAAAAGCCTCAACCTCTCCCGGGCGTTGTCTTCCACTCATTTTCTGTCGATGGCCGTGGCGTTGGTTCTGGCCGAATACTACCTGGTCTGGGGACATTGGTTTCAGGACGCGGAGACACTCCCCTCCATTCTGTTTGTCGTTCTGAGCCTGAATCTTGTTTGCCGGAACCTGGTTCGCAATCGGGCTCTGGCCTGCATTCTGCTGGTGGGGCTCAGTGGTCTCCAGGGATTTTTTCGCGCCGACGTTGCTGTCGTTCTGCACGTGGGCTTTTTCCTGGCTCTTCTGTTCCGCGGAAAAATTTCCGTGCCGTTGGGCCGCATACGGCAACTGGCCACCAGCCTGGCGGCCACGCTTTTGGCCGGCTGTGTCCAGCTCTATCTCATGCGAGTTCGCTTTCCAAATGCACGCTATGGACCCGGCGGCGTTGTCCGGCTGGCCAGTAATATTCATCCGGGAATATGGTTGACCATGCTGTTGGCGCTCGCCCCATACGGTGTGCTGCTGATACTGGTTGCCACGAAACGCTATCAGCCCGACGGCCCGGAGAGGATGATGCTGACATCCTCTTTGTTGTATCTGGCACTGTGGGCGACGGTTGGTCTGCTGAATGAAACCAGGATTTTTCTGCCGTTCGCATTCGGACTGATACCGGCCACTGCGGTCGCGGTCGTGAAGAACCTGCCCGACTCGCCGATCTAAGCGCGAACGGAACCGAACGGGATCGGCTTATACCAGTTGTGGAATGCGCGCATCATCGGACGCTCTAAAAGCAAATAGCAAACCACGCCGACCGCGGTGCAGAAAATGGCCCCCAAAAGCACGCCTGTGTCCGGGCCGAACCGTCCAAAAAATCTCCAGAAATGCTCCACGCCGCTGCGCGCCGGAATGGTACAGAGATAGATGGAATACGATGCGTCTCCCAGAAAAACCAGCAGCCGCGCGGGAAAGGAGCGCATCTCCGGATTCCAGAAGATGACGCCCGCAACCAGCAGCGCCGCGGGAATGCCCCAGATCCCGGCGCGCAGCCAGCAAGCGTTCCCGGTCATAATGGAACTCGCTTCGCTTGCCTTCCCGTAGCCGGTAAAAATGGTCGCGATCAGCAGCGCGGCTCCCGCTACGCCGATCCATGGCCCCAGACGACGGACATTTCCTGCGATATCCAGGTCGCTCGAAAAAATCACTCCAATCAAGCAGCCGAAAACAAATTCCAGAATCACCGGATTCATCCACAGAACCAGCAGCGGACGATGAATGCCGATCAACGCTCCGGCCAGCACCATCGCGCACAAAAAAAGGCCTGTGTCGCGCACTACCGTCTTCGGTCTCCACGCCAGAAAGACCGTCAGCACCAGATAAAAGTACATCTCGAACATCAGGCTCCAACCCAGCCATAGCAGAGGCGCATTCATCAGATCATGCGGCGAGGGAACGGAGGGGAGCAGAAATATCGTGGGAATCCAGTTCACCGAGTGCCAGGGCACTTTATAACGCCCGAACTGTTGTTCCAGGATGACAACGATCGTCAATATCCAATACAGCGGAAAAATGCGGGTAATGCGCCGCGTCAGAAAGTGGCGCGCGGGGCTGCCACTGGAGACCCTTTCACGCATCGCCGACCGGACAGCGACACGCGAGACAATAAATCCGCTGATGACGAAAAAAATATCGAGACCGCTGGCGCCAAAATTTTCCAGATGAAAAAATCGGGCCTGGCGCGGCATGGCGGAGAACTCCGCCGCATCGATGGAATGGCCCCAGACCACCAGCAAAGCGGCGACGGCGCGAAGCGCCTGCACCGAAAGCAGGCGCGCATCGAGAACGCTCTTTCCGGGCGCTCTGCGGGTATCCGTCAAGGTGTCAGGCATTCTACTGTCTAAATGTGACAGCTGACAGCGCCGCGCTTTTCAAGATATTTCTGGTGATATTCTTCCGCCGCCCAGAAGGTCTCTGCAGGCACGATTTGAGTCACGATCGGGCGGGGAAATTTATGTTCCGCCGTGAGCCGCTCAATCGCCGTAGTGGCGGTTTTTTGTTGTTCCGGGGAGTGATAAAAAATCACGGAACGATACTGCGTGCCACGGTCAGGCCCCTGCCGGTTCAATTCCGTGGGGTTGTGGGTGCTGAAAAATACATCCAGCAATTGCTGGTAGCCGACCTTTTGCGGATCGAAGCTAATCTCGAGCACTTCCGCGTGTCCGGTGCGGTCCGTGCAAACATCCTTGTAGGTGGGGTTTTCGAGCGTCCCGCCTTCGTAGCCGACCATCGTTTTTTCGACGCCGGGAATGCGGTCAAAGGTCGTCTGCACGCCCCAAAAACACCCTGCTCCAAATGTCGCTTTTTCCATAAAATTCCCCGCTTCCACAGACCAGTATAGGCGCAATTTATGGGCCAAACCGCAGCCAGGATTCGTCGAAATATGACAACATCTTGTCATATTGACAACATGTTGTCATTGTGTTTTCCCGGTTACTTGCGGACCGAACGCCGGAGCGTGTTCACTTCCCGATCGGTCAGTTCGCGGTACTCGCCCGGCGACACATCCAGAACCAGCGGGCCGTACCCGACGCGGCGGATTTTTTCGACGTGATGGCCGATCTCTTCAAACATTTTGCGTAGCTGTCGATTGCGGCCTTCGGTGATGGTGATCTCATACCAGGGATTGTCTCCCTGACGGAAGAGCCGGATCTCGGCCGGCGCGGTGCGCACGCGGCCCTCGCGGAAATTGGAATCTCCGAGGGAGATGGAAATTCCCCGCCGCAATTTCTCGAGAGCGGCTTCGGCGGGAACTCCGCTCACTTTCACCAGGTATGTCTTGGGCACATGAGAGGCGGCGCGGGTCAGGGTGTTGGCCAGCTCGCCGTCGTTTGTTACCAGAAGCAGGCCCTCGCTGTAGTAGTCGAGACGGCCCACGGGAAACATGCGCAGCCGCATCCGCGAGAAGAACTGCATGACGGTGGGTCGTCCCTGCGGATCGCTCGCCGTGGTTACATATTCCTTGGGCTTGTTCAGCATGTAGTAGCGATATTCGCCAGCGGGTTGAATCCGTTTGCCATCGACGCGGATATGATCGCGGATCGGATCGGCCTTGCTGCCCAGCTCGGTAACAATTTGTCCGTTGACCTGGACGCGGCCCTGCACGATGTACTCTTCCGCTTTGCGGCGAGAGGCGATGCCGGCGCCGGCAAGAATTTTTTGCAGGCGTTCAAGGTTGCCGACGGCACCCTTCTCTTCCGGTGCTTTCTCATCCTTCGGCGCGGCTTTGCGCGCGGTCCGGGGCGCTGTCGGCTTTCTGGATCGTGCGCGGGTTGAATTTTCGGTCATTGTAAATCTCTTTTATTCCACCCAGCGAGACCTTCGTTCGGGATGACAAAATTTATGTGTCGGCGGGTTTGTCGCCGGAATCATTATCGGAGATTTCTTCGGTTTTCGAATCCTGCGGGGCGATCTGCCTCTCTTCGGAACTATCGAGACCGCCGCCGGACTCCATCGCCTCGTCTGCCATATCACTCATCTCGGCGGCCATTTTTTCGAATTCTTCCATGCTGGGAAGGTCGCTTACATTCTTGAGGCCGAAGCGGAGCAGAAATTCCTTGGTTGTTTTGTAAAGGATGGGCCGTCCAATCACCTGCTTCCGCCCGGCGGTGGTAATCAGCTTGCGGGCCATCAGGCCGCCGAGAACGCCGGAGGTATCGACACCGCGAATCTCACTGATCTCCGGCGCAGTGACCGGCTGCTTGTAGGCGACGACGGCCAGCGTCTCGAGCGCCTGGAGGGAGAGCTTCATCTGCGGTTTCAGACTTTTTACAAACGACCGCACCGCATCGTGATATTCCGCCTTGGTGGCGATGCGATAGCCGCCGGCAATTTCGCGAATCTCCATGCCGCGATCGGAGCCGGCATATTCCGCGATCAGTTCATCGACGATCTTCTCGATGGCGGCGCGGGCTTCACGATCGCGCAGACGCACCTTTTTCTTCGCTTCCGCGTCCTCATTGAGAAGCGCGGGCTCGGTCTCGTCCCCGGATTCCAACTGCGATGTCTCCGGAGTTGTGGGCGCAGTTGCTTCCTCTGCCGATTGTGTTTCGCTATTGTCAAACGGAAGGGCCGTCGTGGAATTTTCCGCAAGCACCTCGTCCGCGAAGATGGCGGCGAGTTGGGCGAGCGTTACCGGCTCGTCGGCAGCGTAGATAACAGCTTCAATTTTGGCTTTCAGGCTCATTGTTGTTTTGTGTATTTCATTCCACGCTAGCCGCAAAGAACGCGGCGAGCATGGGGCACCCATATAATTTCAGCTTTTCCAGCATACCGGCTTAGAGCCAACGCACAGATACTGAGCTATGGCAGGTTGAGTCCGGGCCAGCCGTTCTTTGAGGAACGTCTGCGTTGAGAGCAATCTTTTCACCTTACACCATCTGTGCTTTGGCTCAGCGCCAATCGTCGCGGCCTTCCATCATGGCGGACTCAAAATTTTCGTGCTTCTTGATATAGATTTCGCTGAAGCTGTCCGTTTGCCGCAGCAGAATCACCTGGAGCCGGACCAGTTCCAGCAGCGCGAGAAAGGTGCAGATCAACGCCCTTTCCGACTGTACATGCTGCAACAGGCGGCGCAGGCCGATAGGGCGATCTTCCATAACCAGGCGACGGCGAACGTAATCGATCATCTGGGCGACGGTAACAGCTTCCTTATCGACATTCAAAACCGGCCGCTGGCGGGCGCGGTCCAGAATTTCGCGAAAGACCCGCACCAGGTCCACGGTATCGGCGTCAATCTCGGGCTCGGTTCCGGCATCGTCCCGGAATTCGCGAATGGCCGGATTGCTCCACGAGGATTCTTCGAGCATCTGCTTTTGCAGCAGCATTTGCGCCGCGCTTTTGAAGCGCTGATGTTCGAGCAGCCGCTCCACCAGCTCGCGGCGCGGGTCTTCCTCCTGGCCGTCCGTGGTTCCGTCGGTGCTGCGTGGCAGCAACATTTTGCTTTTGATGTGAATCAGCAGGGCGGCCATGTAGATGAACTCGCCCGCGCCATCGACATCCGACTGCTTCAGATTTTCGACATACGCCAGAAACTGCGCGGTGATGCGCGCAATGGGGATGTCGTAGATGTCGATATCCTGCTTGCGGATCAGGTCCAGCAGCAGGTCGAGCGGGCCATCGTACAGCTGGCCGACGGTGACGGCGAAGGGAAATGTGTTCGCCTCCTCTTTCGCCGCTTGACGCTCCGCTGCGCGCTGCTCCGCCTTTTCGGCAGCGCTGGGTGCAGTGGCTTGGGGATCGGACGCAAAGGGAGGATTGGCGGGAAGATCGAGCTGCTCAGGCGAGGGTTCTGCCTCCGGCTCGGGTTCTCCCTGGATGTGGTTCGAATCGGTCATGAATGCCCAGTGTAACAAGCAGAGGATACCTCTACGATCCCAGGTTAGCTGCGCGAACCTGGGGCACCCGGCACCCAATTTTATTTGATCTGGACGAGGTGCATGGCGTCCCGCACCTGATGCATGGTCTGTTCCGCGCGCGAGCGCGCGCGGGCGGAGCCCTCTTCCAGAATCTGCCAAACCTGATCGGGTTTCGATTCGTATTGGCGGCGGCGCTCCTGGATGGGAGCGAGTTCGGCGACGACTCCGTCGGCCAGCCAGCTTTTGCACTCGATGCAGCCGATACCCGCGGTCCGGCAACCTTGTGCGGCCTTCTGTTGTGTTTCCGCGGAGGAAAAAATCTTATGCAGATCGAAGACCGGGCAAACATCGGGATTGCCGGGATCGCTGCGGCGAATCCGCGCCGGGTCCGTGACCATGGTCTTTAGCTTGGCGCGAATTTCCGCTTCGGGATCGGTGAGTTGGATGGTGTTGCCGTAACTCTTCGACATTTTGCGGCCATCGGTACCGGGCAGCTTGGGAGAAGGCGTAAGCAGCACCTGCGGCTCCGGCAATACCGGAGTTTCCGCGTTCATGCCGGGATAAAAATTGTTGAATCGTCGCGCCACTTCGCGGGTGAGTTCGACGTGCGCCACCTGATCCTGCCCGACGGGGACGAAGTCCGCCTGGTAGATGAGGATGTCTGCCGACTGCAACAAGGGATAGCCGAGGAAGCCGTAGGTGCTTAAATCTTTCCCACCGGCTTCGACGTTGCCGATTTGCTGCTGTTGCTCCTTGTATGTAGGAACGCGTTCCAGCCAACCGAGCGGCGTGATCATCGAGAACAGCAGATGCAGCTCCGCATGTTGCGGCACCCAGGATTGCACAAACATGGTCGAGCGGGCGGGATCGAGGCCCGCGCCCAACCAGTCGAGCGTGACCTCCAGGACATTGTCGCGGAGGTTTGCCGTGTCGGCGTAGTCGGTGGTGAGCGCGTGCCAGTCGGCGATGAAAAAAAAGCATTCATACGCATGCTGCAGCCGCACCCAGTTGTAGAGCGCGCCCATGTAGTTGCCGAGATGCAGCTTGCCGGTAGGGCGCATTCCGCTGAGGACGCGCTGCGACGCGGAATTGGATGGAATCTGTTCAGTCATGGTTAGCTGTTAGCCGTTAGCTTTTAGCATTTAGCTAAAAGCTAAACACTGTTCTATCGATGGTATCGGAAGCGGCCTTACATACGGAGCAGAATGTGATTGAAAACTCCCAGGAATGGGCTGACGATCATGGAAATAAATCGGCCGCCAAAAAGGAACACCACAATCAGGCCGATCATGCCGATGGAGTCGTACGCGCGCAGCCAGTTGTATGGCAGCATGTGGCGCACGACGTGGCTGCCGTCGAGCGGCGGCAGCGGAATCAGGTTGAAGGCCATCAGCACCAGGTTGAGCAGCACGCCATAGTAGAGCAATAGCGTGAGCGGAAACAGGACCGGGGCGGCGTTCATGACGTCTGGGCTGATGCCGCCCATGACCACGGATTGCACGGTGACGGGATCGAAGTGTTTCAGCACAAGCAAAAGGATCAAAGCCACGATGGCGGTAAGCAGGTTGCTGGCAGGGCCAGCCAAGGTGGTGAGAATGTCGTCGCGGCGAAGATTTTTGAAGTTGCGGGTGGTGACCGGGGTCGGCTTGGCCCAGCCGATGAGCGGAAAGCCGGCGTAGACGCACAACAGCGGAATCAACAGGGTGCCGAAGGGATCGATATGCTTGATCGGGTTCAGGGTGACGCGTCCCAGCATGCGCGCGGTGGGGTCTCCCAGGCGCGAGGCCATCCAACCGTGGGCCGCTTCATGCAGACTGATGGCGAACAGCAATACCACAATTTGAAAGATGATCAGAACAGCGTGCAGGTTCATGGGTCTTTGCCGATGGTAGCAGGAATCCCACGACTCTAGAAACGAGACGTGGGCACCCAGATGGCGGCTTACCAGGTTTTCTTGAAGGTGGTGTCGAAGGCGAAGCCGCCGTTCTGGTTGCGGGTGGCGCTGACAGCCACGCGCGGCGAAAGCTGATACTGGCCCATGATGACCTGGCTTTGCGAGGAGGTAACGTTGCTGGAGAAGGTGACGAAGAAATTTCCCGTGACTCTCTGCTGCACGGTGATAACCGCTCCAGCAGGGCCTGCCGTGGTGCCGCCGGCCAGCACCGGGTTGATGGAAAGCTGCGAGATGCCGGCAACCTTCGCCACCCGGCTGGTGATCTGGCTGCTGACCTGTGAAGCTACGGCGGACATGGCCGCCTGATCTCCTGGAGTGGGATTGGCGGCGGAAGCTTCCGTGGTTTGACCAAACGCGAGCAGATTAATAATGTCGGCGGCGGGCAGAGAGGGGTCGGAGGAATAATTTGTCCGCAACTGATCCACCGGCCCGTTGAAGCGGAGGGCAATGTTGTACTGCTGGATGGTGGTGTTCAACGAGAGATTGACGACAGGCTGAGTTTGGGATGGGTTCACAAATTCCACGGTGCCGCCTGCCAACGTGAATCGCTTGCCGTTGAAGATGATGTCGCCATCGGTCAGATTGATGCGGCCGAGAATTACCGGCTGGGCCGCTGTTCCGCGCACTTGCAGATTGGCGGCGCCGTCCACGCTGAGCGCCCGGCTGACCAGATTGAGATTATTGGTGGAGCTGACGGATAGATTCAGCCGCAGATTCTGGCTGAATCCCTGCGAGGGAGGCGGGGCGACTCCGCCGGAAAGCTGGCTGACGAAGTTCGTCAGATCGAAACTGGGCGTGAAGGACATGTTCTGAATGCGCACTCGTCCGCCGAGAAGAGCGTTGTCCGAGGCACCCGTCAGGCGGAGATCGGCGTCCACCTCTTCACGCACGCCCTGCGGATAGAGCATCCGAATGCCTTGCGCGGAGGCCCCCAGATCAAACTGAATGGATGGGCGATACGCTATGCCACCCTGCCCCGTCAACGTGCCGCCACCCACGGTGGCCTTGAAGGACTGAATGTTCAGGCGATCTTTGGTGAGCGTAAGCACGCCGTTGCCGCGCTGAACGCCCAGCGGCAGATCGGGATTGCTGAAGCTGGCGTTGACAATTTCGACCTGGCCCTGGACATTGGGATCGGTTCGCGCGCCGTAGGAATTGATATTGAATTTCAACTGCCCGGAACTTTTGATATCTGGATTGAAGAGTTGCGCGAGTTGCAGGTCTACCGTGCCAAGAAGCAAGAGGGAGGCCGGGGCATGGCGCGTCATCGGAATCGATCCCTGAATTTCGAGATCAGTACCGGTGCCGCGAATTGCGGCGCGCTCGAGATTGATCGTTCCATTTTTGTAGGCGATGTGGATCGGCGAAGCAGCGGCCAGATGGATGGTACTGCCATAACTCAGTTTCAGCATGGGCAGAACAGCTTGCGCCTGAAGCAGATTTTTGTCTTTGAGGGGCCCATGCAGAGTGGCGTGGATCTCGGTTTCACCCGCCGCCCCGGCGGCTTGCGAAGGCGTATAGACGGCGAGCAAAGGCTGCAAGGCGATTGGCCCGGTGTTGATCGATGCGTCGGCCAGATAATCGCCGGTGAGGTTGACTTTCGCCTTCGCCTGCAGCGAGGTGTTCAATGCCTGCGAGTCTAAATTTGCGGTGGCGATGTGGTCCGCGACATGGATATTGAGGGCGATGGCGTGAATCTTCTGCTGCTGAATTTCCAATTGCGGAATCTGCAAGGTCGCATCGAGTTGCGGATTCGCGAATGTGCCCTGGCCGTTCGCGTGCGCGCTGAGTTGGCCTTGAAGATCGATATTGTGGGTCTGCAATGCCGTTAGCTGGTCGAGGTGAATGCCGCTGGCGGTGAGTTGCGCGACGTAGCTTTTCTGACCGGGCCGGAGGCTGACCGCGCCTTGCACCATTCCGGAAGCGACGTGAACCTGCAGCCTGGCGTGCACCTGATTCTCTACGCCGGTAAAGGCCAGGTTGGCGGACGGGATGGGCTCGCCGTACGCACTGGCATGGGTCAGGTTGACGATTCCGGCTCCCATCGGATCGAGCACGGTGCCATGCGCGTTTACATTTGCCGCGAGCGTGCCGGTGATCGGGAGCTGCCTGCCGGCAATTTTTTCGAGATCGCCCAGGTCGATCTGCGCGGCGTGCAGCTCCAATTGCGATGGGCTTTCCTCGGTGAAGGACCCATGCACCAGCCGCGCACTGCCGTTGAATGTGATGCGGCCATTGGCGGCGGGTTGCAGATCGCCATGTTGCAGACTGACGAGGGATGGACTCGCCGCGACCTGAGTTCGCAGCTGCCGCCACTTCGTTCCTCTGATCTGGAGATCTTCTACCGTCAACTGGCCGGAGAGTTGCGGCTGCGCGGTAGTTCCACGAACGGCGCCCTGAAACGAAGCGGTCCCAGCGAGGCCGAGAGGTTCCGATGGCGATGCGCCAAAGAGGTCGGCAATGGTTTCAAGCTCGGCGATGTTTTGAGATTGGAGATCGAGCGCCAGGCCGGACCGGTTGCCCAGGGTTCCGTCCATGGTGAGGGCGGTTTGCGGGGTTCGCAGATCGCTGTGCGCCAATGCAATCTGCCGGGTGGCGGCGAAGTATGTTCCGTGGATGCTGCCCTGAACAGGAACAACATTGGCGGCGCGGGAAACGCTGGCGTGGATGGTTGCATCGGTGCGAGCAATCAGGCTGTCCAGATTTTTTCCCCAGGAGGCATTCGCGTTTGCATCCATGGTTCCGCCGAGCGTCAATTCTCTTGAGGTTGCATTTGCCGGGGCCATTCGCTTCAGGTCAGCAAGAGAGATTCGGCGCAGGGTTGCCGTCAATTTCGATTGAGAGGCTCCTGTGAGATTGCGCATGTCGAGGGTGGCGTTCAGGCTGCCGCCCAAAAGGCGCGCGCGGAAATTTCGCACCGCCAGATTCCCATTGGAGAGCGCATACTGTCCAGCAACGTCATTGACTTGTGCACGAAGATTTGAGAGCTGGACATTCAATCGGCGGCTGTTGAAATTGCCATTCAGTACGACAGCATTGAGGAGCGCAACTTTGGGATCATATCGATATGCAACCGTGCCGGTGGCGCGAATGAGCCCTGCGGGTATCGATGGATTGCGGAGAATGCGTCGCATGTCGGCGCCATCGAGCATCGCATCGTAGGTTCCCCGGATCGCGGGTTGGCTGTAGTTCCTTAGCGTCGCGGTCAGCATGAATTGCGAGGAACCGCTGGCAATCTTTGCCTGGGCGACATGAAATGTATCGCGGGTGGCGTCGAACTGGACATCGAGATTGTGCGAAACGGGATTGAAGCCGCTGGTCTGAAAATATCCATTGCGGTAGCTGAGGGTGCCTGAATATTTCTGCAGCGGCGTATCAAAGGAGGAACGGAAGTTCAGATCGTGCAGATCGGCTTCCAGAACGCTTTTCCTGTCGTTGTAATACAGCTGTCCCCGGCTGAGCACCGCGTGACGGACCCCCAAATCGAAAACATCGAGGTGGGTGTTTCCGCTGCCGCTTTTCGGCCTGGGAATATTGGAGACGCCATTTGCATCGACGTAAACCCGGACCACGGGATCGTCCACCTGAACGTTGTCCAGATACCATTTGCGGCCGAGGACGGAAATCACACGCACGCCGATTTCGGCGTGACGGATCAGCAGCAGCGGCGGATTTGAATATGGGTTCGCGCCGTCGATACTCACTCCATAGATATCGAGGTTCAAATTTGAAAGATGAATGGCGAAGTTCTGCAGTTTTACCGGCGTACCCAGCGCCTGGCTGGCTTTGTTTTCCGCCAATTTCAGAATATATTCATGGAAATTTGGGTTGCGCAGGATAATTGTCACCGACACGGCGACAATTAGCAGGAGAGCCGCGAGCGAGGCGAATATCCATCCGACAGTTCGCGGCCAACGAGGGCGGTTGTCGGAAGATTCTTCGTTTCGAGGATCGTCTGGATTCTTCACTCCACTACGCTCCGTTCAAATGACTCTCATAAAGCCGCTGTCGCTCTCTGCTTCTAAAATGCCTGCCCAATGCTGATGAAATATTGCGTCGCCTTGATTCCCGGCACCGGATTCAGGTTTTGGCCCAGGTCAATGCGGACCGGACCCACCGGCGTCGCGTAGCGGAGACCCAGGCCGATGTTGTTCGAATAGAGAGATGTAAAGTTGCTAAACCCAACGGCAGGAAACACATTCCCGCCGTCGTAGAACGTCACTATCCCCAGATTTTTTTTGATGGGCAATGGAATACGAAATTCCGAATTGAGAATCAGCAGTTCCTTGCCGCCGCTGGGGACCTGGATGAAAGAACAATCCGTGGGATCGACCTGAGAGCACACCTGAACCTGGCGCTGCGGACCGGCGCTATTCAGGGGAAAGCCGCGCAATGTACTGCCGCCGCCGGTGAAAAATGCCTGGCTGATGGGCACGAAACTGCCGTTGAAGGGCGGAGCGAGACCGATGCGAAGGCTGTTCGCCCAAACGACATTGTTGAAAATCGTCTTGTAGTAGGCCACCTGGCCGGTGAACTTGAAAAAATCCGCGCTGGAGCCCAGCTTGCTGGAGTTGACGTCCAGCTCCGCGCTTTGCAACATGCCCTTGTGCGCGTCGATCACATTGTCGCGGGTGTCGCGGGTAAAGCTGGCGGAGATGGTGGACAGGCGAACGTGCTGGTCCCGAGGCAGCACCAGCTCCGGGATCTCGATGTTTGTGAGATCGGTGCGGCTGTAGCTGTAGCGAAGAAAGAGAATGCGTGTTTTCGCCTTGTCCAGCGGCCGTTGAATCTGATCGCTGGCCAGCTCCTGCTGCGAGGTGAAGATGGGATTTTCTCCGTCATGTTCCGCTGTCAGTGCAAGCGTCGAGGTCCATTTGGACCAAAGAAAATTCGGGTCGATGTAGTAGACGCCGCCCCGTTGGTCCAGCCGACCGGCAAAGCCTGTAAACGAAAGCGATTCGTCTTTTCCCCGCACATTGTGGCGGGTGTACTGAAAGGTTCCACGCGGACCGTAAAAAGTCTCCTGATTGGCGATGAAATTTTTGGGCAATCCGATGGGCGGAAGATTCGGCAAAGCAATGGTTCCGCTGGGGATATTTCCGCCGCGATTGATGATTTCGAATCCGAAACCGTAGGTCAGCTGGTTTCTCTTCGCTTCGTGCACCTTGACCAGAACATCCTCTTGGGTCTGCGTGGTTATATTCCGTTTGGGATCGACCTCCGCCCAATCGAACACGCCGGAATGACTGTACAACTGGCTTTCGGACTGCAGCAATGTCGATTCCGTCAGCGGTTTTCCCGGCTGAATGGAGCTGATGTCCTGATCGATGAGTCGCTGCTGCGTACGATGCCGCCCCAGCGTGATGACATGGGCGGTAGAAACGCGGGGGCCTTCGTAGATGTGATACACGACGTCGATATGATGTGAGTCCTGTTTGGAAACGGCCCTTGCCGTTTCCCGGAAGGTCGCGGTCAGGTATCCCAGGTCCAGATACCGCGCCATGATATTTTTTCGGTCGCCTTCGACCAATTGCTGCGAATACGGCTTGCCGGCCGCCAGCTTGAGCCCGCCGGGAGCGTACTGCGATTGCGGCAGCGTGTCGGCGCCTTCAATTTTCAGGCTGTTCACAGTATCTCTGGGGCCTTCGTCAATCTTGAATAGGATGGAGGGGTTGCTCTCGGAGAAAGTGACCGCTGGGGTGACAGCTACGCTGCTGAAGCCGTTGAACCGGTAGACCGCGGTAAGATTTTTGACGCTGGCGCGGAGCAGCGCTTCACTGTATTTTCCGCGAGAAAACAGATGCTTTTTCTGCACGGCAATATGGTCCATCAACGTGTCGGCAGGGATCGCGCGATTGCCGGCGATCTTGACCGCTTCCACCCGATGTTTTTTACCCTTATCGATTCGATAGACAATCGTGTTGCCGGATGCCTGCCTTTGAAAGTTCGAAGTCACCTTAGCATCGAAATACCCTTTGCTCTGGAAGTAGGAAGTTAGAGCCTGGGTTCCTTCCTGCACCAGCTCGCGATCGACGCCGACGCCCTGGTATACGGGCAATAAGTCTTTCTTGGTCCAGCTCCATACGTGCGCGCCCTCAATTTTGACGCGGATGACCGGGCCGAGATGGACATCGAAATGGATGTCGGCTCGATTGGTGGAGGCTATATATTCAGCACCGGTGAGTTTGACCCGCGCAGCCAGTCGATCCTGCTTGGCCAGGGAATTCTGCAGGTAGGTAGCGGCGTTGGTCAGGGTCTTAAGGCGATAGTTTTTGCCGGGCCGAATGGCCGCGCCCTGGAGACGGGCGCGAAAGCTACGCAGTTTCTCCGCCAGTTGGGAGGCTTCCGCCGCGTCTACTCCTGTGATTTCGACCTGCCCGAATTTGCTGCGCCGGTTGAGCGTGACATGAAAGGTGACATTGGCGATCTTCCGGGTGGCATCGATGCTGGTCTCCGGCCGAACTTCAGCCTGAAAATATCCGTCTCGCCGAAAGAAGGTCAGCAAATCCTGCTGCGCCTGTTGAATATCGTTGGCGTTGTAGGCTGCCTCTGGGGGATAGTTGGTGATCTGCACCAGCCGCGAATAGGAAAATCGTTCCGCGCCGGGAAACTGGTAGATACCGAAATAGACGGCCGGCTGCAGCACCAGCAGGACGCGCACGCCGTTTGCCTCGGGAGCAACCTGGAGTTGAACATCCTTGAATTTTCCGTTCTGCTTGAGGGCGGCGACGGTCTGATCGACTTTTTCTTTGGAAAAAGGCTGTCCCTGCTTCTGCACAAAGAGCGGGGCGATCTGGCTGGCATTCAGGTCCGGGCGACCGGCAATTTCAATTGAGGTAACCGTCTGGCCTTCATAGGAGGCGAGGATTTGTTCGGTCTGAGGTGAAGTCCCAGGCACCTGCTTCTGCGCGAACATGACGGCGTGCAACACGAAATAAAAAATCGCCGGCAGAGCAAGCTCTTTCCAACCGCAGCGCGAGCGAGGCGTTTTCGTATCTTTCCCGACGTTGGGACGCCCAATGGCGGGGGAAAAAAGCCAATCGTGAATCCGAAAATTTCGCATACCGCAGCCTATTGGATGCCCCGAGCCGAGGGCGCGGTTTTTTGCGGGCAATCATCCCGTATCCCAGGTTAGAGCAGTTTTCCTGTTGCTATAGATCGCAATCATCATCGAAGTGCCGTTTTTCTTAAAGAAAAACGGCGTGGAAATCTTCGCTTCGATATACACCTACAGGAAAACTGCTTTAGCTTCCCTACCCATCGAGCGAAGATCGCTCGACGGGCTGGTTCGCGAGCCTGGGGCAACCGCCATTTCATCCCACATCTCCAAAGCGAGATCCGTTCGACAGGCTCAGGGCAGGTTGCGGAGCACCCGCGATTTCAGAGGCCGGGCACGTCGATCCATCCGCGTTTGCGGTGGCTTTCGAGTTCGGCCTGCATCAACTGCATGTGACGAAAGCCATCGATGAATTGGGGATAGTTTGCGGGGGCTTGCGGTTCCGCGATGGAAGCGTAGAAGCGGCGGAAGACCTGCTTGAAGGTATCGCCATATCCTTCATTATGGCCGGCCGGCATATCGGAGTAGGCCGCCGCTTCAATCTGCATGGAAGCGGGATCTTTCAGCATGAGATGGTTCGGCCCATTGCGGCGTCCAACCCATAGCTCATTGGGCCGCTCCTGGTCCCAGCCGACGGAAGCGTCGGTCCCATAAATTTCAAGGCTGAGATGATTTTTTCTACCGCCGGAGACCTGACTGGCCGTCATGCTGCCGCGCGCGATGTCGCCCATGTGGAAGATCACGGCACCGTAATCCTCGGTGTCGACTTCGATGTCCTCGGCATCCTGTAGATTCACTGTCTGGTTCGAGAATGTCTCGATATTCCTTTTCGGGCGCTTCCAAGCGGGGAAGAAGGTCTGCAGGTCCGCGCATAAAGAGCTGACGCGCAGCCCGGTGACATGCTCGGCCATATCGAACCAGTGAGTGCCGACATCGGCCATGGTGCGCAACGCTCCGCCGGCCCGCGGGTCCATGCGCCAGTTCCAGCCGGTGTTGTACAGCAGCCAATCCTGCGAGTAGGTTCCCTGCACCATCAGGACGCGGCCCAGGTTGCCGTCCTCGCGCATGCGGCGCATCTGCTGCACCATGGGGTAATAGCGCAGATTGTGGCAGACGCAGTTGCGCAGATTCTGCTGCTCGGCCAGCTTTACCAGCTCGGCGGCTTCCTCAATGGTGTTGGTGATGGGTTTTTCGCACAGGACATGCTTGCCGGCAAGCAGAGCATCCTTCGCCATGGGGTAGTGCAATGCATTGGGCGTGCAGATATGGACGGCATCGATGCTATCGTCGGACAATATCCGGCGGTAGTCACACTCGGCTTTTTCCACGCTGAAGCCTGCCCCCAACCGCTCTGCCGAGGCCAGTTCTCGGCCGACGATGGCAACCACTTCAACGCCTTCCACACGACGGAGCGCCTCCAGATGCACGCGCCCCATAAAGCCTGTCCCAATAATTGCTGCCCGAATATTTTTCATTCTTCGGGAATGATAGCAACCTGGGACGGATTTCGCGCGTGGGCTAGAGCAGTTTTCCTGCTGCTATAGATCGCAATCGTCCTCGAAGTGCCGTTTTTCTTAAGAAAAAACGGCGTCGAGATCTTCGCCTCGATATACACCTACAGGAAAACCGCTCTAATCGAAGATGACGCAGACGGGCGAGTCCAGCGGATATTGCCGGCCGGTGGCGGACAATTTTCCGGTGTGCGGATTGCAGCGCAGGACGACGATATTCGCGGAATCCTGATTGGCAACGATGAGCCATTTGCCGCCGGGATCGACCGCGAAATGACGCGGGCTGTTGCCCTCACACGAGATGCGCTGAATCAAAGTAAGCCTGCCGTTGCCGGGGTCGATGGAAAATGTGGTGATGCTGTCGTCTCCGCGGTTGGAAGCGTACAGGAACCGCCCGTTGGGATGGACAGCGACCGTGGCCGCATCGGTGGGGCTTTCGTGATCCATCGGCAGCGTGGATATGTTCTGGAAGCGGGTGAGGGTTCCTTTCGACGGGTCCCAGTTCAGACAATCCAGTGTGCTGACAATTTCATTGATCGAATACGCCCATCTTCCATTGGGATGGAAGGTGAGGTTGCGCGGGCCGGAACCGGGGATGGCGCTGTAGAAGGGCGGATCGTTCGGCGTCAGCTTCGCGGTCTTGGGATCGAAGTGGTAGACCATGATGCGGTCGAGACCGAGATCGTTGATCAGCAGATATCGATTGTCGGGCGAGACCGTGGTGCAATGCGTGTGGGCCGTCTTCTGCCGTTCCGGGTTGACGCTGCCACCGGGAAAATAAATGTCGGATATCGGCTCACTGAGATTTCCATCCGAGAGAATTTTGTAGCTGCTGACGCTGCCGCTGTTGTAATTGGCGACAAAGAGCACCTGATCGGTGTGGTCCGTGGTCAGGTGGGCGGGGCCGCTGCCACCGGATGGGACGGTGTTTTTGGGCCACAGTTTGCCGGAGAGAGGGGCGATCAGAAAACCGGAAACGGTTCCGGGGCGAGAGCCGTTTTCATTGACCGCGTACAAATCTTTGTGACCGGGAGCCAAGGCAAGAAAGCTGGGATTGGGAGTTTCGGCGGCCAGACCGATTTCCGTCATCTCACCGGACTGGGAACTCCAGCGGTAGGCATAAATGCCGCGACTGCTTTTTTTGGTGTAGGTGCCGATAAAAATGAGTTGGCCGGCCTTTTCGGAGGCGCGCAGAAATCGGCTGGCAAAAGCGCCGATGGCGATTCCTAAAACGAAAGCGCGCCGAGTGAATCTCTTCATGGGAATAGCGTCGCCTCCGGCTTGCGCGGAAGCGTTCTCCAATTCTCGGCCCTGCCCCGAAACTATAGTAACAGTACCCTCGGAAATCCACGAAGAAGAATTTTCATGCATAACTGGATGCCCCTGCTTGGTTTTTACCGTTTCTTTCTAACGAGATACACTCGACATAGCCGCTCTCGCGAAAGGCCTGAAGAGGGTCAGACGGTAGGCCGCGCGCCTCTCTCCATGCCTGTACTATAGGCCGCACATCCGTCCAGAAGGCAGTTCGTAAGCATTCTTCCGCTTCGACCAGACGGCATTCCGATTGTAATTGGGCCAGCTTTTCGTGATCGACCAGGCAGGCTTTCGCATACAGTTCCTGGGCGGTGAGAACGGTCTGCAGCATGGCTTCAATTTTGTTCTTCAAATTGTGGCTCTGGTCGATCATATACGCGGGCGCTGCTGCCGGCGCCGGATGCTCATGCCGATAGAGCAGGATTTCATGGAAGATGCGAAAGACCTGATATGGGTCAATGGAGCCGAGGGTAAGATCGTCGTCGGCGTAACGACGGTCATTGAAGTGCAGGCCGCCCAGCATCTTTTCGCGTTGCAGCCAGGCCAGAATCTGCTCAATATTCTGCGCCTGATAGTGATGGCCAGTATCGACCAGCACCAGGGCCTGCGGACCAGCGGCGCGGGCGAATAAGAGCGCCATGCCCCAGTCGGCGATGTCGGTGTGGTAGAAGGCGGGCTCGAACGGCTTGTATTCCACCAGCATGCGCTGGCCGGGGGCAAGCGCCTGATGCGCGCGCGCCAGGTTTTCACAGAACCAGTCGATGCGGCGGCGGATATTCTGGGTGCCAGGATAATTCGAGCCGTCGGCAAACCAGATCGAGATATCCGCGTTTCCCAACTCTCTGGCAATCGAAATTGACTCCAGAACGTGATTCAGCGCATGTTGCCGGATATCGGGATCGGGATTGCCGAACGATCCGTATTTATACTGCTGATCCTGAAAAAGATTGGGGTTAATCGAACCGGCCTGAACGCCATACTTCTGCGCCAATTTCCGAACAACGGCGACATCGTTCAGTCCGTTGGGAAGATCCCATAGGACATGCAGGGCCATGCTGTGGCACGCGCCGGTCAACTGGTGGACCTGACTGGCGTCGGAGAATTTCTCCTCCAGGGTATGCGCCGCCGAAGGCTGCAGAAATTTGCCGAAGCGGGTGCCGGTGTTGGCGAAACCCCAGGATGGCACCTCAATCGCGAAGCGATTCAGGTGCTCAAATACTGCATTGACCTGTGAATCGGAAACCAGGTTCTTGTTCATGAATGATTTTCCTTCATCGCCGCAGCGGACAATGGGGGCGCGGTTTTCGTACCCGAAAATGCGTGCTGCGATTCCAACAATTTGCCTGCCCAAAAGGCGACTGTTTCCCGGTGTGGGCCGTTGTTGGCGGTCGATTGAGTTTGTTCCGTCAATGCGCTGATCTGTACGGCAAAATTACCGATAGTGGAGCTCTCCGAAACTCCGCACTCCAGCGCGAGTCCAGTTGCCTGTTGCGTCAGCCGGTTCAGGAGCCGGTTCCGGCTGCCGCCACCGACGATAAAGAGACGTTTGAATCTTTTTCCGCTCAGGGCCTCGACTTCCCGCAAGCAGGTTGCGTATCGCGCCGCCAGGCTATGAAAGATGAGATTGGCGACGGCGGGCGGAGAAGAGATGGCGGCAGCCGCAATGCCGTAGTTGCGTTCCAACTGCCGGGCGATTTTTTGCGGCATCTCCTGCGGCGCAATGAACTCGGGGTCATCCACATCGAGAAGAAATTGCGGGCGAGGCAGTTTTTCTGCCGCGTCAATCAAGTCCTCCGTGGTCCAGCGCTCTCCAGCCGCCTGCCATGCTTCCTCGCATTGGCTCAGCAGCCATAAACCGTTTACATTCCGCAGAAAACAGATGGAACCGCCGATGCCTCCTTCATTGGTGAAGCCAAGCCGTGCGGCTTCTGGAGAGGCGCAAGGCCGTTCCAGCACGGTACCCACCAACGACCAAGTGCCGGAGCTGATATAGGCCCAGTCGTCGCCTTGCGCCGGAATGCCAGCGATGGCGGAGGCGGTGTCATGGCAGGCTGGCGCGACCAGCAGAGTGTCGCGCAACGCCGGCAGCTCCGAAAGGGACCCGCGCAGCAGGCCGACGATCGAGCCGGGAGGAACGATCTGCGGGGCCGCAGCGAGATCGATTCCGGCGGCTCGAAAGATTTCCGGCGACCATTGCTTCGTGCCGAACTCAACCATTCCGGTATGCGTGGCATTGGTATATTCGGCGACCGGACGGGCTCCCCAGCGATACAACATGTATTCCGGCAGGTTCAGCCAGCGGAGATTTTTCGGCACGCCTGTGGTGTTGTCCGCGAACAACTGGTAGAGCGTATTGAGCGGCAGCCCCTGGATACCGGTCAGCGCGTAGAGCCGTTCCGGGGAGATGCGACGATGCACCTGCTGAAAGGCAAATGTGGTGCGCGCGGCCCGATAGCAGAAGGGATCGGCAATGGGGAGGCTGGGTGCGCCATCAGCTGTCCTGGATTCGAGATGTGATTCGAGACGCACATAATCGACCGCCCATCCGGTAACGCCGACAGCGGCAATGCCCTCTTCGGCAATGGCAGCGCAACGCCGCAGACCTTCGTCCGCAGCCTGGCAAAGGGCTGTCAGATTCCACCGCAATTCGCCGTCGTGGAAAACGGGCGCGTTGGGGATGCGGGATACAAGCTCCACACGCGGCTCGCCTTCGCGCCAGCGCAGCAGAGAGACGCGGCAGCTTTGCGCGCCCAGATCGACGGCGACAATAGCGCGCTCGTCCGCCGGGGGATTCATCGCAGGAAGGCCTCGGTGAGGCCGCCATCGACGGGAAAGATGTGGCCGGTGGTGCAGCGTGACTCCGGGCCAGCGAGGAAGAGCATGGCGCGGGCGCAGTCCACCGGATCGATGGGCTGATGGGTCAGGGTGCGTTGGGCGTAGAACTCCGCCAGCCGGTTGCGCAGATCGTCATCGCCGGCGGCTGGATCGAATGCGATCTTGTACTTTTCGAGCGAAGCAATGATGCGCTCGCGGGGAAACATGGTTGAGCCGCGAATCACCGTTGCCGGACTGATTCCGTTGACGCGCACTCGCGGCGACAGGGACACCGCAAGCTCCCGAATGAGATGGCTGACGGCAGCCTTGCTGACGTCGTAGGCCTCGCTGCCCCGCTTGGCGACGATGGCGTTGGCGGAACTGGTGAGAACAATGCTGGCATCAAGATTTTGCTCGCGAAAAATGCACGCGGCTTCTTCCGCAAGAAAATAGTTTGCAGTGACGTTGATTTCGAGCGTCTTGCCCCATTGCGCGGCGGAGGTAATATTGTCCGCCGACGCGGGGAAAAGTGCTGCCGTATTGAGGAGCAGATCGACGCCGCCACAGCGCAAAACCACCGCGCGCAGCGCGGCGCGAATGGATTCTTTCTGGGTAATGTCGATTTCGACGGCGAAAGCGGTATCGCGTCCATACTGGCGGGTAAGCTCTTCCGCGACCGCATCGGCAGCGGCAACATTCCTGTCCGCGACGGCCACCACCGCGCCCTCCTGAGCGGCCAGCCGGGCCGCTTCGCGACCGATGCCGCTGCCTCCGCCGACAATGAGAGCGATGCGACGGCTGAGCGGTTTTTCGGCCGGCTGCCGGCGCAGCTTGGCTTCCTCAAGCGCCCAGTATTCGATGCGAAAGGCTTCTCTCGGCGGCAGCGCGACATAGTTCGAATGACATTGGAAAGCGGACGACGGAGCTGCCGGGCCAGCCTGGGGATATTCCCCGATAGGATCCGCAGTCGCCAGCGCGGAAGCGCCTTCCATGACATGAATGGCGTTGATGTAAAACTCACCGACGATGCGGGCTTCGGTTTTACTTTTGCCAAAGCTGAACATGCCCACGCCGGGAGCCAGTACAACGGCTGGGTTGGCGTCGCGCATGGCGGGAGACTCCGGCGTTGCGTGCGCCTGGTAATAACTGGCGTAGTCGCGGCGGTATTGCTCCAACTGCCGGTCGATTTGCGCGGCAAGTTCCGATGGAGCCATTGTCGAGTCCCAAGTTATATAGAGGGGCCGAACTTTCGTGCGCAGAAAATGGTCTGGGCAACTGGTGCCCAGCCAGGCCAGTTTCTCGGCCTCCCGCGAATTGACGAAACGAAGCACTTCCGGCGGCGCCGCATAGTTTCCGACGACGCGCCGGTTCGCCGATAACCGTCCGCGCAAGAGAGGCAGAAGCGCGGCGGCGACATCTTCCCGGTCTTCGCGGATTGGATGCTGTGCGCCACCGAAGGCACGTTCGCCCAGTTTGTCCACCTGGCCCTGGACAAACTGCCCCAGATGATCGATCAACTCAATGGTGTTGACATAACAGCTCTCCGGCGTATCGCCCCAGGAGAAAAGCCCGTGTCCGCCCAGCACGATTCCATCGCAATCCGGGTTGGAATTGACCGCTTCCTTCAACATGATGCCCAGTTCAAATCCAGGCCGCTGCCAGGGAACCCACACCAGACGGTGGCCATACTGGCGGTTAAATTCCTCCATGCGACGCTTGCCGTTGCCGGCTGCCGCCAGCGCGATGCCCCAGTCAGGGTGGAGATGATCGACGTGGAGGGCGGGCAAAAATGCGTGCAGCGGCGTGTCGATGGAGGCGGCGACCGCGTTCCGCCCGAAAGCGCACAGCGGATACATCTCCACCATTTCATCTTCGTAGGCGACTCCGCGATACCGCTCGGCCAGCTGATGCAGCTTATCCAGATACAGGGTCGCGAAGCCGTGGACAGAGATGGTTCCGAGATCGCCTCCGCTGCCCTTGACCCAGAGCACCTGCTTTGGACGGCCATCCAGCGGATCGGACTGTTGCAGTTTAGAGCTGGTGTTGCCTCCGCCAAAGTTGGTGATGCGCAAATCCGATCCCAGCAGGTTCGACCGATAACGCAGCAGCTCCGGCTCGCTCAGCTTCGCGGCTACTGCGCGATCCCATCGATTTTCGAGGTAATGCAGGCCCACTGATTCTCCAATCTCTCCCAATAATACAATAGGCAAATAATTTCAAAGGTGAAATTAAGTTTCAGCCGTGACCCCCAGCGGCGGATACAGGGGATTAATGCGCCCTTTTCCGTTCAACCACCTTGTGCTCCACATAGTTGTAGGGCGGCACGCTCTGCCCGCCCAGCATCGCCATGCCCAACTGAATCAGGCGCGATCCGTAGGTTTGCGCTTCATGAGAAACGGTGCCGATCAAGGGCGTTCCCGGGGTCGATATTTCCTTCATCGCTTCCTCGATGCAATCCTGCCCGACGACGGCGATATGCTGTTCGCGTTTCAATTCCCGCGCGGCCTGGAGTGCCCCCAGCGCGCTGGTATCGGTCGCTGCCGCGATCAGGATGCGCTCCCTGGCATGACGGCCGAGGAATTCCCGCACCAGCTGATAGCTTTTCTCGCGCATTCCGCGGGCGTTGATGCGGACGAATGACTCGACGGGGACCTTCGGGATCTGAGACCGGACACCCTCAAACGCGCCGGTAATACGGCTTTGCACCAGAGGACCGGCTTCTTCGAGATCGAGGCCGAGTACCCAGTTCACCTTCCCGTCCCAGGCCTGTTTCGCATGGCGGGCCAGCAGACGGCCAGCCTCGAAGCCGACCCGAAAATTGTCGACTCCAAAGTAAACGGCATGAGGATGCGGAATATCCACGGCGATCAGCGGAATGCCGGCGCCGGCGATTTTGTCTCCGATAATGGCGGCCACGTGCTGGTCAACCTGAAATTCAATCACCAGATCCACCCGCCGACGCACAAACTCCTCTGCATTTTTGACAGCGATGGCAGCGTCGTAATGGTTGTCGAGAATCAGCAGGTCTACTCCCGCATCCGTCGCAGCCACTTTCAGGCTCCTGGCCACGGCTTCAGAAAATGGCATCTCCGTCGACTGCGCGCCGAACCCGAAGACCATCTTTCGCGGATTGCTGATGGCGCGATACAGTCCGTCCTGCGATTGCGCGAGATAGCCCCGGTGCACAAAGGTCTTCAAAATGCGATAGACCGTGGTTTTTGAAATCCGAGTGCGTTGAAAGATCGACTCGAGAGACATCGGTCGATTCTCACGCTGGATTGTCTCCAGAACGTCGAGCGCTTTGGAAAGAACGGGAATCAGGTAGAGCCGTTTGGTCGACTTCGTAGGCATAGAGAAATTTCCAAAAACGATCAGAAAAGAAGAATCAAAGTTGCCAGCACACAATACCGTCGATTCGACTAATCCACAATCACTACATCCAGCACTCGCGGCCCATGCACGCCCTGAATACGAGTCATCTCAATATCGGCGGTAGCGGATGGGCCGGAAATCAGAGTGATCGGCTGTTTCTTGTGCGAATCGAGCATACGGATTGCCTCGGGCACAGTTTTGACCACATCCGAAGCACGCACGATGCACAGATGATAATCCGGAATCAGCGTAAGAGCGCGGCGGCATTGCAGAGGTCTTCCGCCGATCGATTCGGAGCTGCCCGATTGGTGACAAAGACACAAGGTTCCGGTTGCGGCTATGGCTGCAATGCAGCCCGTGAGCACGCCGTCGCAGTCATCGATCGCCTCATAAGAAAGCGCATCATCGACGATGAAAGTACAACCGGCGTCATGCGATAACCAGGCCGGACCGATGTCGGGCGAGACCAACATTCTTTTTTTGTTGCGACGGCGCAATATCCCAGCAATGGTGGCGGCGAGCTGCGATTGCGGACAATGAGAAACATCCGCGCCATAATCATGCAATCGATCCACGAGCAACTCAACGCAGTTCACCGGATCGAGATCGCCCGCCTGTTGATAATTGCGGGCAATTGCGCTCCAGGCAGCATCCGCATTCGGGGCCGACGCATCGCGTCCGAGCGCGGAACGGATACGGGCGAGAATCTCCGATCGCGCATCGAGAACATTACTCATGCGGCCCTCCGCCAGAGCCGGCGGCCCGTTTTTCAAACCATTCTCGAAAACTCTGCGGCGGCAGCGGCCGCAGGTCCCGTTTACGCGTCCACCCACCGAGGATTCCCGGCAGCCACTCAATCCAGCCGCTGGCGCGGATAAACGGGCGCTGGGCGATTCGTCCCAGCTTTTGCGCAGTCTTCAGGCGCGTGCTGCTGAGGAAGATCCACTGCATCGCCCGCATAGCGATCGCCTCGGGATTCAAAGCGTGAATGGACCTGGCCTTCTCGGCAACGATTCTTCCCCGCAGATGGATCAAGACTTCAGGGATATTGATTTTGACCGGGCACACCTCGTAACACGCGCCACAGAGAGACGAGGCATACGGGAGCGACTGGCCACTTTTCATCGATGCAAGCTGCGGCGTCAGGATGGCGCCGATCGGACCGGAGTACACCGAGTTATATGCATGGCCGCCCGTCTGCCGATACACGGGACAGGTGTTCAGGCAAGCTCCGCAGCGAATGCACTGCAATGTCTCGCGCGCTTCCGCATCGCGGAGAACTTCCGTCCTTCGATTATCGAGCAGCACCACGTGAAATTCCTGTGGGCCATCGCCTGGATGCACCCCGGTCCACATGGAATTGTAGGGATTCATCCGCTCCCCGGTAGCCGAACGCGGAAGCAGTTGCAACATGACTTCCAGATCGCGAAAGCGCGGAAGCACCTTGTCGATTCCAGCAATTGAAATCAACGTATGCGGCAATGTAAGACACATGCGTCCATTGCCCTCGGATTCCACAATGCAGACGCCGCCGGTTTCCGCGATTAAGAAATTCGCGCCGCTGATGGCAACGGGAGTGTTCAGAAAACGTTGCCGCAAGTATTGCCGGGCCGCTTCCGTCAGGTCCTCCGGCCGGTCACCCAGTTCCGGAAGATTCATGGTGCGGGCAAATAATTCGCGCACCTGGTGGCGATTTATATGCAAGGCGGGGGCAATAATATGCGAAGGCCAGTCGTGCCCCAGTTGTACGATCAGTTCGGCAAGGTCGGTTTCAACCGGCTGGATTCCAGCGGCCTCCAACGCGCGGTTCAGGCCGAGCTCCTCCGTCGTCATGCTTTTGATCTTGATGACGCGGTTGGTTGCGTTTTGCGCCAGTTGAGCGACGATGCGATTCGCTTCCGCCGCATCGCGGGCCCAATGGACATGTCCTCCGGCAGCGGTACAGCGTTGCTCAAACTGTTCCAGATAGGTATCAAGATAGGCCAACGTGTGCGCGCGAATACTTTGTCCCGCGTCGCGCAGTAGCTGCCAATCCGGCATCTCGCCGACCACGTGAGATCGTTTTTCCTGGATCACGTTGGTCGCATGGCGAACGTTCCCGCGCAACTGCTCATTTTTTAGCAGCGGCAATGCCGCGGTCGGAAAATCCAGAGACTCGCGATATAGCGGAGTTCCCATCAGCGGCTTCCCCGGCTTTCTTTCGGCGAAGGAGCATCATCGCCCGCCAGAATTTCCGCGATGTGCCGGGTTCGCATGGCCGCGCCTTGCCGATGCAACGCGCCCTGCAGATGCATCAGGCAGGAATTGTCGCAGGCCGTACATATTTCCGCCTGGGTCTTTTTCAAATATTCCAGCTTTTCTTCGAGCATGGCTCCGGAGACGTCGGCATTTTTGATGGCAAAGGTGCCTCCGAAGCCGCAGCATTGGTCAATACGCTCGAGGGGCACCATCTCAATGCCGCGTACCCGAGACAGAAGCCGCATCGGCAGATCGCCGAGATGCAAACTGCGCAGCGAATGGCAGCTGGCGTGATACGTGACCCGGTGCGGGAATACCGCGCCCACATCCTCCACCCCCAGCCGGTGCACCAGCAGCTCGGTAAATTCGTACACCCGGGGCAGAAGTGCCGCGACCTCGGCTGCGAGCGCCGCATCGCCCGATTCCGCCGCAATCTTTGCATAGTGCTCGCGGATCATAGCAACGCAGGAAGAAGACGGCACACAGACAACTTCGCTGTCGCGAAATACTTCCACAAACCGGCGCACCAGCGGCAGCGCTTCGGCCTGATATCCAGTGTTGTAATGCATCTGTCCGCAGCAGGTCTGCGCCGGTGGAAATTCAACCGTGTGGCCGAGCCGTTCCAGCACGCGCACCACCGCCATGCCCGTCTCTGGAAACAAGGTGTCGTTATAACAGGCAATAAAAAGAGAAATACGCAAGAGACTCTTTTCGAGATTCCGTAGTTTCTTTTAACGGTAATCGCCCCGCAGATATCTTTCAATACACAAACTGTTTTTGATATCCCCGGGCCGATGCGATAGTATCAACCCACTTCGCCTTCGACAGGCTGCATGGACGCTTTTATAACGGATTTACCGCTAACACAGCAAAGGCAGGTTCCTCGACTCTATCCTTGCTGCGCAAGGATTTCGCTCGGGACGACATATTTATTTTTTCACGCATTCATTGGTAAGCGCTCCCCATTGCCGCGACGCCGTTGTGCGTATTGAAGGGAACATGGTTTGGGTCCAAATCCTTTTGTAGGTGTGCTCTACCACTGGACGGGCGGCCTGGCCTCGGCCAGCTGCTATCTGCCGTTTCGGTTCGTGCGGAAGTGGTCCTGGGAAACATACTGGCTGGCCCAGGGGTTCTTCAGCTTTCTTCTAGCGCCCATTATCGCAGCCTTTCTACTCGTTCCCGGGGTGGCCTCCATCCTGCACCACACTCCCTGGGAAACGCTGATCGTCACATATCTCTGGGGCCTGCTGTGGGGCATCGGCGGACTTACATTCGGCCTGTCGATCCGGTACCTTGGGATTGCCCTGGGATACGCGATTGCCCTGGGCCTGACGGCCGCGTTCGGAACGTTGATGCCGCCTCTGTTCGCGGGCGAGATGCCCGCCTTGATGCACCACACACCGGGTCAGGTGATTCTTTTTGGAATTGCCGTCTGCATGATCGGAATTGCATTGAGCGGCCTGGCGGGTTACCAGAAAGAGCGCGAACTGAGCACGGCGGAAAAGGAAAAGACCATTGCCGAATTCAATTTTCCCAAAGGAATTCTGGTGGCTGTTTTCGCCGGCCTGATGAGCGCCTGTTTCGCTTACGGACTGGCGACCGGAAAGCCGATTGGAGCACTCGCCAAAAACGCGCTGCTGGCGCATGGCGACGCGCTGGAGTGGCAGAACCTGCCGATCCTGATCGTGATCCTGCTGGGCGGACTGACCACCAACGTCGTCTGGTGCATTGTGCTGATGGTAAAAAACGGAAGCGCGGGGCAGATGTTGCGTGCGGACGCCAGAGAAGTTTTCGCAGATGTGGAACTGGTTGCGGCAGAAAATGCAGAGGACCCCAGGCCGGTCAGCCTGATCGTGAATTATCTGCTGTGCGCTTCAGTCGGGATCATGTGGTACTTGCAGTTCTTCTTTTACAGCATCGGCCAGACCAAGATGGGCAAGTACGATTTCTCCAGCTGGACGCTGCACATGGCCAGCATCATTATTTTCTCCACGCTGTGGGGAATCTGGCTGAAGGAGTGGACCGGCACCAGCCGCAAGACAAAAATTCTGGTGGGCCTGGGACTGGCGGTTCTGGTGCTGTCGACGATTCTGGTCGGCTACGGAAATTATCTGAACGTGTTCACGCCGGTGGGGTAGCGTGTTTTCAATAAATAACGTGGAACGGAGAGTTTATTTACCATGCAGCCGTTCTTCGATGGAACGGCTGCACGGTAAGATTCTCGATCACACCTGTTGGGAAAGTGCTTTCATCGCAGACCGCGATGAGGAACAAGAGTGCGCGTTTCGGCAACCCGCGGTTCATTGTGTATGGTCGGAAGCGCGCCTGAAGACGAAGAGATTGTTCATTCCCAGTTGAAATTTGCGATGGGCAACGAGGCTGAAATTCCGCAGTTTGAATATCCCGGGCGTTTGCCTTACATCGAACCCATGATGCTCTTCCAGCGCCATTCCGTGAATCATTTTTAACGCCCGCAATACGGTTAGGACGTGATCGACATAGGGAGATGGCACGCTGATTATCAGAAGTCCGCCGGCCCGTAAATGTGCAGCGCAAGCCCTTGCCAGGGGATCCAGACCACTCTCCGGAATATGTTCGAGCGTGGCCAGCATCGTGATTACATCGAACGTACGCGGAGCCGGCAATGCATCTGGAAACAGCCCTCGATAAAAGCTCACGCCAAGTGCGTTGGGAAGACTTCCATGGTCAAGGTCAGGATCGATACCCACGGAATCCTTGAGACCGGGAATTTCGCGAAACAGTGCACCATCTGCCGATCCGATGTCCAGAACACTAGCGCCTCGGGGAATGTAGGGGGCCGCCATGCGAATTCGCCAACGCTGGAGCAGACAATCCAGATATTTCATGGTCTAAACCTAACATCTCCCGAATTGAAATCCGGTTATCGGCGTGGGTACGACGCATCCAAATGCGGAATTTTGTAGAGCAATCAATAACCCAAGTGGTGCAGGTATGCCACCACACACGCGGCGATCAGGCAGTAGATACCGAACCAGGACCAGCGTCCGCTTTCGAGCCATTTGCTGAGCCACTTGAGCGCGACCAGACCGGCGAGAAACGCGAAGAAGGCGCCGAGAATGCTAGGTCCCATTGCGGAAGCCAGCGGGGCAGCGCCGGTGATGTGTTGCGCTTTCATCAGCCGCCAGGCCTCGCGAGCGATGGCCGGCGGAGTGATAATGACGGCCAGCGCGAAGCTGAATTCTTCTGCCCGCGCCTTGGCGACCCCGAGCAACATGCCGGTGGAGATGGTCGCGCCGGAGCGGGAGAATCCGCGAAAGGGGAGGGCCAGACCCTGCACGGCTCCGATCCATCCAGCCTGCCCCATGCTCAGGCCGGTGCCGTTTTCTTCGGAGCGGGCGTCGGATGGTACGTGCTTCCATCCGGCGACCAGAATCAGAATTCCCACAGCCGCCAGTGCCGGAGCAATCAAGTCCAGACGGCCAAAGAGCTGTTCGACCTGCGCGCCTTTGGCATGAAGGGCAAATTTCTCGATGAATTCAATCAGGCCATAGCCAATGACAGCGGTGGCGAAACTGGCGACGATCAACTGCACGATGATGGTTTTGAATGTCTGCGCATCCCGGAAATAGGTGCGGCCCCATTGCCGCCAGAAATAAACGATCACTGCGAACATGGTTCCGGTGTGGAGCATGACCAGCAGCAGTGTCATGGCGGGAGATGTCGGGTCGAGCCCCATTAGCTTTTCCGCGACGACAACATGTGCGGAGCTTGAGACTGGCAGCAGTTCGGCCAGGCCCTGAATAATCGCCAAAATAATGACGTGCAGAAGTGACATGGGAACCTATGCTCTCAATTTTTGCCGAAACACGCCGAATTTTCCGTGAATACGCTGTAAAACTTCATCGCGACAAACGCTGTTCAACTTTGCTGCCAGCTTCCGCGGAAGTCACTTCGCCGGCCAGCCGGTTGCGATAGCTGGCGGCGACAAATTCGCGGAACAACGGATGCGGCTCGAGCGGCTTCGATTTGAATTCCGGATGGAACTGGCAACCGAGGAAGAACGGATGCCCTGGAATTTCGACGATCTCGACATAGGTGGCGTCGGGCGTGGTTCCAGTGATGCGCAGGCCGGCGCCGGTGAGGATGGCTTCATACTCGCGGTTGAACTCATACCGATGGCGATGCCGCTCGCTGATCTCCGTATGCCCATAGGCCTGGGCGGCGGCGGAGTCCGGCTGCAACATGCATGGCCATGCGCCCAGCCGCATGGTGCCGCCCATCTCTTCGACGCCGGTTAATTCGCGCAGCTTGTAGATCACGCGATGCGGGGTCGCAGGATCGAACTCGCTCGAATTCGCTTCGGCTAAACCGCAGACGTTGCGCGCATATTCGATGCACGCCGTTTGCATGCCGAGACAGATGCCGAAGTAAGGAACGTTCCGTTCCCGCGCGTAGCGAATGGCGTTCAACATACCTTCAATACCGCGCTTGCCGAAGCCGCCGGGCACCAGAATGCCATCGAACCCGGCAAGCTGGCTTTCATAACTACGGTCGGCAGGGTCTTTTGTTTCGAGTCCTTCGGCTTCCACCCAGGTGACGCGCAGCTTGAGATTGTGCGCCAATGCGCCGTGGACCAGCGCCTCTTTCAGCGATTTGTAGCTATCTTCATACTCCACATACTTGCCGACGATGCCGATGGAGACTTCATCTTTCGGGTCATAGCATCGCTGAACCAGTTCGCGCCAGCGATCCAGCTTTGCTTCGCCCGCCTGCAGGTGCAGGTATTTCAGCACCAGGGCGTCGACCTTTTCCTGGGCGAACACTAGCGGGACTTCATAGATGGACGGAACATCCTTCGCGGTGACG
>Ga0134128_10000086_pt1 | contig 125740 bp, 99 predicted proteins | sample KB31754_FD_96462 | JGI IMG/M metagenome (GOLD analysis project Ga0134128, IMG submission 96462) | Terrestrial soil microbial communities with excess Nitrogen fertilizer from Kellogg Biological Station, Michigan, USA - KB3-175-4 | ecosystem: Environmental > Terrestrial > Soil > Unclassified ... | reverse complement strand
TAAGAAGGAAAACACCGACGACAAGAAAGCCCCAAAAAAGAAGCCGCCAGTGGCAAAGGAGCCTTTCGACTATCCCACTCCGCAAGATCTCAATCAGAAAGACCTGGCACCAAACAAGCCCCCGGAACAGCTAAAGGCCGAGAAAGAACAAGATAAGAAATCAAAAGCGGAGGCTAAGGCGGAAGCGAATTCGAAGAAGTCGAAACCCGACGAGACACCTCGCGACAACACACCTGACATCGCGATCCGGGTTGCCGCTTTAAAGCCTATGCCGCTCGACAACGCGTGGAAGCACATCTTCTTTACGTACGACGGTTCAGGCCGCGCCTCGGGAGTAAAGATTTACATTAATGGTCTGCAAGTCGCCACGAGCGTGGTCGAAGACAGCCTGGGCGGTGCAACCATCCGTACTGACGCCCCGCTGCAATTGGGCTGGCGCAATCCCGATGCGCATCCGGCGAAGGATGCGCGGTACCAGGATATTCGCCTGTATGCGCGGTCACTTGTCCCCGATGAGGTCAAGCGGCTTCCGTTCGCGGACTATGTGGCCGAAATCATTACCGAGCCACCATCGCAATGGACGGAAGACCAGTGGCACATAGTCACCGAGTTCTACCTCAACAATGTTGATCCCAATTACCGGCAGATTCGCCGGGAAATGGTGTCTCTTGATGAGCAGTTGGACCATTTGTCCGCGGGTGGCGACTTGACTTTGGTTTCCTGGGAAAAGTCCACTCTTCCGTATGCCCACGTGCTGACGCGCGGAGTGTACACCGCCCGCACCGAGCGAGTAGAAGCCAACACCCCCCACTTCCTTCCATCCTTGCCATCGAACGAGCCGCGAAATCGACTTGCGCTCGCGAGATGGACGGTCAGTCCCGAGAATCCCCTTACGGCCCGGGTCACAGTGAATCGGATGTGGTACGAGCTTTTCGGCACGGGTTTGGTGGAGACGACTGAAGATTTCGGAATTATGGGCCAGCGTCCAACCCATCCCAAGTTGCTCGACTGGCTTGCAGTCGAATTCCGCGAAAGCGGATGGAACATCAAGCACCTGTACAAGCTCATGGTGATGTCCGCAACTTACCGGCAAAGTTCGAAGACCAATCCCCAGCGGTTGGCAAAAGATCCTAAGAATCAGTTGCTTTCTCGCGGCCCGCGCTTCCGTATGGATGCGGAGATGGTTCGCGACATCGCATTGCAGTCTGGCGGATTGTTGGTGGAAAGAATTGGTGGGCCGAGCGTCAAACCCTATCAACCGCCGGGCATCTGGGAGCAGGTGAGCTACCCGAGCAGTGACACGGTGCATTACGTTCCGGACCGCGCCGATCGGCTCCATCGGCGCAGCATGTACACCTACGTAAAACGCATGGCAACTCTGCCCAACATGGACGCCTTCGATGCTCCCGCACGCGACGTGGTCTGCACAAGGCGGCAGCGCACCGACACGCCTCTGCAGGCTTTGGTGACCATGAACGACGTACAGTGGGTGGAAGCAGCCAGAGCGCTGGCCGAGCGCGTGATTCGGGAAGGTGGACCAAGCCCCGAACAGCGAATCGATCGCATGGGTTTGATCCTGCTTTCGCGTGTTCCTCCGCCCCAGATGGCGGCGGTTTTAGAGAACTCTTTGGGTGAAATGCAAAAACGTTACGCTGCAAATTTAAAGGGTGCCCGTGCTCTGGTAAGCATTGGTGAAAAGGAGCACGGAAGTTCGGTTCCGGTGTCGGAACTCGCCGCCTGGACAATGATCGCCAGCGAAATGCTCAACCTTGACGAAACGCTGAACAAATAGAGAAGGATCCTATGAAACAGCATCCCCTGTGCAGCGATTGCGAAGACAAGATCACCCCGATGGATCTGCCGATCCCAGGAGGACTCAAGAAAGAGTGGGCCGCCTGCGAGTCTCGTCGACAATTTCTTGGGAGGTCCGGGAAAGTCCTTGGCTGGGCGGCGCTCGCCAGCCTTTTCGGCGACGTAAGTCTTCACTACCGCGCTTTTGCATCAGGCCCCAAACGCGAAGCCGCATCCCTGGGGAATAGTCTCGGACTTCCGCACTTCGCACCCAAAGCCAAGCGCGCCATCTATCTTTTCATGTCCGGCGCTCCCCCGCAGGTGGACCTTTTTGATTACAAGCCGAACCTTGCAGCGCAATTCAACAACGACATGCCCGCCTCAGTTCGAGGAAATCAGCAGTTAACCGGCATGACCGCCGGTCAGGCTCGGTTCCCAGTTGCTCCCGCGCATTGGCCCTTCCGTCAGCAAGGGCAAACCGGTACTTGGATCACCGATCTCCTTCCCTACACCGCCCGCATGGTGGACGACCTCACGTTCATCAAGTCAACCAATACCGATGCCATTAACCATGAGCCCGCCATCATGCTCATGAATACGGGAAACATGAATGCCGGCAAGCCATGCCTGGGTGCGTGGCTCGCGTACGGTCTTGGCAGCATGAACGACAACTTGCCAACCTTTGTGGTTCTGCAGACGAAGACCAACCCCAAAGAAAACAACCAGCCGGTCTCGTCGCGGTTGTGGAGCAGCGGTTTTCTTTCCTCCGAATTCTCCGGCGTAGGTCTGCGGTCGGTGGGCGATCCTGTGCTTTACCTCGAAGATCCTGCTGGCGTTAATCACGAGATACGGCGCAAGATGCTGGATGCGGTGGAGGAGATCAATCGTCAGACGCTCGCCGAAGTAGGCGATCCCGAAACCAACTCGCGGATTGCGCAATATGAAATGGCCTTCCGCATGCAATCCTCCGTGCCGGAACTGACCGACCTCAGTAAGGAGCCGCAGTCAACCTGGGACCTCTACGGTCCAGAGGCTAAAGAGGCTGGAACATTTGCCTACAATTGCCTGCTCGCGCGGCGCATGGCCGAGCGTGGCGTTCGCTTCACCCAAATCTATAAACGAGGGTGGGACGTGCACGACAATGTCGTCGGAAATTTACCCGTGCTTTGCCAGGAGACGGATCGGGGTTGCTATGCGCTCGTAACCGACCTGAAGCGGCGCGGCCTTCTGGACGATACGCTTGTGATCTGGGCAGGGGAATTTGGGCGAACCGTATACAGCCAGGGTGGGCTGAGTCAGGACAACTATGGACGCGACCACCATCCCCGCTGTTTCACCGTCTGGATGGCCGGAGCGGGCGTGCGCCCCGGAGTCGCGTATGGAGAGACCGATGAATATAGCTACAACGTCGTGAGAGACCCGGTGCACGTGCGCGATTTCAACGCGACGATTCTTCATTGTTTAGGCGTTGACCACAACAAATTCACATACCAATTCCAAGGCCTGGATCAAAAACTCACCAGTCCCGTGCCCGCATTTGTTGTCAAAGGAATATTGGCGTGAGCGCGACCGCCAAGGTCGCGAGCAGGGTTGCAGAGCTATGGCAAAAACTGCGCCAAGATCGCCTGCTTTCACTGGGCTCCGCCGCTACCGGCGTTGTCATACTGCTCGCGCTGCTGTTTTTCCCGCTTGATGGTCGGGCACACGCCGACTGGCTTCAATTCTTCGGCCGCTTCCATCCCCTGCTGGTGCATCTTCCCATTGGATTGATCGTGCTCTGGCCGCTGCTCGAGATTATGGGGACAAGGCGCTCTTCTCTGCGCGAGGCAGCGGGACTTGTACTTTATCTCGCTCTGGCAACCTGCCTCGTTTCGCTTCTCTTTGGACTCCTCCTGGCCTATGGCAGCGGAGAAAGTGGAACCACCGTCACCCGCCACATGCGTGGCGGCATCGTGCTGGCACTAGAGTTGATACTTTGCGTCGCGGTACGGAGCACGTTGCTTGAGATAAATCACTCCCGCGCCTACTTCGTGCTGCTCACCGCCGTTCTGCTGACCCTTGCCTGGACTGCCCATCAAGGTGGCTCACTCACGCATGGCAGCGGCTACTTGACCAAATACATGCCGCCCACAATAAAAAGATTGGTCGCACCAAGTGCGGTGTCGTCTCATCCGAATTCTTTTTTTTCGAAGCATATCTACCCGGCACTGGACACCAAGTGCGTTGCCTGTCATGGCACGAATAAAGAGCAGGGAGGCCTTCGCCTAGACTCCTTCGAGTCGCTTATGGCTGGAGGGAAAGATGGGATCGTAATCGCACCTCGCAATCCCGATGACAGTCTGCTGCTGAAAAAAGTCACGCTTCCTCCGAGCGATCCTCACTTCATGCCTGCCGAGGGCCGTACGCCACTGACGCCTGAGGAGATTACGAGAATCCGGGCATGGGTACTCGCCGGAGCATCATCAGAAGCTTCCAGCGTTCCGGGTATTTTCATCGCGGGGGATCTCGAGGAGCCGCCCCCTCCGGTCGGCGATTACAGCGCCCTGATAGGCGAGATTCGGCAGATGCAGCAATCGCAGGGAGCCAAGCTGGTTCCGGTATCAGCGAAGCTATCGGATGGTCTCATCCTTCGCACTACAGACATTGCCGCCAGCTTTGACGACGCCCAGCTCGCGAAATTTCAGCGGTTTGCTCCATTCATTGTTGACGCTGAACTCGGACGGACCGCCCTAACCGATTCGAGCGTCGAAACTCTCGTTCAGTTCAAGAATCTTCGGGCTCTCCATCTCGAGGATACCGCGCTGACCGGGCGCAGTCTCGGCAAACTTACTTCCCTTTCCCAACTCACCTACTTGAATCTGAGTGCGACAAAAGTGACGAGGGATGCGCTGGCTCCGTTAAAGAGTATGCCCAATCTACGTCACCTATATCTTTTCAATACACCCGCAGAATCGGCATCGTCCGATAGCGGGGTCAGGAGCACGCAATGACAAAATTCAATCGGCGCACGTTCATAAGCGTTGCGGCAGTCGCAGCAGGCGCGCCCGCTGTGTCTGCCGAAGTTTCGTCCCAAACGAGAGGATCGGCCATGGCAACGGTTCTGACCGGAAACGGCGAATGGACATACGAGGTTGCGCGGGGCTGGGGATCGCTGCCGTCGGGCACAAATTTCGGCGGGACGCACGGCGCCATCGCGCAAGACAAAGCTGGCCAAATCTATGTCAGTACTCAAAGTACAACGGGTGTACTCGTCTATGGCAGCGACGGCCGCTTGATCAAGACCATCGCAAGCGCCTATCCCGAGATTCATTCGATGGTTCACGCTGAGGAGCATGGAGAGGAGTTCTTTTACTCCACCGTGCAGAAGGGCACGGCGGCGGAAAACTGGCTGTTCGTGAAATTAAGGACCGATGGCACGGTGGCGCTCAAGATTACGGCTCCTCCCGAAGCCGGGTTCAAGAATCCGAATGAATGGCGGCTTACCGCGGCCGTTCGCGCGCCCGATGGTTCGATCTTCATCGCTAATGGCTACGGCGACTCGCGCATCTTTCGTTTCGATAAGAGCGGCAATTACAAAGGAAGCTTTGCCGAAAAGGGGAGCCTCGCAGGTCAACTTGACTGCAGCCACGGCCTCACCCTAGACCTCCGTTACGATCAGCCCCTGCTGCTCGTATGCGATCGCGAAAACCGCCGCTTGTGCCACTTCGACCTCGACGGAAAATATGTCCGCACGGTGACCGAACACTTGCGTCGTCCCTGCCAGGTCAGCCTTCAGGGTGATTACGCCCTGGTTTCTGAATTGGAAGGGCGAGTCACGATTCTCGACCGGGACAACGTTCCGGTCGCTTTCCTAGGAGATAACCCGCAGAAGACGCAGTGGGCAAAGTACGAGCTTGACCCACGCGATATCAATGCGGGTGTATTCAGCGCCGCCCACGGCTGTTTCATGGATTCCGACGTTAACATCTTCGTCTCTGATTGGAACCAGACCGGAAGGGTTACTAAACTCGCCAGGCGCAAGACCTAGTCCCAGCCGGAAAGTGGGGCTGTTTGCGAGCTTAACTAGGGCTGCCCTTGCCTTCTATAACATGAAGGTATCGATCCGGGGCAATGTTCTTCAGCGTATCGATGCGTTTGCTAGGGGCAGGCCAGTGGATCTCAAGCTCATCCATCACGGTAGCAGAACCGATTCCAAGAACCAGGCGTGGATCGTGCGAGGATAGGTAACTTCCGCCGCTGTTCTTCATGCAGTGTCGAACCTTGCCGCCTGCTTTCCATGTGACTCTTGCTCCGATAGCATCCCGGTTGCAGGTGACACCTTCCAATTTAAGGCCGAGCCAATGATTCCCCAGCGCCGCGTTGTTGCGTAGCAGGAGCGGGGCACCGCCATTATTCATGACCACGACGTCGAGCGCGCCGTTGTTGTCGTAATCACCGACCGCCAGTCCCCGCGCAGGAAAAAACTGCTGAAAGACCGTGCCGCCATCGGCGCTCACATTCTTCAGCTTGCCATCGGGCTGCTGGTGAAAGAGCAGCAATGGTTCCTTGTACAACACCTGCTTGGAATATCGCCCGATCATATCGTCGGGATGGCCGTTAGCCAGAAATAGGTCTAGTGCGCCGTCGTTGTCATAATCGAAGAACTTCAGGCCCCAGCCGCTGAGCAGCCTGGTCGCTTGCGAAACGCCGTGCATGTAAGCAACATCAGAGAAGGTTTCGTCCTTATTGTTTTGATAGAGCGAGAACATCTCTTGATCCACATTCGCCACAAATAGGTCCTGCCAGTCTCGGTTGGTTAAGTCGGCAGCATCGACTCCCATCCCCGACCGAGGCTGCCCGTTTTCACTGAAGGCGACACCCGCAGCCAGAGCCACTTCCTCCCACTTGGTTTTGCCCGAAGCATCGGGTCCGCGGTTGATAAACAGAAAATTCTGGACCGTGTCATTGGCAACAAATAGGTCCATGCGGCCGTCATTGTTGACATCCGTGGCGACGACGCCAAGTCCTTTTCCAATGGCGCGCTCAATGTCGGTGCCTTTGCTGACCTCCGAGAAAGTTCCATCCCCGTTGTTGTGATAGAGAAAGCTGGACGTGCCATGGAAGACACGCGGTATGCAGTAGTAGTGCTCGCCGATCTGATTGTTACCGCAGGCCAGCTTCTGGGTGTAATCCACGAAGCTGCAGATAAATAGATCCAGTCGCCCGTCATTGTCGTAATCAAACCAAACGGCACTGGTGGTCCAGCCCGGAGTGGCCAAGCCGGATTTGGCGGTCACATCGGAGAAGGTACCGTCGTGATTGTTTTTGTAAAGCGTACATTTTCCGTAGGCGGTGACGAAGATGTCAGGCCAGCCGTCATTGTCATAGTCACCGACCGCCACCCCCATTCCGAAGGTCCCGCCCACAACTCCGGCTTTTTCGGTCACATCGGTGAAGGTGCCGTCGCGATTGTTGTGGTAGAGAGCATTGCGAACGGGCTTCGTGGGAGTCCAGAAGTCGCAAGGACCACTATTGACCATGTACAAGTCCATCCAGCCGTCATTGTCATAGTCGAGAAACGCGCATCCAGGCCCGAGCGTCTCCGGCAGGTAGTGTTTCTCTGACATGGCATTGTCATGAAGGAAACCAATACCGCTCGCGCTCGCTGGAACTTCAACAAAAAGAGCGGGTTTCGCAGAATTCTGTGCATCAAGGCGCAAAGCACCACTTATGCCGAAGGCTGCAGCATATTGAAGAAGTTCGCGTCTGGTAAGAATGATGCCCCCGGCTATTGCCCCCTGAAGAAGGCCGCCTGTTGTGCAACCTGTGTTCCCCGCTGCAGCACGAAGCGGATGGTGTAATCTCCGGGACTCAGTGCGCTAGCAGGAATGGTTCCAATGTATTGTATCCGACCTAGTTCATCCGGCTTGCCAAGTTCGAGTTTCGTTCCGTCTAGAACGGTACCCCCTGACTTAGCTCGATCGCCAGGCCGGGAGGCACGTTGCTCCTGGTAACGGAATAGGCAACGAGGTCGAACGACAGGACTGATGCTTCCTGAAGATTGCCAGGTTTACTGCACCCTAAAGGAAGCCGTTTCATCGGCTCCTTCCGTTCCCTGTTGCAACGCAAAACGAACGGAGTATTCCCCAGGGCTCAGCTGACTGGCTGGAATGCTTCCGACGTATTGAATTCTCCCTGTGCCATCCGGCTTTCCGATGTCTGCACTGGCTTTGCCGAGAAGGTGACCATTTTGGCTAAATTCCATGGTTAATACCGGCGCTGCGGAAACCTTCGGATCGGCGTAGGCGACAAGGTAAAACGACAAGTTGATTCCGGTGCCCTGCTTTACAGCAGGGTCCAGGTCTGGATAAATGACCTTGTCTCCAACTTGCAGGGGATCAAAATCCTGGCTTGCATCTTTCGATTTCACATCCATGCGGCGAACAAAGCTGACGCTGCTTACCGCAAGCGTGGTTGCAGGGGGCTCGACAGTCAACTTCGACTTCTGCGCACTAATTTTGTTCTGGCTGGCACTGTCGAGGACCGCGACATCGACCAAGTATTCGCCCGGCGCCAAACTCAAAGGCGTCTTGTACAGGAAGTGACTGTTTTTCAGAGCAGCAAGTTTGTCGGAGGAAATACTGATCGGCAGTTCATTTTCGATCTTATTCACAACCGTCCCCTTGCTGTCCTTTATCAGCGCCAAGTATGAAAGGTGCGCCTCGAACTGGTTTGGTTCCTTCTCTTTAGGGACAAAGGTTACATTGGCGAAGGGTACATCGATCGCCAGCACCGAGATCGGCTGTTGCTTCAGATCGCGGAAGTGCATCATCGTCGAATGGAAGGCAAAGTCTTGCGGAGGCTGGGTCGAGTTGATGGCATTCAACAGAGGAACTTCGAAGGGACTTACAAACGCCGCAGTTCCATGTACGCCCGGGGGCAAGGCAAAATAGCCAGAACGCGATTGGACATGCAAATCGGTAGCCGCCGTCTTTACGCTGATGGTATGGAACGATCCGTCATAATTCTTGATCTCAGGACTGTAGGAAATCTCGTAATAGGTCTGAATGTCTTCCTCAACTCGGTGAAGCGGACCTCGCAGATCGTTGGTGTTTGCAATGAGTGAACCCCCCGTGGACTCGGCAAGGTTGGCCAAGGTATTTTGCGTATTGCCGCGAGTACTGTCGAGTGCCTTGTCGAGCGCTTTCACCCGTTCACCCTCCTCATGAGCGGAGACAGGCTGGCCGGTATCGTTAAACTGCCGTTGAGAGTTTTGGGCCGCGGTGTTCAAAGACGCCATTGCACTCGAGTTGGCACCGTAGGTCGCCTGGCCACTGTCGTTCGCCGAGTAGAAAGTGGAGAGACCCCTAGTATCGATCGAGTAAAAGCTGACGTTCGCCCGATTGGCGACACTAATCACGTTCTTAAAGGGCTGCTCCATACCTTGGGGAATTACGAAGCCCCCTTCACTGAAATAGAGAACCGTCTTCCGCCCGGGTAAGCGATACTGCTCTCGCACGGCATCGAGCAGTGCATATATGTTGATGCGGCCGCCTTCCGCTGCCGCGCTGGCCTGCTGCGTCTGCAACATCGACAGAACGATCGCGGCCATTGCTGCCGCGGCGAAGTCCGCACCTGAAGCTGAGCGCCCCTGGGCGGCAAGTGTCGCCTGAGCATTATCAACCTGTGCCTGTTGAGTTAAGGCTCCACTCGTGTTCGGTCCAAGCATTTCCTGCAATTGCTTCTCGACCACGGCGCTGTCGCCGGAGTAATCCTTGACCTCGCTCCGAGTTACGCGATCAATGGCCTTTCGCAGCAAAGCAAGGTCATTGGTATAGGGCTGCAAAACTTCTAGCTTATGGTCGATGGCCATGACCGACACATACACATTCTGTGGCAACTCACCTTTGATCACGTCCAAGGCAGCGTCTCGGGCGAGTTTGCGGGCGTCGTTGCTCCAGCACTGGAAGATCATGGTGATCAGGCGAACCTGTTGCAGGGGGTCCAGTTGGGTTCGGGCTCCACCACCGGCGACCGCCTCACGACCCTGGACGAGTCGGAAAGAGCTAATTTTTTTGGGCGTGCCATTGTCTAAAACCTGGAAATCCTCTGCCTTCAAATCGGTGACTGGGTGTCCTTTCTTGTCGCGAACAACTACGTCAAGGAGGACCTCTTCAGTCTTAGATTGAATGGTGGTGGACTGCGCGGGATGGGCTTCTTGCGACGCCAGAGCGGGTACGATCCAAACCAACCCCGCCAAAATGAACCACGCGCGCGAACAGAGAGATTTTGTCATGATCTCCTCCAAACTCCGGAATTGAAGGCTTGAGGCCTCGCCTAATTCGGCTTGACCCCAGAGCTGTTGCCACTTAGCTTCATAAATTCAGCCCTCTCCCTGGTTGCATCTTCTTTGCGTCCCGCCTTTGCGTAGGCTTTCGCTAGGCTAAAGCGAATCTCGGCTTGCCAAGGCGCCATGCGCTCTGCAAGTTCAAGTTCTTTAATGCCTCGGCCCACATCCAAATTGCCATCGCTAAGCACCTGGCCCAGGACTGCATGCGAAGCATAATGGTCTGAGTTCGAATTCACTGCTTGCTCAGCAAACTGCTGCGCGGACTGGAAATCGCTGCGCTTCAGGTACTCTCCCACGATACTGACGAGAGCCCGGAGGTTGCCGGGAGAAACCCTCAATTCCTGCTTCCATAGGTCCAGCGCCTTGTCCGCATCGCTGTTCAAAAACATTAAGCCTACAATGTAGTGAACCTCGGGCACCGTAGGATACTTGCTCAAGAGCGCAGTCGCATCATTCTGCAGTTTGTCCGCTCGTCTGGCTTGCGAATCACAGACAGCGGTGCCAGCATCGAGCACCATCTCTCTCTCTGCTGGTTGGATTTCATTCGGGAGTAGTGGCTTTCGAAGAGCCGCAAGTCCCATGGCCTCTCTGAATTGAACTGAGTCTGCACCTCTATGCGCGAACTCACTGATGACCTGAGTTGCCAACTCGAAATCACCATGTCTTATGAACAGGAGGGCCAAATGGTATTTCGAAACTTCATAAAAACTCTGCTGATCTGGAATTTTGAGATCGTTTGCCCGGCGAAGATGAACCAGTGCAGAGTCATAGTCTCTGGTTTCAAACTCACACAGGCCTAACATGGCCCAGCCTAGGGACATTTCCGGCTTGAGACTGGTCAGACGGCGAAACGCCGTCCGACCCTCAGCGTAGGCGTCGGATTCGTAGTACAACGTCCCCAGATACCACCAGTTCTCTGCGAAACCAGGTTTCATCGCGACAAGTTGTTTGTAGAGGCGTATGGCTTCTTCGACCTTGTCGGCCGCGCGCGCCGCCTCTGCCTTCTTTGCTATTGCGGCATATGCAGAAGCATTCGAGTTCTTGGGATTGGCAGGCCCTGTTCCTGACTGAGCTGCTCCCATCGTTAGAAGGGCGCACACCAGCGCGGCCAAAGTAAACAAGCGTCTCACTTCTGCACCTTCTGTGCGTCTGCTCTCTGTTTTTCTGCAGTCAGACGATCCACAATAGCCCGCTCGCGATCCCCATCTTCCTTACGCTTCTCGCGGTAGTAGACCGTGGCCAGGGAAACGTGGGCTTCTGTGAAATTCGGTGATTCCTTCAGGAGAGACTCCAGCTCGGCTCTCGCCTGTTCAATCTGCCCCTGGGCCAGTGCGATGGACGCAATCTGATAGCGCACACCTGGATCACCTGGGCGAATCTCCAGCGCATGCCGGAAATGGCGCAGCGCTTCATCGTACTTCTTATCATTGCGAAGTAGAAATCCAATTCGAAGGTTCGCGTCAAAATTATTAGGATCCTGTTGCAGGGCTTTCTCAAAAGCGCGGAACGCACCATCCTGGTCGCCGGTCGCCATCAACGCCGCACCGTAGTATGGGTAAACATCAGGCAGGTCGGGCTTCAGTTCCACGGCTCGCTGAAGATCGGCCAGGGCGCCTGAAAAGTCGTTGATCATAAGTTTGGTCGTGCCCAGCAACAATCTTGCTTCTGCGGAATCGCCGTTTTTCAGAATCTTCTCGATTCGTAGCTGACCTTCATCGGCCCTTCCATCCCGCACCAGCGCCGTACCCAGCATGTAGGTGACCGCAAGATCGTCTGGGTTCGTCTGTTCAACGGGCGTTAGCAGGTCAACGACCTTCTTGTTGTCGCCAAGCCGGAGATAGCAATCCGCTTCGAGCAGTACAGGACGAACCTCCTGCGGCATAAGCGTGCGGGCCTTCTCAAACGCGCTGGCCGCAACCGATAACCTTCCGACCTTGTAATATGCCAGGCCTAGATTCAACTGAACTTGCGGCATCGGCTGAAGCTGTAAGGCCCGTTCGTACTCTTGAATGGCCTCCTCATAGCGGCCAAGCCCCGCAAGCGCCGCCCCCAGGTTAGAGTGAATGGCGGCGATATTCGGATATTGCTGAAGCAACAAACGGTAGTCTTCAATCGCTTGATCGAGTTTGCCCTGCTGCTGCAGGGAGGTGGCTTCCTTAAGCAGTGACTGCGGGTCACGGGCCGGCTGCGCTAAGAGATGACACGAGATGGCGCTTATGGCAAATAGCGCCCACTCTGGGTGCAAGCGGCGCCTATAACAGGGAATACCCATGAGGCAGGACCAACATCATTCTAAACGCACGCCCGGCCTTTTGAGCCGGGCGTGCCATTGTGCAGCAGAGCTAGAAGAAGTACTTCACGGCAAGGGAGATAATCCGGTTTCCGACCTTGATCTGTGGGGTTCCGAAGGTCGAATTAACCATCTTCGCACCGCCGTTTCCATCCGGTTCCCAGTTCAAGTTCAGCGCACCCGAACCCAGACCGCTGTTCGAGAACGACCACTCCGGATGGTTCATGAAGTTGAAAGCTTCTATGCGGAACTGAAGCTTTCTGCTTTCGCCCATCTGGAAGTTCTTAAAGAGCGACAGGTCACTGGTCCAATACCAGGGTCCAAAGACCTCAGGCAGAATGAGTGGCCCGTTCTGTCCGGGGCCCAACGGGAGAGCAAAACAGTTCCCGTTAATGTACTGGTTGGTACCAGGACCACCCCTTGGATTGCAGGTCACGATCGGCGATAGCGGAATCTGATCGGTGCCGTTTATGGCCTGGGCGTTGATGGTCGAGTTCGGGAACCCGGTGTTTGCGTACAGGGTATAAGCCGGGTTGTTGTTCCTCGGATCCCCGGCGGGCCAGCAATTGTGCGAACAGATATTGCCGCCTGTGTTGAAATCACCATGCGTTCCGTTGGAGTTTGTCGTCAGGTTTACGCCGCTCTGGAACGAGGTAATGCCTGACAGCTGCCAGCCGTTCACAATCCCTTCCATTGCCTTGTGTCCACGGATTGGACTGGGCAGCATGATCGAGTAGGCTGCATTGAATACATGGCGTCGGTCAAACGGTTGCGGGCCATAGTTCTCATGACCCTGGTAGATCTGGTTTGCAACACCAAAGATCCCAAGCGCCTTGCTATAGACGTAGTTCACGTCGATATCAAAGGCGCCCTTCTGACGTACCCAGCTTACCTGCATCGAGTTGTAATTGGACTTGAGGTTATGCCTTGCGATGTTGAGCGCCTGGTAGATGCTATAGGGCGCGTATTGATACTCCCCAGAGCCGACGGCGCTCGGATCAACTCCTTTGTTGAACAGAGTTCCATAAGGAACGACGTTGACGTTGGTTCCAATCCCGTTACCGTTGAGCAGGTATTCGGACGTATTTCCCACATAAGATACTTCGAGGAGTGAAGAGAACGGAACCCGCTGCGAGACGGTAAAACTGTAACTCGTCGTCAACGGAGTCTTGTCATCGGTTGGGAGGACCCCGGCAGCAGAGAAGGGGGCAGCTCCCGGAGTGAGGGCCTCGATTTGTGAAAGCATCATCCCATTAAAGGAGGGTGTTTGCACGCCGAGCGGTGTGTCAAGACCCTGGGTGAACTGAGCGTTATGGAAATAGAACTGACCCCACCCACCGCGAAGGATAGTCTTTCCGGTGCCAAACACATCGTAGGCCATACCAAACCTGGGAGCGTATAGCATCGACCGATCGCTGAACCCGCTCAACGGCACGGCATGGTTGTTCGCGTGCCATTCGAAGCCGGTACCGGAATTTGCACCTGCCGATGCATCGTAGAGCGCAGGGTTCCAGACTGCGAAGCCATTCCCCTGCCGGTCATACCAGTTCCCAAAACGGGAGAAGCGCAGGCCGTAATCGACGGTTAGGCGATGCGTCACTTTCCAACTGTCCTGCGCAAAGAATTCGACGGTGTTATAGCCCTCGTTGTGAAGAACATCCTTGTTCGATTCCTGGTATTGGTTCTCAAAACCGCCCAGAAGATCAGCGAAGGGGCTTGCGCTCCCTCCATTCCATTGCGCATTGGTGTATTCAACAATCAAGCCATTCGCGTAGTTGTTGCTGGGCTGGTTGTTGATAACAAATTCATAGTAACCACCGAACTTCACGGTGTGTGTTCCCCACACCTTTGAGAGCACGTCGCTGACCGTCGGCATCTTCTTGACGGCGAACAATCCCTGGCTGCCGCCGATCTGGAAGCCGCTAGGATTGAACAGTGACGGGAACTCAGCCGCTCCACCAGACCAGCTTGTAAGTGACGGGATCTGATCAACGCCGTTCTTGAATAACCCTTGGAATGGGATGCCCAAGGCCGAGCGGCTCACCTTCTTCGAATCGTCGAATACGTTCGGGAAATCAATATAGGTGTAGCCGAACACGAATTCGTTCGACATGCTCGGATTGAAGACGTGTGTCAGGCTAGCCGAAATCGAATCTGACCGATTCTTTCCGAGGATGGGGGTGGGATACGGAACCTGGTTGGCATTACGCCACCAGAGCCCTACCGGGAAACTCTGGAGTTCCTTTTGTAGGTTGTAGCGCACATATAGCTTTGTGTTATCGCTGATGTTGTAATCCACACGCGACATCGACTGCCACATATTCTGATTGAAAACAACCTGCTTGATGTAGTTACTACCAAAGTTTGCATTTGGATCAGCATTTGGTAACGGGAACAAATTCAACAGGCCTTGGCCAGAAGTATTGATGAAGCTGGCGGGAATGATCCCTCCGGGGAACGGCGCATTTCCACCTGGGGTCGTCACTACCGTTCCTCCCCAGAAATTGCCGCAGCCAGCGGGAGTTGGAGTGACCGTCAGGCAGGGGTCCAACTGCGCGGGTGCACTTCCACTCGAGTCAACCGTTCCTAAGTTCGACAATTCCCCGGGGCTGAAATCCCCATTACGCATGCCGGCGGTGGGGACGGTATCCGCCAAAAGACCGGTGTCGAGGTTTTGGTAGTAGTACTCAAACCCGGTCCAGAAGAACATCTTGTCCCGGTTCTTGTTGAAATCCGTATGCGGAAGTACCACTGGACCACCAATGTTGCCCCCCGGGAAGAAGAACTTATTTGTCGGCTTGGGCTGGTTGGTGCGGTCGTTGAGCCAGCGATTCGCATTCATGGCGTAGTGGCGGGCATAGAAATACCCCTCACCATGGAAATCGCGGCCACCTGATTTGGCGACCGTATTAATCACGATCGGGCCGTGCGAGTTCTCGGCGGAGAAGTTCGAGGTAAGGACCTTGAATTCCTGAATCATGTCGCCGTTCGGATTCACGGGGGTTGCGCAATTGCAACCCGGATCGGAAACGTGAGCGCCGTCGGCCGTGATGTCGATGTTCTGGGTGGACCCGTTGGCGCCGGTGTTGGAGGTGCCGACACCGTTCGCGACATAAGCTCCATTCAGCGGGCTCTGGCTGCCGCCGTCTCCGTTACCGTTAATTCCGATAACCTCACCGTTGTAGTTGGCGCCGCTCTGGAGGCCGTTGCTCGGCACAAAGCCGGGGATAATCTTGATAAATTCAGCGGCGTTGCGACTGACTTCACTGAAATCCTGCAGCTGCTTTGCTTCTAGGGTGACGGATTTGTCGCCAGAATCGACCGGGACAATCTGGTCCGCTGTGCCGACAATCTCGACCGTCGAGGTTTCCGTCCTTACCTGTAGCTTCGACATGAAGGTTTGGCTCGAAGCTCCTGTGACCCGAATTCCCTCGGTCACAGCGTTCTGGAACCCCTTTGCTTCGACCGTGATGCTATAGCCCCCCGTCGGAACACTAGAGAAGGAGTAGTAGCCATCGTTATTTGTAACGGCACGCCGAACCGTGCCTGAGGAGATGTCTTTCAGGGTGACATTGGCACCTGGCACGACGGCGCCGGACTGGTCCTCGACAGTGCCGGTGATCGTACCAAAAATGGACTGAGCGTTGAGTCCGATGCTAGTGGCGATGATCGCGCAGCAAAGCACACACGCGAACAAAAGGATGCGACGGCTCGACATGGCCTACCTCCGTGAAGTTCCGGTTGCTATCCAAACGATGAAGCAAACGAGTCAGAAACTGAACCTACTCCCGATGGCCGAGCACTGTATAACTTACAAAAACGATTTGTCAACCCTTTTTTAGTACTTTTCTATTAGGGGCGATTGTTCGGAACAAAACTAAAAACCCCCGGACCGGGGGCTCGTTCGTTCCGACCTTTGCGCTGAGAAGTCGCGCGTAAACGCTTACCTTGAAATGTCGGGATGTCGGATATCTACCGGCCAAGAACGAGAAGTTTCAGGCGAGTTTGGAGCCGTTTCAGCAACAAAGGCATTAATTTTCAATTCCTTGAAGCCGATGCTTAACCCTCTCTCGCTCCGCTCACGGAAGATTAGGCGCTAGTCGCCCTCTTGACGGGTATTCGCGCAACTCATTCTGGCAGGGTGCTCCGCCGGCACGACCGCGTTCGGAACGCAGGCGGCTACTGAATTTCTCTCCCGGAAGAACTCGATCGGGTAGCTGAACGCCCTCCCCGTTTCGGCTCGCGAAAAACTAAAACCCTTTGAGTCGGTCGTCGGGGTCAAAATCGGCCTTGGAGCGCTGTCGGATTGCGACTTACCGCCCTAAACGCACATCGGATCCCGGTTCGCCTGTCATCCAGAGCCTTTCGCAACTGAAGCCCGGCAGCCAGCCCCTACTTATTTTCAAGCCAAGCCACAGCACCTTTTCCAATCGTGGGAATGGTGAATTCGGTGGTGTTCCCGCTTTGCTGTCCTTCAATACTCTGAGCCTCGCCTAGGAAAGGCAGAAGCACGAGCCGCTTCGGGTTCCCCTGCTTCACACGAACCTTCACGTTCGCAACCGGCGCCTGGTTTGCATTTCGGTGGGGCACTAGGCCGGTGAAGTTGGCAAAGAAGATGTGCGGCTTCCCGTTGACTCCCGCAATCTGGGTGGCTACGAGGGGAGGGGCGTCGATTTCGAGGTCAGGCTTAACCTGCAATGCCGACAAAAACGCCCCCTCCGCTTGGAGCACTGGGGCTTGCATGTCTTTTTGAATGGCTTCCAAATGCGCTTTCCCTGGAGACTCGGGCATCAGGGAGACGTTCTGAGCGGCCGGCAGCCCGGAAGCGTTCTCTCCAGTGATGATCAGCCTGCCTCCACCGCTAACATAGGCAGAGAGGCTCGCTTTTTCGTCATCGGAAAGCACGCGCACGTCAGGCAACACCAGCGTCTCGCCTCGAAATTCGCGCAGGCTTCGGGGGGTCACGACCTGATATTCCAGGTGATGTTGCAAGAGGAGGATGACGGTGCCCTGATAGCTGCTCAGGAAGTCTTTGGTGAAATAATTCCGAGTCGCGGGGGAGAAGTAAACCCCCACAGGATGCAGGGGAACTCTAGGAGCATAGAAGGTGCGCTCGTGGGCTGCGATCCAGGCGTAGACCTTCCGCCTCGTGGGAGGGTCGTTCGACCCTGACATCACATGGCCTGCAGCATCCCACACGTTGACCCCCGCCGTCAGTTCCGCCATGAACAGATTTTGCATTGCCGGGCTGGCGGGCACGTTCTTGTCGCCGTCCCAGGAGTAGTTCAGCATCCATGTAGCCTTCGGGCCGGCGAATGCCCGGAACGAACTCCAGCCCACCATGTACTTAAACCAATCGAGCTGAGTGCGAGCCGACGCCATGTGATCGCCGTCACCAAATTCGTACTCATGCGCGATGGCGTCGACGACCTCGTACATCTGGTACACGTCCGCTCCAACCCGCACCGCCTCCTCTTCGATCCCGGGATAGATTTCGGGGATAACCTTGATTTCGGGATTGACGGATTTCGCGTTCTTTGCGATATCGGCCACGAAGTCAGTCAAGGCCTGAATGCGGAAGTTGATCCACTTGCGAAAGTTCGCGTCTGAAAAGTCGCCGAGTTTAAGATCCTTCTTCGCGTCAAGCCCGGTTTCGTTCTTGAATGCCTTCACGGTGAAGTCATCGAAGCTGGCCCAACTGTTTTCCCAGCCTTCGAAGTGAGTCATCCAATACGGGATATCCACATAGATGCCGTCGATCCCGGTGGCCGCAATCTGGCGCACCCGCTGCATGTAGATTTCACGCCACTCGGTCGCGAAGGGAGTTACCCAAACATCTTCGTCGCCTGGTCTAATCCAGAAGGCCGTGCCACCGCCAAAGACAGCTGGTTTGCCGTCCAAGTTACGCTGCAGCCAATCGGGATGGTCTTTGGCCATCGAATGAGCCGTCTTGTCGGCATTCGCGGTGATGCATTCGGTTCCGGCGATGTAGACAAAAGCCCGATTTCCGACCTTGTGTGCCTTCTCTGCAATGGCGCGGATGTCGCGAAGCTTTGCATCCGGATCTAAGAAGCTTTCGTATCGTCCGGGAATGTCGTTGTCCGCCTCAATCCCAAAAACATGATCTTGCTGTGCGTCGCGCACGATCTTATCGGGATCACTTTTTCCAAGCCCGTAGGCAGCGATGCGGACATAGTTCGTCCAGTTCTGGCCGGGCGGGTATTGGTCCGAGGATGAACGGCCCGGCGCTGCATTCGCGATAAGAACAGCCGCGACAGCGATGCGGATAAAAGACACACGAGTTCCAGGTATGAAGTGCACACTATCCCCGATGGGAAAACTGAGCGCTGGCCGCCCCCTGAGGAGGCCAGCACCGGCGAGCGGTTAGAACTGAAAACGTGCCCCGAACTGCATTCTTCGGAAATTGTTGGTCGTGGAAGTGACTTGGCCTAAAGCCCCGTCGTTCGATCCCACGTCTGGGAAAGCAAAGCGCTGATGATTGAATGTATTAAACATCTCCATACGCACCTGCAGGATTTTGCCTTCGCGGATCGTAAACTCCTTGGTGAGAGAAGCATCGAGGTTGCGGATACCGTCGCCCCGCAGGTTGGAAAAGTAGCGAGGCGCGTTGCCGGGTATATTGTCGCCCGGCTCCCCGAAACAGTCCTGATTAAGGACCGGGTCTCCTGTCTTGGCGGCCTCGTGATAACTCAAGCCAGTCGAAAGTTGGGAGCAGATCACATTCGGTCGCTGGTTGCCATCCACCAACTGCCCCGACGCGTTATAGACGGCCAGAGGCTGTCCGGATTGGAAAGTCACGACGCCATTGAGCGACCAGCCGCCTACGATGGCGTCCAGCATCGGGTTCATTGCGCCGCCAATCAGGCGGTCCTTGCCGACGGGGAGATCGAAAATAATAGCGGCGGTCAGGCGGTGAGGCGTGTCGTTGGCGCTAATTGCGTGCTCTGCCTTAAGGTCGTCGAGCAGTTGCGGGTTGTCGAGGCCCAAATTTCCCAGCCAGGCATTCCGCCCGGCGGAGGAATCATCGGTGAATTTTGAGAAGGTGTAGTTTCCTTCAAAACTTATGTAATGGCTGGCACGCTTTTGAAATCGAATTTGCAGCGCATGGTACCAGGAGTTGGCAATGAGCTTCGGCAAGCCCTCGAAGCCACCATCAAATTGGGGGTAGGGCTCGAGCAAGAGTTGTTGCGGAATGGTGGGATCGACGTAGCGAGAATCTGACACGTCAGCCGGGCTGAATATCGGGCTCGCCGGACACCAGGAGCCGGTCACCGCCGCGGGCGTAGTGAAGAAGCACTGGAACGGGTTGGGAACCTCTGCGTTGAGATAATCGCTGACCGCGGTGCTCGCCGGATCGTGGGTCGGATTCAATGCCGCCACTAGCGCGTTGCGAGTCGACGAGGGCAGGAAATTACGGTTACGGGTGGAAATGCCTCCGGCGCCAGCCCACGGCAGGTGCGTGCTGCGGTTGGCAGAGTAATCCACGCCCACTACGATCTGCCCCGGAAGCATGTGCTGAATTCCTAGGTTCCACTGATAGATCTGGGCATTCCGCGCCGTCCCCGTGTCCAGGTCGCTCGAGTTGCCAAAACCCCACTGGGCCAGCTTCCCGTATTTGGTTCCCTGTGGAAGCGCCAGGCCTCCAGGAAACGGACTCGTGCAGGTAGGCTGGGTGGGAGAAGGTCCGAGGCAAGCAAACTGGTGCGCGAAATTGTCTTTGCTGAAAAACATATTGGCGGTCTTCGCGAATGCCGGCCCGGCGTACTGGAAATTGGTGGCGACGTTCATGCCATAGAAGACGCCCGCGCCACCTCGCACGACCGTGTTCGAAGCAATCTGATAGGCAAATCCAAAGCGTGGAGCGAAGTTGTTTCGGTCCACGGGAGAATGGCGATTACCGGAAGTTGGAAAGGTGCTGATTCCTCGAACCTGGCCGATCTGCCCAAACTGGGGAAACTGTCCCGAGGCATCCCGGTCGAAGGGCATGTTGATTCCCGCGTCGCCGGTGAAATCATTGAACTGGAGTCGGTCGTAACGCTCGGTGTAAGGAGTGCTCCACTCGTAGCGTAATCCAAGATTCAACGTGAGCTTGGGCGTTACCTTCCAATCGTCTTGTACGAAGAACGCAGTTTCGACGGATTTGTCTGCCACCGCGGGTACCAGGTGCAGCGAGGCTTCATAGGGATAGCCAAGCAGGATCGTGGCAAAGGGATTTCCTTGTCGGTGAGTGTCGTCGCCCAGGCTGTTGTTGGGCTGGCTTGCAGTCACATCGCGGGAGAAGTTGAAAATGCCGGTGGGGTTATCGGGCTGCCAAAAATTGTTGAAAAAGACGCGCTGCTCGCCCCCGAACTTGATGGAATGAGCCCCTTTGACCCATTGCAATGCGGACGAATAGCTGTACAGCGTATGGGCGAAGTGGGTATCCACGCAGCACTGCGTAAATATCGAGAGGAACGGATCATCCACGTTGATGGTCGGCATGCGGGTGAGTCCGTTGGCTCCTAGATCCGATGAAAAACCCAGGTCGCTCAAAGTTGGGTAATTGTTGCTGATACCGGGCGCGTGCACGCGATCCACGCTGAAGCGGTTCGTCAACAGCATGGTCGGAGAGATTGCCCAGTTGTACTCCGCTCCCCCGTTCTGCACGTTGGTTAGGTAGATCACACCGTCGCCCTGATCGCTGCCAATAATGGTGGGCGCGGTAAATTCATCGTGGTGGCGGCTGTAGCGGCCGCTGATTTTGTGGGCGCCACTAAACTGATGATCCAGTTTGACGTCGAACTGCCAACCCGGGTCGGAACCAACGATGACCTGGCGCCAATTGGGGTCGGGATAGCTCGCCCCATCTATGTTCGGAAGGGGGTAAAGATTCAGAATCGCCTGTCCGATGGGATCGATTCTATTGGCGGGGATGATGTTGTTCAGAAATTGAGTGCGCGGATTCGGACAAGCTGTAGATCCCTGGTTTCCCGGGCAGGGATCGTAGATTCCGGCATTCGCTTGAGGAGGGGTAGGATTTGCAGGATCGTCCGCCGTGTTGGCCGGGCTGTTAGAAAAGTCACCCTGTCGCTCCTCCGCGGTAGGGACGATTCCTTCCAAGTTGATCGGATCCTGCTGGCGAACCTTTTCCATATCGACAAAAAAGAAGGTCTTGTTTTTCTTGAGAGGTCCGCCGAAGGAAAACCCATATTGATCGCGGACGTGATCCGGTTTTTCACCAGTGTTGAAGAAGTCTCTGGCATCAAAGTTGGACCGTTGTCCATACCACCAACCGCTGCCGTGAAAATTATTCGATCCCTGCTTCAGCACCATATTCACGATGGTGCCGCCGTTATTACCAAACTCGGCAGAAAAACTATTGTTCTGAACCTTGAACTCCTGCACGATTTCCACCGAAGGCTGGTAATACACGTTGGAGTTGCCGCCCTCTCCCTGTTCCGGTGCACTGAGAGGACTTCCATCGAGCGTAATTTGGGCGGTCGCGTTGCGCTGCCCGTTGGAAACGAAATTGGTGCCGGTTGGGTAATTGTCGGTAATGCCCGAACCCGTGGTTTCTGTTACCCCACCCGCCAAGAACACCAGCCCAAACATGCTGCGGCTATAGAGCGGAATGTCCCGCACGTACTCATTGCTGACATCAGTACCGAGAGCGGCATTCTCGGTATCGAGCAGCGGAGCAGCCGTGGTTACATCCACGGTAGTGATCAATCCCGGCGGATGCAGGGTGAAGTCAATGGAGGTATCTTGCGCGACCTGCAGCACCACATTCCTTTGCTCGGACGCCCGAAAACCCGTCGCCTCGGCCTTGATGGTGTAAACGGCAGGCCTCAACCCGGTAAGAATGTAAAGGCCGTGGTCATCACTCCGTGAACTTTGGGAAATGCCGGTGGCGTCATTGGTAATCGTGATGGTCGCGTTCGGCACCAAGGCGCCACTTTGGTCCTTAACGACGCCTCGTATTTGAGCTGTGTAGCTCGCCTGAGAGTAAAGGAGCGATGAGCCGGCCAATGCGAACACCAGGACGAGAAGGCCACGGCACGGGAGGGAGAAAGGGACTTTCATAAAACCGATCCTTTCGGGCGCACCCGGCAGACAAACGAATGCGCAGCTCGCGAGGAAGACCTGTTAAATCTTTCGATTTCTTTCGACTCACATCTTTTAGTATTGGCGGGGGTTATCTGTCAAGAAAGAAATGAGGTGGCGGGACCTTGGAGATTATGGGGAATGCGAGCGCAAATATTTGTTGGTTAAGTTGTTGGATTAGCAGGGTGGTTATGGAGGTCGTCTTCAGAGTCGGCGGAAGCTGCTCGGCTGATCCAGCAACGATGGCCGGCAAAGGTCGAGGGTCGGCTTGCTTGCAAGACATGCCATTCCCGCTTACGATAATGAGCGTTTTATTTCGACTCGCAAACCCGTCACGGCTCCGAAAGCCTGTCCAGGAGGGCCATTGAAGACCACCTGCTGCCTTGTCGCTCTCTTTTTTCTCATCCCGGTAAGTGCAGTCTCGCAAATCGGCTACCAGTCGGATCCCAATGCAAACGAGAAAGAGACGCTTCTGCTTCGCGACTTTCAGCCCGAGTCGATGCTGCACGCCAAGCGAACGCCGGTCGAGCGGGCGAAATTTCCAGTGTTCGACGTTCACCAGCACTTGAACGACGTACGCGGCTTTGGCACCAGGATGGAGCCCAAGGACGCCGTTGCCCTCATGGACAAGCTGAACATCAAGTCGGTCGTCATCCTTACCGGGGGATGGGGTTCTGACCTGCAGAAACTCCTGGACACCATGGTGAAACCTTATCCCGGGCGCTTCTACGTCTTCACCCAGATCGACTGGAGCAAAATCGACGATCCGAATTTTAGCCAGCTGATGGTCCAACAACTGGATGATTCTGTGCGTCGGGGCGCGCGGGGCTTAAAGATCTTGAAAGAACTGGGGCTGGGCGTGCGCGACAAAAGCGGAAAGCTGCTCGCGATCGACGATCCGCGGCTTGATCCGATTTGGGAAGAGTGTGGCCGCCTGGGCGTTCCCGTGAGCATCCACATTGCAGATCCAGAAGCGTTCTTCCATCCCATCGATGGCAAGAATGAAAGATATGAAGAGTTGATTTCCCATCCCGACTGGAGCTTTTACGGTCCGCAGTTTCCGCCGCTTGAGGAGTTGATTGCCGCCCGCGACCGCATGATTACGAAACATCCGCACACGCATTTCGTGGTACTGCATGTGGGGAATTGGCCGGAAAACCTCGACAACATCGAGGCCCTGCTCCGAAGGTTCCCCAACGTGGACATCGAGTTCGGCGCTCGCGAAGCTGAACTCGGCCGCCAGCCTCGCCGGACCTACAAGCTGTTTACCGATTTTCAGGACCGGGTGATGTTTGGCACTGACAACAACTTCGAAGCTGACCTGTACCAGAACTACTTTCGGTGGCTGGAAACAGAGGATGAATACTTCGATTACTACGATGCACCCGCGCAAGGCCGCTGGAAGATCTATGGTCTCGGTCTGCCCGACAAGGTGCTCGAAAAGATCTACCATGGCAATGCCGATCGACTGTTCGCTCAGACGAAGAGCGCCGGCGCCAAGGCAGGAGGGGCACAATGATTCCGCGACTGCATATTCTTCTTCGAACGCTGGCGGCGCTCCTTGTCGCCGTGTTGTCGGGATGCGAGAAGGCACCCCAATCCCCAGCCCAGACGAGCGTACCTTCGAAGATCGAGGTCACGAAGCAGGATGACGGTTCAGTAAGGATCAAGACATCTTCTGCAGAGTTCGATCTCTCACCCCGCACATATGTTCGGGCATCGCTCGTGGCAAACGGTGTGAAGCAGACGCTTGACGATCCCCGCCCCAATCAAAGCGGCAGCGCAGTCACTGTGGACGGAAGACCAGTCGATGATTTTCGGATTGACCCAACAACTGTTTCGATCGCCGACAGCAATGGGAAGCTCGGCCCGGCAGGCAAACGGGTTGAAGCCACCGCGAAGAGTACCGGGTCGCCCCTCGAGGAAAGAATCTCCCTCGAGGTGTACGACGATTTTCCAACTCTCGCTATCTGGTCTGCCTCCTTCCATAACAGCGGATCGAAGCCGGTCCAGCTCAACCGCTTCTCGCTTCAGGAACACCGCATCAATGCCTCACTTGCCGATCCCTCGGCCAAGCCCCATCAGCTCTGGTCGTTTCAGGGCGCGAGCTACGAATGGGGACAAGACGAGATCTTGCCCATGCCGGCACATTTTTCCCGGCCGAATGTGATGGGCGCGGTAGTTCATGAAGGGGTGGGTGGCGGAGTTCCCGTGGTGGCGTTCTGGACTAGGTCCCTGGGTGTCGCCATCGGACACATTGAGACCATTCCCGAAGTGCTCTCTCTCCCAGTTGACGTTTCCCAGGACGAGCGAATCAATACCAAGGTCAGCATGGCGCCCGAGACTTCCATCGAGCCAGGCCACGACTTTGCGACGCCGCGCACCTTCCTCGCGATCTATCAAGGTGATTTCTATGAGCCTTTACACATTTGGTCAGAGGCTCTGCAAAAAGAAGGATGGCAACTGGCCAAACCCAATCGCGAAGATTTCGGCATTGCATGGTGCGGGTGGGGTTACGAATTCAACGTGACGCCGAAAGACATGCTGGGAACGATTCCGAAATTGAAAGAACTGGGTATTCATTGGGCAACACTCGACGATCGCTGGTTCAACACTTACGGTGACTGGGAGCCACGCAAGGAAACCTTTCCTGACGACTCCATTAAGAAGATGGTGGATGATTTCCATAAACAGGGAATCAAGGCGCAAATCTGGTGGTATCCGCTCACGGCTGAGGATGGGATCGGTCGATGGGAGTCCCACAAGTATGTTGTGTCGCAGGTAGCCAAAGAGCATCCCGACTGGCTGGTGCTGAACAAAGATGGCAAGCCGGCGCACATGTTCCGTGACCTGGCGGTAATGTGCCCAGCGCTTCCAGAGGTGCAGGAGTATCACAAGAAACTCACCGAGAAGTTCATTCGTGACTGGGGCTTCGACGGCCACAAGCTTGACAATATCTACACGGTTCCGGCGTGTTACAACCCCAAGCATCATCACAAGTCGCCGCAGGATTCGGTTCAAGCTGTGGCTGACGTCTATCGAGTGATCTACCAAACCACTCGCGAGTTGAAGCCCGACAGCGTCACGCAAATCTGTCCCTGTGGGACGGCGCCGAACTTGGCGTGGCTTCCTTACATGGACCAGGCGGTCACCGCGGACCCCGTCGGCGGAGTTCAGGTACGTCGCCGGGTCAAGATGTACAAAGCGGTCCTCGGGCCGGCAGCCGCAGTGTATGGAGATCACGTCGAACTCTCCGAGATGTCCAAGGACGCGCGAGGTCAATGGACGGAGCACGGCCGCGACTTCTCATCCACTTTGGGCACCGGTGGAGTGTTGGGCACGAAGTTCACTTGGCCGACAAGCAACCCCAAGTTCGCCAAGGTTGCACTTACGCCTGATAAGGAGCAGCACTGGAAAAAGTGGACCGACCTCTACAACTCCAAAATGCTTTCCAGTGGAGACTTCAAGAACCTCTACGTCTATGGCTACGACGTTCCCGAGGCGTATGCGATCGAAAAAGATGGCCGCATGTATTACGCCTTTTACGCAGCAACGCCGGAGACATCATGGAAAGGAAAGGTTGACTTAAGAGGACTGCCGGCGGGGAAGTACCGGGTGAAAGATTACGTTAACCTTCGAGAACTCGGCGAAGTCGACGCTTCCTCTCCCACGTTGAACGTGGGATTCAAAGGCAGCTTGCTGGTTGAGGCGGAAAAGGAATAGCTAACGTGCAGCGTGGGCGGCAAAGAACGCCTTCCAATAGGGAGCATTGCGAAATGCTTCGGTGCCGCCGGGCTTGGTGGTAGAGCAGGCGGCAGCAAGGTTGCCGTAGGCCAGACATTCAACGAGCGGCTTACTCTGCGTCCACTTATGCAGGAATCCCGCGTTGAAGCTGTCGCCTGCGCCCACCGGATCGACCACCTCGACCGGAATCGCTTTCACCGAGACTTCTTCCTCCGTCGTGAAGGCCGTCGCACCGTTTGCGCCACGCTTCACGACCAGCAAGGGAATATCCTTCAGTAGGCTTTCTACCGCCTTTTTGAAGTCTTCCGTACCCGCCAGCTTGCAAGCTTCCCGCTCGTTCGGCATCAGCACATCTACGTAGGGAAGTACCTCGGCGATTCCATCCCCCCACTGGTCGGCCGGATCATCGTTGGTATCAAGTGAAATGGTGAGTCCCGCCTGCTTGAGTTCTTTGAACAGGCTTGCCATTTCCGGCAGCAGAGCCCGATGCAGAAAGTACGATGAAAGATGAAAGTGGCGCGCTGATTTCAAATAATCGATATCCAGATGCGCAAGCGACATCTCGGACATGCATCCTGGGTAGGTGAGAATGTGGCGCGGCCCGCCGTGGGTCAGGAGCACGGTCAATCCGGTTTGGGACAGTTCCGAGTGGGTGATGCGGTCAAGGTCCACGTGCATCGCGCGCAAGCGGTCCACGGCGATCTCTCCCAGCTGGTCACGCCCGACGCGGGTAATGAATCCAACTTTCGATCCTAGGGCGGCCAAGTTATGCGCGGTGATGGCCGAGGAACTCCCGAGGGTTACCTCGAGGCCGCTTGCCAGGAGTTCCTGCTCCAGGGGCAGCTCGACGGGTAGCCCATACAGAATCAGGTCAAGATTAATCTCGCCAGCGATGGTGATGTCGAAGTTGGGCAATCAGGTCCTAGGAGATGTCGTTGAGAATGACGACTTGGCTCAAGTTGCGGGGGGAATCGGGATTAAGTCCTTTCTTCAGCCCGGTGTAAAGTCCGAGAAGCTGGCCCCAGGGAATGCAGGCAGCGAGTCGTGTGCACTCCACGCCGAGACTAGGAACCTCAATGAGAATGTCCGCAGCGGCTTTTACACGCGTCTCGGATTTTGGTGAAACCACGAATGTCTTCGATCCAAGACTCTTCACTTCCTCAAGCAGATCGATTTCAGCCGAGTATCCTGTTTCAGAAATAAAGAAACCCACGAGTACCCTTGGACCGGCAATCGATTTCGGCCCATGGCGAAACTCCAGACTGTGAAAGCTCTGTGCGTAGCTGCATGAGCTTTCCATGACTTTCAAGGCGGCTTCACAGGCCACGCCGTAGAAAGGACCTTGCCCGAGAAACGCGTAGTCATCGAACTCATGCTTCGCGACAAACTCTCGCACTTGCTCGGGTACAGACGCAAAGAGCGGTTTCGCGAGCGGTGGAAGTTGTCCGAGCTGTCGGGAAACTTCGGGGTTATTGGCCAGCTTCGCGGCAAGAAACTGCAAGCCAAGCAGCATGGCGCTGAATGAACGTGTCATCACCGTGCTTTCTTCGTAGGCCGCAGCAAGCACGAGCGGATAATCCGCCCGGGTGGCAAACGCAGAATCGGAAGCGCAGGTCACCGTGATGGTCCTAATATCATCACGAGCGTTGAGAAGGTCCATGGCCTTCACCGTCTCCGTGGTGCGACCGGAACGGGAAATCAAAACGGCGACCGTGTTTCGTTTAGTTACGATCTCGGGAAACAGAAGGACCTCTGATGCCGGAAGGGCACGGCTCGGGCGCCCACAAATTGCAGAAAAACTAGCTGCCGCCGCGAGCGCCAGGTAGTAGCTGGTACCACACCCAATGAAAAGCCATTCAGCACCTGGATCAAGGTCGACCGCGATGGCGCGCACGATAGGATCGGTCTCCAAGGACCTCAGACATTCGCTCCAGCACTCCGGTTGCGAGAGGATCTCCCGCTCCATGTGCGTCTGCGATTGAAGTTCGGTAAGCGCCATAGCTCCAACTAGACGATCGTGATCTGAACTCCAAAGTCCTTCAGGTTCTGTTGGTCCGATTTCACAATCTTTCGGTCGGTGATTACGTGATGAATTGCATTGGGAGGAACGATCGAAGACAAGCTGCGGCGAGAAAACTTGCTGGAATCGCAAACCGCTACCACTTTCCTCGAGATCCCCACCATCACGCGGTTGACTTTTGCTTCTTGGAGGTTCGGAGTGCTCAGCCCTAGCCTCGTATCGAAACCATCCACACCGAGAAAAAGCACGTCTGCACTGAGTTGCCGAAGGGTTTCTTCCGCCAGGGGCCCCACTAGCGAGAACGAATTCTTGCGCACTGTTCCACCGGTGAGAATGACTTCAATTTCCGAGTTGGCAAGCTCGGCGGCGATGTTTACCGCGTTGGTTATAACCGTCAGATTGCGAAAGCTGCGCAAAGCTCGTGCAATCGCCAGAGTTGTCGTGCCCGAGTCGAGCAGCACCGATTGACCTTCCTCGACCATCCGCACGGCCGCTTGCGCAATCCGGATCTTCTCCATCCGATGCATCTTTTCTTTCTCTTGCACCGAAAGGTCATTGAGCGCACCGCTCGGTGGAGTCAGTGCTCCACCATGGGTGCGGTGTACCAGTCCACGCCCCTGGAGAATCTCCAAATCTTTGCGTATCGTGATCTGTGAGGTGCGGAAGCGTGCGGAAAGCTCCTTGACCAGCACCCGGCCATCGCGTCCGAGCATTTGCAGAATCTCGCGACGGCGCTCTTCGTTCAGCATTCCATCCGCTCGAGACAAGCCTTCCTCCAGCGAAGTTTCCTTTTACATTGTTTTGTTACGAATTGCAAGCTTTTCGGTTGCCCGCTCTCGCCCCTGAAGGCAGCAAATATTCGGTTGCAATCTGAATCGGGTCATTCTGTAGGAGCGCCTAAGAATGCATCGGCTGCCACCCAAAGGCTCATCGTATTGCTTGCTCGGGAGATCCGAGACATTCACTGGAGGCTCTGTGAGTATCTTCACGATTCTGTTCGTTATTCTTTTGATCGCGTGGATTCTTGGTTGGGGTGTCTTTCACGTAGCCAGCGCAATGATTCACATCTTGCTGGTCGTAGCGCTGATTGCACTGGTCCTGCACTTCATTCGCGGACCTCGCGCCGTTTGATCACGCGCGAAACCGATTGGCCTCAGTCGAAGTCGCGCTTCCTGATTTGCGAGCTTGGCGTGGCCTGATGAGGAACATGGCCGGCGGACGCCTGAGGCTGCACCCGCTTCGATTCAGAACGACGCCGTGAGCAAGGCGAGAGGGAATCTGCGAAACAAGTTGCCTGCCGGGATCGAAGGCGACGAATCACCCTGACCTCCGTCTACCCATTCTCCGGTCAGCGCATTGCGGAACCTCACCCGCGCCATCTCGGGGAGTTCCAACCTGGTTTCCTGCCAGATGTCTCCCCCGCAAGGTAGATGACGCTTGTACTCGAGCAATTCGGCACAAAGCCGAGGAACCGCCACGATCAGCCACTGATTCTCCCATCTTCGCGCGAATGCCAACACATGCCTCGACTTAGGTCCACTTACAGGGAGGGGAAGATAGTCGCCATCGCGAAACAGTTTCGGCCATTGTTTGCGCAAACCGAGGGTCGCTGCGATGGTGTGCAGTTTGATGCGGCCATCCTCCATTTTCTGAGTCATAGAACACAACTGGGTTTCCGGGCATTCGGCGCCTGCCGTGACTTGTTTCTTAAGCTCCTGTAGGACAGCAAATCGGGATTGGTAGTCGACGGGCCGACGATTATCTGGGTCTACCAGACTGAAATCCCATATCTCCGCACCCTGATAAATATCTGGAACTCCCGGTGCGGTCAGTTTGATCAAGGTTTCGGAAAGGCTGTTCAGCATTCCAAAGTATGCGATGTCTCTTTGAAAGGGCACGAAACTCTCAAGGAAAGCCCGGGATTGCAGAACGGCTTCCACAAAACTGATGACTGCGCTTTCATAGGCTTCATTGGGATTGGCCCAGGTGGTGTGCGTTTTGGCTTCGCGTACGGCTTTTCGCATGTATTCACGCATCCGCCGCACGAAGGGTTCGTCGGGCAACTCGGCTGGCTCGAAAGGCCACGCACCCACCAATGTTTGGTAGAACAGATACTCATCGTTTTCATCCGGAGCATCGTCAACGCGCAAACGGGTCTTCTTCTCGCGATTGAGCTGATGCCAGCGTCTTACGTGTCGATGCCACACCAGCGGCATCTCCGACACCACGTCGATTCTGGCGCGCACATCCTCCGAGCGCTTGGTGTCGTGAGTGGAAGTTGTGCTCATTTCGTGCCGCCAATTCCGCGCCCGCTCCGCCATCTGCCGATGGAACTCTTCCGCCAAGATGCCAAACCGGAGAGGATTCCCCCCCACCTCGTTCAACGAGACAAGGCAGTTATAGCGGTAGAAACTGGTGTCCTCGAAGCCTTTCGCCATGAGAGCGCTGGTGTATTGCTGAAACCTCATGGCAAAGCGCATCACGGCGCGTTGATAATATTGAGGCCGACCTTCCTGCCGTTCCCGCAACAGAAGTTCGCGAATGAACTCGTAGACCGAAGGCTCGGCCGCGCTGTTTCTGGCAATGGCGCTGTTTACCGCCTGATGGATATAGACCTGATCGCTCGACGACAGGTCTTGCTGATTTTGGTAAGTCCGGTACACGGGAAAAAGTGCCACGATCTCGGTGAGCGCATCGCGCAAACTCGTCAGGGTGAAATCGCACGTGTGGCGGTCGGAAAGGGCAATGCGGCTGAGATCATTGGCGAGAACGTTCAGTTCGCTATTGAGGGAAGTGTCCATCACTAATTTTTTGCACTCATATACCAAGTTTTCGAAGCTGACGTTCTCTCCAATAAACCTCCGATAAATCCAATTCATTTTCTTTTCGTTTGCCGACTCGACGAAAAGGCCATTCACCAGATTCAGGAAGTTGTAGCCCGTGGTCCCATCAATGGGCCAGTTCTCGGGGATCGCCTCATCCCCGGTGAGGATCTTTTCAGCAACGATGTAGGGACGTTTGGAACCATTCCCGGCTTGTTGCAGGCGTGCGAAGTATTGCTGAGGGTCGAATAGTCCGTCGGGATGATCGATCCGCAGCCCGTCGATTTTCCCCTCATGGAGTATTCGCAAGATGAACTCGTGTGTCTGCTGGAAAACGCGTTCGTCTTCCTGCCGGATCGCTGCAAGGTCGTTGACATCGAAGAACCGGCGATAGTTGATGTCGTCGGCGGCCACTCGCCAGTAAGCCAAGCGAAAGGCCTGCTTCTTGATCAGTTCATGTAGCTGATCGAAAGAGCTCGGGTATCCGGGAGAGCCGTTAATCTTCTCGACCGCGCGTTCCAGAAACTCCGAGACCGCCATCGAACGGGAGCACAGGGAAGCAAGCCGTCGCTTGTGGATCTCTTTATCTCGAACCCGTTCGGCGCGCTTCTCTGGCGAAGCCTCCTCCCTGCTTGGCAAGTGCTCGAAGGCTGTGATCAGGCTCTCGAGTTCGAGCAAGTCTTGGTTTTGGGCGCCCAGCCGATCTTCCAGCTCGCCGAGGTTTTTACCCAGAATCCGGGGATATTCCCGAGGGTCGATGGGAAAGCGGTGATGAAAGTAGACGATGCTGAGTTCGCCGGCTGTCTGATCGAAGGTGAGCTTCAGTTCACCCCGGTCGAGGACGGTGCCATACTGATCACCGAGTACCGGAACCAAGACCTTGCCTTGTAATTCGCCCTTCAGCGGATACCAATCGATATCGAAGAAATCGGCATAAGCGGAAGCTTCTCCATTCTCCAGGACGTCGAGCCACCAGGCATTATCTCCGCCCATGATCCCCATGTGATTGGGAACGATGTCCAGGATCTGCCCCAAGCCGTGCTCGTGCAAAACCGCAACGAAGCGCTCATACTCTTGCTGTGTTCCGATTTCGGGATTGATCTGGTGGTGATCGACTATGTCATAACCGTGCAGGCTGCCGGGCCGGGCACGCAGATAAGGAGACGCGTAGACATGCGAGATTCCCAGTTCCGCCAGATAAGGGATGACCAGAATCGCATCGGCGAAGGTGAAGGCGCGATTGAACTGGAGGCGGTAAGTCGATTGTGGAATCTCAGAGTCTGTCATCGTTCAGAAACCAGGCGGCGGAAAATGCGGGCACATGTACGCCATACCATTCGTCCTCGCGGGACGTGGCATAAATAAGGTGGCCGGTGGGCTTACTGAGACCGGGTACGGGGTCCCGCCCGAAATTGGCGAACAATTCGAGAGTGCCACCTCTCGCGAATTCCCATGAGGCAAACACGGCACTTGGCCCGAGAGTGTGATACCGTGCCGCTCCCGGGGCGATGTCGCGCAACACAGGCACAATCTTCCGCTGCCGAACCGAAAGTAGGGCGCGGTATGTTCTCAGCCAATCGGCGTGAGCCCCGCGGTTGAGGCAATTCCAGTCCAGTTTTGATCCCAAAAACGTTGCCGGATCATTAGGATCGGGAATTCGGCTCTGCCCGTCAGGAGTGCGGAACTGCTCGAAGTTTCGGAACTCCTCTCTCCTCCCCTGGCGGACCTTTTCTGCCAGGTCCGGACTGAAATCGCAGAAAAACAAAAACGGTGTTGTCGCACCGAATTCCTCCCCCATGAATAACAAGGGAGGAGAGGGCGCGAGCAGCAGGACCGCAACCATCGCCCGCAGTGCGGCGGCACAGCTGAGGCAGGCGATGCGCTCTCCGCAAGCGCGATTTCCAACCTGATCATGATTTTGTAGGAAGGAAATAAAGCACTCCGGCGCAAGATGGCGGCTGGGCTCGCCGCGCAGCGCTCCGCCTCGGAATGGCGAAGGCGCACCCTGAAATGCAAACCCTTCCGTGAGACAGCGGCCCAGCTTATCGGCGGGATCGTCGGCATAGTCGGAGTAATATCCGTAGCTCTCTCGGGTCAAGAGCACGTGCGCGGCATGATGGATGTCATCGTTCCATTGTGCGGTGTACCAGCGGGGACGCCTGTCCTCCCCACGCTCCAGATATCGAACGGCATTCTTGTCATTCTCCAACACAAGATGAATCTGGCGGTCTGCAAACTTGTCTCGAATGGTCTGCGCCAGCTCGGTGAGAATATCGCGACTAGAATCGTCCGCGATGGCGTGAACTGCGTCGAGCCGGAGGCCGTCGAAATGATATTCCTCCAGCCAGTACTGGGCGTTGTGGATGAAATAGTCGCGGACCGTCCGGCTGCAATCACCGTCGAAATTAATTGCTTGTCCCCAAGGAGTGCGGTGACGCTCGGTAAAAAATTGTGGCGCATACAGGAATAAATAATTACCCTCCGGACCGAAGTGGTTGTAGACCACATCGAGGAACACCATGAGATCCCTGGCGTGAGCGGAATTTACCAACCGCTTCAAGTCCTCAGGTCGGCCGTAGGACTGTGATGGCGCATAGGGCAGTACCCCGTCATATCCCCAGTTGCGATCTCCCGGGAAACTGGAAATCGGCATGAGTTCAATGGCAGAAACTCCCAGCTCGGCCAGGTAATCCAATTTTCGCTCCACCTCGGCAAAGGTGCCCTGCGGAGAGAACGTGCCGACGTGCAGCTCGTAGATGACGGCGTCTTCCCAACTTCTGCCTCGCCACGCGTCGTCTCCCCAATCAAAGCCGTCAGGATCCACCACCTCACTCGGGCCATGGACACCTTCCGGCTGGAAACGCGATGCGGGATCTGGAACGTCGTGCTCGCAATCAATCCGAAATCGATATTGGGCGCCAGCCAAGGAGTCGGTCTCAACTTCAAACCATCCTCCCTCTTGCGCCGTCATTGGAATGGAGAGGGCGAGCGGGGAAAGCCGCAACTCCACACTGTCTGCTTTCGGAGCCCACAACCTGAAGCGCGTTGTTCCGCGCGACCGCAGCTCGGTGCCGAAGGGCATTACGTGCTTTCGTTTCATGCCGCAGAGTGTCGCCTTCGGTCTTCGCCGCGCACCCGGTTGGTGGCTCGCTCGACCAGCAGTGCCAGGGATCGTGCCTGGAGAGGATAAGAGTCATTGCCGAAATGGAATCGGCTGACCTCTCCCGACAGCTGACACGAAGTGTCAATCAGTGCGACCCAGCCCGCGCCGGTGGGGGGAACCGGCAATACGAACGGGATCGGTTCGAAATGTGCATTGATAAGAAGGATGAAATTCTCGTCTGATACTCGCTGGCCTCGTTCATTTACTTCATCGATGGCAACGCCGGAAAGGCCCATTCCCAGGCAGCGCGCGAAATCCTGGTTCCACTCTTCATCGGTCATTTCCTGGCCGTCAGGGCGATACCAGATTACGTCTTTGATTTCAGCACCTTTGATTTTTCTACCTTGGAAAAACTTACGCCGCCGAAATACGGGGTGTTGCTTTCGCAAGGCAAGCAATTGCCGGACAAAAGCAAGCGTTTGATGGTCAATTTTGTCCGAGGTCCAGTTGACCCAACTGACCTCGTTGTCCTGACAATATGCGTTGTTGTTTCCGTCCTGAGTGCGTCCTAGCTCATCGCCAGCCAGCAGCATGGGCACACCCTGAGAGAGCAGCAACGTCGCCACCAGGTTCCGCTTCTGTTGGGCACGCAGACGATTTATGTCGGGATTGTCAGTAGGCCCCTCAGCGCCGCAATTCCAGCTGCGATTGTTGTCCGTACCGTCGCGATTTTGCTCACCATTCGCCTCGTTGTGTTTGGAGTTGTAGCTGACCAGGTCCTGCAATGTGAAGCCGTCGTGGGCAGTCACAAAATTCACGCTGGCATAGGGCCGGCGACCGCTTTGCGCGTAGAGATCGCTGGACCCGGTGATTCGGTATGCAAGCTCGCCTATCAAACCGCCGTCACCCTTCCAGTAGGAGCGGACCGCGTCCCGATACCTGTCATTCCATTCCGCCCAGCCTACCGGGAACTTTCCAACCTGGTATCCACCCTCGCCTAGATCCCACGGTTCTGCAATCAGCTTCACCTGTGACAGCACAGGATCCTGATGGATGATGTCCAGAAATGCACCCAGGCGGTCCACTTCATGCAACTCGCGCGCAAGGGTTGCCGCTAAATCAAAACGGAATCCGTCCACATGCATTTCGAGGACCCAGTACCGCAAGCTGTCCATGATCATCTGCAGCACACGCGGGTGGCGCATGTTCAATGTATTGCCCGTGCCCGTGTAATCCTTGTAGTAGCGAGGATCTTCGGGGACCAGGCGGTAATACGCGGGGTTATCGATTCCTTTGAACGAGAGCGTCGGTCCCAGATGGTTGCCTTCAGCGGTGTGGTTATAAACCACGTCCAGGATGACTTCGATCCCTGCCGAATGCAGGCTCTTGACCATGGTTTTGAACTCGGTGATGTCGCCGGTTGCGCAGTACCGTGGTTCGGGAGCAAAGAAACCAATGGAGTTGTATCCCCAGTAATTGCGCAACTCGCGCTCGACCAAGTTTCGGTCATCAATGAACGTTTGTACGGGCATCAATTCGACCGCCGTGACTCCCAACTGCGTCAAGTGATCAATGACCGGAGCGGTGCCTAACGCTGCATATGTTCCACGTAGTGGTGATGGAATGTTCGGGTGAAGAATCGTAAATCCTTTTACGTGGGTTTCGTAAATAACGGTGCTGTGCCAGGGTGTTCGCGGCGAACTATCGGCTCCCCAGGTAAAAGCGGGATCTACAACAACTCCTTTCAGCATGCCCGGCGCGCTATCGCGTCGGTCAAACGAGAGGTCCTGGTTTCGGTGTCCCACCTTGTAACCAAAGAGAGAATCGTGCCACTTAAGGCCACCATGAATCTGCTTGGCGTAGGGGTCGAGCAACAGTTTGTTGCGATTGAATCTTAAACCGCCGGTCGGGTCGTACCGTCCGTGTACCCGGTATCCGTAGACTAGCCCTGGCCGTCCCTCCGGAAGATAACAGTGCCAAACCTGGTCGGTCTGCTCCCGGATTGTAATGCGATGCGTTTCCCGCCGGCCGAGGCTGTCAAACAGGCAGAGTTCGACCTTTTCGGCCGATTCGGAGAAGATTGCGAAGTTGACACCCTCGCCGTCCCACGTTGCCCCAAGTGGATACGGTCTGCCGGGCCAGACAATTAGTTTGGTGTGATTAATCAACCCCAGTCCTCAGAGGACGGCAACTCGGATTCCAAGAGCAAGTTGGAACGGTTTGTGGCAGATAGCGGAACCCAAAGAAACCGCTTGTGCTATTTACGGATCGAAAGAGACCTTAGATGCCGCTGCAGGGGAAACCGTAGTCTGCCATTTGGGCCAGACGTCGCACTCAGGGACCTCTCCTGGTCTCGAGCTGCTGCTCTGGCAGAATGTAAGGCCAATTTGGCTCTAGATCCCAATCCCCGCCGCCAGTTCGAGCTCTTGGGCCTCGCGGTCGCCTCGGAGTACTTCCGGGCCGTGGGGTTATCTTCCCCGTTTGATCGAATCCTCGTCTGGGTGGCGAGAAAAACAGGTCAGCCATTGGAACCAACGAAGTCAATCGCTTGCTGAATCTAGGAGTGGCCTCGCCAAGTAAGATCAGAACCAGCAATGATCAGCCAAGCCGACAATTACATCGAGTACTGCCGCCAAACCGCCCGCGAACTTCGCGATCCTCACGATCTCGCCCTTCGTGGTCGTGATAAGCACACGATGACCCGGGCCGTGCACGAAGAAATCGCGCGCGTCGTAGAACTTGGCCCGGGGGATGATTTGGTTGATATAGGCTGTGGGGATGGCACCCTTCTTCAGATGGCTCGCGCACTGGGTGTAAACCATGCAATTGGAACGCACGCCACCGAAGAAGAAGCCGCTCTTGTGCGCGACATGGGCTTAGACGCGAGGCAAGGGTTGAGCCACCGACTGCCGCTCCGGGATTCCTCTGCCTCGGTCGTCGTCTGCAACAGCGTGCTCCTCATCGTGGCCAGAGAGCAGATACCGCCAAGCTTGCGTGAAATACACCGGATTGCGAGGCCAGGAGCAAGGATTTATTTAGGGGAAATCCCGTTTGTCCCTGGTCCGCCACCCGAGCCAGAGTTCGACAATCTGCGCCAAACCTTAGCCCATCTGTACCGCAAACGCGGGTTGCGAACGTGCCTGGGAATGGCTCGAAGGGTGGCTTATTCGAAACTCACCGGGAGTGCCCTTGTGATCCGCACCGGGATTGGAGTTTCTTTCCATGCGGGCCCGGAGGAGTTGATCGCAATGGCAGCCTCAGCCGGACTCCGTATCGTGCGTTACTGGCGTCACCAACATTGGGCAGGACGAAACAACTACCTTTTTATCAAGCCCGCGGGGAATGATCTCGAAAACCCATCCACGAGAAATTGAGGATCCCGCGATTTTCGTATACGCCGGCCTGCTAATTCGAGCCTGGTAGCTCCGAGCCTACTTCTCTTCATTTACCACTTGGAGCTGGTTGTCGACGCTGAACACAAGCGGAACTCCGTTGGCCCGGATTCCAGCCATGGCCATATCGCTTTCATTGTCCACCACACCCGTCAGGGTGACGTGGCCGTTGTTGACGATGATGCGGATGGCGTGGCGGCCGATCGGAGGATCGTTTGTGATCCCGCCCGCAGCTCGAGCGATTGATGGCATGGATCGCCCACGGTTCGAAGTGTATCTCTGTAACGGAGCGAAACCGTAAATGGCGGCGTAAACCGCGGCACGAATGCGGTCGTCATTCGGCGAGTTGGGCAATACCTCAATTTGGTTATCTACCTTCTGGACACCCTCGACCCTCTTGACCACATTTTCGGCGCCGGACTTGAGGGTGGGCCGCGACGCTTCCCCGAGAAGAGTGACCGTACCATCGGGTTTGATAGCAAAATGGATGTTGTCAAAGACCCCGTACTGCGGAAGAGTGACAATCGCCTTGCGAACTTGCTTCGCCATTCTTAGAAGGTTCTCCTGACCAGCAGTCGCACTTGCGTTGGTTTGCTCCTGAGCAGTTGCCAAGCAAACACAAAGAACCAAGCATAAACTGGCTATGTTGATAGCGTTTGTATATCGTCCGATCATAAGTTTCCTGCTCTCCCAAGCTACTCTCGAGGTCTGTTCGAGATTCTCAACTGCAAAGCCAGCTTCCTAGGAAAGGACTGCACGGTTTGTCGGACCGTGCGGTGAATCAGCGCGACTTGTTGCATCGCCGAATCCCTTGGCTTTGCAGTCTACGGCTGCCGTCATCAAGGCCTTACTTCGATTTCAAATCCTCCATCCGGGTTCTCGTATTGTCGTAATCAACTACGTTGCCCACCGCGGCGGACAACTCACCCGCCGACTGCGCGTTCGACCTGAGATACTGCATATAGTTGGGATCCCTGAGCCGATTAGGATTTTCGTTCAGGTGGTTGATGATGGCCTCGGTATCGCTTGCCAATTGCTTCAGCACTGGCGTAATTCGATCAATCGTATCCTGATGCCATGGTTGAGCTTCCGCACGAGCTGATTGCAATTGCGCCAAGATCTCACCAGCTTTATTGATGTGGTCCTTAATCTGCGATATCTGAGCACTGTGGCTTGGCCAGGTGACGTTGGATCTCGTATAAGTTTCCATTGTCACAGCATCTCGCTGTAATTGGGCTGCTGTGGTGCGCGCCTCTTGAAAAAAGGCTACTAACGTCGGCAGCCACCGCACTGGTGCCTGCCGAAAGCAGCGCTAACAAGGCTCCCACGTTCAACAAAGCTGACCACCGGTAGACGGACCTTGCAGACAAGAGTCGGAACACGATGATGATCTCCTTTGTTGAGGTAAACATTTCCAACATGCCATGGCCCACGTAACCCATCACCTGTCATTTGTGACAGAGGCTCTGGCCATCCGAAGCGAATCAAATGGATTGAGCGATTGGATCTTGTCCGGGATTCATGCGGCTAGCCTGAGCGGCTTTCACGAACGGGTCCGCACCTCTTACGTGCATTCGCTGAGCGAGTTCGAATGAGACAGTCTGATGGGATTTGTGCCAATCTGGGACTTACGTTGCGGCGACGCTGACGATAATCGAACCAGTCCTTACGGAACGAGGTGGGACAGCCTCATCTTTTTCAATGTGCTGGAATTCAGTTACCTGAAAGCAGTACTCGCCTTTCTTGCTCTTATCATCATGCCTGCTTTGCTGGTAGGCGTTGCGCCATCCATCATTTTCACTTACAGCCACCATACCTTGGGAACAATCGTATCCCTTGGGCGTAACCCCACCCTCATCCTGCTTCTCATCCTTGCGGCTTTGCTCTTAGTACCTCTATGGGCGGGTCCACGATTCCTGGCCATTGCGATTGATAATTTTTGGCATCTTCACTACACCCTCGTTTTTCCAATCTTTGTTGTCCTGCGGGAGATTCTTAAAACGGTTTCTGAACGGTTCCCTGGTAAGAAATATGAGCAGAAGCATATCCACTATAGACGTCTGGTTGCGACGATCTTGGCAGCGTTTCTGCTCGGCGGCGCAGGACTGGCACTCGCAGTGTCGGTCGAGCTATCAATAGGGTTAAGTCTGGTCGATGCCGAGCGCGTCGCACCGTGGGCAGTTGCCAGAGCTGCCCTTGGGAATGCGGCGATGGTCTTCGGTTTTTCCACTGCGGTGGCGAGCACCTTCTGGCTTTGGCGAGAACTCAGCGTGAATGAGCCGGTACTGGACTGGCCACATCCGCGGCAACCGGCCACGTCACTGTTGCGGGTCGCACATATGTCGGACCTGCATGTAGTTGGGGAGCGTTACGGTTATAGGATGGAGACCGGGACCCACGGTGCCCAAGGCAACCAATGCGTGTATGCCGCGTTCGAACGCCTGTCTGCGATACATAGTTCACGCCCGCTTCATCGCGTGCTTGTTACCGGCGACATCACCGATGCCGGAACGCGCGCGGAATGGACTGAGTTCCTCGACCTCCTCAGCCACTTTCCTGAGTTGCGTTCGCGCATGTCATTGGTGCCTGGCAACCACGACATAAACATTGTGGATCGCACCAACACCGCGCGTCCGGATCTTCCCTGGAGTGCCGGCAAGGCGCTGCGCAAGTTGCGCTTTGTGTCCGCTCTCGATCAGATCCAAGGCGAGCGTGCTCACTTGGTTGACCACAAGTCGGGCGCACTGGGTCCGTCGCTTGCCCATTACTTGCGGGACGGCGAACGACCAAGACTCTTGCGCGAATTGGCAGAGTACGGAAGCCTCCGCGGCAGACTGGAAATTGCGAAAGTCTGGAAAGCGATCTTCCCATTAGTCGAGCCCGCCGTTGAAGACGAGGGATACGGAGTCATCCTTCTGGATTCCATTGCGCCCAGTAATGTATCGCTCACCAATGCGGTCGGCGTGGTGAGCCCAACTCAGTTGCGAGCTCTCAGGTCAGTGCTCAAGGGCTCAAACCCGGGTGCTTGGCTGATTCTGTTACATCATCAGGTTGTAGAGTATCCAGTGCTGGGAATCACTCTGAGAGATCGCATCGGTCTTGCTCTCATGAACGGACCGGATCTTTTGGCAACGATCACCCCGCATGCCGCGCGTACGGTCGTCCTCCATGGTCACAGACATGTAGATTGGGTGGGGATCACCGGCGATACGGTTCTATGCTCGGCGCCTTCGGTAACCCTGGGGCCGGACGAATACCGCGGACGATTTATCATTCATGAGTTCAGCGTTAGCCCGACCAGCAGAATACAGGTCACGGCAAACGAGCGGGTAAAGGTAAGTCCAACGCTCGATTCGCGGGACAATATTGATCAAGATCGCCCTAGGGAAGCGGCGTAAAAATGGCATCTGCGAATCCCGAGTCCCCGAATGGATTCGTCCTCTGCGATCCCGCGGGTCATTAGCGTATTGCTGGTACCCTGGAGTTTTCTCGCCAACTTGGACGCGAGAGCAAAAGCGCCATGTGCACAATGAGGTGCTCGAGTCGATTTCTATGAAATGCTTGGCTCCTGCTCCGCTAATCGCTCTTTCTTGAATATGTTCACATTGATCGCTGCTCCAAGCAGAATCACGGTCGCGCACCAATGCAGCCATACCGCAACTGCAATGGGTGTCGTCAGAGCTTCGAGTGATCGACTCAACTTCATGTCTCCAAAATGATGGAAGTACCAGCCGAGTCCCCAGGAGAGTGCCAACAAACCTATCGTCGCCGTCACTGCTCCGACGATGGTGCCTCGTGGCGAAGCGGGAATGTTCGCGGCGAAGAGATAGAGCAGCTCAATGGCGGCTAAGGTGAACACCGCCGCCAACGCCCAGTGTGCGAAGGGCCAGATTTGCATCCATATCGATTGCACGGGCACGATTTTCGCTAGAAGGCGTTCCACAAGAGGCCCGACGAGCGTGAGCAGTACCCCGGTCACGAGCAAGATCCCAACTGCCAAACTCAAACCCACCGCGAGAATTCTGTTAGTCCAGGGCCGTCTAGGTCTTGGAACCGCATAGACGATGTCGAGACCCGCAATGATGCTCTTCGTTGCAACCGAGGTAAGCCAAAGAGTAGTGATGCTGGCAAACGATAGCAACCCGCGACGGTGCGAACCTATTTGGTTAAGAATCTGCACTAGCAGCGTCATGGTATGGGGAGGTATCAACGGGGAGAGGAATGAGATAAACCCATGTACTCCATTCTGCAATGGGATGTAAGCGGCCAGGGAAGTCAATAAGAGTAAGGCTGGCAACAACGACATCACAAAGTTGTAAGCGAGTCCGGAGGCAACTAAAAAAAGATGCTTTCGTTCAAAGTCCCTAAAGACTCCGGTGATTACGGCTATGGTACCTGCGAGCATCACATGTCGAGATTGGGCGAGGGATGCGACATTCCTGTGGATCGGGTCCGACGCATTAGCTCTCAGTCGCTTCAGCATGACCGGGGTCTCTGCCCTGAGCAGCCGACGGCAGCTCACGAACTGCGGATTTGTCCGAAGCCACAGACTGAAGTTCAATGTTCGCGGCAACCCTCGACCTGTGCCGTCTCATCCCTACTGCGATCCGCCTTGGGGTATAGCTTCCCCGAACGCGCTTCTTCCCGTGAGTAAAAGCGCGCGTGGTTAGCATTGGCCTCGCTGCTCTCTTCGATCCGGACCCGCCAAGATCTAAGCTGCCGACAGGATGTTGGATGCCTGGAACGGATTCCAGATCAAGCTGATTGGCGAGTAGGCGCTGTGCTGGAAGCTAACCGGCGAATGGAAGGCAAGTTATGCAGCTTGACGAGGCTTACGAATTTCCAACTGCCTGACGCGGTCAAGCCATGTAAGGATGTCGCCCATTCTCTTAGTGGTTCGACTCACTCGCACTCTCGCTGCTCGGAGTGATCTTGCGGTTGAACGCTCAACTGCCATTCTGCCATCGTTAGATACCCGGTTCCACTTAGGAGCAAACTTTCTCGTCACCTTGATCAATTCCATGGCGCTCTTCTTCAGGCCTGCATCTTCCCTTTGAACATTCAATCTGACACGCTTCGCCATCGGTACCTCAGAAGGCATTCTCGCAACCTATGCGGGCATTTGCATCTGTCAAAAACGGGTATGTAGAGACACTCAGCACCGACAAACGCGCAGGCCAGCTACTCAGCCGTGAGACGGGGACCGGGATCCCCGTTGCACCGAACAGCCGGAAGGCGGTCCACCTCTGCCACAACTACCAGTTAACTTTGCACTCTGGTCAACTGATGATGTCTCCAAGGGAACCAGAGCGTTCGAGTAGCTGTAGAAACCAATTCATTCCATCAACATGAAGCCGTATTGAGCGTATGAACGGAGAAGAGCATGAGCACCCTAATCGCGATCGTTTTTCATGATGAGTCCACGGCATTTGAGATGCGGGCGGCTTTGGCCAAAATGCAGGGCCAATACCTTCTGGAAATGGATGATGCTGTGGTGGTGACCAGAGACGTTAAGGGAAAGATTAAGTTGCACCAAGCGGTGAGCCTTACGGCAGCAGGCGCAGCAACCGGTGCCTTCTGGGGCATGCTCATCGGCTTACTTTTCTTCAATCCAATTCTGGGCTTGGCCGTCGGGGCGGGAGCAGGCGCGTTGTCAGGCAAGCTGACTGATCTCGGCGTAGACAATACGATGGCAAAGCAATTGGGAGACGAGTTGACGCCTGGATCTTCTGCATTGATCGTGCTGCTTCGAAAGGTAACAGCGGACAAGGTTTTGGACGGCTTAAAGCAGTTCGCAGGAAAGGGAAGAGTTTTTCAAACATCTCTCAGCAAAGATGACGAAACCTCCCTGCGTGAGGTGCTGGAAACTCCGGAGAAGACAAAGGCTGCGTAAACCTGGAAGGATGCCAACGGCACCCCGTATTTGGTTAGAACGTGCTCGTGAATCACCAAGTGCGCTTTTGACAACAGGAAAGCTAGCGCTGATCCCGTTCGACTTGCCCAAGATGCGAGCCGCCTCCCGGGCCTACGACACGAGAAAGAAGGGGATGCCAACCTGTATTCACGCGGGGTGGCAGCAGCATACCCATTTTGCTGACATCTTCGACATGATGGGATCCCAATCGTGATGATGGGCTATGGACTCGACCGGGATTGGCGAACGCATCCCATGATGGAACAACTCGATGCTGAAATGCTCATTGGGGATCCAAGCAGCAATCCTGTATCGATGAGCGTGCGAACCGCGCTGCATAGTCTCAAGGCTCGTACGTAGGGTAAGTATGATTTCGCGAAAGAATAGATTTGGAATGAACACACATACAAAGATCGAAAACATGGAATCGTACGTGTCTACTGGCCACTTGCCGGCCGGCCAGGTGATTGATGCATTGCTCGACGAAGCGTACGAGCTGTTTAAGTCCGACTCAGAAGGAGCGAACTCGCAGGTGTACCCCTCCTTGGCGAAGGTACCCAATGACTTGTTCGGTATATGCATAGCCTCCACGAATGGGAATATCTATGCGACCGGGGATACCGAATATGAATTCACGATTATGAGCGTGGCCAAGCCGTTTATTTTTGCCTTGGTATGTGAATACCTTGGACCTGAAGAGGTGCGGCAAAGAATCGGCGTAAACAGCACAGGATTTGCCTTCAATCCTCTTGGAGCGATGGAGCAAAGCGCCGAGGGCAAGACGAATCCGATGGTCAACGCGGGAGCGATTGCCACAACCAGTCTTGTACCTGGCGCGGACGTCGAGGAAAAATGGGAATTCATTCAGAGCGGGTTGTCACGGTTCGCGGGGCGTTCGCTTTCGCTCAACCTGGAAGTCTACGAGTCAGCGTCAAAAGCCAATTTCCAGAACCAAAGCATCGCGAACTTACTCCGTAATCGCCATCGAATCTCCGCTGATCCAGCGGAAACGACCGACCTGTACACGAAGCAATCCTCGGTGAACGTGTGCGCAAGAGATCTCGCCGTAATGGGTGCTACGTTGGCCGATGGCGGAGTCAATGTCGTCAGCAAGGAGCGGGTGGTTGAAGCCGATTGCTGCCGCTATGTGCTGGCTGTGATGGCGACTGCCGGTCTTTACGAGACTTCGGGCGACTGGCTCTACGAGGTTGGCCTACCTGGCAAGAGTGGAATCGGAGGAGGAATTGTTACCGTGTCTCCGGGAAAAGGCGGCCTCGGCACATTTGCCCCTCCGCTGGACGATGCTGGTAACAGCATAAAAGGACAACTCGTCGCTAAATTTCTTGCCAAAGAACTGGGAATGAATTTGTTCCTCTCCCAGCCTGCGCCATACCTAGCCGCTTGAACTCCCTGGCTGCAATGCGAGGTTCGTGCTAACCATGCTCAGAAGAGGGATGGGGAAGCTGTCAATTGGAACCGATATATCGGCCCGACCGGCCACTGGATGCGTTTGTAAACTGTCGCTTGCCGGGACTCTCCTAAATTCAAATCCACTCTAACCAGCCCAGTCCACGAAATCTTCTTGGGCGGTTAGGCGAGCGTCGCCATTTCGCTTGACACCCGATAAAACTTTGGGCGCGCTCCACAGCTGTAATAGTGCAACGCACATTTCAGCAGCGCGTGCCATATCTTGCACACTGACCCACTCCTGAGGTCCGTGAATGTTTTGCATGCCTGTGAACAAATTTGGCGTCGGCACGCCGCGCTCCGTGAGCCGAGAACCGTCCGTCCCTCCTCGGATTGGGCGGACGACAGGCTCGATGCCTATGGACCGGCAAGCCTCCTGGGCTAATTCGACGGGACGCATATCTTTCTCCAGCCAATAACGCATATTGCGGTACTGTTGGTGGATCGTACAGGTGATCAGCGCTCGCGGCTCAGTGGCTTGAACCGTGGAACAGACCTGCCGCAGCAGTTCGCCATGTTTGCGTAAGCCATCCAATTCGAAGTTACGGAGTATGAAATGAAGGTTAGCGGAAGCGGTTGTGCCGCTCATCTCGTAAATATGGATAAACCCGTCCCTGTCAGCTGTTGTTTCCGGAGTGAGGGTAACCTGCGGCAAGGTGTCGACGATTTTTGCAGCCAGGTGAAGTGCATTCACTAGTTTGTCTTTGGCTTGCCCGGGATGAATCGATACTCCTCGCACGTACACATCCGCCTTATCCGCAGAAAAGGTCTCATAGACGAGCTCGCCGAGTTCTGCGCCGTCCAGCGTGTACGCCACATCGGCTTTAAGATCTTTCGGTAGATCATCATGGACCCCGCGACCGATCTCTTCATCAGAAGTGAAACAGATCCGAATGCGTCCGTGTGGCAGGTCTCGATTCTGCAGCAGATGTCGAGCCACAGTCATCACAATGGCCACCCCTGCTTTGTCATCTGCGCCCAGCAGCGTGGTCCCGCTTGCGGTGACGATGTCGTCTCCCAGCTTTTTCCCAAGGTAAGGGAAGTCAGCTGGGGATAGCACGACGCTAGGGTCGTCAGGCAAAACAATCTCGTCCCCCGAATAGTTGCGGTGCACAATCGGTTTAACGCCGGTGCCGTTGAACTGGGGTGCGGTGTCCACGTGCGCCAGAAGCGCAATGGTTAGAACGTCTCTGTCGCTTATAGTGGCCGGGATCGTCGCCAAGACTGCACCGTAGTCGGTTAGCTTCACGTCCTGGGCTCCGCTAGATGCCAACTCACTTACCAGCAGCCGGAGCAAGTCGTACTGCTTCTCGGTACTTGGCGACGTGCTGGATTTCTCATCACTCTGTGTGTCAATGCGAGCATATCGAATGAAACGTTCCTCAAGTTCGTGGGCGAACGCTGAGGTCAGATGAACCCTACTAGTGAGAGACTCCGAGCGGGTGTGAGTGGACATTCTTTCTCCTCTTAACCCCCTTATCAGCTCCGAGGGACACCTCGACCTCGAGCCCCTTGAAAGCTGAGCAGCCTTAACGGGCCGAGCTGGGGATCCAGCACAGAAATTGCAATCTCATTGAGACAATTTATCCGCAGCCGACAACTTTTACCAACAAAGTTATCGCACGGAGTTGCCCCTCGCATCTGGCAGTTGTGGCAGTACACGAGATCCCCCTTGGTTGCATCTTTACTTTTATGTGGCGTGGCCCCCGTTCAGCACGCCGAGCCTTCTTCGATTATCCGACCTACCCCAGTACCTACTCACTCCCTGGTGCAATTCGTGAGTTCCTGGACAGCTTCGGAAATCTGCCTGGCCTGGCGCGCGATGCTAACCGGCTCAAAGACCAAGATCATTGGAAGGAGAGGTCTGAACAACGACCCACAGCGAGAAAGCGAAATGTTGGAGACGAAGTATAGAGAAGTACAGAAGAGTACCGCGAGCGGGGTTCATCTCCAAGGTTCAAGGCGACTCGCAACAACGCGTAGAACCTATGGCCCCCGGAGTTGTCAGCTTTTCCCCGGTTCCCAAAAGATTCCCGGCTCGGTCGTTCTCCGAGCAGAACGTAACCGTGTCTCGCCTCGTAAGTGGATAACACAGGCACTCAGAAAACAAGACTTAACCAACCAAGGGAAGGAGAACGATACAGAATGCGAAAACAGACGGGATTCTCGTTGATTGAGTTGCTGATCGTAGTCGCAATCATTCTGATTATCGCCGCGATCGCGATTCCGAACCTGCTACGCGCTCGCATCGCCGCCAATGAGTCGTCTGCGGCAGCGTCGGTTCGTACCATTTCTACCGCACAACTTACCTATCAGACTTCGTATCCATCGGTCGGGTACGCTACGAGCATAGGCGCCTTAGGTCCGGGGAACGTCTCCTGCAGTGCCGGCCCGAGTTCGACCAACTCTTGCATCATTGACTATTCTCTGGCTCAGGCCGCGACCGGTGGTACTCCGAAGAGTGGATACTTCTTCAACACAGTCGGCCGCGCGTCGAGCGGGACGGTGAACGATGAATACTATGTCAACGCGTATCCTTCCAACTTAAATAGCACTGGTGTAAAGGAATTCTGCGCGGTTCAGGACAACGTGGTTCGGTACAAGACGCCCGGCGTTGCTGGCGGAAGCTTGAACTCGGTCCCCTTGTGCCAGGTGGCAAGCCCGGTGGGCAACTAATGACGGGACCCCTTGGGCCGTGTCGGAGGCATGGTCGAACGGTGTGTCGCTCTTAAACGAAGGAAAATATCCCGACTTTCGTTGCGGCGTACTGATCGTCCTTGAGAAGTAAACGTCACTCGAGCCAAGCGCGAAAAGAATCTGATTCGAAGCCTCCAGATCGGGGGCGGGACGCTGCCGTGCGCACAGACGCGGAACCCCTTGCGATTCGCACAGACGAACAACGTGCGATTTTTGAACTCTCCCAAGCGACTCCCTGAAAAAAACTCTTGACATGGGCAATAGTGTTATAGTTAACTATAACAGTATTGCAGCCAGTGATTGCACCTGGCCCCGGAGAATTCCTTAGGAGAATGCCCATGAAACTTCAATTTATGCTTCCCTGTGTCGTGCTGCTTGCCGCGACAACAGCGCTTGCGCAGCACGAAATGAAAACATCAGCAACCCAGCCGCAGTCAGATGCGCAAAAGTCTTTTAGCCACCTGAAATCTCTCGCCGGCACGTGGCGTGGCCCCGTGACGGTGGATCCGCCACAGCCGCAAATTAAGAACGGAGAGCCCGCGCAGATCTCACTGCGTGTGACCTCCCGGGGAAACGCGCTGGTACATGAGATGAACGACCCAACGAAGCCGGATGACCCGACAAAGTACGACCATCCAGTCACGATGTTTTACCTGGACAACGATCATCTCACCCTGATCCATTACTGCGACGCCGGCAACCGTCCACGCATGGTTGCCAGGACCTCACCCGATGGAAAAACCGTGGAATTTGATTTTCTCGATGTCAGCGGCAGTACCGACTACGGCAACATGTACCATGCGGTCTTCACTACTGTCGATGCAAACCACCACATTGAGGATTGGACCTTTATGATGCCGGGGAACAAGCCAGTCCACGCGCGCATGGACCTTACGCGGGCGCAGTAACGCTCGGCAATAAGGCGCAATGGGGGTAACGAATATGAGCACGAATTTTGCAACAAAACGGTTTTCGGAAGTATCGTCGGGTACCAAACCCGAGTTGGTCGTCGTCTTTTACCTACTCACCTTTCTCATGGGAGGGTTCTTCCTCTTCGTCGGTGGTAGGGTGAGCTTGATAGTTGAACTCACGGGTACGGTGTCCTACATCGCCGTCACTCTCCTTTTCTATGCACTAAGTAAAGGGGCGTAAGCATGCAATTCCCGCGAGGATGTCTTGGGATCTCGTTTAGCATGAATTCGATATGAGCTGGCGTTTTTGAGATAAACAAAAGTTAGAACCGAACTGGAAACCTGGATGGACCGTGAGTGGAATGACAATCAGCCGATTTACCGTCAACTTCGAGACCGCGTGGTCGCGATGATTCTCGACGGCGTACTCAAAGAAGGCGATCCGTTGCCATCGGTACGTACCGTCGCAGCTGATTACCGGCTCAATCCTCTCACGGTTCTCAAGGGGTATCAGGAACTGGTGGACGAGGAGCTTGTCGAGAAGAAGCGGGGACTCGGTATGTACGTTAAGGACGGCGCGCGCAATCTGCTGCTGAAGGGCGAGCGCCAGAAATTCCTGGCGGAGGAATGGCCCAGAATTCAAGCGACCATTCAGCGCCTCGGCCTAGACTCGGAGGAATTGCTGAACGGCCGACCACCGTCTGCGAAAACCAAGAAGGAGGAGCGTTGAAGCATGCCATGCATTGAAGCACGCGGCTTGCGCAAGGCGTTCGGAACGACGGTCGCGCTGGATGGCGTTGATTTCCGTGTCGAGGAAGGGCGCATTCTGGGAATGATCGGCCCCAACGGTGCGGGTAAAACAACCGCGCTCAACGCTGTGCTCGGCCTAATTCCATATCAAGGAGAGCTGAGAGTGCTGGGGCGTGATCCCTGGAAAGAGCGCGATCGTCTCATGCGCGATGTGTGTTTTATTGCCGACGTCGCCGTGTTGCCACGCTGGATACGGGTCTCACAGGCGCTAGAGTTCCTGGCTGGCGTGCACCCGCGATTCGATCGTGCTAAAGCCGAGGGCTTCCTTTCTAGAACCAGCATCGGCCTTGATCGCAAGGTGAAGCACTTGTCGAAAGGCATGGTGGCCCAACTTCACCTTGCCCTGGTCATGGCCATTGACGCAAGATTGCTAGTCCTCGATGAACCAACGCTTGGGCTCGACATTCTATTTCGCAAACAGTTTTACGACTCGCTCCTGAACGACTACTTCGACGGCAACCGCACGGTCGTGGTGACAACGCATCAGGTGGAGGAGCTGCAGCACATCCTTACCGATCTAATGTTCATGGATCGCGGGCGAATCGTGCTCAGTTGCAGCATGGAAGAGTTCGAATCGCGCTATCTGGAACTAACCGTCAACCCCGATCAGCTGTCTGCCGCCCGGGCCCTGAAGCCGATGCATGAACGCCAGGTGTTCGGCAGGACGATCCTAACGTTCGATCGCGTCGAACGCGGTCGGCTTTTGCAACTTGGCGAGGTACGCACGCCCAGCATTGCCGACCTCTTTGTGTCCGTAATGGGGAACCAAGCTGGCATGGCAAAAGGAGTAGCCAGATGAATACTCAATCAGATTCCGCATCTGCATCCTGGGTGCAATCCGGCGGCTTCGCAAACGCCATTGCCGCGGCCACTCGGCCTTTGTACTGGTCGATTCGGCGAGAGCTCTGGGAAAACCGGTCGATCTACATTGCGCCGGTGGCGGCCGCGGTTCTCTTCCTTTTCGGTTTTGCGATCAGCATCATCCGCATGCGACTCCACAAGGAAGTCCTTTGGTCCATCGATCAATTCGAACTAGCTCCGGCTTTGATCATGGGAGCAGCTCTAATCGTCAGTATTTTTTATTGCCTCGACGCTCTTTACGGAGAGCGCCGCGATCGCAGCATTCTATTCTGGAAGTCACTGCCAGTATCGGACGTTACCGCAGTGATCTCAAAGCTCTGCATCCCCATTCTGGTTTTGCCCCTCCTAAGTTTTGTCATCACGGTTGCCACGCAGCTCCTTACGCTGGTGATGAGCAGCGCTGTATTTGCGGGCAGCGGGGTCAACCTACGGGAGCTATGGACGCATGTGTCATTGTTCCGCGTTCCGGGGATATGGCTCTACCACCTTGTGACGGTCCATGGTCTTTGGTACGCGCCGCTCTATGCATGGTTGCTGCTGGTCTCCGCATGGGCGCCGCGTGCGCCCGTCTTATGGGCGTTTCTACCGCCATTTGTAATCTACGGAGTAGAGAAGATCGCATTCAACACTTCCTATTTCCTCAACCTGCTGCGGTACCGCTTGGAGGGGCCTGGGAGCGCCATGGCGGCTGAGCATCAGCCAGACCTTGCATCAAAACTGATCCCCCATCATTTCCTCAGCACCCCGGGCCTTTGGACAGGATTAGCTTTCGCGGCGGTATTTCTCTACGCGACCGTTCACTTGCGACGCTCCCGCGGACCCATCTGACGCGGTTTCTAGGCTAGCAAGAAACCAAAGAAAGCCAGGTAGAAGGGGAGGAGAACCGTGTCTCCAATATTGGCTGCTCACATTTGCGGCGGAACCCTGGGGTTGGCTTCGGGTGCTGCAGCATTGTCGCTCCCCAAGGGTTCCCGTTGGCATGCCCTGGCTGGAAAAGTGTTTGTGGTATCCATGCTGACGATGGCCACAGGCGCGGCGTATCTGGCAATCGTGAGGCATCAACCCGGTAATTTTTGGGGTGGGGTTCTAACCATCTATCTAGTCGGAACGGCTTGGCTGACCGCTCGGCGCCGAGACGGGAAAACGAGCAAGCTCGATTGGGCTGCGGTTCTGATCCCTTTGGTGGTCGGTATCCTGTCTTGGATCGCTGGTCTTGCAAAGATGCGCAGCCCAACACCGCCAGCAGACGGCGTCCCCGCCGGAATGCAGCTTTTCATGGGTACTGTGATGCTATTGGCGGGAGCGGGGGACATTCGCATGCTCTTGCGGGGCGGCCTTTCCGACACGCAGCGAATCGCGCGCCATCTTTGGCGGATGTGCTTCGGGCTCTTCATCGCCGCAGGGTCTTTTTTCCTGGGAGGCGCAAACCGCCCACTGAGATTGCTTTCGGCAGTGGGGATCGGGCAACACCTATCCCCAGCTGTGTTTAATACACCTCTGTACTTGATTCTGAGTGTACTTCCACTGATTTTCCTGATTTTCTGGACGATCCGGGTTCGCTATACCAGTTCATGGAAGAGAATGTCGACACCGCCCTTGGCAAGTAAAACAAGCGCTCTCGATTGAATAGGACGCTGGTTGCTACAGGATCGGGTCCTCGCGCAGCTCGTCCATGTGGTTGTTTCTCCTGGTGGCGAAGAGTAGTAGAACGATCGCAACACGCTCGACTGGTACTCCAGAATCGCCTGCTCGGGCGATCACCGCGAACTCACTTGGCAATTGCAATATGCCGCCGTTTGTTGCGGAGGTAGCGCTTCAACGAGAGCGCATCCTCGCTATGGCTGGACAGAAAACTTAGGAAGCAGAGAGCGAGCACAGAGTGATCCAGCGAGGCTCCGAAGTTCTGCCAAACCAGAGCGTGAGCACCAGGATAGTTTGAGGAAAACAGCAGGGACATCATGTACACGAAACCAAACGCACTCGCAGTTCTGACCAGTATCCCGAGCACAAGAGACAGCCCGATTGCCAGCTCGCCATAGGCCACAAGGAACGCGATAGCCGTCGCGTGCGGCAGGACGATTCGCTGGAGCACCGGAACCATGAAAGGGTAGGAGCTCCCGTCTCGCAAGAATCGGTTGATCCACCATTCAAAACCACCACCCCTCGTGAACTGCGTACCGAACACCTTGTACTCAGCAAAGATCAGGAACAGACATCCCACGGCAATCCGCAGACCTGCCAAAACAATAGTGTTTCTATCTTGGGCGATGGTATCGCTCATGAACGGGCCGCTGCGATTGTATGCGAAATTTCGGAGAAGGTCGGAATGACCGGTAAAAGCTGGCGCCTCGGCGAAGAAACAAAAAACGCAAGCTTAAGCAACGGACAAGCAACAAAGGCCGCTTCCCATTCGCGCCCTCTCCCCCTCGGTGATTACTTTAGTTCACCGTCTTTCGTGTGTTTCTAACTCCCCGTTGTCGAATCTAATTGATTTGAAATCAGTCAGGTAGGTTCCCCAATGGCCAAACACTTCGTCGCGGTTTACACCGATAGCGGTTGTTGTCTCATCAGTTGCGGTCACAAACACCAGAACATCACAACGGCTGCCGCGTGCGTTTCAGAACCGGGTGGCTACGTTGTTGCGGTTCGTCGCCGTAAGTTCGTATCGCTCAACGACGGGGAAGAAGCCGAGTTCCAGCGGGTGATGTATGGGCGACAATTGGAGAAAAAGAGAAACCGTTCCCCGAACGGAAGCCCGGCTCCCGCGACTCTCTCGCCACGCGGTGTTTAATTTGGCGAGAGGCGAAGTGAATCTCTTGCAGCCAAGCGCGATTCTTCGGCAGGACTCCTGAAGACAACAATTGGAGACGCCTCTAAATCCCTGATCACAATTCGGTGTTAGACTGGCTGCACTTGAGGCGAACCCCCGTGGAAGAAGCTGTTCACTCCCCGCGGTTAATCCGGTTCGGAACCTTTGAAGTTGACCTTGCAGCGGGAGAAGTGCGCAAGGGCGGAGTGAAGCTGAAACTCACCGGCCAGCCTTTTCAGGTTCTCGCCATCCTGCTGGAACGCCCCGGCGAAGTGGTGACGCGGGAGGAGTTGCAGAGGCGGCTTTGGCCCGACACGTTCGTCGACGTCGACCGCAATCTGAACACCACCATCAATAAGATTCGCGAGGTGCTGGGCGATTCGGCAGACAATCCACGCTATGTTGAGACTTTGCCGCGGAGGGGTTATCGGTTTATCGGTGAGTTGGAACGACTGGTACAGCCTGTAGTTGCCGTCAAACCCGATGGCAGCTCGCACTCGCATCAAGCGTGGCTAAAAATCACCGCAGCGGTTCTCGCGATCGCGGTCTTTGCTCTTGGAGCTCTGGCTGTCTATCGATGGTATCGGCAGGAGCATCCCGAGGAGCAGACGGCCATGAATGTCCTGCCGTTCACGGCGTTGCCCGGGGAGGAGACGTCTCCTGCCTTCTCCCCTGATGGCTCTAGAATCGCCTTCGCCTGGAATGGTAATCCAAAGCGTGGGGCCAAGGGCTTCGATCTGTATGTGAAGGCCATCGGGAGCGAAACTCTTCTGCGCCTCACGCAGCATCCTTCGGTATGGATTAGTCCGGCATGGTCTCCCGACGGCACGCAGATCGCGTTTCACCGCCTGGCCGGCGCCGACACGGGAATCTATGTTGTGCCCGCGCTTGGCGGACCTGAACGAAAATTACTTTCCACCCGAGTGCCTAGGGTCTGGGAAATCTCTCTTATAAGCTGGTCGCCGGACGGCAAGTGGATCGCCTTTAACAATGTGCCCGGAGACGAACATGCGGTGATGTCTCTCCTCTCTACGGAAACATTGGAGACCAAGCGAATTCCGAACGGTGGCGATTGTCTTGCACCAGGTCAGCCCGCCTTCTCCCACAGCGGCGACCACCTCGCATACTGGTGTTATCGAACCGAATACCAGGGCGACGCCGGGCTCTATTCCTTACGGCTTCCGGACGGAAAGCCGAAGATGATTGGGCCATTCTTGGCTTATCCCCACGGGTTGACATGGTCGGCTGACGACCAGAAACTCATCTTTTCCCTTTGGAATACGCGCTCATTCCAACTCGGCGAAGTCGCCGTCGCGAATGGTTCGGTGAAGCGACTAGCACTCGAAGACGCAGAGCTGCCGACTGCTTCTCCCAAAGGCGACAAACTTGCCTATAGCTCTATTTCGGTGCGCTTCGACCTCTGGCGCAGGGACCTGTCTCAAACGGATGCTCCGCCGGCAGAACTCATCCCTTCTTCGCGGGCACAGTTCGACGCCCAATACTCTCCGGACGGAAAGCGCATTGCCTTCGCGTCCACACGATCGGGCCGTCACGGTGTATGGATCAGCAGCGACGATGGGAGCAACCTGGTCCAGATTTCAAACCCGCATGATGAGAGTGGTAGTCCGCAGTGGTCGCCGGATGGAAAGAAGCTAGCCTTTGACTCGCGCCCCGGGGAAAGCTGGGAAATTTACGTAGCCGACGTGACCGAAGGGAAGCCCAGAAAACTGGTCACAAATATCTCCAGCGTAATTCAACCTTACTGGTCACGCGATGGAAAGTGGATCTATTTTAGATCTGATGAACCTGGCAGGATGGGAATCTATCGTTGTCCCGCCTCCGGCGGCGACGCCATTGCACTCTCGAAAGATATCAATGGAATCAGTCCGCAGGAGTCCTTTGATGGAACGACAGTGTATTTTGCAAGCCACGGAGACAATTCGACGCTGAAAAAAACCGCCCTGTCGGGGCAGCCCGGGATGGAATCAGAAGTCGATGGATTGCCTCCATTGCGCAATTCCAAGGTCTGGACTCTTTCTTCGGGTGGCATCTATTTTGTTCCAGCGGAGGCACCCAGATCTGTCCGCTATTTCGATTTCGCCAGCAAGCAGATACGCCCAATCTTTGAAGTGGACAGGGATTTTGGTGACGGCCTGTCCGTCTCTCCAGATGGCCGCTGGATCATCTATTCACAAGTTGGCGATGTGAACAGCGACATCATGCTCGTCGATCACTCGGGTGAAAACTGAAGAATGGTCGGGGCGATTGGATTTGACCCCTGCGCCCAAGGCAGAAAAACCTACCCAGACAAACACAGCGCAGAATCAAAGGGTTACGCGGGATTCACTCAGGCCACGAATTGTAAGGCGAGTTACCATGCTCGAGCAACGTTGCTCATCAACGGATAGTTGGGTCGATCCTAGAGTCCTAATGAACTAACGTACCTTTCGCGCCCGAATGTCGTTTCGCATACATTACAAGAGCAGTAAAGCCTGGTTTGCCATGCAATGCGTTGAGGTCGGGATCTTCTCCGATGGCTTCCGCATAGCGTGGAAGGAGGCCGTGGTCGATTGATTGGCGCAAAAGCGAGAGGGCCTCGTCTGACTTCCCTTTTTTCGCCACTTCGCTTGCCAAGTTGTACAGTGTTACTGCCGTTTCCGGTTGATCGGTCCCGAGAACTCGTCGTTCAAGGTCAAGCAGCTGGCGCAGAGAAAGCTCGCTCTCCTGGTCTCTGCCCATCTGGCCTTGGATCGCGGCCTCGTTCATCATGTAGTGAATTGTGTTCAGGTTCTCATCGCCATAAACGCGTCGTTCAGTAGCGAGCGCCTGGCTTTCAAGTCTTTCTGCCTCGGTCAAGCGATTTTCGCTAACGAGGATGCCGGCCAGAGTATCCATGGAGGATAGGGTGCCGGCATCCTCTGGCCCCAGTGAGCGGCTTCGCCGCTCGAGGACCTCGCGTTCCATTTTCTCGGCTTGTGCGTGATTCCCTTGTACGTCGAGCGTGTTCGCCAGATCGCTTGTGATGGAAAGGGTGTCATCATTATCAGGCCCAAGCACACGCCGCCGGGTCTCGAGAGTTCTCTCTTGTAGGCGCTCCGCATCGGCAAAACGTCCCTCCTGAAATAATGTCCAGGCCAGCCGCTGCATCGTCCTCAGTGTTTCTGGATGAGCGGGCCCAAGGGCCGCGCTCTCGATATTCACACTTCCTTCCAGTAGTGACTGGGCCCGCGAATACAGGCCCAGATTTAAGTAAGCCACGCCCATTACATGCATCATTCGCGCTTGCAGCTCTGGGTCTTTCGACAGGCCGGAAGTAATGTCTTTCGAGGCCTTGTCAAGAACCTCGCGCGCGGTCACCGCGCTACCAACTCTCTCTCCGGGATCGGAGACCTTGAACACTCCTGCCATGAACTCCGCGATGCGACTCGAGCGGTCGCGCTCGCGAAGAGCTGCATCGCGTTGTTGCCGTGCTGTGCGAGCCTGTATCAGGGTGCCAGCAATCCCGGCAATTAAGGCCAGCGATGCAAAGGTCGTAAGCCCCACCGCAAGAGGATTCCGGCGAACGAATTTTTTTGCGCGGTAGGCAACCGTGTCCGGTCGGGCGCTGATCGGCTCGTGCCGAAGATACCGCTGAAGATCGTCGGCAAAAGCAACTACGGAGATGTAACGTTCCGCAGGATTTTTCTTCAGTGCCTTTATCAGTATTGTGTCCAGGTCACCCCTCAGCTCGCGGGAGAGCTTTTCGGCAGCACTGCTGTTTTCCGTGCCAGTTGAGGCCGCGTTCCTCAATCGAACGGCTTCGCTTGGTCGTCGGGGTTCGGCTTCAACAATCGCCTTCACCAGATCCGCAGGAGAATGCAGCCCGGGCCCGGAAGGATGCTGACCGGTCAAGAGCAGATATAACAAAACTCCAAGCCCATACACGTCTGTTGCGGTCGTCACTGCGCCGCCGCATATTTGTTCTGGCGCCGCATACTGCGGGGTCAGAGCTGTGCCAGCTTCGGCCGTCAGCAATGTCGCTGTCGCTGGGCTGCTCTCGTCTGAAAGTAGCTTTGCGATTCCGAAGTCGAGCAGCTTTACTTGGCCATCGTTCCGCACCAACACGTTGGAGGGCTTAATGTCGCGATGAACGATCAGACTGGCATGGGCCAGAGCGACAGCGCTAAGGACGTCAAGAAAGAGCTTGATCCGAGTCTCCACATCCAGCCTGTGTTTGTCGCAGTAATTGTCAATCTGCTGTCCTTCGATGTGTTCAAGAACGAGATACGGCGCGAGGCCCGGCGCGAGGCCAGCATCGATCAGCTCAGCAATGTGCGGGTGTGAGAGCTGCCCAAGAATTCTACCTTCACGCTTGAATCGCTCAGCACCGCCTGTCGCGGCAACTGCAAAATGCAAAAACTTGATCGCGACGCGCCGCTCGAAGCGCCCGTCGCTGCGCTCTGCCAGCCACACGCTTCCCATGCCGCCCTCGCCAATTGGCGAAATAAGCCGATATGCGCCAATCGACTGCCCTGCTGAGAATGATTCATTGGGGAGTGCCTCGGTACTCGTTTCGAGGAACTGCTCGCGCTCCGCAACCCGGTGCTCTTCGAGAAGTTTCTGGACTAGTTCAGCCAACTCAGGTTTCTCTGTCCGAAACGATTCCAGCCAGTTCGCCCTGTCCTCTTCCGGGAGAGAGAGCGCCTGGTCCAAGTAGGGGCTTATCTCTTGCCATCGCTCTGGGCTAAGGGCAGGCATATGCGTCAAGCCTCCAGATCGGTCAAGAGAGAATGGTAGCTCAGAACTGACAAAGGCGAAGTTGTCGGTGGGGGACAGGGAATTGGTCGGAAAGAGTCGCAACAGAATAGGACAGTGACGCGTAAGGAGTTAGCGTATTCGGGATCAATGACTTAGCCGGGGCTGCGATAGATCATGCTGGCTGGAAAGCTTTCTGATCGGTAAACACGACTGCCCCCTCAAGACGACTCATCCAGCCACCCTTACAACTGTCGCCAACGCACCTTACGACGAACTTGGGGGCCACGCCAGTGCTTTAGAATTTCGCGACGGAAGGACTCCGTCGTAAACATGTGATTTGAGATTGGTCGGGGCGATTGGATTTGAACCAACGACCCCCTGCGCCCAAGGCAGGTGCGCTACCAGGCTGCGCTACGCCCCGACAAAGAAAATTCCTCCATCATTTTACCTCAGGGCTTGAGGACCACCCAAAGCTCCAGGATCTCACGCCCGTGCAAAGTCGATGTATCCACGCTGAATGTCTGTACGGGTAAGTCTCACGCGGAGCTTGTCGCCAACATCCAGTCCCTGACGTCCTTGCTCCAGCAGCCCTTCCAGACGAGGCTTCAATACGCGCACAAACGTTCCCTGGGTCGTGACTCCGGTGACAATGGCGTCGAAGACCTCGCCAATGCGGTCGCTCATCACCACCGCGGCCAGACGCTTCGTCATCTCCCGCTCAACCTTACGTGCATCGTTTTCTTTCTGGGTGCAGTTCCGAGCAATTGATTGAAGTTCGCCGTCTGAATAAGGATTCGGAGCGCCTGCGATCTGGGCCTTTAATAACCGCTGCGTGACCACATCGGCAAAGCGCCGGTTGGGTGCGGTGGAATGAGTGTAATCCTGGACAGCCAGTCCAAAGTGGCCCATTTCCGGATCACCGGGGCGCTCGAGCACATACTCGCCGGGGCCAATCAACTTGATAACCGCGAGCGAGAGATCAGCAAAGTGATCTGGATCCGCCTGCTTCTGCAGCAACAGGAAATCGTTCAAGGCCTTTGAGTCCGGCGCAGGTGGAAGGCGATCGCCATGGGCCGCCGCAAGTTGGACGATACGGTCCCAGCGCTCAGGAGTCTTCACCACGCGACGCAGTGATGACACGTTGAGTAGGAGTCGAGCAACCACGCCGTTCGCTGCCACCATGAAATCTTCAATCAATTCCGTGGCAAGGTTCTTCTCCTGCTTTGCGACATCCACGACTTTATCGTTCAACAAAATGGGATGAACTTCGTTGGTATCGATATTCAAGGCTCCGTGCGAATAACGCTCTTTTTTGAGCGCCTGTGCGACCTGGCTTTGGATTTTGAGCTGAGCCATCAGGTCGCTAGACGCCGCTACCTTCGCCGGAGGCGGAGCCAAACCCTCGAGCCACGGGCCAATACCGCCATAGGTAAGCTGTGCTTTGTTTTGCACCAGCGCCCGGTACACGGTTCCGGAGTTCACCGTTCCGTCTGCGGCAGCAACGAACTCTATCACCATTGCCAAACGGTCCTGACTCTCGAGCAACGAAGACACGCCGGTGGAGAGTGCCTCTGGCAGCATCGGGAAGTTACGAACGCCGGTATAGACGGTCGTGGTCTCCTTCGCTGCATGATCATCAATTGGGCATGCCTTGGGCACGAAAGCATCCACATCAGCTATGCCGATCATGACCTTCACGGCACCATTCGAGAGTTGCTCGACAATCTCAATCTGATCGAGATCGCGTGATGTGTCGTTATCGATGGAGGACCACAATAATCCTCGGAGGTCGCGCGCTCCCTTGGAGGCGGCCTCCGAACGCTGGGGCTGAATCGAGGCCATTTGCTTCTCGACGGCATCGGAAAAATCCGGTTCAAAACCATGTTCCAGCATGATTTGCTTCGCCATCGCTTGAAGATCAACGCGCGCCGCCGGCAAATTGCTCATGCAAGCTCCCAGTGAGTAAGAGAGAGCAGGGTAACATTTTCGTCTAATTCGCTCTGAGGACCGCGACGAGGACCACACTCTTTGCGAGGTGCTCACCACGAAGTGAATTTAGAATATGCTTGCAAGTTTTATGAAAGCCGCGGTGCTCACGAGTCCAGCTTCGGTTTCGAATTCTCCGCTCAGAGTCGAAGACGTCCCCGTTCCCGAGCCGGTGCCAGGGCACGTGCTGTTGCGAGTGCGTGCCTGCGGGGTGTGTCGTACCGATCTGCACATCGTCGAGGGTGAACTCACACCGTTGCATCCCCGCATCATTCCCGGCCACCAAATTGTGGGGGAGGTGTGCGCAGGCGATGGCATGAAGGCCGGCACGAGGGTTGGTGTCTCCTGGCTGGGCGGCACCGATGGTACCTGCGCTTACTGCCGTCGTGGAGTGGAAAACTTGTGCGACTCGCCAACCTTCACCGGCTACTCCGTAGATGGTGGATATGCCGAATACGCCTTGGCGCGCACAGATTTTTGCTTCCCGGTTCCGGCGCAACTCGATGACCTGCATGCCGCACCTTTACTTTGCGCCGGTATTATCGGATTTCGCGCTCTGCATGTGGCCGAGGTTGCGAAAGGCGAGCGTGTCGGGCTGTTCGGTTTCGGCGCATCGGCACACCTCGCCATTCATGTACTCCATGCCTGGAATTGTGAGGTGTACGTTTCCACGCGTGGGGAGGCACATCGTAAGCTCGCCGAGTCGCTCGGAGCCAGGTGGGTAGGAAATGAAAAAGACAAACCCCCGGTAGAACTGGACCGCGCGATCACATTCGCCCCCAGTGGCGATGTCGTTCTCGCGGCGCTCGCCAGCCTGCGTAAAGGCGGTGTAGTTGCGATCAACGCAATTCATCTCGATCGCATGCCCCAGTTCGACTACGACCGCCTGCTTTGGGGCGAGCGCCAAATCCGCAGCGTTGCTAATATGACCCGCGATGATGCGCGCGATTTCCTCGCACTCGCAGCAGAGATGAACCTAAGGCCGCTCCTAACGTCGTTCCCTCTGAGCCGGGCAAACCAGGCACTTCAGGCCGTGAAGTCTGACTCCGTCAATGGAGCAGCGGTGATCGTTCCCTAATCGTTAGCGAAGGGGAATGCCGTACCAGGTCAGGACTTCCGTTAGCCGTCGCCGGTAGAGTCTCGCCAGTGTGTAGAGCCGGTAGATGCTGGGCGTGACCTTGTGAGTCTCGTAGGAATGAAGCCGGCTGCTGGGCACGACGAAGCTGCGGTTTCCGAGTTCACGGGCCACTTGGTTACTCGCACGATGCACGTCGCGCAGACTCATGCCGAGTTCCTCGCGCCTGATGCGAAGGTGGTCACCGGCCCGCGTATGCTGTGCCATGGAGCACATTTTTCGGCAAATCTGGCGCAAACACCACTGATATTAGAGTTCCGCGGTAACAGCTGTAATGCCTTGCCGTTACTAATGGTCGGCTGCTCTTGGCAGGAAGGGAGTTACTCGAAATGGCCTCGGAGCTGAAACCACGCTTCTCGCTCGGGGTTGCGAAACGGGACGACAAGGCAGTTGCTCTTCTGAGACATGGCGTCTTTGCTGCCGCTGCTATATTTTATGAATTCACCCAAGTGGAGGAACATGCCTCGCAAGCTTGACGAAAGCCGGCGCTTGCGCGAACGCGCAGAGAAGCTCATTCCCGGAGGCGTCAATTCTCCGGTGCGGGCCTTCAAGGCTGTGGAGTGCGATACGCCGTTCATCGTGCGTGGTCAGGGTTCCCACACCTGGGACGCCGACGGGAACCAGTATCTCGACTATGTCGGTTCATGGGGCCCCCTGATTCTCGGCCATGCCGAGCCCGATGTTATCGAAGCCATCCTCTCGGCTGCGGTAAACGGTACGAGCTTCGGTGCGTCAACGCCTTCCGAAGCTGAGCTGGCAGAGTTGTTGTCCGAGGCGTTCCCGCATATTCAGAAAATTCGCTTCGTCAGCTCCGGCACGGAAGCGACCATGTCGGCAATCCGACTGGCCCGTGCGTACACCAAGCGCAAATACGTGATCAAGTTCGAAGGCTGCTATCACGGACATGCGGACTCGCTTCTGGTCAAGGCCGGCTCCGGGATCGCAACCTTAGGCATTCCCGGGTCCGCAGGAGTGCTCGAGGAGGTAAGCCAATTCACGATAGCGCTCCCCTTCAACGACACGGAAGTTTTGGAGCAGGCATTCAGCAAGTATCGCCATCAGATTGCATGTGTGATTGTCGAGCCCGTGGTTGGGAACATGGGTTGCGTGCCTGCGAGCGGGGAATATCTGGCGAATCTCCGCACGGTCACGCAGCGGGAGAAAACCCTCCTGATTTTCGACGAAGTGATGACCGGGTTTCGAGTCGCCTATGGTGGAGCGCAGGAGTTGTACGGCATCACGCCGGACCTGACGACGCTCGGCAAGATCATCGGCGGCGGGCTTCCTGTAGGGGCATACGGCGGCCCAGAGGAGATCATGAATATGGTCGCGCCGCTGGGGCCGATGTACCAGGCGGGGACGTTATCGGGTAATCCCCTCGCCATGGCTGCAGGCATTGCTACGGTGAGGCAGCTTAGGAAAAGCAAGGCCGAAATTTACCCGAAGTTGGATTTGCTCAGCACGAAGCTGGTCGAGGGCGTGGCCCAGGCGGGGAAAGGTGTGGGTGTGTCGCTGACGGCCAATCGCGTCGGCTCGATGTTCACATGGTTCTTCAATGAGGGTCCGGTCACCGATTGGGCGTCCGCGTCAAAGAGTGATACCAATGCTTTCGGGTCTTTTTTTCGGGCCATGCTGGAGGCAGGCATTTACCTGCCCCCTTCACAATACGAGGCCGCCTTTCTGAGCGCGGCCCACACCGAACAGGATGTCGAGAAGACAATCGATGCCGCCAAAGCTGCCTTCAGTGTGGGAGCCAGAGGTTCACGAGGCTAAGGTTTTGAATAATCTATGAACAACGAAGCCCCGTTGTTTTAGCATCGTACTAGATTGACCTTCTTCATGAGGACAGAGGAACACCAGCGGTTCGCTAAGTGGGCGTATGCCGCCGTAGCCTTGGTCTGCATAGCTCTGGTTGTCTTCACCGGATTCCTGGCTGCGATTCACGTTCATGCCGGCCATTCCCGAATCTCCAACCATCCTTGTTCGGTTTGCGCGCTTGCCCATTCGGGAATCGCTCCAGCCGCACTGGGCAGCGATCTTCCGGTGCTTGTTCACTCTCGCCTCACACCGACGTCTTCGCAAACACTGCATTCTCTCCTGGTAATCTCGGCCCAGTTTATCCGTCCTCCGCCCCTCGGCTGAACGAGTCTGGCGGACAAATCGATCGAAAAATTGCGGGAATTTATGCTGGCTTGCGATCGTAAGCCGCGGCTTTTGACTTTTCTAAGCGTTCCTGTCCGGGTAAATGAGACGAGGTTTGGCGGCGATGCAAACAAGCACCTTGCTTCTGACTTTTTTGCATCGGTCCACGTAGTGCACAATTCAACCAAGGCAGCAGTTCGGAGGGAGTCAGAATGAAGAAGACGATCCTTGCAGCCGGCGCGATGTTAGTGTTCTCGATCCCGATATCGGCCCAACAAGCGAGCTCTCCCGATGCTAACGCGCAAAATACCGCGGCACTCGAACAAAAAATTCGGGATCTGGAAGATCGCGTCATTGCGCTCGAGGGGAAGCTGCGCACCATCGAGAGCCAGCAAAGCGCAGCTACTCCTGCGCAAACTCCGGAGACCAAAGGGCAGACTCCTCCCGCTGCGGAGGCTCAGGCGGGGACCCAGCCTACTGCGCCAACTGTTCCTGCCCAACCCCCATCCACAGCGACGCAGGCCGGGATTGCCGGAAATGGAGGCGCTGAACAGGTTCCGGGGCTTGGTGGCGCGTCAGCATCGGCTGCCAAGGCGCTGAACCCGGACATCTCGGTGATCGGCGACTTCATTGGTTCAGCCGGCGGAAACACGCCTCCACCGCTCGCGACTCTGCAACCATTTCCTTCCCTGGCAATGCACGAGTCGGAGATTGGCCTGCAGGCCATCATTGATCCTTACGCGCGCGGGGATTTTTTCATTTCATTCGGCGAGGAAGGCGTTGAACTCGAGGAGGGATATATCACCTTCACTGCGCTCCCGGCGGGTTTCGTTGCAAAGGTTGGAAAGATGCGCTCCGCCTTCGGCAAGGTCAACTTGATGCACAATCACGTCCTGCCCTGGGTGGACCGGCCGCTCATGACCACGAATTTGGTCGGAGGGGAGGATGGAATTGATGATGCGGGGCTCTCCATCCAGCGTATTCTGCCGGCCCCAAAGGGAATCTTCCTCGAGGCCACTGGACAGCTTTTCCGTGGCGATTCGTCCGACGTTTTCCAGGCGCAGCAACACAGCGATGTGAGCACCGTCGCGCATCTGCGTGGATATCGGGACATTACCGAATCAACCAATCTGGACCTTGGTTTTTCCTACGCTCGAGGGCACAATAACGGTACTGCGGCTCAGCCGGGCAACTTCATCACTCAGCTCTATGGCATCGACGCCACTCTACGCTGGAAACCTCTGCGTCGTTCTATTTACCATTCCTTCGTGGGGCGAAGCGAGTTGGTCTGGAGCCAGCGCGAGCAGTTCCCGAGCGAGCAGAAGGCGTTCGGATTTTATACTTCCGGGGATTATCAGCTTGGCCGGCGCTGGTTCACAGGTGTGCGCTACGACTGGTCGGATCGCAGCCGTTACGCAAATCTGACCGACAAAGGCGTTGCCGCCACATTGACGTATTGGCCAAGCGAGTTCAGTCAGATTCGCGGCCAGTATCGCTTTACCCACTACGCCGAGAACCGTGACGCCAACGAATTGCTTATGCAGCTTATTTTCTCGTTGGGCGCACACGGCGCGCACCCGTTTTAGGAGACGACATGGTGATCCAATCAACCTCCTCTTTTCTCTGGAAAATCGCGGCCGCCGTGGTTTCGCTGGCTTTATTTGCAGGAGCGGCCGAAGCCAAGAAGCTCAACGTCATCACGGCCACTACCGACATGGCTGCGCTGGCGGCAGAAGTTGGCGGCGACCACATTAGCGTGGAATCTCTAGCCAAGGGCTATCAAGACCCGCATTTCGTCGAGCCAAAGCCCAGCTTCCTGCTCAAGTTGCGCCAGGCAGACTTGCTGATCACGGTCGGGTTGCAACTCGAGATTGGGTGGTTGCCGCCGCTGATCACCCAAAGCGGGAACGCAAGGATTCAGGTCGGAGCACAGGGATATCTCGACGCCTCCCAATTTGCCGAGATCCTCGACATCCCCACCGGTCCGGTGACGCGCGCGATGGGCGACGTGCACCCTCTAGGAAACCCGCACTACTGGCTGGACCCCGACAATGGCCGCCGCATTGCCCGTGGCTTTGCCCAGAAGTTTGGCGAACTTGATCCAACCGACGTCGCTTACTTCCAACAGCGGTTGCAAGATTTCGACAAGCGGCTCAGCGCCGCCGAGCAGAAATGGGACGCGGCCATGGCGCCCTTTAAAGGGCGCAAGCTCGTCACCTACCACAACTCCTTCCCCAATTTTGCGAAACACTATCACCTGAACGTCATCGGATACGTCGAGCCGCGGCCGGGCATTCCGCCAACTCCGAGCCATACAATCGAATTAATCGGGTTGATGAAACGCGAAGCTTGCAAGCTGGTGTTGGTGGAGCCATACTTCGACCTGAAGACACCCAAAAGCATTGGCTCGGCAACCGGCGCGCAGGTTGTGGTCTATTTACCGTCGGTAGGCGGCGAGAAACAGGTGACAAACTATTTTGAGTTGTTCGATTACGATATCAATTTGATTACTAAGGCGTTCCAGTCGGCGCAATAGGTCCCCGAAAAATATGGAGATGCTCCAATTTCTAATCCTGCCGTTCCTAGCCAGCCTGATTCTGACCGGCATCCACGCATACCTGGGAGTTCACGTAGTGGAGCGCGGGGTCATCTTCGTTGACCTCGCCTTGGCCCAAATTGCCGCCCTGGGGGCGACGATCGCGATCCTTGTAGGCATGGATCCCCACGGGGGTGGCGCTTACTGGCTCAGTCTGAGCTTCACCTTTGTGGGCGCCGCCATATTCGCTTTCGCACGCACCCGTCGCGGCCATATTCCTCAAGAAGCATTTATCGGCATCGCGTACGCAGTGGCATCGGCGGCAGCGATTCTCGCCATGAGCAAAGCCACGGGCGAAACCGAGCACCTGAAGGACATGCTGGTTGGCAATATCCTTGCCGTGTCGAAACACGATGTGATCAAGACGGCGATGCTCTATGGCGTGATTGGCCTGTTTCATTACATCTTTCGCCGCAGGTTTCTGCTGATCTCCACTAACCCCGAGCAAGCAGAAGAGCAAGGACTGAGTGTGCGCTTCTGGGACTTCCTGTTCTACGCGTCTTTCGGTTTCGTGGTGACATCGTCGGTGGCGATAGCGGGAGTGTTGCTGGTCTTCTGCTACCTGATCGTGCCCTCCGTGGGAGCAATGTTGTTCGCAGACAAAGTCGGCCGCCGATTGGCGATTGGCTGGACCATGGGTACGATTGTCTCCGCGTGCGGGGTTTACTTCTCGGTCTTCTTTGATACCCCGACCGGCGCCACCATCGTCTGCACCTTCGGCGCCGTGCTGGTCTTAATGTTCTTCACGCACCTGTTGTTCTTTCATGGGCACAAGGCCCGACCGCTCGAGGGAGCCGCATCGGTAGAGAATCCGAGGGAGAACGTGGTTCAGAGCCGGTAGGTCGCGTGAAGTGGGCAGGCGTCGCGAAGCTAAGCGGCTTGCGATCCCTTGATGGTCTCAGAACCATTGGTTCGCGCCCAGGTGTACTGGATGCGGTGAATCACCGTGATCGTTGACAACACCGCAATCACCCAGAGCGCGGGCGCCATCCGATTGAAGAGCGCTCCGAGGATCACAAGCACTAACCTTTCCGGGCGTTCCATGAATCCCACCCGGCACGAACCGATCAAGGATTCGGCGCGGGCGCGACTATAGCTCACCATGATCGCGCTGACGATGACGTATGCGGTGAGTACCACGTAGAAAAAGCGATCCCCGCGCGCGTAAAAGACCAGCAGACCAAAGAATTGAGAGGCATCGCTGTAACGATCCACTACAGAGTCGAAGAAGGCTCCGAACCGGGTCACGCGGTTTTGAGCACGCGCCACTTCGCCATCCACCAGATCGAAGAATCCCGACCCAATGATGATGAGTCCCGCGTAGAAGAACATGCGGCGCTGGTTTTCCGCCGTGGCATAACCAAAGAAGAACGCGGCCCAGGCATTGACCACCAGACCCATGAAGGTCAGAACATTGGGGTTAATTTTGGTAAGCGCCAGCCAGCGCACGATTGCGCGCAGCAGAACCGCGCATGTCCGTCCAAAGGCACTAGTCCAAGTCATAAGATCGGAAACATGGAACTATGGAGCGATTGAATCATTGGACCTCAACCATCGGAGCCACCCCGCAACGCGAGTTCCACACCGATTCGATGACTCAATCCTTACGCTTCGTCGTGAATTGTCGTCAGTTTCAGAATTTCCAACTCACGCTTGCCGGTAGGCGTCACCACCGTGGTCGTATCGCCAACCTTCTTGTTCAGTAGGGCGCGTCCTATCGGGGACGTGGTCGAGATCTTCCCTGCCGCGACATCCGACTCTTCACTGGTAACGAGGTTGTACTCCATCTCCTCGTTTTTATCGTTATCAAAGACCTTGACGGTCGATCCCAAGCCAACCTTGTCCTTGGGAATGTTGTTCATGTTGACCATGGAGAGCTGCGCCAGCCTCTGTCCCAACTGACGCACCCTGGCCTTCACGAACTCCTGGCGCTGTTTGGCCATGTGGTATTCGGCATTCTCGCTCAGATCGCCGAGCGCCGCCGCTTTCTTGATCTCCTTGGGGAGTTCATGGACGAGTTCATGCTCCAAGGCATTGATTTCGTCCTGCAGTTTCTTCCTAATCTGCTCAGTCATGCTCGGAAAATTATAACCCGTGGGATGCGCCGAGGTGACTCGACGGGACATAGGAATTTTGCGCAAAACACAGGCTCTCCGCGCTACTCTCCCTGCCCGACGTAGAAGAATTTGAGGTTTTGCTCAGCAAATTCGCCGAGGTAAGCGATGTGGCGCCCCTCTAATTTGTTTTCTACTAGTTGCCGCGATCCCATTTGCATGATCAGGAGGTGTTCCCCGGCTGGAGGCGGATCGAGTTCATAGCGCGGGATCGTCTGATTGCGATAAAACTGCAATCCAAATTCGAGTTCCCGAGGAACTTTTGCCACCGCTATGGGCAGTGGTTTGTTCGCTAAACGCGCAAGCTCTACGGAAACCGAGCGCGCGGAAAGCGTTTGGTCAAGCACCGGGGCGCTGAAACGAAGGGCCAGCGTGAAGACTACGATTGCGGGCGCAACTGCCGCTAGGTGCAGACCCGACCATCCGGTCTTGATCAGCGTAAGCGCCGCTAAGGCTCCGGCAAACAGGGCAACCACAAACGGCACAACCGCAGCATGGGTCCAAACTAGCCTGTGCCCATGCAAAATCGATGGAAGCATCAGTGCAGAAAATAGCAGGGCAGCGAGCGCGATCCCGTGCAGCCCGATGACAGCGGGGTGAACCTTGCTGAAACGCATTTCGCGAAGAAAATTTGCCAGCAACAAGGCACCAGGCGGAATGGCAGGCAGAATGTATCCGGGTAGCTTGGATTGAGAAATGGAAAAGAAAACTACGAATACCCCAATCCAGATGCTCAGGAACGTGTTCAGCGAGTCGGAACCGGGATTACGCAGCTTTCGTGCGGCCAGTACGAGAGCAAACACAATGAAGATCACCCAAGGCACCCACGCCAGCAACGTGACCGGAATGTAGTACCAGAAGGGTTCGGGGTGATGAAACAGGTTGCTGCCGAATCGGGCAAGGTTGTGCTCCAGCAAGAACACGCGGAAGAACTGCGGGTTTCTAATCTGCACAAGCGTGTACCAGGGAAGCACCACGAGAAAGAAGGCTGCGATCCCTGGCAGAGAAAGAGTTTTAAGCGCAACCTTCCAACTTCGCTGGCTCGCGGCAAACAGGAGAATGACGATCCCTCCAAGCAACGGCGCCACCGGTCCTTTGGCTAACACGCCAAGCCCGAGCGCGAGGTAAAAGGTCACAATCAGCTGGCGTTCGCCGGTTTCCAGCCAAGCAAACCATGCCAGCATCGCAATCCCAAAAGTCGCGGCAAGGGGCATGTCCGTGGAAGCGGCGCGCGCAAACCCCACAATTCCCGCACAGGTAGCAAGGATCAGAGCTCCGTCGAGCGCACATTCTCTGCGGAACCTCCGCAGGAACCAATAGGCCGCAATTACAAGAATGGTTGAATCGATTGCGCCGGGCAGGCGCGCTGCCCAATCGCTTACTCCAAAAATCCGGAATGCAAGCATCGCCTGCCAGTAGTAAAGCGGGGGTTTCTCGAGCCAGGGAATGCCGCTGAGAGTCGGCGTGACCCAGTCGTGGCGGGCCAGCATTTCACGCGCAACCTGTGCGTATCGGGGCTCATCGGCGCCTAGCAATCCGAAAGCAGCAATGCGCCAAAAAAAGAAGAAGCCGCAGAAAGCGAAAATGAGAATTGGATCGGGGACGCGGAGTCGCATGATAGCGATCGTGGCTTCTGACGAGTGGATAGTATTCGAACTCTTCCCGTACACCCAACCCATGAGAGTTCGACCTAGGTCAGCTATCACTCATCTTCTATTTTCTATTCAGGAACTCAACCTTCTTCTTACTTTTCCCAAAACTTTTTCTACTGCCGCATGCAGCGGTCCTTCCACCGAGAGGCCACTGGCGCAGGCGTGTCCGCCGCCCCCGAACTCTTCGGCAATCTGGGAGACATCCATCCCTCCCTTGCTTCGCAGGCTTACCCGGAAGCGGCCATCGGGCAGTTCGCGGAAGAAGACCGCAACCTCAGCGCCGCCTATCGAGAGCGCGTAGTTGACGATCCCCTCGCAGTCTTCTTCAATCGCCCCGGTCCGTTCCATCTGCTGCTGCGTAACCCAAATCCAGACGAGCGGCCCCTCTCGTTGCAACGCGGAAAGCGCGGCACCCAGTAGACGAAGCTTTGCCGTGGAATGCCCGAAATAGATCGGACGGGCGCATTTTGCGGGTTCCGCCCCGGCCAGCACCAGTTCGCGAGCAAGCTCAAATGTGTGTGCGTTAGTGCCTTCAAACATGAAGGAACCGGTATCGGTGATCACCGCGGTATAGAGGCAGGTAGCCAGTTCAGGAGTAATCTTTACCCCGGCAGCCCGCGCAAGCTTGTACACCAGTTCCCCGGTAGCCACTGCCTTCGGGTCGATCCAGTTGACGTGAGCAAACTCCTGGCCGCTCCTGTGATGGTCTATGTTGACCAGGAACTGGTTCTCCAGGCCGTCAAGCCGCGTACGTTGAATGCTGTCGCACTCAAGAAGAATGGCGGCATCGTAGTTCCCGTTGATGTGGCCCGACTTGGTGACCCTTTCGGTAAAGGGTAGATGCTGATAAACCCGGGGAACGCCATCGTGCAGGACAATGTCTGTTGTCTTGCCCAATTGCCGAAGGATCTCGCTGCAGGCAAGGGTCGAGCTGACCGCGTCGCCGTCCGGACGCGCGTGAGAGGTGAGCACGAACCGCTCACGCTTTTGGATCTCATGGAGTACCTTATCCAGCATGTTTGTTAAATCAGGCTGCAACTGCCGCAGCGGCATTCCTTCACTTCTTCCTGGTCCTTTTCAGCAGCTCATCCACTCGCGCCTGATACGTTTCCGCGCGGTCGAGTTGAAACACCAGCTCCGGCGCGCGGCGTAGATGAAGCCGTTCGGCAATCTCCCGGCGGATATATCCGACCGCTGCCAGTAATCCTTGCATCGTGCGTTCGGCCTCGGCGTCGTCCCCTTCGACTATGACCATGATTCTTGCTGAACGAGAATCCTCGGCCAGTTCCACGCGGCTCACGTTCACCAGGCCGATGCGAGGGTCTCCCAGCTCACCCTCGACGATGGTTTCGATCTCCTCGCGCAGAGCTTCCCCCAGCCTCTCCCGATGGTATTTTGCTCCGCGCTTCTCCACCTCTCACCTCAGAGGAAAACGGATGAGAATATCAGAAATTGGGAGCAGCGGAGTACGAAAGGAATGATGCTGAAAATCGGGATCCCCTATGGGCGAGCTGGAACGGCTTCGTTAGGGCTAGAGGAAGTCGGTCCACGAATCTGTAATTTCGGCTCCCGCGTTGTTCGCCAATCTCATGGCCTCCCGCTCCACATTTCTCATTAGGCCGTCGAGATAGTCCCGCGAGTCTGACACGCTGACAACACCAATGGTCGCAGAGTTCCAAATGTTAGAAGGATTAAGTTCTGCGGTTGCAACGTTGAAGTGCACACGCAAGCGGTCTTTCAGGCTGCGAACCACCTGGCGCTTGTCCTTTAGGGATTGGGCGTATTCGATCCGCAACTCAAGTGTGAGAAGGGCAACCATAAACGCGTCGTGGGTTGTGGGTCCTCAGCTGTTACCTCAACCAAGCATTCACCGACTGAGAGCAGCCTAGTGTCGCGGCTGAATCACTTCCACCAGGTCGCTATCCGCTCCGGACCAAGCTGCCGGCCCTTCATGGGAAAGCTGCTTCGCTCTGTCATCCCAGTGAAGTTTCGTCACCTTGAAGTCGCCCTTTTCGTAGGCGTAGGTTGTGCCGTCGTCGGAATAGAGCGAAAAGTCGGCATCTCTGCCGGGATAAATGCGCACCTTTGCGACCTTCTGTTCCTGGGATGTGCTCTCGATCGCGCTGCCCAAAACAACGATCGAACCGGCGCGGACGAAAAGCGGAATCGTATCGATGGGCGCGTCCACTTTAACCACTTGCCCACCCGGGACGCGCTCATTGGTCCAATAGTTGTACCAGTCAAAGCCTGTGGGAAGATAGACTTCGCGGCTCGTCGCGCCCTGCTCGGTGATGGGCGCAACCAGGAAGGCGGGGCCAAACATGTACTCGTCGGTTAAATCCCCGACCTTGGGGTCACTCGAAAAATCCATAAATAGCCCGCGCATGAAGGGAGCTCCGGTCGCGTACGTCTGATAGCCGAGCGAGTAGATGTAAGGCAACAGTTCGTACCGGAGCTTCAAATACTTCTCAAGAATGGGCTCCGCCTGTTTCCCGTAGGACCATACCTCGTTGTACTTGCGGCTGCCATGGGTGCGAAAGATCGGCAGGAAGCTGCCATATTCGAACCAGCGGGTGAACAACTCGGGGTAGTCATCGTACCCGCCCACATTTTCGCGCGCGTCGGACGGATCGAGCAGAGGTGCACGGAGCGGCTTGTGTTCGGTTGGAAGATACTGCCAGCCACCAACATCGTTGGTCCAGTACGCCATGCCGGAGGCGGTGAAGTTGAGACCGGTTGAGATTTGACGGCGGTACGCGTCCCAAGTCGGATAAATATCCGACGACCAAACCATCGTTACGTTACGCTGCGATCCGAGATATGCGTCACGCGCGAGAATTAGGGCACGGCGCTTTACATCTCTGCGGAATCCATCGTAAATCGCAGAGGTGTGAACCAGGGGATAGATGTTGAAATAGCGGGTCCCAGGTCCGGCATGGAAGTAGCTGCCATTCGGCGGAAGGTCAGGCTCGGTCTCATCCATCCAGAGTGAGTCGAACCCCTTGCTCAGAATGTTCTCGCGGATGGTATCCCAGTACCAGCGGGCGGCCTCGGGATTGCTGGTATCGATGTCCGAGCCAGCTCGGTCGTAGGGCAAACCATTGGTGGGCGTCGCATCAGCGAGCTGCTCCAACCAGCCTTTCTTCAGCACAAAATCGTAGAAGCGCGTGCCGGGCTCGAACCGCGGCCACACACTGATCATGGTCTGAATGCCCATGTCATGCAGTCGTCTATTCATCGCGGCGGGGTCAGGAAAGCGCTCAGGCACGAAGTCGAACTGGCCCATTTTCGAGAAATAGAACCAGTCGAGCACGAGAACGTCGAGCGGCAGATGGCGCTCGCGATAACCGTTTGCCACATCCAGCATTTCTTGCTGGGTGATGTAGCGTTGCTTGCACTGTACGAAACCGTAAGCAGCTTTCGGGAGCATGGGAGTGGGTCCGGTGAGGAGTCGGTACCCGGAGTAGATCTCGTCGTAGTCTTTTCCGGCAATCAAGAAAAATGACACGCGGTCACCCACCTCAGACGTCCAGCGAGTCTGCTCGTTAAAACCTGGCTCGATCACCGTTTTCGAGGGATTGTCCCACACAATGCCGTAACCACTGTTCGTGACCATGAACGGCACACAGACACTTGGCGCCGCAGTCGCGGTGTAGTTGTGCCAGCACTCGACTCGACGTCCGCGATGGTCGAGATAACCCTCTTGGTTTTGTCCGAGTCCGTAGTAGCGCTCATCGTCCGGCGAAGAGAAGATCGCTCCCACCTGATAGAAGTCTTCATCGGAAGGGCGCTGGTCATGTCGAAGGCCGGCGTTTCCGTCCTTATAGTTGGGAACAGACATCGACCAGCCGATGAGCTCGAGCAACTTCTTTCCCCCAGCAGCAGAGATCGTAATGTGTGCGGGAGGAGCAGACCCGCTGAAGTAGCGTGCAATATCACGCTCGGTTTGGGTTGGATTACCAACCCGGTTGGCATCGACTGTGATCGTGAGTCGAGATGAGCGAAACGTGTCGGCCTCGCTCGAGTGCGTCATACTCCATCCCTGGCGAGATGGTGAAGCGATGAATCCAAACCCCGGCACCGCCGTTGCCCTATCACGCAACAAGCTCAGATTCACCCGAATAATGTTGGGAGCGTAGGGCTCGAGGACAATCGTGCTGTTGTCGCGGGTAAGGACGATTTGGTTCTCGGCATGGGCGTTCGGGACGGCAACCCAACAAGGAGCAACCAGGAGTGCGAGGACAGAACTAAGTAGGCCGCGAGAAGCATTCACTGGAACATCCCTCCGGGACTCGCCATGATAACAACACGGACGCTCGCGGAGGCAGCTGAAAACCCAACCGCGCTGAGCCATGCGGGTCCTGAACGGAAACAGGTACTTGGTGATGGAGCCTTATGCCACGATAGCAGTTGGTTTGCTGGCAGGCTTAGCGATCTCCCGCGCGGCAGCTCGTTCTTCGAGCGCGAGTTGCACGATTCGCAGCATGTCCTCGCGGGGAGCAGGCTTGCCAGTCCATATCTCAAACTGCCGTGCAGCCTGGTGCACGAACATCTCCCGACCGGGAATCACTTGCGCTCCGTGAAGCCTCGCTAGCTGCAAGAGCTTGGTATCGAGCGGGTCGTAGACCATATCGAATACGTACTGCGCCTTGATCTCATCGGCGTTCAGCGGGGTCTCGCGACTGTTCCCCATCCCGATGGGCGTGGCATTGATGATGACGTCGAAATCCAGCCGCTTGAGGTCGGCTCGCTTGACGGTGCGGGCTTTCGCTTGCCGGGCGAGTTTCTGAGCTGCTGGCAGGCTGCGATTCAGAATGAACACTTGCGCGCCACGCTCTCTCAGGCCGAAGACCGCCGCCCGCGCTGCCCCTCCCGCTCCGAGCACCAGAATGCGAGCATCATTGAGCGTCATGCGTTGCTCGAGCGGGCGCACCACTCCGGATGTGTCGGTGTTGAATCCGTAAAGCTTGCCATCTTGAGAGCGCACCACCGTGTTGCATGCCCCAATCTTTGCCGTAAACGGGTCCGTGTTATCCAAGAACGGAAGGATCTCTTCCTTGTAGGGCATGGTTACGGCCAGCCCATGAATCGGGATCTCGCGGACGCAGGCCATGACGTCCTTAATGGATTTCGCGTGCAGCGGAAGAAAGACACCATTCACATTCTCGCGGCGCAAGGCTGCGTTCATGATGGCGGGCGAGAGGGAGTGCGAAACCGGGTCACCTACCACGCCATAGACTTTCGTAGCCGGGTCGACCTGCTCGATGCGATAGATACTGCGAAGTTCTTTTGCAGTCACTTGGCCGGGGGCAGTTTTTTCCCCGGCGGTCACGGCCGCAAACGTGAACCTGCTGCCCGCGCGCACTCCAAGTACACGACTGATGATCCCCTGCTCACCCATGCAGAGGCCAACCAGAGCGTGGTCGTCACGATGCTTCTCGAGAAAACGCATCATGGTCACGTTGTCGTAGAGCGACCGGGCGGATCCGACTACCTTGTAAAAATCGGCAGGATAGCCGGTCATCTTCTCAAGCGTCTCCTCCAGCTTGCCGGTGGCGTGAAAGTCATGGAAGGACAAGATGATAGTGGCCTTCGATCCGAGCTTTTCCAATTGCGCCGGCTTCAGGCGAACGGCGGTCTGAAGCTCCACGTCCACCAGCTGGCACCCTGCCATCCCGGCTTTTGCCAAGATTTCCATCTGAGCTGCCATTGAGCCTTGAAATCTGCCTCCGGCGGCGGCTCGCCGGCAGGTAGCAATTACCGTGATGTGAGGATGGGTTTCGCTGAACTGGCGAACCTTCCCCAGCGCCAACGCCGGTCGCGGAATATAGTCCAACCTAAACTCTAGAAAGGAGTTATCCCGTGCCAAGTGCTCCGCTTTCTCCACCAATTCGTTGGCGTCCGAGGCAATCACGGCCACGCACACCCGCGACAACCGCAGGTGCAACAACCGCGAAGCATAGTGGTTATTTTCCGCCATTAACGGCGCGATATTACAGGGACATAGCCGCAGATGCAACTATTTCAGGGCAATAAACTTTGAATCATATTCAATATGAGACCTGCGTAACCTTGACCCCCCTTGGGGGGCTTGTTACTTTCAGGACTGGAAGTTTGTTTGTTTTTAGCAACTTAGAGATTCCGTCAGCGAAAGAGGTCCGAGGGAGGAGCCATGAAAAGAGCTGTCCTAATTGGGTTGATGATCCTGCCGCTGTGCGTATCGTCAGCGCAGCAGAGCAATGCGGGAGATCCGACTCCGTCGGGCACGATCGCAACTTCCGTTACATTTCCGTCCGAGCATGTGAAGAAGCCCACCCATGCCGATCTTTATTGTGCCGGCTTTGTGGGGAAGGAGGTTTCTCACTCCAATTTTGTTGCCGGCGGACTGGACTCACCGTTTACGACGCAGTTCGCAAGCGGGGAAGTGCTTTACCTCAAGGGAAGCGGCTACGAGCTCGGCCAGGAATTCACCATCGTACGCGAATTGACCGATCCCAACCGCTATGAGCTTTACCCCGGCCAATGGGCCGCGGTGAGAGCAGCCGGCCAGCCCTACGAGGAACTCGCCACCGTAAAGATTGTGGACACGCGTAACAAGATGGCGATCGCTCACATAGAATTCAGCTGTGACACGGTTCTGCCCGGGGACTACGCCATTCCGTTCGTTGAGAAGAGTCAGATCGATTTCCACGCGCCCATGCGTTTTGATCGCTTCGCCCCGGCAAACGGACAGGTCAGCGGCCGTATCATCCTGGCCAAGGACTTCGACTCCGAGCTTGGCACTGGCGGCAAGGTGTATTTGAACATTGGAGCAAATCAGGGACTCAAGGTGGGAGATTACGTCAAGGCGGTGCGCAGCTATAGCGCAACGGCACAGGATTCGGTTGACTCACTTTCCTTCTCCGCCCCTGCAATGGAGCCAACACAGAAGCAGCAGCCTGCCATGAACCCCAGTTTGTTTAACAAGACGACTGGCCCGCAGATTCAGATCGCCGAAATGCCGCGCCGGGCGGTAGGCGAAATTGTCATTCTTGGAACCACCCCGGGTACGGCAACCGGAATGATCGTGTACTCACTAGAGCCCGTACACCTAGGCGATAGAGTGGAGCTCGATCAGCAATAACTCAGACGAAAGCCCCTCTTGAATGGCACGGTTCTGTTCACCGTGCCATTGCATTTTACGGATCCGCGAAATCTCTTGAGACTAGCGGCGGTGAGTGTTAACATCCCGCAAATTCCGCGTGGAGGCTGCGATGGTCACAGTTCTGCGCCCGCTCTCGACGAGCGAGTTGTTGGATAGTACTTTCCATCTCTACCGTAATAATTTTTGGCTATTCGTAGGAATAACAGCCATTCCGCAGTTCTTGGTGTTGATACTCCAGCTGGGAAACGTCGCGATGTTGGCGTCGCGCTTCTTTCTTGCGGCCGGCGTGACCACTGTTTCCATTTGGCTAGCCAGTCTGATCGCGGTAGAAATATCCCACGCTGGGATCGTCGTCGCGGTCTCCGATCTTCACCTGGACCGCCTTACTAACATTAGTTCAGCTTACAAGACGGCTCGTCCTAGTTTGCTTCGTGTGATCCTTATTTCGTTCGTGGTGATCTTGCTTCCGGCTCTGATCGCATTTCTGGCGGTTGTTCTCGTGGCTGCCATCGCCATTCCGCTCACCATTGCCACCCATGCGGTGGGCGGATTGGAAAACGTCACATTCATCCGGATCGCGAGCGGAATCGCAGCTTTGGTCGCGTTTATATTGGTTCCGGTAATTGCCTTACGTTGGTGGCTGTCTTGGGCCGTAGCCATACCGGTAACCGTGCTCGAGGGTGGTGGTCTGCGCACCAGCCTTCGCAGAAGTAAGTCGCTCACCAAAGGCAGCCGCGGCAGGATCTTCCTAATTTGTTTGTTGATGATTGTGCTCACCTGGGTTGTGAGCGCGTTGATTCAGGCTCCGATCCTCATTTTCGCGGGCCTGCGCTCACTGCAGCAACCCGCAAACATTGGCCCGGTTGGTCAGGCGATTGCCTCTGCCGGAGGCTTTCTGAGCGCGAGCCTGGTTGGTCCGCTGCTCACCATTGCTCTCACTCTTATCTACTATGACCAGCGTGTGCGCAAAGAGGGCTTCGACTTGCAACTGATGATGGCCTCGCTGCAGCCGTCCTCACAAGCGCCTGCCGCTGCCGCCACGGCAACAACAACCTAGATCGACGCGGGCTGGAGGGCGGATTTTCTCGAGGTTCTCATGATCACGGGGCTGCGTCCACTTTCCACCAGTGAACTGCTGGACCGGGCGTTCCATCTTTACCGCAACCATTTCTTCACGTTCGTCGGCATTGCCGGGATCCCGCAGCTATTTATCGTTCCTTTGACGCTGGGTGGCGCTGCTCTGACCATGCGCCAGAACTACTTCTGGTCACCTCTGCTCACCATGGGGGGGTACTTCCTGTACTACGTTGTAGCCTTTCTCGGTCAAGCGCCCATCGTGATCGCGGTGTCGAACCTGCAGGCGCAGAAGCCCGTTGGAATCGTCTCCTCTTTCCTTGGTGCGGGGAAAAGCTTCCTGAGGGTATTTTGGATCGTTTTCCTACTATTCATTATCTCCGGAGCGATATTCGGCGCAGGTGGGACACTCATCACATTGATCATCGGGATGATTGCTGCCGTCTCACCTACGGCGGTTACCGTGTCGGCGGCGCTCGTCCTCACGTTGCCCGCCTTGTATCTAATGCTTCGCTGGATGCTTGCCTGGGCGTTTATCATTCCGGCAACCGTCCTTGAAGGAGGCTGGTTTCTGAGATCGATGCGACGCAGCCTCTATTTGTCAAAAGGAAGCAGATGGCGGATCTTTGTCATTTACTTTCTTATGGGTATCTTCGGATGCGGGGTGGCGCTTTTAGTCGAATTTCTGCTGATGTTCGGCGTTGCGTTTTTGCACATCCGCGATCCGCGCATGATGGCGGGAATCTTACAAGCAATATCGGCTGTGTGTGTGTTCATCAGCACCAGCCTGGTGGGAGGGTTGGCGACAATCGCGCTCAGTTTGTTGTATTACGATCAGCGGATTCGCAAAGAGGGATTTGATTTGCAGTTAATGATGGCGAGCTTGGAGACGAGAGCCGACGTCAAGGCGTGAAACCCGTTGCGGTCGTAACAGCGCCAAAATGGAGAGATGATGCTGACCATACTGCGTCCACTTTCGACAAGCGAGTTACTCGACCGGACATTCCATCTATATAAGAACGACTTCCTGATATTTTTCACAATTGTTGCCATTCCTCAGTTGGCGCTTTTGGGCGTGAAATTGCTTTATGCCGAGTCTGTACATGGAATGACCCGGGGAAGGATCGGCCTGCTCGCGATTCCCGTCTCGCTGTTGACTGTTGTTTGTCTTGGAATCTCTCAGGCGGCCACGGTTCACGCGGTGTCTAATCTTCAGTTGGGCCGTCCCGCTCGTGTTGGGGAGGCATTTGCCGCGATCAGGCCCTCCATTTTTCGATACTTATGGATTGCATTTGCCCTTACCTACATCATTGCATTCGGATTCTTGTTACTGCTCATCCCGGGCGTGTATTGGACGCTCAAGTACGCCGTCGCCATGCCTTCCGCAGTTGTAGAGGGCACGGGGTTGAGCGAGAGTATGAGCCGGAGTTCGGAGCTCACGGAGCAGGACCTCCAGCGGGTTCTTGCCCTATATGCCCTTTTCACGCTACTGACCTGGACCGTCGGCGGCCTCTTACAGTTTGGCCTAGGGCTCCGATTCCCATTCTTACGGGTGCATGGACCGGTGATCTTTCATGCGACTCGGTACGTGCTGCTTACGGTCGCAGCCTTTGTCACGCAAAGCCTGGTCGGCCCTCTGCTCACGATTGCTCTCACCCTTCTCTACTATGACGAGCGGGTGCGGAAAGAAGGATTTGACCTGCAATTGATGATGTCCAATCTCGAAGGTGCGGCGTCGGCTGCCGCCGCGGTGGCTGCTCCTTGACCAGTCCGATGCGAACCACCAGCATCCTGCCGATCGTAGTTTTCTTCTGTCTTTCCGCGCAGGCGTCAGTCTTTGGGCGAACATTTTCGCTTCCCGAATACCAGACCGAATTGGACCGTCTTTCGACCCTCGCCAATCGGGCCATCGTCGACAAAGCTGCAGCCGATACCGCTCTTAGCGAACTACGCGGCGACTGGACCGTCGCGGCAGAGGGACAATCCTTCAACATCAAAACCAGCTGGCTGACGGATCAGTTTGAAAAGCTCAAGAACAACCCCAATGGGACCGTTGACGATGAGATCCTCGAGCGCTTGCATGCCATGAAAGCGAATGCCGCCGGCTTTCAGAACGCACCTTCGGAGACGGCGACGGCTCGTCAGAAATTGACCGACATCCTTTCCCGCGGCGAATTTCACCAGGTCCACGGGGCCACCTGGTGGGATCGATTGAAGTATCGCGTGGGAATGTGGGTCTACCGGATGTTATCGAAGATGTTTGGCGCCTCTTCGGCACCAACCGTTGGCCGGGTGTTCGTTTGGATGCTTGTTGGCATCGCGGTCCTTGCGTTGACCTACGTCATCTTTCGCACCATCCGGCAGAACGCGCGCCTCGAAACCATTATGCCCGAGGTGCTACCAGTCTCAGCCAAGCAATGGCATGTTTGGCTGCACGAGGCACGCCAGGCTGCCGCCAGGGGGCAATGGCGAGATGCAGTCCATTTAGGGTATTGGGCCGGGATTTCGTTCCTTGAGGAAAGCGGCATGTGGCGGCCCGACCAAGCGCGCACTCCGCGCGAATACTTGAGACTTCTGGCTGCCGATAGCCAGCATCGCGGCACGCTTACCAGGTTAACGCGTCGCCTCGAGGTGACCTGGTATGGCCGGGAAATCGCCGGCCCCGAGACATTCGCGGAAACGGTGGCAAATCTGGAGGAACTTGGATGCCGCGATTGAGCTCCCCGGATCGCAAGATATTAGCCATCGCCGGCATAGCCTTTGTCCTTTTGGTCGGCTTGGGCATCCTGCTCGCTCCCGCGAACACAGACAGCGAATCCGCCACCACCTACTCTGCCTCGTCTCGGGGGGCCAAAGCTGCCTTTCTCCTTTTGCGCGAGCTCGGCTATCGGGTCGAGCGTTGGGAAAACCCGCACACTGCGCTCAACCCGGACGCTCACACCGTGCTGATCATCGCCGATTCATTCACGGTTCCCGACGCGCAAGAAAAGGCCGCCGTCGCGAAGTTTATTGAAGGCGGCGGAAGGGTGATTACCACTGGGATGGTTGGAGCCATGTTCCTGCCCCAGGATGACACCGAAGACAATCCCGGGCCGGATGGATTGAGCAAAGAATACCGCGCGCTCTCTCCCTCGGCGATAACGCGAGCCGCTCCAAAAATTACGCTATTCCCGTCTGCCTCATGGTCGAAGGGCAGTGCTATCGGTCTCTATGGCGATCAAGATCACACCTATGCCGCCCAGATCCCCCTCGGTCAGGGTGACGCAATCTGGCTTTCCTCCGCAACTCCGTTTACCAACGCCGGCATTCGATCCTCGGGAAACTTGGAGTTCGTGCTGGCGGCTGTCGGAGACAAGGAGCATACGCGCGTACTCTTCGACGAATATGTGCACGGATATGGCGATCACAACTCGCGGAAACAAACCAGCCATCCGCTTACCAGCGCCTTGCTGGTGCAGTCGGCCCTGCTGGCGCTCGCAGCCTTGCTCACCTTCTCGCGTCGAAGCGGTCCTTTGCGGCCGGTATCTCCGCCGTCGCGACTTGCTCCATTGGAATTCGTGGAGACTTTGGGCGGGCTTTATCAGCAGGCACACGCCTCTGCGGTTGCGGTGGATGTGTACTACCAACGGTTTCACTACTGGATCACGCGCCGCCTGGGCCTGAACAAGAGCGCCACTCCCGAAGATATCGCCCGTGCCGTAACCGATCGCTGGAACATCAATGATGGCGCCTTTCTAGGCGTACTCTTAGCCGCTGCGGCCGCCCGTTACCAACCTGATCTTCCTCATAAGCAGGCGCTCGAAATCGTGCAGAAGCTGCATAACTATGCGGTACAGTTCAAGCTGTTCCCGAAGGAGAAACTCTGAATGCAAGCCGTTCCGCAATTACTGGAACATTTACGCCAGGAATCGAGCAAAGTCATCGTCGGGCAAGAAGAGTTTCGCGACCAGTGTCTTGCCACGTTGCTGTGCCGTGGGCATGCCCTTCTCGAAGGCGTGCCCGGCGTGGCGAAGACGCTGCTGGTAAAGACCCTTTCACGAATTCTCGGCTTGGATTTTCAACGGGTGCAGTGCACCTCCGACCTGATGCCTGCCGACATCATCGGAACCAATGTTCTCAATCTGTCGACGAGCGCCTTCAACCTTCACAAGGGGCCTGTGTTCACCGATCTGCTGTTGGTGGATGAGGTCAATCGCATGCCCCCGCGCACCCAGGCGGCGCTGCTCGAGTGCATGGAGGAGTACCAAGTCACAATCGACGGTGTCCGCCATCAACTGCCGGGGTCATTCAGCGTGTTCGCCACCCAAAATCCAGTGGAGTTCGAGGGAACCTATCCCTTGCCGGAAGCACAACTGGATCGTTTTCTCCTGAAAATTCGCGTGCCCTATCCCGCCGCCAATGACGAGGTGCAAATCCTTTCGAATGTGCAGAACGGATTCGAGGCCCGCGAGATCGACAGCATGGGGTTGACGCCCTTGCCAACCGGCCTTCTTGCTCAAGCGCAGCAAGAAGTGAAGTCGGTGAAGGTCGAACCGGCGTTGTTCACATACATCGTTCAGATTGCTCGCCGTACGCGTGATTGGCCATCGCTTTCCTTGGGCGCAAGCCCACGCGCTGCCATCAGCCTGATGGTCGTTGCCCGCGCGGTGGCTGCAATCGATGCTCGCAACTACATCATTCCGGATGATGTGAAACACGCGGCACCGCCGGTGCTTCGTCATCGTGTGGTGTTGAAGCCCGAGGCAGACCTGGAGGGGCTGACGGCGGACTTGATCATTACCGACCTGCTGAAAGCGGTTGAGGTGCCCAAGTAGCTCATCCACGGCGCAAGGACCAAATTGATCGCCACGCCACAATCCGCAACTCTCATCCCGCCTCCGGGAACGGCAAGAGCGGAGCCCCGCAGAAGGCTGGCGGGCGCGTTTGGTCCAAGATTTTTTCTTCTGCTGGTTGTCGGCCTGGTGTGGCTGGGCGCAGCGTTTCACGACTCCCGTTTCTACTATGCACTCGCGGCATGGGACGGCATTGTGATAGTCGCTTGGATCCTTGATTTGGTCAGGCTTCCGAAACCGAAGCAGCTCACAATAACGCGCCGCTGGAACTCGGCTGCTGCGCTCTCGGTTCCCAACAAAATCGAATTGATTCTTGAAAATTCCAGCCGGGTTACGCTGATAGCCAGGCTAATCGACAACATTCCGCCCAATCTGCGGCAGGATGCGCCTGAGCTTTCGGTCAAATGCCGGGGCCGCGCTGAGGCAACGGCCGGCTACACCCTCACTCCCACGCGCCGGGGTGATGTGGAGCTTGGCGCGGTGTACATCCGCTACCAAACCGCACTGCGGATTGCCGAGCGCTGGGCAATTGCACATCTGGAACAGAAAATCTCGGTCTATCCGAATCTGGAGGAAGCGCGCCAGCATTCCATTTATCTCATTCGCAGCCGACAGATCGAAATGGAGAAGCGGCACGCCCGCATTCGCGGTGCCGGACGGGAATTTGAGAGTCTTCGCGAGTACCAGGAAGGCGATGAATTCCGCGACATCTGTTGGACGGCGGCTGCCCGCCGCGGCAAGCTCGTCACCCGGCGGTTTCAAATCGAGCGCAGCCAGACCATCTGGCTCGTAGTCGACGCCGGGCGACTCATGCGTGCCCGAATCGCCGGACTCACAAAACTCGATTATGCAGTCAATGCCGCCTTGAGTCTGGCTGAGGTCGCACTGGGCACGGGGGACCGCGTAGGTCTTCTCGCCTATGGACGCGGAATTCAGAAGCGCATGCTCCCTTACCGCGGCAGCGCTCATTTGCGCCAGATGATTCAACAACTCGCCCAGGTTCGCGAGGAAGGACTTGAGGGAGATCACCTGCAGGCGGTGAGTGCGCTCTTGTCTACGCAAAAGCGCCGGAGCCTGGTTGTCTGGCTAACGGACTTCCCCGAGACCGCCATGACTCCAGAAGTCATCGATGCCGCATCGGAAGCAGCGTCTCGACACCTCGTCTTGTTTGTCGTTATCGGGCAGCCTGACCTGGCGACACTGGCGGGCAGCGAGCCAGACTCCGTTACCAATATGTACAGGACGACGGCGGCACAGGAAGCCTTGCACCGCCGCGAGGTCTTGTTGGCCAAGCTCCGACAACGCGGTGCGTTGGCCGTGGAAGTAAGTTCAGCAACAGCCTCGGTGACGGCAGTCAATTCCTATCTCGATGTAAAGGCAAGGAATCTGCTTTAGACTAACCTGTCTCCGGGCGGCTACTTGCCTCTTGACGTCTCGCGAACGCCAGCATAGAGTATCCGCCTGATCGATACCGGAGGCTCTGATGCTCAGCGGATTCAAGCAATTCATTCTTCGCGGTAACGTCGTCGACATGGCGGTTGGAGTTGTTGTCGGCGCCGCTTTTGCAGGCGTGGTCGGGGCGTTCACCAAAGACCTGTTGACGCCTCTCATTGCTGCCATTGTGGGTCAGCCGGACTTCTCTTCCATCCACTTTACGGTCAACGGCAGTGTGTTCGCACTGGGAGACTTCATTAACGCGTTGATCTCGTTCCTGCTGGTCGCCGCAGCAGTTTACTTTTTTGTCGTGACTCCGGTGAATATGCTGGTCGCGCGCATGCGCAAGGCGCCTGCTCCCGCCGATCCGACAACTAAGAAATGCCCGGAGTGCCTCAGCGAGATCCCGATCGATGCCCGGCGCTGTGCCCATTGCGGGCAGCCGGTAGCGGTTGCGCATGCCGCCGCTTAACGACAATCAGCGGATATTTTTTCTCCCGCACTCGCCAGGCGGCGAACCCAGCATTTCAATTACGATGGAAGCGTGAGCCGCAGTTGCATTGCGTCGACATTCGTAAGCGTGTGCGTGCTTCTCACTGGCGCCTCTCCTCAGAAAATTCCTCCCACGTCCGCAACTTCCCTTCCGAGTTGCGGGCCACTCGTCCAATTGGTTCTCAGCTGTCCCTTGCTCGGATTCGCCTACAAGGTGCCTTTCGGCTGGGTGGATCGGACAGACGACATGAACCAGAGAATCACGCCCGACACTCCGCACGATTCCCCATCTGGCAATGCTGACGGCAGCCCACAAGCGTCGCCAACCACAACCAGCAAGACCCTGCTGGCCGTGTTCGAGCGTCCTCCGGGAACCGAGGGTGACGCCATCAATTCTGCCGTGATTATTGCCGTCGAGGAGCGCTCCTTGTATCCCCAGATCAAAACCGCTGCCGACTATTTTGGACCCCTATCCGAGATCGCCGAAGAGCACGGCCTAAAAATGGACGGCGATCCGTACTGGTTTGCTGTGGGCGGCAAGCGGGTTGCGCGCGCAGACTTCAAATCGGGCGGGGAGAAAAACTCAGCGCAACAAACCTCGCTGGTGGTTCTCGAAAAGAGTTATATTCTGTCATTCACATTCCTGGCAGGTAGCGGGGATGAGATCGACAATCTAACCGCGAATCTCACGTTTACTGCAGGTGTCAGAAAACCTAGGTCGAAATCAGGTACCCCGGACAAATCACAATGAATCAATTCCGTCGCAGAGTTCTTCTGGTCCTACTCAATATGTTCCTATCGTTCGTTCTAAGTGCCCAAGCAGCCGAGAAACAGTACATCCTCTACGTCGGAACCTACACGACCGGGGACAGCAAGGGGATCTATGCCTATCGCTACAGCGCGGGGACCGGAGAATTAGAGCCCCTCGGCCTCGCAGCTGCGACCGAGAATCCCTCCTTTCTCACCAGCGACAAAGCCAATGAGCATCTGTTCGCTGTGAACGAAACCGGTAACTATCAGGGCCAGTCAAGCGGTGGCGTGTCTGCTTTTTCCATGGATCGAAAAACCAGCAAGCTGACGCAGTTGAACCAAGTCGCCTCTCGCGGTGCCGACCCGTGCTACATTTCGTTCGACCGCAGCGGAAAGTACCTGCTGATCGCAAACTACACGGGCGGGACAGTTTCGGTTCTCCCCGTTTTGCCCAACGGGCGCCTCCAAGAGGCAGTCTCCGTCCAGAAAAACGCTGGCGCGCTCGGCCCCAACAAGGAACGACAGGATGCGCCCCACGCGCATTGGATTGAAGCTAGTGCACGCAACCAGTTTGTCTATGTCGCCGACCTTGGACTCGACGAGGTCCTCATCTACAAGTTCGATGGTCGCAAAGGCATCCTGAGCCGCGATCAGCCTGCTTCAAAAAATAAAGCGCCATCTGCCTTTTTCTCAGCAAACCTAGCAGCAGGCACTGGTCCGCGGCATGTTGCGTTCTCCTCAGACGGTAACTTCATGTACGTGCTCGGCGAAATGGACGCCACGGTGACGGTCTTCGCCAACGACAAAGAGACCTTCCGCTCGATCCAAAAGATCTCCTCTCTGCCTCCAGATTTCTCGGGCGAGAACACGGCGGCAGAAATTGCCGTCCATCCTAGCGGCAAGTTTGTGTACACATCCAATCGCGGCGCCGACAGCATCGCCGAGTTCTCGGTGGATTCAGCCAGCGGAAAGCTGACGCTGGTTGGAAATGTCCCCAGCTTTGGCAAATCACCGCGCCACTTCACCATCGACCCAACTGGCACGCGACTTTTGGTGGCCAATCAAGACACCGGCAACATCGTCGAGTATTCAATCGACAGCAGCACCGGGAAGCTAACCAGAGTAGGAAAAATGGTCAGCGTGCCGTCCCCAGTCTGCCTGATCTTCGTTCCCGCCGAGTAACCCCGGCGGGCCATCAGCGTGCTCCTCGAAAACAGCACAGCCGGCCTTGACGGCGCAACTAGAATGGTAGCGTTCCTTTAACCCGCCAGCCGTGCAAAGTTCCGAACCGAGCTTCCAGCAACTATTCGACGCTGCCCAAAGAAACGAGCCTCGAGCTACAGACAAGCTGTTTAGCGCGCTCTACTCAGAGTTACGCCGGCTCGCCAAACGTGAACTGGCGCGTCAGGGCTCCTCATTCTATCTAAGTCCGACGACAGTCTTGCATGAAGCCTACATTGAGATTGCCGATAAGGACGGCAGAAAATTTCCCGACCGGGGGCGATTCATGGCCTATGCGGCTCGCGTCATGCGCGGACTGATCATCGATCATGCTCGCAGTCGCAGCGCGCAAAAGAGGGGCGGGAAATTTGAGATTACTTCCTCCGACGGTGCGATAAGCGCTCCACCCGACCCTCAGGAACTCACGAAGATCAGCGAGGCGCTGGATGAACTGGCACAATCCGAGGCCGCGCTCGCCGAGGTCGTCGATCTAAAGTTCTTCTGTGGATTTACGTTCGGCGAGATCGCTGCAATGAAAGGCACTTCCGAGCGTACCGTGCAACGACAGTGGGAGAAAGCAAGAATCTATCTCCATCGTGCGATTTCTGCGGATTTGGAGGACTGAGCTGTGTCCGCGTTGAGTCTGACCGTTGGCGGGAGATCAGTCCGCCTGGACCACGCGCTCTCTCTTGACGAAACGGTAGTTCCTAGAGACAGCTCCCGAACCGCTAGTGAGCGAGTGTCACCGATCGGCCAGAAGCTGGGTGCCTACACGCTATCTGGGAGCAGGCGCGCAATGTTGAACTGCGCGTCTTGGGACCCGCCCACCCGGAGACTGCCCGTTCGACCTATAACCTTGCCTGTGTAGCGGCCAACGAAGGAAAGCACGAGGAGGCGTTGGCCTACCTGGAGGCTGCCATTCACCACTTATCCGCCCAGGACCCCACCCCAAGTAACCAAGGATCCTATCCTCACCGGGCTGAGCCGTGATCCCCGCTTCCGCCCTTAGTGAATCGCGCAAAACGGCACCACCCCGGGGACGCAAGGTACCCTCTGTAACCGCTGGATGGCATGGGTTAGCGGAAGATTCCGGCCGCCTTTGTGTCGTCTTTTTCGTGCCGTTTCCGATTGCTTAAGGTAGAAGCCCAGGAAACGCCTCCCCCGTGGGATTCACTATTAAGCTTCGACTCCAGGAGAGAGCTTATGCGTTCTGCTCGTTACACCACGGTCGTTCCATTCATAGCTATGTTGCTCGGGTCAGTTGCATTATTTGCAGGCAAAGGGCTTCCCAATCCCCTCCTGACACCTAGTTCCACTGGCGTACTCGCGACTTACTCCACGAATGAAGGCATTGACATCAACAACCCGTTCTTTCAAAACCTCGGTTCAAACGGCAGGACTTGCAACTCCTGCCATATCTCGACTTCGGCTTGGACGATCACGCCTGCCGATGTGCAGGCGAAGTTCAAGGCGACTCAGGGTACCGATCCCATCTTCCGCACGAACGATGGCTCGAATTGTCCGAGTGCGGACGTTTCCACCGTCGCAGCACGTAAGAAAGCTTACAGCCAGCTGCTTTCGAAGGCTCTGATTCGCGTATCCGTGCCCCTCCCTGCAAATGCAGAATTTCAGATTGTCGACATACAAGACCCCTATCACTGCCCGGAAACGACCGCCACCAACCCGGCCCTGTATCGGCGGCCTCTGCCGGCAACAAACCTAAAATTCCTGAGCACCATCATGTGGGATGGAAGGGAGACGGTTTTCGGCGCGATTCCTGGCAAGTCCATCGACATGACGCAAAGCCTGTCCAATCAGGCCATCGATGCCACTACCGGACATGCTCAGGGTGCAAGACCCACGCCCCAGCAGGTGGCGGATATCGTCGCGTTTGAAACGGGACTCTATACCGCGCAAATCAGCGACCGGCACGCCGGCAGCCTGACCGCCCAGGGAGCGCGTGGAGGACCCCTCAGCCTGTCCCAGCAAAGCACGTTCATTGGGATTAACGATCCGTTCGGCGGCAATCCTACGGGTGCGGAATTCGATGCCAGTACCTTCACCCTCTACAGCAGCTGGGCCAACGTGGGCTCACCGCACCGGCAGTCGGTTGCTCGCGGAGAAGACCTGTTCAACAACCTTCCGATTTCGATTACTGGGGTAGGCGGTCTAAACGATGCCCTGAACCAGCCCGTCATTATGGGAACCTGCACCACCTGTCACGACACGCCCAATGCAGGCAATCACTCCGTGTCGGCTCCGCTCGCAATCGGCACGACTGCATTTCCCCCAATATCGGCCTTGGACACGGCCGGTTTGCCGGTCTACACGATCCGCTGCAACACGACCGGAGCGCTCGTGCAAGTGACGGACGCCGGACGCGCAATGATTTCGGGAAAATGCGCGGACATCGGAAAACTTAAAGGTCCAGTGCTTCGCGGTCTCGCTGCACGCGCACCCTATTTTCACAATGGAAGCGCAGCAACCCTCAGCGACGCAGTCGACTTCTATGATCAGCGGTTCAACTTGAATCTGACTCCGCAACAGAAAGCAGATTTGGTCGCGTTCTTGCAAACCCTGTAGCGCAGCATTTCAATCGGCATCTAGGGGAGTGGACACCCACGCTCCCCTAGCCACCGCACAATCCATGCGGGTCGGCATACGGCGGTTCAGTTCGCTTGAGCGAGGGGGAGATCCCGTAGTCGCGGGATGCCGAGGGCATCGAAGCAAGCCATGGATGGCGCGGATGGCTGCGCCGGACTGCTCGCCAGCCGCCAAGTTGCACGGATCTAGGCAAGTTTTCTTGAGTTATGAATTCCGACAAAACGGGATGCAAGCGATATCTGGCGCAGGTTCTCTTTATGCAGCCACCTCGCTCGGCTCGGTATCGGTGCGCTGACTCAGAGGTGCGATAGCACGACTCAGATTCACCGCTGAATTGACTAGCCCGATATGGGAGAATGCTTGCGGAAAGTTTCCTAACTGTCGACCTGAGATTGGATCGTATTCCTCCGCCAGCAGACCCAGATCATTGCGCACATTCAGCAGCCTATTAAAAAGATTCAGAGCGTCGTCGCGCCTACCCAACATAATCAGGCAATCCACAAGCCAGAAGCTGCACAGGAGGAAGGTCGCTTCATCGCCTGCAACGCCATCATCGGACTTTTCCAAGTCATATCGCATCACGAATCCGTCGACGACCAATTTGCGTTCGATAGCCTCGACCGTTGCAACCACACGTGGGTCCGACGCAGGCAAAAAACCGACTAGAGGGATGAGCAAGAGGCTCGCATCCAAGGCAGTTGATCCATAACTCTGAACAAACGTACCAACCCTGGGATTGAATCCGTGCTGACAGACATGTTTATGGATCTCATCGCGCAACGCTCGCCAACGAGCGAGAGGGCCAGCCAGCTTAAAATGCTCGAAATCTTTAATTGCGCGATCCACCGCCACCCAAGCCATCACTTTGGAATGAGTGAACTGCTGACGTTCGCCACGTATTTCCCAGATACCCTCATCGGGCTCCATCCAAATCTGCTCGAGATAAGATATCCAATCTCGTTCTATCGCAGCACTCTGTTCCGACACGCTCGAATGCCTCTTCCTGGCCTGATGCATGGCATCGGCGACTTCGCCATACACATCCAGTTGGAGCTGAGTAGCCGCGGCGTTGCCGACACGTACCGGCTTTGAGTTCTCGTAACCAGGCAGCCACGGCACCTCCCATTCGAACAGTCGCCGTTCGCCGGCGATGCCATACATGATTTGATCCTGCGACGCCTTTCCAGCAACGGCTCGCAGCAACCAATCACGCCACGCCTCAGCCTCACTATGAAATCCAGCGTTCATGAAGGCCAGAAGTGTAAAAGTCGCATCCCGTAACCAGCAATAACGATAATCCCAGTTCCTCTCGCCACCGATTTCCTCAGGCAGCGAGGTTGTTGGTGCAGCTACGATTCCGCCAGTCGCCGCGTAGGTGAGTGCCTTGAGAACAATCAACGAGCCCTCCACCGCATCGGCAGCTATCCCCCGATATGTACACTGGGAAACCCAATCGTGCCAAAAGCGTTCGGTTTGCGCCAGAGCGGCGCCGGAACTGATGGGCAGCGGTGCGGAATGGTGGGATGGACTGTGCATGATCACGAAGGGCACTGTTTCACCGCGATTGATCGTGAAGTCAGCAGTTACCGTGGCGTCCGAGTGATTGAGCGGGGTTTCTCCATTGATGACGATGAGATGGGGACCGACGGTCGCGTGCAAGAGGCCTTCTCCGACGGAACTGATCCAGGGGACGGAGAGCCCGTAGTCGAACCGGATCGTGAGTTCCATGGTCATGCGGACCTGTCCGGTTTCCCCACGTACGATGCGGACCAGGTCCGAGTGACCACTCCGAGGAGGCATGAAGTCAATCACGGTCACAACCCCATCGAGGGTCTCGAATCGGGTCTCGAGAATGAGCGTATGGTCCCGATACTTACGGGTTGTGCTTTTTACAGCAGAAGCGGGAGCGAGTAGCCATCTACCGTTCGCGGGTGTACCTAAGAGTGCTGCAAAACATGCGTCGGAATCGAAGCGCGGCCAACACAGCCAATCGATAGAACCGTTGCTGCCTACAAGGGCGACTGACTCGCAATCTCCTATGATCCCGTAATCCTCGATGGCAGCACTCATGAGTTCCTCCGCGAGACTACCCGGACCAGGTGTACGGTATTCCGCTCCATGCGGGGTTGGATACGAACGTCAAGCGCAACGTTATCCCGATCACCGGTTCGTGACATCTGTCACTGATAACGGCTGCGCGGACAATCATGCCGCTAGTCATGTCAGGTTAGTTTTCGGTCAGAGGTTCCAAGCTCAGTAAGTGAAGTTGATGTTCGCCCAGTTGGACAGGGGCGTCCACCACCAAGCTGTCGTAGAGGTTCGGCAGACACAAGAAAAGCGGCACGATTGTGCCGCCTCTTGCTTTCCCCGCGAGCTGCTACTGGATCAGTCCGCCGTTGTGCTCTTCCTCCGCGGGAATGACGACGGCAGCTGCCACGCGGTCGCCCGCCTCCATGTGGAGCAGGCGCACGCCTTGGGCAGAGCGGCCAGACTCGCGAATCGTGCTCGAGTCCATACGAATGATCTTGCCGTACTGGCTGATCAGCATGACCTCCGAGTCCTCGGTCACTTGAGCAATCCCAACCACTTTGCCATTCCGCTCGGTGGTTTTCACGTTGATGACGCCCGAGCCGCCCCGTCCCTGCAACCGATATTCATCGGCAGCGGTGCGTTTACCGTAGCCGTTCTCGGTCACCGACAAGATGAGTGAGCCCTTGAGCGGCAGAGTCTCGTCGGTTCCCGTCGCGCCTGCAACGCCAGCCTCATCGACCCGCTTCTTGGCCTCGGCTTCAGCTTTCTTGACGTCTTTCGGCGTCGTTGCCATACCCACGATGTAGTCCTTCTCATCGAGCCTCATCCCACGAACACCGTAAGCCGGCCGTCCCATGTCGCGGACGTCCGATTCGTCGAAGCGGATGGCCTGGCCATCGTGCGAAGCAAGGAAGATGATCTGGCTACCGTCGGTCAGGGTGGTGCCCACCAGCTCATCGCCCTTGTCAATTCCGATCGCGATGATGCCGCGCGACATTACGTTGGAAAAGTCCTTTAACGGCGTTTTCTTGACGGTCCCGTTTCGGGTCGCGAAGAAGATATACCTGCCTTCCTCCTCGAGGTTCCGCACCGCCAGCATGGTGCGCACGCTCTCACCGGGTTGCAAAGCAACCAGGTTGGTAACGTGTTTGCCTTTACCAGCCGCCCCTACATCGGGGATCTCGTACACCTTCAGCCAGTACACGCGGCCCGTGTTGGTGAAGATAAGAATGTAGGCATGAGTGGAGGCAATGAACAGATGCTCGACGAAATCCTCGTCGCGCGTCTTCATCCCGGTACGACCCTGGCCGCCGCGGCGCTGCTGGCGATAAGTAGAGATCGGCGTACGCTTCAGGTACCCACCATGACTGACGGTCACCGCCACTTGCTCGTCGGCGATCAAGTCTTCGAGTTGAATCTCTGCCGCTTCGTCTTCGATGACCGTGCGCCGCTCGTCGCCATACTGCTTTTTGACCTCTTCGAGCTCACTGACGATGACCTTTCGCAGCTTCTTTTCCGAGCCCAGGATCGACTCGTACTCGGCAATGTTCTCACGCGTGGTGTTCAACTCTTTTGTGATTTCGTCGATCGACAGGCGGGTCAAGCGATGTAATTGCAGTTCGAGAATTGCGTCCGCTTGAATTGCCGTAAACGGCTTTTCGGGATCCATCTTGGGCGCGCGGCCAGTGGTGTTGATGTCGATTTTCTTGCCGCCAAAGTACGCGACCAGGTTTTCGCGAGCATCGGCGCGATTCGCACTGCCGCGAATGATCGCGATCACGTTATCCAGATGATCGAGTGCTTTGAGATATCCCTCTAAGATATGCTCGCGATCCTTGGCCTTCTGCAACAGATAGGCGGTGCGGCGGCGCACCACATCGACTCGATGCTCAATGAAGTGCTGAATGGCCGGAATAAGGCCCATTTCCTTAGGCTGCCCATGCACCACCGCCAGCAGGATCATGCTGAAGTTCTCCTGCATCTGGGTATGTTTGAACAGCTGATTGAGGATGATCTGAGGCTCCGCTCCGCGCTTCAGCTCGATCACGATCCGCATGCCGTCGCGATCGCTCTCATCGCGAATATCGGAAATATCTTCAATCGTCTTGTTGTTGACCAACTCGGCCATGCGCTCGATCAGATAACGCTTGTTTACTTGGTAGGGAATTTCCGTGACGATGATTGCTTGGCGATCTTTGTTGATGTTCTCGATCGCAGCTTTGGCTCGCATCGTGAAGCGGCCGCGGCCAGTCTTATAGGCGTCGAGGATGCCCGCCTTACCGTGAATGATTCCGGCCGTCGGGAAATCTGGACCTTTGACGATCCTCAAAACTTCCGGCAACGGTGCTTGAGGATTGTTGACCAGCGTGATCGCAGCGTCGACGATCTCAGTCAAGTTGTGCGGCGGTATCTTGGTCGCCATGCCAACTGCGATTCCGTCCGCGCCGTTGATCAGCAAATTCGGAATGCGCGCGGGAAGGACGTCGGGCTCGGTTTCGCTTCCGTCATAGTTTTCGCGGAAATCAACCGTGTCCTTATCAAGATCTTCGAGTAACGCGGTGGCGACGCGCGAGAGACGCGCTTCCGTGTAACGGTCTGCTGCCGGCGGGTCTCCGTCGACAGAGCCAAAATTCCCCTGTCCGTCCACCAGTGGATAGCGCATCGCAAACGGCTGTGCCATCCGTACCAGTGCGTCATACACCGCGAGATTGCCATGAGGATGATACTTACCCATGGTGTCGCCCACGATGCGAGCGCATTTGCGGGTCGCCCGGTTGGGTTGCAGCCCCATTTGCTGCATGGTGTAGAGAATGCGGCGATGCACGGGCTTGAGCCCGTCGCGAACATCCGGCAGCGCACGGCCAATAATGACCGAGAGAGAGTAGTCGAGATACGATCGACGCATCTCCTCTTCAATGTTGACTGGTTGAATGTTCGCCGCACCCGGACCGCGGTCGCCGGGAGGAGGTGTTAGAGGGAGCTGTGGGTTCTGTTCGTCTGCCATTTTGAAAGCTCTTAGCTGTTAGCTCTTATCGCCTGGAATGGACCGCAATTCCTACCAATTTGCTCACCGATCTTTGATCAGAAACGACTGGTGGAGAGAAAACAATAAAACAAGCTAAACATTTGAAAAGTAAACAACTTAAGCAACGATCCAGCGCTCTTTGATTATACCATTTTTTGACCCGGTCCTTGGGGCTCGAGAAAGCCTCCCAGCAGTGTCGAACTGAGTTCATCCGGTTGCTCTCAATAGACCTGGGCTCTTAGAAGTGAGACCCCTGCATTGCAGTGAGGATCGGCTCCGACATTGCCGCGCGACGGACTGCTGCATGCACTTCCAACGGGGATGGGTTGAACGCCTATGGCCGCAGTACGACTTCGTTGGGCCCGGAGGGCAGATCGAATTTCAAACCACGTTCTTGGTTCTGTTTGATTGTCGCAGGGAGATCGAGATCGGCGAGCAGGACTTTGCGCGTCCATGCCCCGGTGGTCAGGTAGTCAGCCTTTGTGTACAGGGTCGTTCCAATGATGGAGTAGCTGCTCAGTTCCTCGCTGCGCCCGTCGCGGTAAATGATGATCGCGGGAGGGAGTTTTCCTGCGGCGGGGGGAACAACGGGCGGCCTTGTCGGGGTGGCGGTTGCAAACGCGGACACCTTCACCCATTGATCACCTTGCAGTTCGAGCAGAACTGCACTGGGAACAGGCTCTTGCCTGACCTCTCGAACCGCGGTTTCGGGTGGTGTCGTTGGTTGCAAGGCAGCCTCTGGTTCATAGGAACCTTCGTAGTAGTCCGACGACCAGTACGGCCATCCGCCGTAAAAAAAAGAATTGGTCCCATGCCCGCGGCGTCGCGCTGTGTCATGGAAAGGTGTTCCGCGAAGGTCGATCAACCCACGCCTGCCGGAGGTAATGGGAAACCCTCCCCGGTGTTGCATGGAGACAGAGGGCTGTTGCATCCCAGAAATCCGCACTCCGTTCTGAGCTGACAAATGCGTGCCACCGAATGCAATCAACAACCCAATGGAGAGATGCCTAAACATTTTAGTTGGCACTGGCAGGCAATCGGAACTCTACGCCGCGCTCGTCATTTTGCTTCACGGTGGCGGCCAGGTCAAGCTCGGCGAGCGCCACTTTCTTTGTGTGGCCCGCTGAAAGGTCGAAAAGGGTCCCGCCAACGATGGCGTAGTTCTCGACGTCTACCTGTCGACCATCTTTGAAGACCAGTACCGTTTGCGGCTGGTTGAGGGTGGCTTCGACCGCTTCAGCTTTGGGTGCTGGCTGTTCTGTAACCCGAGTGGCCCGCAGTTCGTCGCGGTACTCACGTACCGTCGATTTTAAAGACTCCAGTTCACGGCGTACTTCCTCGGCTGCATCAGGTCCACCGCCCTCGGTCACGACTGGTTGCGCGTTTTCCATAGAGGTGTCGTACGCAGAGCTGTCGTATGTGGGCATCGCGTACAGCGGATAGGCATAAGGAGCGTAGTATGTGCTTCCATAAAACGGATTCACCCCGTGATTATGATGGCGCCCGCCCACAAACCCATGCGGGTGACGGAATGTCCCCGGATTCGGAACCCGGCCGAAGTTCAATGACGTCACGCTCGCAGGCACGCCGTGAAACCCAGGGCTGCCACCAAAGCCGAAGGATGTAACACTGGCTGGAACGCCGTTGATCTTGTTGCCATTCCAGGTATTTGTTTGTGCCGATGCGGTTAGGGTGAGAGTTATTCCCGCAAACACGGCAGAGATAAAGAAAACATGGCGTGAGCGCATATTCGCCCCCCCACTTATTTTAGAACGTTCTGCGGCTATATAGGTTGCGAGAAATTTGCGCTCGCCTCGATTCAGCGGCCGATCGAGAACAGGCCAGTCAGATCCCAGATTGCGTTGGCGACCAACATGCCGGCGATAACCGTCATCCCTAGCCCGCGGATGCGAGTTTCAAGTAGGTCTGCCACAATTCCGCCCACAAAAACGAACAGGAAGATGATCCCGAGCAAGGAGTAAATTGATCCCGTCGCGTGCGGGGACCCGACGCGCAAAAGCAAGAAGAATAAGGCCATAAGCAGCGGCGCAGAGTTTCCGAAATAGCGGCTGCGCCGAGCCGCCAGCCACACTCCAAGCGATATCGGTGCCATCAGCGCCAGTACCGGGCCACTACCCAAGATCTCCCGACCCACCTGCAGATAGGCGCCCGGCAGCCGCAGCGCCGCCCCGGTTCCACGGAACAAGACCGCGCTCGCCACACCGTGGGCGAACAAGCCGGGATGGAAAAAGTAACTGGCAAAGATCAGTGCCGCTCCCACTCCGATCGAGGTTCCGAGAATTGTGAGCACCGCTGCTCTCCTATGGGGCGCTAGGTAGAGCATCAGCCCGAGGAGCAGCGGCACAATCAAAACCAGTCCAAAGTGGGATCCCACGGCCAGCGCGAGGGAAACTCCAAGCAGCAGGATGCGCCGCCAGTTCCAAAGCACCACCTCACGTGGGGCATATAGCGTGTGCGCCACTGCGATTGCGGTAAACACGGCACCGAACGCCCCCCAAGCGCCAGCAATGTTCGGAGGCGAGAACCAGAGCGAGCTAGCACGAACCACAGCCGGAGAGAAACAGTAGAGGGCGAGGGCAGTGTACCCTCCCGCATTGCCATACAGGCGTCGCGATACATACCAGAGCGATGCCCCGAGCAGTAATCCGATCAAAGCGTAGGGAGCTCTGGTGAGCCAGAACCACATGGCTGAGTCGGGACCCACGCCAAACAAAGCCACCGGGGCCGACTCGATCAGGTACCACAACGGAGAATGTTCGCGATCAAAAGGCGCGCCTCGCATGCGAATACTTTCCGCAGGATTGGCGAAACCCGCAGGCGTTCCCGCGATTCCGTGGTCGTGCCACTGTTCTCGTCCTTCTTGCACGCGCGCCAGTTCTTCAGCGGAGATCGCTCCCGGCGGTTGGTATGCGATCAGCCATGCGCATTGCGCAATAAACACCAACAATAGCAATCCCGCCAGTATTTGCGGCGTGCCGAACCTTTCCCGAGTGAAAAACGTACCCATAAGGCGAAGCGATTGTTTTACCATGTCTCGGCGTGGTGGGGGAGGCAACCAATGGATCAGAGCCCGAGCAGCGGTCCGGAACTGAATTCGGTCACGTCGCCACCACCTTCTCCGATATCGGTCGTGTTCATAGGTCCGAGTGGTCTGCGGGCAGGCTGGCGCTTTGCGATTTACCTGGCTTCGGTCGTCGGCCTGATGGTTGCGCTTTCCAATGCCTTGCGCCCCCTGTTTCCGAAATCTCCCGGTGGTACGCCCTCCCTTTGGGCGTTCCTGGCCTGGGAATGTGGCGCGGCTCTGGCTGCAGTGCTGCCGGCGTTAGTTTTCTCGCATTTTGAGAAGCGCCCGTTCGACGACTACGGCTTACCGCGCCGGGGAGCGTTCGGCTGGAACTTTTGGATCGGAGTCATCTGGGGCCTGGTTGCAATCACATGTCTCTTGCTCATGTTGAGGGCGGTGGGCGTGTTTTACTTTGGTGGAATTGTGATGCATGGTGCCCGGGTTTTGAAGTTCGCCGTATTTTGGGCCGTGATGTTCACAGTCGTAGGGGTGTTTGAAGAATTCGTAACTCGCGGTTACCCACAATTCACACTCGCACAGGGTATAGGGTTTTGGCCAGCTGCTGCTCTTCTTTCGATTGGCTTTGGCGCCATTCACTTAGGCAACAAGGGTGAGGCCTGGATCGGAGCGCTGGGTGCTGCAGCTATCGCATTGTTCTTCTGTCTGACTCTCCGGAGGACAGGAAATCTGTGGTTTGCCGTAGGCATGCACGCGTCCTGGGACTGGGGGGAAACATTCCTCTACTCGGTGCCCAATAGCGGGATGAGCGCACCCGGGCACCTGCTGAGCCCCTCCTTTCAAGGTTCCCGTTGGCTCACAGGCGGCTCGGTCGGCCCGGAAGGCAGCGTACTCCTGTTCGTATTGATCGCCATCCTGTGGGTGGTATTTGATCGAATGTATCCGGCTAAAACCAGCGCCGGAGATGCAGCTTAACGCAACGCTTTCGGGGCACGGGAAGTAAACAAAACCCGCCACACCCAACGCAATATTCGCCAGGCCACGGCGGCACCGATAAGAATGGTCGCGATCCACAAAACCAGCGCCGGGATGAAGAATAGGAACGACGCCATGGCCGAAGCGTAGTCGGCGATCCCATCGATTCCGTCTCGAATGGTCTCTTTCAGCCGATATAGCGGTCGCCAATGCAACCCAAATACCTGGACATCGGACTCAGCGCGCAGCGAGAGGGTGAGCGCAATGGTCTCAACCTGCTTTGAAAGCGCCTCAAATTCGGCCTGCTGTTGGTCGATTTGCGTGCGGACTTCGTTTAGCTTGTCGCTAACTTCGACGGTGTCCTTTACGGTTTTCGCTTGTTTCAGGATCCCCAGGTATTGGGTCTCCTGTGCACGTAAATTGCGTAGCTGGGCTACGAGATCGACGTATTGCTTGGTTGCATCCTGAGCTTCCAGCTTTTCACCTTCGACCCGGACGCCAAGCTTAGAAATGCTTGCTCGGATCTCCTCGAACTTGCTTACCGGCACACGGATGGTCAAAGAGGCGCTCAGTGCGTTGTCTCCTCCGTTGACCTCGGCGCTAACCAGGAAACCACCTGCTTTTTCGGCAAGTTGGCGAATATTGTCCGAGGCTTCTTTGGGTCGTTTGACGACCACGTCCATGGAAGCGTTGCGGATCATCTTACGTTCGTCGGCGTATCCGGGGCTCTCCACAGGACTGAGAAATTCCATCGTCTTCCTCGCCCCATAGCCCCCTCCGCTTGCGTGGCCGATCGAAAGAGCTTGAGATTCAAGGCTCGCGCCCAATCGAGCAGAAGCACTCTTCGACCCGGCAAGATATCTTGGCATTCCCGCCATGACCGCTATGGTTACAACCAACATCGCCCCGACCCCGGTCCAAAACTGCCTGTCGCGGGCAAGACTAAGTGGCGAATTCATCAGGTTGTGCCTCCCCAAACTTACGAGCGATGTTACGAGTTTTTCCCCAGCAACAAAGCTTATGGAGAAGAACGTCCCGCAAGTTACGGGTTTCAAGAAAAAAAACAGGGAGGTGGGACGGCTGACGCGGGCCTGATCATGGAGAGGCGCGGAACAGGGTCCGCGCCATAGGGTCGAGGTTGCGGCTAGATGTCCAGGTTCTTCACATCGAGCGCATTCTCTTCGATGAACTTGCGGCGGGCTTCGACGTCTTCGCCCATCAGCGTGGTGAAGATGGTCTCGCACTCGGCGATATCTTCTAGCTTCACCGAGAGTAGAGTGCGGCGCTCGGGATCCATCGTCGTTTCCCAGAGCTGCGGTGCCGTCATTTCACCAAGACCTTTATAGCGTTGGACGCTGAATTCCTTCTTGCCTTCCCCGAGAACGTAATCGAACAGTTCCCGCGGCGTGGTTTTTTCCACTTCTTCCTTGACGGCTTTCTTCGTCGCCGGCTTGACGGTCTTCTTTTGAGGTGCTTCACCATCGCCGTTCTCAGCTGCTTCTTCGAGGGCGTCATCGCCGGTTGTGCCGTTGCCGCTCGCACTGGCTTTGCCGATGGTTTCTACGACGAACGGCGGATCCATGTAGGCCTCAATCTGCTTAAACTTCGAGAGCATCTGACGATACTCCGGCGTCGACGCCAGCTCCCAATTGATGAGGTGCTCCGCCCCCTGCGAATTCACGTAACGCACTTCCCAAAGGTTGTGCTCTTCGTCGAATCGCGACTCGACTTCTTTGAACTGCAACTCTTTTTGCAGCTTCTTCAATTCCTTTTCAACCTTCTCGATCTTTTTCGGCTGCGACTTCTTGTCGCCCTCGAAATCGGCTCGCTTCGAAAGATCAATCTTCGGCAGCAAGTCCGTGGCCTGCTCGGCACGCAACCGCTTGTTCACCTTGTCATAGAAGCCGAGATACTCGTTCAGCACGGTGATGAATTTCGCTAGTGCCGATCCTTCGAGCTTGGCGGCGCCTTCTCCGTAGCGAACCGTCATACCCTCGGCAGCGCGCTTTACCATCACCTTCACGTACTCGCGCTCGTCTTTGATGTATTGCTGCGATTTGCCCTTCTTGATCGAGAACAGGGGCGGCTGCGCAATGAAAACGTTGCCGCGCTTAATCAACTCCTGCATGTGGCGGAAGAAGAACGTAAGCAGCAGTGTGCGAATGTGCGAACCGTCCACGTCGGCGTCGGTCATGAGGATAATCTTGCCGTAACGCAACTTAGCCGGATCGAAATCTTCTTTGGAAATCCCCGTGCCGAGGGCAGTGATCATAGCGCGAATTTCTTCATGCGCCAGCATCTTGTCGTAGCGGGCCTTTTCGACGTTCAAGATCTTGCCTTTGAGCGGCAGGATCGCCTGGAATCGCCGATCACGGCCCTGCTTCGCAGTTCCGCCTGCCGACTCGCCTTCCACCAGGAACAGTTCGCAGCGCTCGGGTTGCCGTTCGCTGCAATCCGCTAGTTTGCCGGGCAAGCCACCGCCATCGAGCGCACCTTTTCGACGAGTCAGATCGCGCGCTTTCCGGGCAGCTTCGCGCGCGCGGGCTGCGTCAATCGCTTTGTTGATGATCTTGCGTGCGACCGTAGGGTTCTGCTCGAGATAGGCACCCAGCCTTTCATTCACGAATGCCTGCACCACGCCTGCGATGTCAGAGTTCAGCTTGCCCTTGGTCTGGCCTTCGAACTGGGGCTGCGGCAGCTTCACGCTGATCACTGCGACCAGACCTTCTCGGACATCATCGCCCGAGAGGTTTTCTTTCACGTCCTTAAACAACCCCATCTGCTGTCCGGCGTAGTTGATCGTGCGCGTCAGCGAGGTGCGGAATCCGGAAAGATGCGTACCGCCGTCAACCGTGTTGATGTTGTTGGCGAAGCTGAACACACTCTCGGAGTAGCCATCGTTGTACTGAATGCCGATTTCCATGACCACGCCATCGCGATCGGCTTCCATGTAGATCGGCTTGTCGTGAAGAACGCTCTTACCGCGATTCAGATGCTTGATAAACTCCGCAATGCCGCCGTTGTACTTGAACTCGACGGACTTCGCTTCGCCTGTCTTGGAATCGGTGGCCCGCTCGTCGGTGAGCGTGATCAGCAAACCTTTGTTCAGAAACGCTAGTTCGCGCAAGCGCTGCGACAAGGTGTCAAAGTTGTATTCGGTAACCGTAAAGATCGATCGATCGGGAAGGAAATGAACCTTAGTTCCACGCTTTTGTTTCACCGCGCCCGTCTTCTTCAGCTTCGAAGTGGGCTCGCCTTTCGAGTAACTCTGCTCCCAGGTAAATCCATCGCGCCAGATTTCCAGGTCCAGTTCTTCGCTCAGCGCGTTGACGCACGACACACCGACACCGTGCAATCCGCCAGAGACTTTGTAGGACGAGGAATCAAACTTTCCGCCAGCATGCAGCTTGGTCATGACCACCTGTGCAGCGGGAACTTTCTCACCGTCGACTTCCATCACGTCCACGGGAATGCCGCGGCCGTTGTCGACCACAGTGATGGAGTTGTCAATGTGAATGGTGGCGTCGATCTTGTCTGCGTGTCCTGCCAGGGCTTCGTCAACGGAGTTGTCGACGACCTCGTAGACGAGATGGTGCAATCCCATCTCGCCCGTCGACCCGATGTACATTGCTGGGCGCTTGCGGACGGCTTCCATGCCGCCAAGAACTTTGATCGAGTCTGCATTGTAGTCGCCGTTCCCGTTGGTTCCGGCTTTGCCATTCTTCGCCTTGGGGTCGGGCTTCGTGTTGTCGAGGGTCGCGGGGGAGTTAATCTCTTTCGTCGCCATTCAGATGACAAAACCTATCGTTTCTCCCCGCCTTCTCGGGACCACCGGAAAGCAGGGTGCGCGGGTCGTTTCACAGCGGCTCAAGTCGCCTCAAATTACTGAAATTACGAATACTTAGCGAACCATGTGCCTTGGATGATTATAGCACGGAAGGGGCGATTTCCGGTGCTCCCGAGGAGCCTCTAAAATCAATATTTCCAGTCACTTTCAGGGGCAAGTTTTGAGGGTCGAGCAGGCGCTCGCACCCGCCCCTCAGCCTCAGGCAGAAAGTGAGTGCCTGAAGGAAGAGCGTCCCCCTTGGGGGCCTGACGTCCAGCCTTCAATCCTTGAACAACTCTGCCGTTCCCGTTCCCGGGATTCGCAGCCCTGTCCGCTTGAGTCTCCACTCGCAAATCAATGAGTTGCACCGACTGAAATGCTGCCCAGAGGCGATTCGGCGGACTCAAGGTTAGGAGGTTCAGGTTCCTGCCCGGTACTCCGGACCGACGCGCGTCGCCTGATAAGATAGAACGAACGAAGGGTTGATTCGAGAATGGGTGTTCCCGTTTCCCAGATGTGGACGGTGGCAACGTACGTCGTCCGGCAGAAGCTTGCCAGACGTAAGCGCTATCCCTTCGTCCTGATGCTTGAGCCCCTGTTCCGCTGCAACCTGGCCTGCGCCGGCTGCGGAAAGATTCAGTATCCCGGCCACATCCTGAAGCGCCAACTCACGCCCGAGGAATGTTTCAAGGCGGTCGACGAATGCGGAACCCCCATGGTCTCGATTCCCGGCGGCGAGCCATTGCTCCACCCGCAAATTCAGGAGATTGTCGAAGGCCTGGTCGCCCGCAGAAAGTACATTTACCTCTGCACGAATGCACTTCTTTTGAAGGAAAAGCTCAACCTCTTCAAGCCCTCGAAGTATTTGACATTCAGCGTTCACCTTGATGGTCAAAAGGAACATCACGACTTGTCGGTCTGCCTTGAAGGCGGACATGAGAAGGCGATGGAAGGAATTCGCGAAGCGCTGAGCCGCGGCTTCCGCGTGACTACGAACACCACTCTGTTTGACGGGGCTGATCCGAAGAGTGTGCGGGTTCATTTTGACGAGTTAATGGAGATCGGAGTCGAGGGCATGATGCTGTCTCCTGGATACTCCTACGACAAGGCTCCTGACCAGCACCATTTTCTCGGACGCTCGCGCACGCGGAAGCTGTTCCGTGCGATCCTGTCGAACCGCAAAAAGAGCTGGCGATTCAACCAGTCCGTGCTCTTCCTCGAGTTTCTCATGGGCAAGCGTCACTACACCTGCACCCCTTGGGGCATGCCCACCTACAACATCTTCGGCTGGCAGAAGCCCTGTTACTTATTGCAGGACGGTTACGTCGATTCCTTCCAGGAATTGCTCGACACGACGGATTGGGAGAACTACGGTACCGAGTCCGGGAATCCCCGCTGCGCGAACTGTATGGTCCACAGCGGCTACGAGGCTTCTGCGGTCAACCATACCTTCGGTTCCCTGCGCGGCTTCGTCGACACGATCAAGGCGACTTTGTTCAATCGTTATCCCGATTCCGGCGCGACTCGCTTGCTGGATGAGATTTCTTCAAACCACGTGAATCCGCTCGTGCAGATCGAGACCAAGACGCTCGAAGAGACCCGGGTATAGATCCTGGTACGGCTCGTTCCCTTGGGGCGGAGTTGTGCGACACATACGGAAAAACCATGAGCGTTCCCCAGCGTGGCACCACTAATCCCGAAGAACTTGAAATTGCGCCAGGACGCGAGCGCGAAAACCTGGAAGGCTGGATCCCTCCCCTCGCTAGCGACGAAGAAATTCGTCAGGCGCTCGAGAAGGCTTTCGACTATCGCGGCGACATAACCATGACGCTGAAAAGCGGCGAGAAGGTGGAGGGCTATATCTTCGATCGCCGAAGCGGGAAGACTCTCGCCGATTCCGCCGTCCGCGTCTATCCGAAAACGGGGAACCAAAAACTCACAGTCTCCTACTCCGACATTGCCGCCCTGGCCTTCACCGGCAAAGACACGGCCGCTGGAAAAAGCTGGGAGGCATGGATGCAGCGCTACCGCGAGAAGAAGGCCGCGGGAGAGAAGAATATCGGCCTGCATCCTGAAGCGCTCGACTGATGATCTGGCGCAAAACCTTTAAGACAAAAGGCGCAAAAGCAATCGAGAGCACAAACTAGCCTGCGCGATGGTGGCTGCCGGCGGTTTTCGCTTTTGTATGCTGCTGCCGGCGAGAGGACCGGTTCTTGCGTTTCTGCTGGTACATCAAGCCGTCCGCCTGTTTCAACAATGCTTCGATGTCATCGGCGTCGGATTCACCACACCCGACAACTCCCATGCTGAAGGATAGGCGATAGCGGCGCTCGGACCTGCGTCGATATGCTGAGAGCCTTTCCTGAATACGCCGCGCGATCTCGACCTCATCAGCTTCCGCAATGAAAATGGCAAACTCATCGCCGCCCAGGCGAGCCAGGATATCCGATTCCCGAAAACACTCGCGCAATAAATTTGCGGTGTCTTTCAAAGCGCTGTCGCCTTCGAGATGTCCGAAAGTGTCATTGATTTCTTTCAGAAGATCGAGGTCGATAAATGCGATTGAAAAGGGCTCCCGGTTGCGATGCGCGAGCTTCACACGATGCGCGGCAAGGGCGAGAAAACCCTTCCGGTTGTAAAGGCCGGTGAGGTCGTCGGTAAGAGAAATGTTCTCCAGAATTTGATTGGAGCGGGCAAGTTCCGTCGCCTTTTCCGCCAGCGCACGCTCGGTGAGCTTTCGGGCGGCTATGTCGCGTTCCAATTGCACGTTGACCCGAACCAATTCAGCTGTACGCTGAGCGACAAGTGTCTCTAGTCCTTCTCTATAAAGCTGCAGCTCCTGCTCGGCGCGCCTTCGCTCGGTAATCTCTTGCGATATACCCAAGGTGCCGAGGATCTGCCCGGTAGAATCTGTCCACGGCAATTTTGTCGTCAGGACCCAGCTCTCGCGCCCGTCTGGCCAGGTTTCCTTTTCTTCCTTGTTGATGACGGGTCGGCCAGTACGAATGATCTCCTGCTCGTCGTCGAACGCCTGTTTCGCGTGCTCTTCGCTAAAAATATCGAAATCAGTTTTCCCTATGGCGTCCTCCGGGGTGCGGAGTCCAAAGCGGTCTACCAACGACCGGCTGATGCCCACAAAGCGGCTCTCAAGGTCCTTGAAGTAAACCCCGGCAGGGATATGCTCAAAAAACGCGCGCACCAGATCTGCATTGGTGTGCTGCGGCCCAACCACCTCGGGAACGCGTTCGACTTGGGGCTTTTTTGCCACTCCTAGAATCGTATCTCTTCTGAACGAGTCGACGAACCGTACCCGTACACCAAAATAACCTCCGGGTAACCACCGGATTTCTCACCGAGGGCGAGTAATTGTAAGCTCTTTGCCTGTGAAGCAAATAGGAAAATCAGGAGTCGTTTCGAGGTCTAAAACCGAATCGTTTTTTCGGCATCAAAGGTAACTTGCTTCTCACAAACCTATTTCAACCTGCACCACTTCCAACCACCTGCATCCTTCCCGCATCTCCATAGCTGCAAATTCGATGGCGGAGGCCGAGGATGAAGATGCGCAAAGAGAATATTTTGTGGAACGTTCTGCTCGGGACGGGAGTTTACCTGCTGGATTCTATGCGGGACCGCTTGAGCGACGCAGCTGACGATTTTAGAGGAGCAGCCCGCGACACTTATGGCGAGGCCTCCCGACGTGTAAGCCGCGCCACGCATGCGATTCGTGGCGAGGATCACCACGGAATGAGCACAGCAGGCGCCCTGCTAATAGGAATCGGTGTCGGAGTCGGCGTCGGGATGCTCCTGGCTCCAGCCAGTGGCGAAGAAACCCGCAGCAATCTCTCCCACCGGGTTCATGAATTCAGCGATCGCATGCGTGACAAGTTCGCGACCGGAGAGCAGTCTTCAACCGGAACCTACGGATCCTAGTTCCCTAAGCCTTGGAAAACAAAGACGCGAACACGCTTTCGCGTCTTTGCCTTCTTGTCCACCTGTCGTGTCCTTTCCCCTGGCATCGGATGCGCCATTCATCCGCCGCCGAAACCAGCGTTTGGTAACCCCGATCAGGAACAGTACTCTTCCCGTGGCGCGATAGCTTGGCGTCGCCGGTACGGAATCCAAGTGGCGGAAGAAGTTCACCCTCTTCCAAACAGGCAAGATACCCGGAAATACCGCATAATGGCTCAACATCAGGAAGTCCGAAAGACTGTTTGCCAATTCCAGAACTCACGCTACCGAACGCAGCGCTGCTTTTCGGAGCCGCCGTGCTCGCGGGGGCGCTCAACGCGGTGGCGGGCGGGGGAAGCTTCATCGCTTTTCCGGCTCTGCTGTTCGTAGGTCTGCCTCCAGTACCGGCGAATGCGACCAACACCGTGGCACTCTGGACGGGCCTACTGTTCAGCGGTGGAGCCTTCCGCCGCCACATCAACGTTCCCCGACCGGTATTGGGAACCCTCGCCTCGGCAAGCGTCGTTGGGGGAATTGTCGGCGCCATCCTCCTGCTCCGCACGCCCGCGCATACCTTCATGCGGGTCTTACCTTGGCTCATGCTCGCGGCTACCCTCCTTTTTATCTTTGGAGGCAAGCTCATTCGGCCGCGCCAGGACCAGACCATCCACCAGCGCACAACACCAACTCTCCTTGTGGCCGCCGGTTTCCAGTTCCTGGTGGCAATTTATGGCGGCTACTTCGGTGGGGGAATGGGGATCGTCATTCTAGCCATGTTGACCGCCTTTGGGATGGCGGACATCCATCACATGAATGCCCTGAAGATCGTGTTGAGTACTGCAACCAACGGCATCGCCGTCCTGATCTTCATTGCGTCGCATGCCGTCTACTGGCACGAAGCCGTGATCATGATCGCCGGCGCCGCCCTCGGAGGATTCTTTGGGGCGCACTACTCTCTGCGCCTTTCACAAAAGCTCGTTCGCCGGTTCGTCATCGTCGTCGGATCGAGCATGACGGCCTATTTTTTCGCGCGTTCTTACTGGCTGATGCGGTAACCGGAGTCTCTCGACAACCGTCACGTGGGTAACCGTGGATCCCGCGCTGCAACGGCCGACCGCAGCCTGCAACTACTTCAATCTAAGGCAGATCGCGAGGATTGGGCGAGTCCGCCCCAGCTCGGTTTGAAAGGTCAATTTCGAACAAAAGCCAAAAGGGGATTTGGCGGTTACCGCAGTACCGTTTTCGCTCCTGAACTTTCTCGGAATAATCTCCGCAGGTCATGAACTTCCGAATCACTGACTGCGCCTTCGCTGAAAAAATGGGGCAGCAAAACGGAAGCACCAATGGGGGATCGATGAGAACAGGAATTTTCGTGCGAGTCGCCGTGGTTGCCACGGCGGTACTTTTCGCAGCATCAATGGCATCGGCGCAGTTGAATTCAACCGCACAGCCGATTGCGTTGAACGCCACTCTGGCAGAGTCTCTTACGCTAAGCCTTTCTGCCAACACCGTTAACTTCACTTTGAGCGCGGGCAGCAACGCTAACGCCGGGAGCACGGGCGTGACCGCAACCACCCGGTGGACGTTGAAGCCGGGTCGTACCGCGGTTGGCGTGTATGCCTATTTCGCGAGTTCAACCGCCGCTCTGACGGGCACTGCCAGCGGCTCTACGATTCCTTCTTCTGCCTTTAGCATTGCTGATACCGGTGCAGGCAGCGGTGGTGCGGGCAACTCCGGCGCATTGACCAGCACGGTTGCGTTTGGCGGTGGCAACGCCGGTCTGCAACTGGCGAACGTCGCCATCACGGGAACCAACAAGAACGCCAGCCGCACCGACGCCATGACGTTCAATATCGACTTGAGCGGCGGTACCTTGCCGCAGCTTCCGGCAGACACCTATACCGGAACGCTGAACATTCAAGCTCAAGCGACTCCGTAATTACATCGCGCGAATCAGCGGCTTCAGGGCGGGTGCGTGAGTTCCCGCCCTTCGGCCGTCCTTCACGACGAAGTTGAAGCTTAGGCGATGAGACAGAGACCACAAATCGAAGCCAGGCTCGCCACAGTGATGTTTCTCGTCATGGTGTTTGCCGCCGCCGCCCAGGCGCAGGTGCTGAACTCCGGCGCCAGCACGATCAGCTTGAACGCGGTGCTGAACGACTCGATCACGGTCTCGTTGTCGTCGAACGCCGTCAACTTCACCCTAACGCAAGCGAGCGGCAGCAACCCGGGCAGCACCTCCGTCACGGCGACGACCACGTGGTTACTGCGTCCGAACGTTGGCAGCCTCAAGCTGTACGCGTTCTTTGCGAGTTCGGCTTCAGCGCTCACCGACGGCACCGGCAACAACATTCCGTCATCCGATTTTCAGATTTCTAACAACGGTGGGGCGTTCAATGCGCTCACCAATACGGTACCGTTTGGCGGCGCCAATGCCGGATTACAGCTCTCTTCGACGACAATCCTCGGCAACAACCGTAAAGGCACGCGCACTGACGTCATGAATTTCAACATTAACCTGGTTCCTTTGCCCAACTTGCCGGCTGGAACTTACACGGGAACACTAACCATCCAGGCGCAAGCGATTTGATCTAGCAGGTAGGTGGCGTATGAAGACAAGTTTTCTCAGGACAGCGCGCCGGCCTCTGGCCAGCGCGCTTTGGGTATTTGTGCTGGGCACAGCGGTGTCTGCCCAGACGGTTCGGCCTGTCATCAATGAACTGATCGGCGACCCCGTCAAAGGGCGTGTGGAATACGTGAACGACAGCCTGACCCCGCTGAACGTGGTCCTTGAGGCGAAGAGTTTCACGGTTTCCGAAACCGGAGAGGTCAGCTATCGGCTGCTCGACTCCGACATTCACATAAAGCTCTCCACCACAAGCTTTCGCATTCAGCCCCAGCAGACGTACTACGTTTTCTACGAGGCAACTGCGCCACACACCCCGGCGTGGTTTGTCATTTATGCCAATTTCACCGGCTTCGCCTTTCGCACCGCGCAGGGGATGAATGTGCGCCTACAGTTACCGCACACGGTCTATCTGCTGCCGAAACATTCCGTTGAGAAGTCTGAACTCCACGTCCTCCGCGCCGATCTCGATGCGACCGAGAACAAGGTGATCCTCGAAGTCGAAAATACCGGGGCTAACTTCGGACGCATTCTGCAGACACATCTGTTGTACTCGAAAAAGCGGCAAGAGGCCCCAGGGTTCCCGGTATTCCCGCACAGCAAGCGGATTCTAGAGGTTCCGCTCGAACAGAAAGTGGAGGGCGAAAACGTTCCGGTCGAAGTCTCGCTAGAACTGGAGAAATTCAAGCTAGAGCAAAAACTCCAACGCCATAACTCAACCGAAAGCGCATCCGGGGCACCCGCCTCGGCCCTTGTGGGGACCGGCACACGAGGGGGCGACCGGCCTTAGACGCAATGCGTGCTCAAGCCCAACGCGCCCTCCTGATCGCGACCCTGATGATCGCGACGGGAAGCAGTGCGCAGGTTTTTCGCGTGCAGGGCGGGACGTCGACCATGCTGGACGCGCAGGGCGGCTCGGTCGAATTCAAGGCTCCCAACTACGACGGCTCGATCGGGATTGGCTACTACAACGGGCAGGTGATGTTCGGGGGCGAGACCCGATACAAGTACCACGATTACACGTTTCTTGCAGGAGACGACTCGGTTCGCTTCGACCTCCCGACCGACGTCTTCGACCATAGTCACTACTTCTCAGCCCGTGGTGCAGGTTTCACCCGCTCCGAGCACGACCGCAGCTTGTATGCGTTTGCCGGTACGACTTCTACCTGGCTCGGCACCGGATTCTTCAATGCAGCCACCATCGATCGCCCCGTGGCCATCCTCTTCTATCAGCGCAAACTGAAAGATAACTTGCGCTTGTTCTCGCACAACATCGCAGGGAACCGCCAGACCTTACTCGAGGGCTTGGACTGGAGTCCGGAGAAGTGGGCGCATGCCTCCGTGACCGGAGGGATCGGCTCGAATCAGCCTTATGCGGCAGCCGCGCTCGATGCCGAAAGCCAGAAACTCGCCTTCAAGACCAGTTACGTCGTCACCGGGGATATGTTTCGCCGCGTCACAGTGATCAGCCCGATGAGTTCTGAAGTGAACAAGGGCAATGTGCAGATGCTCTACAAGCCGAACCAGTACATCAGCGTCACCACCGGTCACGAGAATATTCTGCAGCCGGTCACGGTTGGCGGGCCCATGCAGGCCGCCTCGATTGATCAACTCTCTACCGACATGCACGTCGATCGATTCTATTTCGGTACGGGCCTGTTCAGGTCGCACGCATCGGTGGGCAACTCTCGCGGTACCAACTTCTATGTTGGTCGCAGAATCGGGCGTCGCTTCGAAGTAAATACAAACTACTTCAATAGCCAGTCGGCAAATGCAATCTCGACGACAATTCTCTCGGGTACGGTTCGGGAGAATTTGTCTTCGCGCTTCAGCCTGCTACAACTGATTTCCCGTACGGCTGGGCAGACCACGTATGCCTTTGGCGGTGACTACATCAGCAATCGGCTGATGGTTAGCGTCAATTACCAGAACGTATATCTGCCCTTCCGGCCAAGCAATCCGTTTCAGCAGGCGCTCGCCTTGAATGCTTCCTTCCGGGTAACGGGTCCAATGCAAATTACCGCCGCCTCCAACGTTGCACCCGACGGGCATCTCCGCTACTCGATTGGTATGAGCACGTACTTATATCGATTGAGAGGCATGGCCATGAATGCCAACTCGCCGGACTCGTTCTCGATCTCCAAGTACGTGATTCAGGGCGTGGTGCTGGACGACCTGAGCACGCCGGTAGAGGGTGCCGCCTTGCGCATCGGCAAGCAAGTCGTTTACACCGACAGTTCTGGCCGCTTCATGCTGCGTTTCTCAAAGCGGGCGTCGTTTCCCTTAAGCCTGGCTCCGGAAGAGTTCCTCACCAACGGCGTCTACCAAGTGGTCTCGGCTCCCTCCGAAGTCCACTCAGAATCCGAAGACAATGCCATCGACGTTCGCGTCATAGTGCGGCGAGTGCCCCCGCCGCAAGCCAAGCTCTACAACCAGTAGCGATTTTCCTTCCCCCCAAGCAGAATGGCCCATGCCGGGTCGCGAAGCGATGCCGGCTGACGGTTGTTGTGACGGGGCGCGAAGCCGCAACTTTCGCGATTTTTGTCAGTGGACCGGTGGAGCAATGAGCATTCGAACTCCGGTCGTCAACAGAATCACGCAAAGGACGCGGCGCAACCAAAGCACCGGGAACCGCGTGCTGAGATAGGAGCCGATCAGCCCGCCTGGAATTGAACCAACGAGCATGTACCCAACCAGCGAAGGATCCACATTCCCCAAACGGAAATGTAGGAAGCTGGTCACGCCGGTCAGCACGACGGCGTGAACGATATCTGTGCCTACCATCACCTTCGGCGGATAGCTGTAAAACAGCAGCAGAAGCATCATGATCATGCTGCCCGATCCGACCGATGTCATGCCCACCAGAAAACCTGCAAAGAACCCGATGACTGCCATCCCGGCAAAAGATCTGGCCGTCGGAGGACGATTCGCCATGCTCTCTTCGAGGGTTCGTTGAAGCAAAAGCAGGGTGGAAACCACCACCAGCAGGATTCCAACGGCTGACTTAATAAAATCATTGACTCCGGCACCGTAGATTTCCCGGAGATGCATGAGTAAGCGAATTCCAAGGAAGGATCCGGGAACGCTTCCTGCTGCCAGCGCAATGACGACTTTTCGGCGAACCGTTCCCCTACTCAAGTGAACGACGCTGGAGGGAATCTTGGTGAGGAAGTTGAAGAGCGCGTCCGATCCAACTGCTTTGATCGCCGGCACGCCCAACCCAAAGATCAGGATGGGGAGCAGCAGTACTCCGCCCCCAAGGCCAGTGAGACCAATCAGCGTGCCGACGATCAGCCCAATCAGAATCCTAACTGTGGCGGCTTCCATCTTGAACGGTCATGCTCCCTTCGTACGAGCACCTTCCGCCCCTGGACTCCAATAAACCCTGCTGCTTCAGGGTTGACCGGGCAGATAGGGGGAACCAGTGTCGCGACAGAGTCTCGCATTCTCGGGGGTTAGTCAAGGAGTTATGGGGCGGCCAAAACCAACTTAACTCTAACCGTTTGCGGACCGCGACAGCGCCCATCCGTCCGAAACCTGCGGCGAACGTTTGACCCATTTCCGCGTATCACGCTAAAATAATTCAGTTTGCCTGTACTTTGGTCCTCGTTCTTCCACTCCGGCGCGCTTGCGTGCTAGGGACCCCAGAAGTTGAGGCCTTCCGCGACAGTTGCTGAGAGCATCGGCGGGAAACAGCAAGCACAAAGTTTTTCAGAGTTCCTCGGGCTGAGCCTTGCATCTGTGTCCGCCATGCCCGTGGAAGTGGAGGCATTCTCATGTACGCGGTCATTCGCGCCGGTGGCAAGCAGTATCGGGTGGCACCCGGGGACGTGCTACGGGTTGAAACGCAGAACGCTGATAACGGCAAGATCGAGTTCAACGATGTGCTCGCAGTCTCGGGCGGAGACGGGCAGATCGCGAAGCCTGGCTCCGGTGCGCTCGTCACCGGTGAAGTTCTCGGCGAGGGCCGTGGCAAGAAAGTTCTGGTCTTCCATTACAAGAAGAAGAAGCAATACAAGAAGCTGCAAGGACATCGCCAGCCCTTTACGGCCGTGCGCATCATCGAGATCGCGTTCGACGGCCAGAAGTTCAGCGCGCCGGAGCTTCCGAAGAAAGAACCCAAGGTAAAGAAGCAGGTCGCTCAGGCTGCGGGGGAGACGAAAACGGCGAAGCCGAAGGCATCGGCCAAGAAAAAGGCCGCTCCCAAGAAGGCTGCGGCGAAGAAGTCTACGCCAAAGAAGAAATAAGGATTTTCACTAAGAAAAACTCGAAGTTCCCGCAAGCAATTTGGCGCGCTGAGTTCGCGCCAAAGCTAGAAGCAATGAGCTAGGAGCGGTTTCATGGCACACAAAAAAGGATTGGGCAGTTCACGGAACGGGCGCGATTCGAACGCGCAGCGGCTTGGATTCAAGGCATTCGGTGGACAGATCGTCCCAGGTGGCACGATCATCGTGCGCCAGCGCGGCACCCGCGTGAAGCCCGGCCTCAACGTCGGCCGCGGTAAGGACGACACCCTATTTGCGAAGATAGCCGGCAAGATCGTCTTCAAAGACCGCGGATCGATGGGCAAGTTCGTCATGATCGAGCCGCTAGAAGCGAAGTAGGGATTTGGAAGCGTTTGTCATCCGAGGCGGCTTCGCCGTCGCCCAAGGATTTAGTTTTTGCCGCCCCTCTTCGCCTCCCTTACAGTTGCAGGCCGACTCCCCAGTGCCTGAACCCCACCATTTGTGATTCCACGCCTCGTGTCTGGTCGATAGCTCACGTAAATCGAAGCGGCTCGTCCATGTCTGAGGTACACTTCTCGACCGTGAAACTATCCGACCGCGCCCGCCGCAGGCTTTTCGCAGCAACAACAATTTCGTTGCTCATCGTTCTCCTGCTCGAACTTTCCTTCACCATTCGCCGCGAGACGCAAACCTGGGATGAAGCCTGCCACATTTTCGCCGGCTATCGTTACTGGACCCGCGGCGACTTCGGGATGAATCCCGAGCATCCACCCCTGGTGAAGTTGCTGACCGCCGCGACCCTGTTGCCCCTTCCCCTGAGCGGTCCAGAGCGAAAGCGGCTCTTCTCGAAGGAAGAGGACTTTGTCAGCGCGACTCAATTCGTTTATTCCAACAACGCAGAGCAAATCCTTTTACGTACGCGAACCATGGCCTCTTTGCTTTGCTTGCTGCTGGCTGCTCTGGTGTTCGCGGCAGCGCGCGAGATGTTCGGCAAGACCGTCGCGTTGATCGCGCTAACGCTATTTGTTTTTGAGCCTAACCTGCTTGCACACGGCTGGGAAGTAACAACCGACACCGGGTTTTCGTGCTTTTTGTTGGCGACGGTATATGCGTTTTATCGATACGTGACGCAACCGTCTATCGCCAGGCTTGTCTTTGTCGGAGTGGCTGCAGGACTGGCGCTTGCAACCAAGCACTCGGCCATCTTGGTTTTTCCCATTCTGGTCGTTCTGGCCGCGGCCGAACTCTGGTGTAGAAGGTTCACCAAGGCTGCCGAGGGCGCTAGTCGTCCGGGAGTCGCTAAACTCGCGGGCGCTTTGCTTATCTCTGCCTTCATGGCAGTCGCGGTTCTGTGGGCCGCTTATGGCTTCCGCCTTCATCCGCAGCGCGGCGTGAGTGCGGAGCAGCGAGTCATCGAATATGCGCAAGGGCTGCACAGCCCAGTTCAGAAGGCACTCATTACGCAGGCCGCCCGTTGGCACGTTTTGCCGGAGTCGTACCTGTATGGCCTGGCGGACGTAGGCTACGTCGTGGGCTTCAGCCACAGCTACCTCTTCGGTCATGTTTACCCCCATGGACAGTGGTTCTATTTCCCAGCCGCTTTTCTCATCAAGACGACGCTGTCGCTCCTGCTCTTGTTGATGCTGGTTCCTTTTGCGGTTGCACTCCGGGGCGTGAGATATCGTCGTGAGTTGGCTTTCCTGATCGTTCCGGCGGCGATTTACTTCATTGTGGCGGTCGTCTCAACCTTGAACATCGGCATCCGGCACATTCTGCCGGTCTACCCTTTCCTGATTATTCTTGCGGGATGGGCAGCGGGGGAGCTGATCTCCGCCAAACGCAAGATGATCTACGCCATCGTCTTCCTCTTGGCATTGGGGATCTTTTCCTCCCTGCGAGTATTTCCCGTGTATCTTGCTTACGCAAACGAGCTCTGGGGAGGTCCGGCGAACACCTACAAATACCTGAGCGACTCCAATGTCGACTGGGGGCAGCAACTGAAGTCAATTCAACACTACCTTGCCAAACGCAATGTGAAGAATTGCTGGTTCGCCTACTTCGCCGACGTTGTCAGCGATCCTAAATACTACGGGATTCCCTGCAAGCCGCTCACTACGATCGCATCCACGTGGCTGCAACCCTCAATCGACGTACCCGCCAGCATAGACGGCCCGGTGTTGATCAGCGCCGGAGTGTTGTCGGGATATGAATTCGGTCCCGGAGAATTGAACCCGTACGACCAGTTCCTGCGGTTGACACCCACGGCGATGATTGAGCACGGCGTGTTCGTGTACGACGGGCATTTCGATATCCCGCTCGCCGCTGCGCTAAACCACGCGACCCAGGCACACCTCAAAGAACAAGCCGGCCAGCTCGATCAGGCGCTCATCGAGGCGCAGACCGCCGTCGAGCTTGCGCCGAACTCCCTGCAGGCCCAAGCCACGCTCGGTTTTCTGCTGCTCAAGCTCGGCCGAAACGATGAGGGACTTCAGGCTCTTCAGCGTGCACTCGCCGTAGCGGAAGCCGTCAAGCCCGAACTCCAAAGCAGCTGGACTGTTACCAGCGTTCGCGCCGCCCTTGGGAAGTAGGTCGGAGGCTCTCCTCTATACTTACAAGGCAGGAAAGTTTTTCCCCGTGTTCATCGATGAAGCCACAATTCGCGTAAAAGCCGGAGATGGCGGCAACGGATGCCTTGCCTTTCGCCGAGAAAAGTTCGTTCCGCGCGGAGGCCCCTCGGGGGGCGATGGTGGGCGGGGCGGCGATGTGTTAATGGAATCAAGCGAGCGCCACAATACGCTGGTACATTTTCGTTTCAACCCCGAGTACAAAGCCGAACGCGGACGCCACGGCGAAGGATCAAACAAGACAGGGCGTGATGGTGGAGATGTGGTGCTGAAAGTTCCAGTCGGCACCATCGTTTTTGACGCCGATTCGGGCGAAAAAGTTCACGACTTCTCCCGACCGGATGAACGCGTGGTGATCGCGCGGGGCGGTCGCGGTGGTCGCGGCAACGCCCAGTTCAAAACCTCCACTCACCAGGCTCCGCGCGAGCACGAAGACGGGCGTCCGGGTGAAGAGCGCACCTTTCGTCTTGAACTTAAACTGCTCGCAGACGTCGCTCTGGTGGGATACCCGAACGTCGGCAAGTCAACATTGATTTCTCGCATCTCCGCGGCCCGGCCCAAGATCGCCGACTATCCCTTCACGACCCTGCAGCCTAATCTTGGCGTTGTACTCGTGGGCGACCCGCCGAACGAGGTCAGTTTCGTGGTTGCCGACATACCGGGATTGATTGAAGGAGCTCACGAAGGGGCAGGCCTGGGCACGCAATTCTTGCGACATATTGAGCGAACCCGGCTGCTGGTGCATATGATCGACGTTTCCGATGCTAGCGCTCGCGCAGATCCGGTGAAGGATTTCGAAGTGATCATGGGAGAACTGGAGAGTTTTGGTACCAAGCTCGAATCAAAACCAATGATTCTGGTCGCCTCCAAGTGCGACGTGGCAAACAAGACCAAACTCGCGAAACTGAAGAAGTTCGCGAAGAGTCACAACTTGAAGCTCTACCCCATCTCGGCGGTTACCGGCAAAGGCCTCAATGAGCTCAAGTACGCAATCGCGGGGAGGATTGAGGAAATCCGTCAATCAAATGCCGAAAGCTTGACCGACCCCACGAAGTACTCCGCGGACGACGAGCGACGGACAACGAACGACCAGTCATGAACATCGGCCTTTTCGGCGGTACATTCGACCCCATCCACAAGGGTCATTTAGCCCTCGCTGCAGCCGCGCGCGAAGGTTGTGGATTGGGACGTATTCATTTCGTGCCTACCGATGTCCCGCCGCACAGGGCAGAGCAGCCGGTTGCGGCGTTCGTGCATCGATATGCGATGACGGTCCTCGCGACCCAGGAAGAAAAGGCCTTCGTCCCTTCCCTGCTCGAAGGCCCAGCCGAGTACGTCCGCGAGGACAAGAAGGGTTTGCTTCGAACCGCGGCCGCTGCTCCAAACTACAGCATTGACACCATCCGCAAGCTGAAGCGGGAATTCAAAAAAACCGACCGGCTATTTTTTCTGATTGGCATCGACGCATTCAAAGACATCGCAAAATGGCACGAGGCAGAGGCACTGTTTTCCGAATGTGAGTTCATCGTCGCGAGCCGCCCCGGATATTCGCTCGCCGATGTCGCAAGCGCACTTCCGGAAAGGCTGCGGCCACGCTCGGAAGTCACAAAACCCTTCTTGAAACAGCCTGCCAAAGGAGATCTGGTTCTCTCCGGCGTCACACTGCACCTGTTGGACGATGTCAACCAGAACATCTCGGCTACCGCCATTCGCCAGGCGCTTGCCTCCAAGCGGCCGATCAAGAAATTCGTTCCGGCAAGCGTGGAAGAATACATCAAAAAGGAGGGACTGTACGGCAGCTAAAACTCAGGCGGCGTCATTCCCTGGCGCGCTGGGCGATGGTCCCATTCCTTCCCCAATTGACTATGAAACCATGTAAGATCGGTACAGAATCGGCTGTAATTCCCGAATGAAGAAGAAGACCAACGCCCTCATCTCCCAGCTTACAATCGCCATTGCGGCCTGCCAGGACAAGAAAGCCGAAGAACTTACCATTCTCGAGATGGACAAGAACTCCGGCGCATTCACCGATTACTTTGTCATCTGCAGCGGCTCGAACCCCCGGCAAATTCAGGCGATCTCCGATGAAGTCGAGCTGCGTTTGAAACGGGCCGGCACGTACCCGAACAGTATTGAAGGCTATAAGCAAGCCGAGTGGGTGTTGCTCGACTATGTGGACTTTGTAGTACACGTGTTCTCTGCCGCGGCACGCAGCTACTACGACCTGGAGCGGCTCTGGCGCACGGCAAAGAAATTGGCTCCAGCTGATGTGGCGCCCAAGACGCGGCGGCGAGCACCCGCAACGAGAACCGTAGCGCGCAAGCGGGCGTGAGAACTAGGTAGAAGGTTCAGAAAGCAAACCCGCGGCCTCTTTACGATCAGTCAGCGGCGGTAAAGATCAGACTCAGGAATGCGACGTACGGTCTTCGGCTGACTTCCTTTGTGTTGTTGGCAACCGACGGTTACTGGCAGGATAAAGCGCTATGAAACTCATCGTCGCATGGGTCGGCAAGACCAAAAGTGCGGCCGTCCAATCGCTCACCGATGAGTACCTGAGGCGCATTCGGCAATGTGCCGAGACCGAAGGCATTTCCCTCAAAGACGAATCTGCGCTGCTGAAGTTATGCGGCAGGGATGGCCGAGGATCCCGACGGCACTTGGTCCTGCTCGACTCCCGCGGTAAGCAACTCTCGTCTGAAGAACTGGCAAAGTTCCTCGGTAACCATCAGGACCAAAGCCCTGTTCCTCTGGTTTTTGCGATTGGCCCGGCCGATGGATTCAGCGAAACTGCCCGCCAACAGGCCGATTTCACCTTGTCCCTTGGAAAAATGACTATCGCCCATGAACTGGCGCGTGTCCTTTTGCTCGAACAGATCTATCGCGGGTTCACCATCTTGAAGGGACATCCCTACCATCTGGGACATTGATGCTGGTTAGTTAGTTGGATAAGTCGACGTTAGACCGAGCCGCTACTAGCGGTGCGCTCGGCTCATTTCGACGGACCGAAAGGGCACCGAAGAGAATGAAAATGCAGGAGATGCAACGAGCATTCGGGGTTTCGTTTGCCGTGCCAGAGGCTACATGGATTGGCCGAAAGGCTAGCCCGAGGCGTGTTATCGAGGCGAATGGGACGCTGGCCGCGCGGAGAATCTGAGTTCGTACCTCCGTCACTTTTCGCAAATTCAATTGCCTCCTACAGTAGTTGCGAGGCCGAGACCGTGAAGAACCCTGTCGAAATACTTCGCCGCAAAGAAGCTGAATTGGCGCGTTTGCAGGAGGAAGTAGACGCTCTCCGTCTTGTCGGACAGCTGTTGCGGGAACAGGCCGTCTCCGGCAAAAATGAGTCTCAGCCTCGCGGCAAGGTTCTGCAAATGCCTTAGCTTTATTCCTGCCGGAAGACCTCTGCTCGGCTCAAGGTGAGCACAACGGTCTGAGCCAACCGTTCCACGACTGCGAGATCCCCGTCATCGAAGGCGTAAGGGGCTGACGAGAACACTTCGACTAAACCAACCAGGTCTCGTTCATAGATGACTGGCGCAGCCAAGATCGAGCCTATTCCCAAGCTGCGGCACGCATCCGCATCGACCCGCAAATCGCACTCCGTGTCGTCGCACCGTAGAGGCCGCAGCTCACGGATGCACGCCCCGGTAAATCCGCTGTCGACATTCACGGGAGCGCCAATCTGCGGCACATTGTTCCCCGCCGCCGCACGGCAGGTCATGCCGTTCTCACCTGCAAGAGCGACGGCTGCACCAGTGCCTCGTGTAATCGAGCAGGCCCGCGTGGCGATCAAGGTCAGGGCGGCTTCGAGATTCCCGCCGAGTGATTTGAACTCGTACTGCACGGTGGTCGAGACCCGCGGGAAAGGACCTGGATTGCTGCCGTCGGGACTGTCAGGTTCTGTTTCCAGACTTAGCGCGACTCCGATTTCGCTCTGGACCGATGCGTTCGATTCACGGGAAAATGCCGAATCTCGCACCACCCATCGTGGCGCCTTCCAGCTTGGGGTGAACGCATTCACCGTCAGCCACTCGCGCAATCTTTCGCGCGCCGGGTCCGGCAGTTCAGAAAAGCGGACGCCAGCACGACCTAAGGCATCTGCCCATGCCACGTAGCCTGTCGTTTCCAAATATGCAGTCGGTTCCCCCAGCGAGAGATGCAGAGGCAGAATGCTGTGCGCCTCGAGCGGTGCGAGCGTCTGCATTGACATGCCTTCCTCGCTGAGATCGAGAATCATTCCGCCGGTCACGCCGTCGAAGCTGGCAAATGCTGGCGTATTCACGCGCTGGCGAAGAGAATGCCGCCTGTCGGGAGACAAGTCGTGGTTCACAACGGGCCTCACTACGAGCTATGCGCGAAGCGCGCGTAGACTGATGAACATTAGCCGGTTCGACGGGACGGCTGGCCGGCCAGGAACTACAAACCTGAACTTTATGATGGGGCGGAATTTGCTGGATGAGAAGTACACGCGAGGGTACCGGGGAATGCACGCCTAACAGTCCCGAAGGCCCAACATTTATGTTCGGCGGACGATTATGAGTCATACGCCGGAGAAGTGATACTTCTGCTTGAGCTCCGCGTCAGGGTGAATCTCCCTTTTAGAGGATCTATGACGGTCATTTGATCGCCACTTCGTCATCCCTCGTTTTCCCTACCAGCCTACCTTCATTCCCTTGTTCTGCTCGTCCAGCCATTTCTTGAGCGGGGCAAAATAATCTAGTATCGCGCTGGCATCTGCCTGGCGTTGCCCGGTGAGAGCTTCCATCGCATCGGGCCACGGTTTGCTCTGACCCATTTCGAGCATCTGGTTGAACCTCTCTCCGGCTTGTTTCGAGTCGAAGAAGGTGCAGCGGTTCAGCGGGCCTGAGTATCCGGCCTCTTTGCACAACGCACGATAGAACTGGAACTGATAAATGAACGCCAAGAAGTATCGCGTGTAGGGAACGTTCCCGGGCACGTGATATTTTGCGCCGGGGTCGAAATCCGCCTCGCTGCGCGGGGCTGGCGGAATCACACCCTGATACTTCAGTCGCAAATCCCACCAGGCTTTGTTGTATTCCGCGGGCTTGATTTCGCCCGAGAAGACCTTCCAGCGCCATTGATCGATCATGATGCCAAAGGGCAGAAACGCCACTTTGTCGAGCGCCTGTCTGAGCAGCAGGGGAATATCGGCATCCGCCGGCGGAATCGCTTCAAGCAGGCCAATCTTTTTCAGATACTCCGGCGTGATGGCCAAAGCAATCGTGTCCCCGATCGCCTCATGGAAGCCATCGTTCGCACCATTCTGAAAAAGGAACGGCTGGTTCTTGTAGGCGCGCTGATAGAAGTTGTGCCCCAGTTCGTGGTGAATGGTGACGAAGTCCTCATCCTTGACCTGAATACACATCTTGATCCGCACGTCATCCTTGTTGTCGATATTCCAGGCGCTGGCGTGGCAGACGACTTCGCGATCGGCAGGCTTGGTGAAAAGCGAGCGCTCCCAGAATGTCTTGGGCAGCGGCGCAAATGCGAGCGAGGTGTAGAAATTCTCGCCGTACTTGACCATGCCGTGAGCATCGAGTTTCTTGGCGCGCAGCAATGCGGTGAGATCGTAGCCGCTGCTATTTTCCGGAAGCCCCAGCAAGGAGTAGATGTTGCCCCATTGCTGCGCCCAGGGATTGCCAAGTAGGTGTGCGGGGATCGGCCCATCCGGCGGGACAACTTGAGGACCATATTTCTGCGAGAGGCGCGCCCGAACAAATGTGTACAGCGAGAGATACAGCGGCCGTACCTGTTCCCAGAGCCGATCCACATCGGTCGCGAACTTCTCTGGGGGCATATCGTATCCCGCACGCCAGAGCACGCCCGTGTCTTTAAAACCCAACTCGCGCGCTCCCTGATTCGACAGGTCGACAAACCGCGCATAACGCTCCCGCATCGGTGCGCCAATTGAGTGCCATCCCAGCCAGATTTCCTTCAGCCGAGCCGGATCACGATCCTCGGCCATAATGTTCTCGACCTCATTGATATCAAGCATCTTGCCGGTCGAGTCTTTGAATTTGCCTTTTCCATAATCGGAGTCCAGAGACACCGCAATCGCGGTCAACTCCTTGCGCAGCTTGGGATCCTTGGGAGCGGGGGCTACCAGCTGCAGCTTGAGTAGCAAGAATTTTCGCTCGAGTTCCGCCGGCATCTTCAGCCCATCAAAGCGCTTAGCTTGTTCGACCAGTTCCGTCGTCACGGCGGTGATTTCATCATTGACGGCAGCCGCAATCCCTTCCGTGTCTTCGGTAATGAAATTCTCGTGAATCCAGTTCGCCTGGTTTCCTTTCAAGCTCAGTTCGGCCAGTCGGGCCTCTGCCTTATCCATGAACTGCTGGGCTTCTGTCACGGTGGGTTTTTTGGTTTGAGCTTCGAGTACCGCGGCGAAGGCAAAGCAGAAGAGTGCAGAAAGCAGGAACATCTTCATATTTTCTCCGAACTTCGACTCTGATGGCCACCATCCTAGGACCACCAGGAAACGCCAAATTATGCACGAGGAGTATAAGCTTGTTCAAACCAATGCCCGAACGGTCAACACCGGGTGTCGTAGTACATTTCTTCGACAGCTTTCTGCACTCTCGAGGACAATGCTTCCATGTCTGTCATCGCCAGCCCTGCGGTCACGATCGGTTTGCCGACCCGCATTTCCAACCGCCGTGGTTTGATGTGGTAGGTGTTCATGGGAAGTAGCTCGTACATTCCGCGCAGTGCAATGGGCACGATATCGACCTCCGCCTTGATCGCCAGGAAGAAAGCCCCAGCCAGAAAAGGTTGAATCTTGCCATCTGTGGTCCGTCCCCCTTCGGGAAAGATTACGAGCGGCATGCCTCTTTTTAGAGTGCGTAATGCCGACTTAATTTGCCCCACCGAGCGTGTCGGGTTTTGCTGGTCGACGCATACCTGCCCGGAGCGCTTCAGATGCCACCCGACGATTGGGTAAGACCACAACTCTTTCTTATGTACGATCCGGAACTGAAAGGGCAGAAAGGCGTACAGCGCCGGGATATCGAGCGCGGAACCATGATTGACTGCATAAACGTGGGGCTTTGAAGTATCGATCTGCTCCAGGCCGGTGACGGTGAACGGCGACAAAATGGACTTCATCGTCAGCTTCGCCCACGCTCGCGCAAAGCCGTGAAGAATGCTTCCGTCCTTATCGAAGAAGCCAAAGGGAATCGATGCAAGACCGAAAGCAACCGTATAGCCCCAGATCAGCAAATCGAGGAAAAAGTAGGAGCGGAGAGCACTAAGCAATCCATATCTGCGTCGCGGTTCGGCGTGCCGGATTTCGGTCTCCTGAGTAATGTCATCCACACTGCTATTTTTCATCGGACGGAAACTCCGAGCGCCCGCATGGCTTCGCCGACGATGTAAATAGAGCCCGTCACGACAACAATCCCTTGCGCCCCCGCCGCCGCACGCGCCTTGCTGATTGCGCAAGACACATCCGGAGCGCATTCGAGCTCGGCGCCGGTTCGTCTGGCAGCTTCCGAGATCTCTTGGGGTGTTGCCGACCTGGGGTTGTCGGCGGGGGTCGCAATCACGCGATCCGAAAGCGGGAAGAGGATCTCCGCGATCTCGCGAATGGCCTTGTCGCGCATAGCACCGAAGACAAAGACTAGGCGCCGGTTCTCGTAAACGGACGATAACGTCGAACGCAACGCCCACGCTCCAGCAGGATTATGGGCTACGTCAAGAACAAACTCCGGCTCGTTCTCTCGGTGTTCGACTACCTGAAACCGTCCCGGCCAGGAGGTCTTCGGAATCCCCCGTTCGATCGAATCCGCGGTGATCGCCGGGAAATGTGCCGTTAATTGTTCGGCGGCCGCAATCGCGAGGGCGACATTCCTAAGCTGATGACGTCCTAGCAACGGCGTCTCAACGGTAATTTCCTTGCCAAGGACGGAGAGCGGGTAGCGGGACATCGCACCTCGTCGTTCCCTGGAGCTAAGAACAGGCGAACCACCTTTGACTGGGTTCGGTGGTGCAGCCTCCCACAACCCCGGGCTGGCCGGAGATAACGGTGGCACAAATGGCACCGCACTGAATGCGGCTGCGCCCACTTTGAGCGCTGCTCGTCCAAGAGTGTCGTTCGCCTCCGGAGTCTGCGGCAAGGTAATGAACACTCCGTTTGGCCGAATGATCCCAGCCTTTTCTTGCGCGATCTCCGTGATGGTGTTGCCGAGAAACTTCTGGTGGTCCAGTGAAATGTCGGTGATGACGCTCAGCAAGGGTTCGACGACGTTGGTGGCATCGAGCCGTCCTCCCATGCCCACTTCAAGCACGGCGATGTCGACCTTGCGGTTCGCGAAATACTCAAACGCGATCGCCGTCAGCATCTCGAAGAAGCTCGGATGCCACGGGAGCTCGGCGTCTTCCACCAGGCGCTCAGCCGTTCGATCAACCACGTCGTGAAGCAGGGCAAACTGGTCATCCGGAATCTGCTCGCCGTTGATGCGAACGCGTTCGTTGATGCGAAGGAGGTGGGGCGACGTGTAGAGTCCCGTGCACAATCCTGACGCCTGCAATATCGATGCGAGCGTCGCGGCGGTGGACCCCTTGCCATTGGTTCCCGCTATCAAGACGCTGGGGAACTTCTTCTCGGGATGCTCCAGGGCCGCCAGGAGCCCACGCATGTGTTCCAGGTCGAACTTATGCGAGGGCGTGTGCGCGAGCTCATGACCAAGCGCATACATGCGTGCCACCGCGGATTGGTAGGAAAGAGGCATGAAATGGCTGTCAGCCAACAACGACTCTAGATTAGCAGCTTGGCTTCGCTCCTTACGACGTGCCGGGGATTGACCGGGAAGGGCTAGAAAGAAAGGGGAATGGGATGAAAATCGAGAGGCCTTTGCCTGGTGCTCAGGATGACAGGTTCCTGCGGTTTGCGGGTGGCAAGGACCAATCCCCCGGGGGTTCTAGCTGGCGGCTGACGGGCGGCCGAGTACCGGGCTCATAAACTCTAGTGCCCGCGCGATGTACGACTTCAGCTCTTTGCGAGGGACAACTGCATCGAGCATCCCATGCTCCAATAGAAACTCACTGCGCTGGAACCCTGGGGGCAGTTTTTGTCGAATCGTTTGCTCGATGACGCGAGGCCCGGCAAAACCAATCAGCGCACCAGGTTCCCCTATATTCAGGTCTCCCAGCATGGCGAACGAGGCGGTCACCCCTCCCGTGGTTGGATCGGTTAACACCGAAATATACGGGATCCGCGCCTCATCGAGCCGCGCCAGCGCGGCGGAGATTTTCGCGAGCTGCATCAGGCTCAGCGCACCTTCCATCATCCGCGCTCCGCCCGAAGCAGAGATGATGATCAGGGGGCGCTTCGTCCTGAGCGACTCCTCAATCGCGCGCGTGATCATTTCTCCGACTACCGCACCCATGCTGCCGCCGATAAAGTTGTATTCCATGGCGCTGACAATCACGTCACGGCCATCCAGCTTGCCGCGGGCGTTGACCACCGCGTCGTTCAATTCGGTTTCTTCCTGCGCCTTTTTCAGGCGCTGGGAATAGGGCTTGAGATCGACAAAATCCAATGGATCGGCGGACTTGAGATTGTCGCTGAAGGTTTCATACTCGCTGTTATCCAGCAGTTGTGCCAGTCTAGTGCGTGCATCAATGCGGAAGTGTTTGCCGCACTTTGGGCAAACATTCAGGTTGTCTTCGAGGTCCTTCTTCCAGATGATCTGGCGGCAGCTTTCACACTTCACCCACAATCCTTCGGTACGAATCTTCTTTTCGCCCGAAGGATCCACCTCGCCGGATTGTCGCTTGAACCAAGCCATAAGGAATGCTTCAGTCACCCCTACCGTAGTTTCCTAAAACCCGATGCCACAATCCCTGGGCGGAAGTCTAATACTCGATGCCCCTCTGCGCCATTACCCCCTTCTCATAGGCGTGCTTCACCTGGCGCATTTCGGTCACCGTGTCGGCAAGCTCGACAATTGTCGGATGGGCGTTGCGTCCCGTCAAGATAACGTGCACCATATCGGGCTTGCGCTTTAGCGATTCAACAACTTTAGCTGGATCGAGCATGCCATAACTGATCGCATAGTTGATCTCGTCCAGAATCACCAGGTCCCATTCACCGGATCGAATCGCTCGCTCCCCCTCGGCCCAGGCACTTTCGACCATACTTACGTCCTCCGGGTCGGGCTTCTCGGCGCCAACCTTCACGAAGCCCCGGCCCATCTGCTTCATGATGAACTTGTCGCCGAAGGCCTGCACCGCATCGAGTTCGCCGTAGTGCCAGGAGCCTTTCAGGAACTGCAGCATCAACACGCGCAAGCCGTTGCCGACCGCGCGCAGTGCCGTACCCATCGCGGCCGTGGTCTTGCCCTTGCCCGGGCCAGTATTTACGATGATCAAACCTCGGCGAACGTCCGCCATAAGCAAAGGATAGATTGTACTTAGCG